>ENA-ORXD01000065-ORXD01000065.1-sediment-metagenome-genome-assembly--contig:-NODE-65-length-181523-cov-6.070561_pt1 | contig 181523 bp, 160 predicted proteins | sample MGYA00237862_ERZ511471 | MGnify/ENA metagenome assembly ERZ511471
CGGTCGGTGGGTACTCGGCGGGGAGTTTGTGCTCCCGCATGGCCAGCCTGTCCACCTGGGCGGCAAGACCATGAAGAACGTCACCGGCTACAATCTCGTGCCCCTCCTGACCGGCAGCTACGGTCAACTCGGCCGGATCAACGAGTTAACCCTGCGCCTGTGGCCCCGACCTGAAGAAGACGTCACCTTGACCTGCTCATTGAGCGAGTGGATCGGCGGCCTTGCCCGGATGGCGGCCTCGGAGGGCGCAACCGCCGCCTCTGCTGGATGGGGCACCTTCGACCGGCTGGTTCGCCTTACCCGGCCGGTGGCGGCATGGGCGACCGGTGCGCCAGACCGCCCCGCCGTCGTGCTGATCCGCCTGGCGGGCATCGCGGAGGACGTGGCGTGGGCAACAAAGGCCTGGATGGACGCATTGCCCCTGCAACCAACTGATCCGACCGTCGAAACCGACCCCTGGCGACAATGGCGGCAACCCTGGCACACGGCCGGACAGACCGGGCACCTTCGCGAGTGGCGCGGCTGCCCAACCAGGTTGCCGGGGCTGCTTCCCGGTTTTGCCACGAACCATGGCCCCGTCGCGTGGTCTGCCTGCCTGATCGGCGGTAACGGATATGCCGCGGGATCGCTAGGACAGCTTGATGGTCTCGCTGCCCCCTTACAGGCTGCCGGATTCCAGTACCACCGGCGTGGCTATGTTGATGCTGCTATAACTGATAATCCGGTCGACCGGCGTTTGCTCGCAGCTTTTGCTCCCGGCCAGGCCCCCGTTACAGTCGGAGGTGAGCGGGCATGACAATGGTTATCCCAGAGCGGTTGCGCGAGGCGGCTTTGCGCGAGCTGGCCAAGTGCAACAAGTGCGGTTTCTGCCAGACCAATTGCCCAACTTACCTCGCAACCGGCGTTGAGTGGGAGGTGGCGCGAGGCCGGCTGACGCTGGTCAGGGCGGTGCTCGAAGGAGAGCTGGCGCCCGACCAATTGCCGGAGTCGGTGTGGTCCTGCCTGCTATGCCGCAATTGCCGCACCCATTGCCCACCGGGCGTTGAGATGGATAAGGTGATGATCGCCTTACGCGCGGCACTGGGCGACAAGCTCGGCGTCAGTCCGTTGCGCGCGCTAGTAATGCGCGGCGTCTTGCCCAAGCGCGGCAGGCTGGCGGCAGCTGCAACTCTCGGCGCGATCGGACAGGGGCTGCGCATGGATAGGCTGCTGGGGTTGCTGCCCGACGCCAGGGCGCGGACGGCACCTGATTTTGCGCCGCGGTTACGGGCCCCAGGCGCATTGCGCCGGGCGGCGCGCCGCGAAGGGCTGTTCGGTGGATCACGCCACGCGCCGGTTGTTGTGTTCCTTGGGTGCGCGACGGAGTTTGGCCTGCAGCCTGTTGCGTTAGCCCTGGGCCGGTTGCTGCACCGGCTTGGCATCGAGGCGCGGCTGGTCGACGGCGCCTGCTGCGGGCTGCCGGCGCATTCGTGGGGCGACGTGGCCGGTGCCGATCTCGCGGTCAGGGCCACCCTGCAGCGGCTGTTTCCCGACCGCAGCCAGGCAGGTTTGGCGTCGATCCAACACGTCATCACCCCGTGCGCGAGTTGCGCGTCGTTCTTTAGCGACTATCCGGCGGTGACAGCCGATCCAGAGCTGGCGGCAGCCGCCGCCCGCCTCGCGGCGATTGTTGAGCCGGCCTCAGCCTACCTCGCTAAGGCTGGCCTGCCGGAGCTTCTCCGCAGCCAAGGAGTATCTCCGGCCGGCGCCGACGCGCACACCTTCCACGATCCTTGCCACCTGGCTCACTATCTGGGTACCCGACAAGACGTGCGACCGTTGCTGCATGGGATCCCCGGTGGCGGTTTCCGGGAGATGGCCGAGCCCGACGCCTGTTGCGGCGGCGGTGGATCGTACGCCCTGACCCATCCGGAGCACGCTGCGGCGATCTTCCAGCGCAAATTGGCCAACATCGTGGCGAGCGGCGCGGCGACCGTGACCACAGTATGCCCGGTGTGCCTGCTGCAGCTGCGCTATGGCCTTGCTGCTGCGGGCAGCGACGTCAAGGCACGGCATCTGCTCGAGCTCGCCTGGGACGCCCTGGCACCGGGTGGCGAGGTGGCCAGGTGAGGGCAGCGCAACGCACGGGCCAAAACCCAAGTTACGCGGGCATCGACGGAGGCGGCACCAAGACGACCTGTGTTGTCTACAGCCAGCGGACCGGAGCCGTCGGACATGGCAAGGCCGGCCCGCTGAATGTCAATTACGTGCCCGTCGGCGCAGCCCGCCAGGCAGTGCAGGAGGCGGTGGCCAGGGCCTGTGCGATTGCCGGCTCGACGCCGCAGGACATTTGCGCTGCCGGGGTGGCGGCGCCCTGGACCGAGGAGATTGTTGGTCAAGTCCTCCAGTCGATGGGTGCTAGCGGCTGCCAGATCGAGGCCCAAGGCGAGGACGCGTGTGCCCTAATGGCCACGTTATGTCAACCTAACGGTCTCGTCTTGATTGCCGGCACTGGCTCACGGTGCGCCTACCTGGCGTCCGATTGCGCTACACCGCCCGTTGTTGCCGGCGCCTGGGGCAGCCTGTTCGGCGATGAAGGCAGTGGCTACGCCATCGGTGCCGGTGCCCTACGCGCTGTTACGCAGGCCTGGGACGGGCGCGGCCCGGCGACTACCCTCGCCGAAGCGATCACCGATCACTGGCAATTGACGACGCAAAAGGACCTCATAGGTGTGATTTACGGCGCTCCGGCGGGAGCCTGGCGGTACCGCATCGCTTCGTTGTGCCCACTCGTCGGCCGCACGGCCGACCGCGGCGATCCCGTGGCGCAGGCGATCATCGAGGACGCCGCGCTTGCTCTGAGCCAGATGGTGACAACCGTGGTGCGGCGGGCGCGCCTGGTCGGTCCAGTCCGGGCGGTGACGGCAGGTGGCGTGTTTGGCCTTGGCCGGCGCATTACCGAGCCCCTGGCGCGGGTGCTGCGGCAGGAGGGGTTGGAGGTCGAGTTGGTGCCGGAGCGTTTGCCGCCGGCCTATGGCGCATTGCTGCTTGCATTGCCATGGGAGATAGTCCGTGCGGACAGTTTGATCATCGAGCGCCTCATGGCTTACCACGCCGACTGCTCCCCTCCGTCTGACGTCGTTACCGCTCAGTCTGACTCTGGGACCCGGCCGCCGGTCATGTATAATGGGCCAAAGAAACCGGAACCGGAGGGGGCGGGCGGGCGTGACTGATCTAACCAACTTTGTCCCGCGGACCATTGCCGTCCTTCTGGCGATTATTGTGCACGAATACGCTCACGGACGCATGGCCGACGCGATGGGCGATCCCACACCGCGCGCCGCCGGTAGGCTGACCCTCAACCCAATCGCCCACCTTGACCCGATCGGCACGTTGATGCTCCTTTTCTTCCGGTTTGGCTGGGCAAAGCCAGTGCCGGTCAACCCGGCGTACTTTCGCGACCGCCGCCGTGGCATGTTGTTTGTCGCCGGCGCCGGGCCAGCCGCAAACTTCCTGTCAGCGTTTGTTGCCTTTGCCTTGTTCAAAGCGGTTGGGGCCGGGGTTAGGGCAACGGTCATAGGGCAATTGCTTGTTCTCATCGTCCAGTACAACCTGTGGTTTGGCTTGTTCAATCTGCTGCCTGTGCCGCCACTCGATGGGTCGCGCATCGTGCGGCCTTACCTGCGCGGTAGCATCGCCCGTTTTTACTACCAGTACGAGCAATACGGATTTGTCATCATGGTCCTACTCGTCGCTACCGGTGTGGTTGGCGCGATCCTGGGACCGATCGCCACGGCCATGATCGACCTGTTTGACACGTTGACCTTTTTTGTGCGCTATTGATCGCATCTAGCGGGGGCTAAGCCGTTGAACTTTGATCTGTACACGATCGTGGTTTCCTTGCCCGCGATTGTCATTGCCCTGACCGTGCATGAGTTTGCTCACGCCTGGGCGGCCAACAAGCTCGGCGATCCGACTGCGCGTTACGCGGGCCGGTTGACCCTTGAGCCGTGGGCACACCTTGATCCGATTGGGCTTTTGATGATTGTCTTTTACCGGTTTGGCTGGGCCAAACCAGTGCCGGTGGATCCGCGGCAGATGCGTGACCCGGCCCGCGGCATGGCGATGACAGCTCTGGCAGGGCCGTTGGCCAATCTACTGCTCGCCCTGCTGTTTGGAGTGCTGTGGGCGGCGGGGATCGCGGGGCGTACGCCTGTCGCCGTTGCCGAGCACCTCAACAGCATCGTCGTCAACGGGGTGCTGATCAACGTCGGGCTGTTTGTGTTCAACCTCTTGCCGTTGCCGCCCCTAGACGGGGCACGGCTCCTGGCCGGTCTTGCACCGGTCGAGCGCTGGTCGTGGTGGGACGGGCTCAACCGCTATGGACCTTTGCTCTTGCTTGGATTGCTTGTTTCAGGTGCAGGCTCCTATTTGATCGGAGTGCCTGCAAACTTCGTCATTTCGTTGGTGGTGCGCTTTGCTAACTCGGTGGTGCGTCTTCTCGGCTAATTCTTGACGGATAGACGCCATGTGTACTAAGCAGGGGTAAGGGCAAGGCAGATAGGGGGATGCGTGACAATGACTCAAGACAAACCAGTGCTTTTCTCCGGCGTGCGGCCGACCGGCCGTGCTCACGTGGGCAACCTGCTGGGGGCCTTTGAAAACTGGGTGTCGTTGCAGGACCGCTACACCTGTTACTTCTGCGCCGTGGACTGGCATGCCCTGACAACCGGCTATGAGGACACTTCGATGCTGCGCGAGAACACGCGGGAGCTGATCGTCGACCTCCTTTCCGTCGGCATCGACCCTGAGCGCAGCACGCTGTTTATCCAGTCGCAATGCAAGCAGCACGCGGAGTTGGCACTCCTGCTCGGGATGGTCACGCCGCTCGGGTGGCTGGAGCGTTGCCCGACCTACAAAGATCAGCTCCGGCAGCTTGAGGGGCGCGAGTTAACCAACTTTGGCTTTCTCGGCTACCCGGTGCTGCAGGCGGCGGATATCCTCGCCTACGGTGGCGAATACGTCCCGGTCGGCGAAGACCAACTGCATCACCTCGAGCTGTCGCGTGAGATCGTGCGGCGCTTCAACAGCATCTACGGGACGTCACTGCCCGAGGCCAAGCCGCTGCTGTCCAAGTTTCCGCTTCTGCCCGGCACCGACGGGCGCAAGATGTCTAAGAGCTACGGCAACGACATCCCCCTGGCCGCCGAGCCAGCCGAAATCCAGACCAAGGTCATGAGCATGATCACGGACCCCGCGCGTATCCGCAAGAACGACCCGGGCCATCCGGAGATCTGCAACGTCTACGCGCTGCATCAGGCGTTTTCGGCCGGCAGTTGGGAGCAGATCGGTGCCGAGTGCCGGGCCGGATGCCGTGGCTGTGTCGACTGCAAACGACAATTAACTGCCGCGATTATCGACTACTTGGCCCCGGTCCGGGCTCGCCGCACCGAGTTGCTCAGCAACCCGGGCCGCGTCGACGAAATCATCGAGTACGGCGGCAACAAAGCCCGTGCCCAATCCGAGTTGATCCTCGCCAAGGTGCGGCGGGCCATGCACGTTTGGGCGTGAGGATGCTGGCCAGGGCGATGACGGAGGTAGCGCTTTGATCTGTACGATCAGCCTGCCAGAGTTTGAGGGACCGCTGGATCTGCTGCTCTATTTGGTGGAAAAACACGAGGTCGACATCTATGAAGTCAACGTGGCCACCGTCGCGCAGCAGTACCTTGCCCACCTCAAGGCCCTGGAAGAGCTCGATCTTGACCTGGCGTCCGAGTTTTATCTGATGGCGGTCCGCCTCCTGGCGATCAAGGCGCGGGCCCTGTTGCCGAGGGCACTCGACCAGGCAGCTGCCGCCGAAACCGCTGCTGACAACGAAGATCCGCAGCGATCGTTGATTCGCGAACTCGTCGCCTATCGCATGTGTAAGGCGCACGCGGCAACTCTCGCCGGCCTATACATGGAACAAAGCCGGCGCTTTGGCCGGCCGCCGATGGCGACGGACGCCGGAGACATGCCGCCTGCGGACGATGGGGCAGGGCCGTCGACAGATGCTCTGGCGGCATCCTACGCGGCGAGCCTAGCGCGGGCACGGCGTCGTCAGCCGCGGCTGATCCCGGCAGACGGCTCCAACGTGCGCCAGCGCATGGCCCAGTTGCTGCGGTCGCTGCGCAAGGCGGACGGGATCTTGTTTTCGGCGTTGCGTGCGCTGGTCGCTACCCGGCGGGAGATCGTGGTCACCTTTCTGGCCCTGCTTGAGCTGGTCCGGCGGCGGCGTGTGTTGGTGCACCAGCCGGAGGCGTTTGCTGATTTCCGCATCGAGTTGCCGCGCCGCAACAAGGAGGCCAGCTGATGATCGATCGACCGGAGGCCGAGGTCAACGTTGTGGCGGCTGTTCATGCGCTATTGCTTGCGTCGCCGGTTCCGCTCTCGCTGCAGCGCTTGATAGCCTTGACCGGGGCAAAGCGGGAAGAGGTTTCGGCAGCGATTGCCGAGCTCCGCAGCTATTATGCCGCCGGGCCGGGTGGCGTCGGCCTGCAAGAGATCGCGGCCGGATGGCAGCTGAGCACCGACCCCGCCTATGCGGACGTGCTTGCTGCCCTGGACCGTAGCCGGCCACAGCCCTTGTCGCCGGCCGCACTCGAGACGCTGGCGATCATTGCGTACCGTCAACCGGTTACCCGGGCCGATATCGAGGCGATTCGTGGGGTCGGTGCCGATGGCGTCGTGGGCACCCTGATGGAACGCGGACTGATTAGGGAGATGGGTCGTCGCCAGGCACCCGGGCGACCGATGCTCTACGGCACGACGGATGAGTTCCTGCGGTACGTTGGCCTGCGATCCCTGGCCGACCTGCCCGAACCGGACATGGATGACGATGCGGACACCGGCCCCTTGCCGATGATGCCCGCACCAAATCGTTAGGCGGCGATCGGCTTCAATCGGTTCGCCGCGCCTGTCAACAGACAAGCTAGCCAGATGAGGAGGCAAACGCAAATGGGTAAAGTCGAAGACAAAATCGCAGCGCTGGGCCTTGCGGTCCCGACGCCGGCCAAGCCGGTTGCGGCGTATGTGCCCACCGCGCGCACGGGCAACCTAGTTTTCACCGCCGGGCAGATTCCGGTCGTCGATGGGCAGCTCAAGTACAAGGGCAAGCTCGGTGCCGAGATCTCGATCGAGCAAGGTTATGACTCGGCGCGTATCTGCGCTCTCAACTGCCTTGGCGCGATCAAGGCGGAGATCGGCGACCTGGACAAGGTTACCCGGGTCGTCAAGGTCACGGGGTTTGTCGCCTCGGCGGAGGGGTTCATCGACGCGCCAAAGGTAATCAATGGCGCTTCTGAGCTTCTCGTGGCCGCCTTTGGCGATGCAGGTAAGCATGCCCGGGCCGCGCTTGGCGTCGCCGAGCTGCCGATGGGCTGCCCCACCGAAGTCGAGATGATAGTCGAGTTTAAAGAGTAGGGACCGCCACTAATCGGCGCGACCGGCGGCCTCCCTGCTGAATTGTCGACAGGGGTCCGCCGGTCGCGCACTTATCGACCAACGGGGATGAGACCAGTGAGCGAAATGCGGCTGCAGCGCCTGATGGCCCAACGGGGGATCGGGTCACGGCGGCACAACGAAGAACTAATCGCCGCCGGCAAGGTTACCGTCAACGGGAGCGTAGCGGCCTTGGGCACCCTCGTCGGTCCGGATGATGTCATCCTGGTGGAGGGACGGCCCCTGCCTGATGTCCAGCGGCTGCGCTACGTCGTGCTCAACAAACCGATCGGCGTCGTCACGACCAGGGACGATCCCGGCGGACGGCGGACGGTGATGGACATGCTGCCGCCCGATTTGGCCAAGCTTCTCTATCCGGTCGGCAGGCTTGACCTGCTCAGCGAGGGGCTGCTCCTTTTGACCAACGATGGGGAGTTGACCAATCGCTTACTCCATCCCCGTTTTGAGATCGCCAAGACCTATCTTGCCTGGGTCGCCGGGCAACCGTCGCCGGAGGCAATCGCCTTGGCCAGCCATGGGATAGAGATTGAGCCGGGAGTTACTGCGCGGGGAGAGGTTTCGATCCAGGAGAAGTGGGCGGGAGGAGCGCTGCTGCAGGTCCTCGTCCGCGAGGGCAAAAAGCACGAGGTGCGCCGCATCTGTGAGGCAATTGGACTGCGCGTCAAGCGGCTCAAGCGGGTAACCTTTGGTCCACTCAAGCTCGGCAACCTGGCGGCCGGCACCTGGCGGGAGCTACGCCCAGTTGAGATCAAGGCTCTGCGGAGCGCGGCGGGGATTGTGCGCGGACGCGACACCTAGTGCCCAGGGAATGGTACCGGTAGTCCCAGGCGACAATCGCCTATCGCCTTGGCCCGGTCTGTGATCGTTAATGACCTGCTAAAAGGCACTCCTCCCGTTGGCGGTATCGCTCATGCCGGTCCGGGTGAGCACCGACACCTCAGGTGTAACTGACCGCGGAGCCCCCCCAGGCAAGCCGCGGACAACCGCCAAAGCGAGAGCGCCCTTGCGGCCCCCCGACCAACATGCCGCGGGGGCGCTTTCATTTGTCGGACTGGTGTCGGACTGGATGTCCCGCCGACCGCTTGCGGGCAGGACCGCACTGCTTTCGGGCGAAGCTTGCCTGGCACGCGAATCTCCGCACATCAGATACCGGGGTGATCACCAATGCGCGATACAAAAGACCAGACGGCGCAATGCGGCCGGTCGTCGGGGCCCAACACCCTGGCGGCACATGCCGGTTTGTCATACGACCGCTCAACGCACGCCCCAGCGGCCGGCGCGCCGCCGATCTACCAAAGCTCCGTCTTTCTATTTGAGACCCTAGAGAACGTCGACGACACCTTTGCCGGGCGCACGCCGGGTTACTCATACTCGCGGGTTGGTAATCCCAACGTCGATCAACTGGCCGCAGCGGTTGCCCAGCTCGAGCATGCCCCTGCCGGTATGGCGGCGTCGTCGGGCATGGCGGCGATCACAGCCGGTCTGCGCGCCTGTCTCGGACCAGGGCGCAGGCGCATTGTGACCGCGGACGACATCTACGGGGGCACCTATTCGCTTTTCAAAGAAGTGCTGGAGCCGGAAGGCATCGAGATTATCTACGTGCCGTCCGATCGACCGGACCTGGCCGCTGCGGCGTGCACCTCAGACACCGCCGCGCTCTACTTTGAGTCGGTGTCCAACCCCACCCTCCGCGTTGCCGACCTACCCGCACTTGCGCACGTCGCCGAGGTGGCGGGGGTGCCGCTCGTCGTTGACAACACGTTTGCATCACCTGCAATGGTGAAACCGCTTCCCCTCGGTGCAGCGCTGGTCGCTCACAGCGCGACAAAGTTCCTGGCCGGCCACCATGACGCGCTTGCCGGCGTCCTCGTCGGCCAGACAGAGCTTGTGGCCCGGGCAGCGCACTACAACATGCTGGTCGGCGGTACGTTGGACCCCTTTTGCGCTTGGCTGGTCCTGCGCGGCATCCGCACTTTTGGCCTGCGCATGGAGCGGCAAATGGCCAACGCCGCCGCCCTGGCGGAGCACCTGGCCGCCTCACCTGCAGTCTGCCGCGTCGATTACCCGGGACTCGCCTGCCATCCGGACCACGCCGTCGCGTGCCGGATCGGCGAAGGCAGGTTTGGCGCCATGCTCAGTTTTGACCTTGGTGACCTGTCCCGCGCCCAGGCGTTTGTGCGGTCTCTGCGTCTGGTCCAGTTTGCGCCAAGCCTGGGTGGGTACGACACGACAATCAGCCATCCCGCGCTGACGTCGCACCGGGCAGTACCGCTGGCAATCCGGGCAGCGATGGGCATCGGCGATGGGTTGATCAGGATGTCGGTGGGCTGCGAGGATCTGCCGGACATCATCGCCGACCTTGACCAGGCGCTGGCAGCTCGATGACGGCGGACGACGCAATGGCCGCACCCGTGGGTCCGCGCGCCAAGCCGCACGTGGTCGTCATCGGGGCGGGGGCGGCCGGCCTGCTGGCGGCGGCATCCGCCGCTCGGCACGGCGCGGAGGTGACCGTGATCGAGCGCAACCGCGAGCCCGGCCGCAAGCTCCTGCTATCCGGCAAGGGACGGTGTAACGTAACCTACGAAGGCGACACCGCCGCCCTGGTTGATGGCTTTCCGGGCAACGGGAGGTTTCTCTTTGGGGCCCTGAGCCGGTTTGGTGCCGCCCAGTTGCGCGCGCATCTCAGCTCCCTGGGCGTCGAGACCAAGGTCGAACGCGGCAACCGCGTCTTTCCTGTATCCGACGATGCCGCCTCCGTCCGCGATGCGCTCTACCACGACGCCATGGCCGCCGGTTGCCGGTTTCGGTTTGAGCAACGCGTCACCGGGCTGCAGCTGCGCCCCGTGGACATTCTCGGCAACAGCACCGGCCCGGCGGTCAACGGAGTTGTGGTCACCGCTGGTGGCGTTGCCGAAACCATTCCTGCAGACGCGGTGATCGTAACAACTGGCGGTGCCTCTTATCCGGGGACCGGCTCAACGGGTGACGGCTATGCCCTGGCGCGGCAGGCAGGACACCTTGTCACTCCGCTATTCCCCTCGTTGGTGCCACTCGAGACGCGCGAACCATGGCCTGCGCAGATCAGCGGCCTATCGCTACGCAATATCCGGCTGCGGGCCTTTGATGCCGCTGACGCGGAGCTCGCCAATGAGTTTGGCGAGCTGCTGTTTACGCATTTTGGCGTTTCCGGCCCAACCGTCCTGCGCGCCAGCCGCGCGGTCAGCGGATGCCTCGCCCGCGGCGGGGGACCCGCCCGCCTGCAGATCGACCTCAAGCCGGCGCTCGACGTGCCTGTGCTCGACGACAGGCTGCGCCGCGACTTTGAGATGTTTGCCAACCGCGAGTTTCGCAATAGCCTCGGCCGGCTGCTGCCAGTCAATCTCGCGGCCCAGCTGGTTGTTCTCAGCGGCATCGATCCGGCCAAACGCTGCCGCGATCTGACGCGACAGGAGCGTGCGGCCTTTGGCGCGTTGTTGAAAGCGGTGCCGCTGACGGTCAAGGGCACGCGCGGTTTCCGGGAAGCGATTGTGACGGCGGGCGGCGTCGATGTGCGCGAGGTGTCACCGCGGACGATGCAGTCCACGATCGCAAACGGCCTGTACTTTGCGGGCGAGGTCCTAGACGTGGACGGCTACACCGGTGGGTACAACCTGCAGGCGGCATTTGCGACCGGACGACTGGCCGGAGAAAGCGCTGCTCAGGGGGCAGGTAATCGTGAGTGACCGGCGAATCGTCCCAGCCGTGATTACCCCTTTGAGTGCAACCAAACCAGACTTGGCCATCGCGATCGATGGCCCGGCCGGCTCCGGTAAGACCACTGTCGCCCGCCTCCTGGCCGAGCAACTCGGCTACGTCTATGTCGATACCGGCGCCATGTACCGGGCTGTTACCCTGCGCCTGCTGCAGCAAGGGGTCCCCTTTGAGCAAGATCGTTCGATCCTGCCGGCCGTGGTCGCCGACCTCGAGGTCAGGCTCGTCCTCACGACCTCCGGCCAAGCGGCAACCGTATGGCTGGACAACGTTGATGTCAGTCAGCCGATTCGCAGCGCCGCTGTTACCAGGTTAGTTTCGGCAGTCTCCGCCGACCCGGTCGTGCGACAGGCAATGGTCAGACTCCAGCGTGAGATGGCTGCCAACGGTCGCGTGGTCATGGAGGGGCGGGACATCGGCACCGTCGTCTTGCCCAACGCGGTGACCAAGGTGTTGCTGACCGCCGCGCTTCGCGAGCGGGCACAGCGCCGGGCCAAGGAGTTGCGCTCCCGCGGCATCCCCGCCAGCAGGATGGCTCAGTACTGGGCGATTCGCCGCCGGGACCACCTTGACCGCCACCGGACGGATTCGCCTTTGGCGCTGGCTGCGGACGCGACGGTCGTTGACTCGACGCTGCTAGGTCCGGCCGAGGTAGTCGCGGTGATCACCGCTCTGCACCGACGGCACCTGAAGGGCGGCGTTAGCGCGTGATCCTTTACGGTACCGCGCAGGTAATGTTTGGGACATACATGCGGCTGGCCCTCGGTTTCTCCGCCAAAGGCCGCGAGTTGGTGCCGACAAGCGGACCGCTCATCGTTTGCGCCAACCACACGCATTGGCTCGATCCCTTGGTGATCGCTCATGCTTCGCCACGGCGCATCTACTTCATGGCCAAGCAGGAATTGTTCGCCAACCCGGTGATGGCTGCCGCTCTTCGCGGGGTCGGCGCGTTCCCGGTGCGTCGCGGGGAGATCGACCGGGCTGCGTTGCGGCGGACCTTGGACCTGCTGCATGACGCGCAGGCGGTGGGCATCTTCCCGGAGGGCACCCGATCGCGCGACGGCAAACTAGGCCCTGGGGAGCCCGGCGCCGCGGCCATGTCGATGATGACTGGCGCCACGGTCATCCCGGCCGGGATCGATGGGTTTCGCCCTGGGACGAGGCTACGGATCACCTGGGGCGAGCCGATCAGCCCCGCCAAATACGGCGGAGCAGCGGCGCGACGCGACCGCGCTGCCGTCCACGCATTTACCGAGGACATCATGGATTCCATTGCCCGCCTTTCGGGGCGGCAACGGGCCGGGGGAGGGGAGCGCTGATCAAGGTCCTGGTAGCGCCAGACGCCGGTTTCTGTTTTGGAGTCCGCAGCGCAGTTGATCGGGTAGGAGCAGTCCTCGGCAAGGACCGCCCGGTCGTCACCCTGGCACCCATCGTACATAACCGCCACGTTACGTCGTTTCTGCAGGAGCGAGGGTTGCGGATGGCGAACTCGCTTTCGGAAGTGGGTAGTCAGGACTTGTTGGTCGTTCCCTCCCATGGCGCCAGCCTCGCTGATCTGACCGCCGCTCACCAGCGCGGCATTGAGGTCCTCGACCTGACCTGTCCCCGTGTTCGTCGCTCCGAGGAGGCTGCTGCAGGCTTCGCCGCCGCCGGACGCACGGTGATCGTGATTGGTGATCCGGCGCATGCAGAGGTTCGCGCGGTCGCGAGCTATGGTGGACCCGGCACAGTCGTCATTGGTGATGTAGCCGCGGTCAGTGCCCTGCCGCCTGGATTGAGTTGGGGCGTAATCACCCAGACCACAATGCGGATCGAGGATGCGCGGAGGATATTGCAGGCAATCGTCGAACGTTCGGCGCAAGTCGACGCCGTCCCGACGACTTGTCAGGTAGCAGCACAGATGCAGGATACCGTCCGCTCACTGGCGACATCTGTGGATATCGTCCTTGTGGTGGGCGGCAGGACGTCGGCTAACACCGCCAACTTAGCGGCAATCGCCCGCGGTGCGGGCGTTCCGACATATCACGTAGAACAAGCGTCAGAGCTTGACCAGGCCTGGTTTTGCGGCCTGCGGAAGGTCGGCGTTGCAGCCGGGGCGTCAACCCCCGACTGGCTTATCGAGGAGGTAGTGACGAAGGTGATGGAGATCGACGAACGCAAGCTGGAACAGCAAGACCAAGCGCCGGAATCTGAGCAGGTGGAGCCCGCCGTCGTGACAGAGGAGGCACCAGCCGCCACAATGGATGCAGCAACCGTGCCGGTGGAGGCAGACGTGCCAGTGGCAGCAGACGCGCCGGCAGTCATGGACACGCCGGCAGCAGTTGCTGAGCCCACCCCTGAGGTTGAGGCGGACTACTCCGAGGACGTCGCTGCCCCCGAGGCATCAATGGAGGCTCCTGATTCCATGGAAGCCGTCAAGATGCTTAGCACAGGCGATGTCGTACCGGGACGGGTTGTCGCGGTCAGAGACGGCGAGGGAGTCATGGTTGACGTGGGCTACAAGTCCGAGGGACTTGTCCCGCTCAACGAGCTGGCCAGGCGGTCAGTCAGTGATCCTCTCAGCCTCGTCAAAGTCGGCGACGAGATCATGGTTCAAGTGCTCAAGCTCGAAGGCGAAGAGGGCACCCTGATCCTCTCCAAGCGGCGTGCCGATGAAGAGCACACCTGGGGCTCGCTCCAGGCTGCGGCTGCCACTGGCGAGCCGGTGACAGGCAGGGTGACACAGGCGGTCAAGGGCGGCCTTTTGGTCGACGTTGGCGTCCGGGCCTTCCTACCGGCCTCGCATGTCGGCACCGAATTCGTCCGCGAGCTTAACCCATACGTTGGCAAGGATGTCACGGTCAAGGTCATCGAGATCGACCGCAAGGAGCGCAAGGTGATTCTGTCCGAGCGGCAGTATCTTGAGGAAGCCCGGCGCGCGGCCGCAGACGCCATCTGGGATTCGCTGACCGAGGGTCGCGTCCTAAGTGGTACAGTCAAGCGCCTGACTGACTTTGGCGCTTTTGTTGACCTTGGCGGGGTCGATGGACTGCTTCACATCTCGGAGCTGTCCTGGGGCAGGGTCAATCATCCGAGCGAGGTCGTCAAAGAAGGCGAGCAGATCGAAGTTAAGATCCTGCGCGTTGACCGCGACCGCAACCGTATCTCCCTTGGCCGCAAGCAATTGGAGCCGGATCCGTGGAGCCAGGCGGTTCGGGCGTTCTCAGCCGGCTCGGTGGTCGAGGGTACGGTCGTCCGTCTCGTCCCGTTTGGTGCGTTTGTGCAGCTTGCCGACGGCGTCGACGGTCTTGTGCATATCTCGCAGATTGCCGATCATCGGATCGCTAAGCCCGACGAGGTCCTCCAGGCCGGACAGCAAGTCAAGGTCAAGGTGCTCTCAGTGTCGCCAGACACCAAACGCATCAGCCTTTCGATCAAGGAAGCCGAACAGGATCGGGGCCGTAGCGACTACCGCTCCTATCTGGCACAGCAGCCCACCGGCGAAGTAACCGTTGGTGAGATGCTCGCGGCGCGGCTTGCTGGCGATTCGAGCCAGGCCGGGACGGATGACGACAAGCCCAAGTACTAGGTAATTGCAGACGGTGGCGCCAGCCGCCGCTTGTCTCGCCAAGGGAGACGACCGACACGCGCGGGGCCTGGGCATATCGCCCGGGCCCCTTTGGTTGCGGTGTGCAGGCTCATCCCGCATAATTGGCATGATCGCTGATGATCGGAAGCAGAGCGCAGGGGACGACCTTGGGTTACTGGTCGTGGGAGGTACGCGTGGATCAACCAAGCAAGCAAAGAGCACCGGGTGCTTTGCTGGCCGCCGTAGAGCCGGATGGGATCGCCGCCCAGATCGGCCTTGCGGTCGGCGATCGCCTGGTGGCGGTCGACGGCCTGGCGCTGGAGGATATTCTTGACTATCAATTCCGGACCTTTCCAGGCGCGATTGTCCTCTCGGTAGTCCGCCCGACCGGGCAGGAGTGGGAGATCGCGGTTGAAAAGGACGAAGGTGAGCCGCTCGGGGTCCTCCTCGCCGATGAGATCTTCGGCCCGGCCCGTGACTGCGCAAATCACTGCCCATTCTGCTTTGTCCGGCAACTACCGCAGGGACTACGGGCACCGCTGTACTTTCGCGATGATGATTTGCGCCTGTCGGTGCTGCATGGCAACTTCATCACGCTGACCAACCTGACTGAGGATGACTGGCGGCGGATCAGGGAGCAGCGACTGAGCCCGCTCCACGTCTCTATCCACACGACCGATGACCAATTACGCCGGCGCATGCTCGGCAACCGGCGCGCACCGGCGATAATGGAGCAGCTCCGTGAGCTGACGGACCTGGAGCTGGAGGTCCACGGCCAGATTGTCCTCTGCCGCGGCATCAACGATGGTCCGGCGCTGGAATCAACTCTGAGGGACCTCCTCGGCCTCGCGCGCCCGCTGGCGTCGCTAGCGATCGTCCCAGTTGGGGTGACCCGCTGGACTGCGCCCGGCATCGAGGGATATGACCGGGCAGGCGCACTGGCCATCCTAGCGGCAGTTGAGCAATGGCAAAGCCGGTTTGCCGCTACCGGCGGGGGACTGTGGGCCGCCGACGAATGGTACCTTAAGGCGGGGCGTCCGTTGCCCGCGTGGAGCACGTACGGGACGTTTCCGCAGATCGACAACGGAGTCGGGATGGCGCGTGACTTTGTGCACGCTTTTCGCCTGGCGACACGCCGGTTGCCGTCTCGGCTTGAGCCGGCGCGCCGGGTCGCGCTGGCAACCGGCACGATGTTCGCCCCGGTACTCGCTGAGTTGGTCGCGGACCGGCTGTCCTCAATCCACGGACTGGCGGTCGACGTAATTCCGTGTGCCAATGAGTTGTTTGGCGGCGGGGTTACCGTGGCCGGCCTCCTTGGCGGACGCGATATCGTCCGCGATGTGCAGGCCTCAATCGAGCGCGGTTTCGGCCCGGAGCAAATCATCCTGCCGGCAACGATCCTGCGGGACGCCGGGGACCTGACCCTCGACGACATGAGCATTGATGAGATTAGCGCAGAGCTTGGCGTACCTGTTGTTGTCCTTGACACGCCAAAGCAGCTGGTTGACGAGATCCTGGGCCGCCGGACGGCGGGGAAGGGGGCACGGCACGGATGAAACCAATCGTGGCAATCATCGGCCGGCCCAATGTGGGCAAATCAACATTATTCAACCGAATCGTTGTAGACCGCGCGGCGATTGTCGAGCGCGAGTCTGGCGTCACCCGTGACCGCATCTACGCCGACGCCGAATGGCTGGGCCGCCAGTTTATCATCGTGGACACAGGCGGCCTGGGCAGTGAGTCGGACGATTTCGCCACCCTGATCGAAGAGCAAGCCAAGGCCGCGGTCCAGGAGGCCGACGCGATTATCATGCTGGTTGATGCGCGGGCCGGCCTCTTGCCGGGAGATCAAGAGGTGGCGGACCTGCTCCGGCGTTCCGGCAAACCCGTTCTGGTCGTCGCCAACAAGGCGGAGACGGAGCGCCTGCGGCAGACGAGCCAGGAGTTTTTTGCCCTGGGCCTCGGTGATCCGATCGCCATCTCCGCCGCCCACGGCATGGGCGTCGGCGACATGCTCGACGACGTGATCGAGTCGCTGCCGGCCCAGGCAGAGGGAGACCAGGACGACGTCCCTGCACAGCTTCCGACTTTTGCCGTCATCGGCCGTCCCAACGTGGGCAAGTCATCGCTGGTCAATGCCCTCCTTGGAGCGCGTCGCGTGATCACCAGCGAAGTGCCAGGCACGACACGGGACACGATCCGGGCGGAGTTTGAGTTTGAGGGCCAGACGATCGCGGTCATCGACACGGCCGGGCTCCGGCGTCCATCGCGTGTCGAGCCGGGCCTGGAGCGGTTTAGCGCGATGCGCTCACTGCGTGCCGTGCAGGAGGCCGACGTTGTTTGGCTGTTGATCGACGTGGAGCAGGGCATCTCTGAGCAGGAGCGTCGCATGGCCGGCTACGTCGCCGAGAGTGGCCGCGGCCTCGTCATCGTGCTCAACAAGATCGACCTGCTCGACCGCCCAGCCGGCGAGCTCAGCGCGGCGCAGGACAAGGTCCGCGAGGAGCTCTATTTTGTGCCCTGGGCACCGATGGTCGCAGTCTCCGCGCTTACCGGTGAACATCTCGCCCGCCTGGTCCGCGCAGGCCTCTCAATCGTGCAGGGGCGCAACCGCCAGATCGAGCGCGGCGAGCTAACCGCCCTAGTGCGCGACGCCTGCCTGCTGCGGCCACCGGGCAGCTATCGCGGCCGGCCGATTCGCTATCTCGGAGCCGAGCAGTTGCCAGGTCTACCGCCGGCGGTGGCGATCTACTTCGACTACCCGCAGGTGGTCGCGTCGACGTACCTGCGCTATATTGAGAACAGACTGCGCGAGGCGTATTCTTTTGCCGGGTCACCGTTGCGGATCATCGCGCGGTCCAAAGAGCGGCGCGAGCGGAAACCTGCTCCTGCGGAGGAGTGATCAGACTGGGCACGATCCTTGGTGTCATTATGGCATACCTGCTGGGATCGCTACCGTTCGGCTATTGGTTTGCCCGGGCGAGGGGCATCAACATAACGCAGGTCGGCAGTGGCAACATCGGGGCAACCAACGTCCTGCGGGCGCTTGGTCCACGGGCCGCCATTCCTGTTTTGCTGCTTGATGCAGGCAAAGGCTACTTTGGCGCCTGGATTGGCCACGGCATGTCGGTGGCCCTCGGCGGCAGCCCTGGCCTGGGTGCGGTGCTTGGCGGATTGGCCGCCTTTGCCGGGCACAACTGGTCGGTTTTCCTGGGCTTCCGGGGGGGCAAAGGCGTCGCGGCGGCGATGGGCGCGGCGTTGTTCGTGCTGCCGGGACCTGTCTTGGTCGGGATCGGCGTCGCCGTACTGACCGTCGCCTTGACGCGTTATGTGTCCCTGGGCTCAATGCTCGGTGCCGTTTCTGTCTCGCTGTACGCGCTGGTTGGACCCTTTGCCCTTGAGCGCAAGCTGTTTGCCCTCGCCGCGACCGCGGTAATCATATATAAGCATAAGGGCAACATCGAGCGCCTCCTGCAAGGGCGCGAGGCGAGATTTGGTCAGCGGGTCAAGTAGGGTCGCGCGGGCATTGGGAGGTAGATGCCGGTGAGCGAGTTTCTTGGTTCCTTAGGCCCGCCAGGGCCGGTTGTGGTCATTGGCGCGGGCGGATGGGGCACGGCGCTGGCATGCGTCCTCGCACGCGGTGGCCACGAGGTCCGGCTCTGGGCAAGGCGCCCTGACTTTGCGGAGCACGTCCAGGTCCGGCGGGAAAACGAGGCGTATCTGGCGGACATCGCTCTTGCGCCCAACATCACCGTGACCGCCGACCCCGCCCAGGCCGCGACAGGGGCAAGGCTTGCTGTGTTTGCCACTCCGACACAGGCGTTGAGCTCGGTCTTGGATCTCTTCGCGCCGCATCTAACGCCAGGCGTGCCGCTGGTTTCCGCGTCCAAAGGCATTGACATCGACACCTTGCGGCGTCCGACAGAGATCCTCGCCGCGGCGGCGATCGGCGCGATGCCCGCTGGTGACGACGTGCCGCGCTCACCCGTCCTGTGCCTCTCCGGGCCCAATTTTGCCGCAGAGGTAGCGCGAGGCCTGCCGGCATGCTCGGTCCTGGCCTGCTCTGACGCTCAGATTGCCGGCCACGTGCGCTCCTGGTTTGCCGGACAGAGCTCCCTGCGGGTCTATACGCGAGAGGATGTCGTCGGCGTCGAGATGGGCGGCGCCCTCAAGAACGTAATTGCCATCGTCGCCGGCATCACAGACGGGCTCGCCCTCGGTCTCAATGCGCGCGCAGCCATCATCACCCGTGGCCTGGCAGAGATCGCCCGCCTCGGCGTCGCGATGGGCGCTGACGCGCTTACCTTTGCCGGCCTGTCGGGCATGGGGGATCTCGTCCTTACCTGCACCGGTAGTCTCTCGCGCAACCAGTGGGCCGGCCGCGAGCTTGGCCACGGCAAGTCGCTGGCGGAAATCATCGGCGGTACGCGCATGGTTATCGAGGGGGTCAGCACGACAAAGGCGGCGCACACCTTGGCTCAGATGCACGGAGTAGAAATGCCGCTTACGCATGAGCTCTACCGGGTGCTATTTGAGGACAAGCCGGTCCGCGATGTGCTGCCGTCACTGCTTGCCCGGGCGTTGCGCAGCGAAGGCGAATATCCCGAGATCGGCAGACAGCGTAGCTAGATCGAAGGGCAGGGGTGTCGGCATGATTAAGGGCGAGCGTATCTACCTGAGGGCAGTCGAGATGACTGATCTAGACGCCTGCTTCCGTTGGATGAACGACCCGGAGGTTACGCGGTACCTGGCGACCGGCATCTTTCCGATCTCTCGCCTGGCGGAGCAAACCTGGCTTGAGCGAGCCGCCCGGGGAGACAGCCCGACTGACCGCCACTTTGCCATCTGCCTGATCGACGGCGATCGCCACATCGGCAACGCGGGCTTGCACAATATCGACCGGACCAATCGCCTGGCTGAGCTCGGCATCATGATCGGCGAAAAAGACTGCTGGAGCCAAGGCCTGGGCACCGACGTCATCCGGACGCTGACAGGCTTCGCCTTCAGCCAGGCAAACTTCCGGCGCATCTACCTGCGTGTATTCAGTCACAATCCACGCGCGATACGCTGTTACGAAAAGGCCGGCTTTAGCCACGAAGGCCGGCTGCGAGCTCAAATGTTCAAGGATGGCCGATACGTTGATGAGATACTGATGGGCATCTTTGCGCCTGGCGAGGAGCCTGACCCCGCATAATTGTCGCTATTTGCCGCTCCTTGGGCGGGAGGAGATGTCAGCTTACTCGCGAATCGTCCCCAGGTGTTGCCATAGACGGGCCGGAGGGCTAGCACGATGCCCTGCTCGGCCCGTAACGGTGTGAGGAGGCTGAGAGGATGACCAAGAGCGAGTTGATTAACAGCGTTGCGGCAAAGACAGGCCTTGGCAAGAAGGATGCCGGCGCTGCGGTCGAGGCGGTATTCGATGCGGTTGGCGAGGCGCTCGCAGCAGGGGACAAGGTCACGATTGTTGGGTTCGGGTCGTTTGGCGTGCGCGATCGCGCAGGCAGGGTAGGGCGCAACCCACGGACCAACAAGCCGATGACAATCCAGGCACGGCAGGTCCCGGTGTTCCGCGCGGGCAAGGTGCTCAAGGACAAGGTCAGCGGCAAGTAGCTCGCAGAGGTGGCTGTCACGCGCTGGCGGCTGATGGTATAATGGGTCAGCAAATCGGTTGTCACGTCGGGGTGTAGCGCAGTTTGGTAGCGCGCTTGAATGGGGTTCAAGAGGCCCCCGGTTCGAATCCGGGCACTCCGACCAGATAAGTCAAGCTCCGGGGCTCAATGCTCCGGAGCTTTTTCTCCCGGCGCACACCGCATTTTTCCTTCCCGCCACCCCCGATATTTGCTACAATGAACATCGTATTTCACCGAAGCGTTGGCCGCTACGGCGGCCGGATCGGGGGCGGGAAGCTGGGAAGGCCCATTCGGGTCAGGCCTGGCCTAAATCGGTTCTAAGGGGGTTGGGCTGGTATGCAAGGCAGCGCTCTGGGACGTCACGTGTTAGCGGAGTTATTCGGGTGCCACGCGGACGTACTCAATGATCGAGACAAGATTAGACAACTAATGCTGACGGCGGCGGTTAAGGCCGGAGCGGAGGTTGTCGGGGAGTTCTTCCATCAGTTCAGTCCCCACGGGATTAGCGGTGTTGTCGTCATCTCCGAGAGCCACCTCGCCATCCACACCTGGCCCGAGCACGGCTATGCGGCTGTCGATGTGTTTACCTGCGGTGATACCGTCGACCCTTGGGTCGCGTGTCGCTACCTTGTGCAGGAGTTTGGTGCCACCAACATGACCGCGAGCGAAGTCCGGCGCGGCATTTTTGATCAGTCAATTGCCCGCAGCGAGGTTGCGACCTAGTCGCCGCCCCATCTTTGCCCGCTGTTCTGGCCGCCCAAGCGGGCGGCCTTTTTTTATCTCGCCTTATCCCCCAACGTTCATCCAAGTGCCCAGCCCACGAAGGATGTCGCCGACCGCGCGGGAATTCCTTCGCTAACCAGCAGAGAGGAGCGATCCGCCTTGGCTCAATTTGACCGTTTGACCCTGTTGCGTGAGATAACCGATGCCCCTGGCGTTCCCGGCGCCGAAGGTCCCGTGCGCCAGGTAATCCGCAAGTATCTCGATGGCTATGCCGACATGGAGCTCGATGGGCTAGGAAGCTTGATCTGCCGCAAGCCCGGCGCCACGGACCGGCCACGCATTATGTTGGCCGGCCACATGGACGAGATTGGTTTCATGGTTACCTTGATCACTAAAGAGGGGTATCTCAAGTTCCAGACCCTGGGTGGATGGTGGTCGCAGGTCATGTTGGCGCAGCGCGTTGTGATCAAGACGCGCAAAGGCGACGTGATCGGTGTCCTGGGCTCCAAGCCGCCGCACATCCTGTCGGATGACGACCGCAAAAAGGTTGTCGAGCGCAGTGACATGTTCATCGACGTGGGCGCTTCCTCGCTCGAAGAGGCGCGTGATCGCTTCGGCATACGCCCCGGCGACCCGGTCATCCCCGTGGCCGAGTTTGCCGCCATGGCCAACCCGCGCCTGCTGCTCGCCAAGGCCTGGGATTGCCGGATTGGCTGCGCTTTGTTCATCGAAACCATTCGCGCCCTGGCCGGCGGTGATCATCCCAACACCCTGTACGGCGTCGGCACTGTTCAGGAAGAAGTCGGCCTACGCGGTGCAACGACAAGCTCCGAGCTGGTGGATCCCGACATCGGCATCGCGCTTGAGGTCGGTATTGCGGGCGACATGCCGGGGGTCAAGGAGACTGAGGCACAGGAAAAGCTTGGTGCGGGTCCGACGGTGTTGCTGTATGACTCGTCGATGGTGCCGCACAGCAAGCTGCGCGATTTTGCCTTTGACGTCGCCGCTGCCGAAGGCATACCGTTGCAGGTTGACGCCATGGCGCGGGGCGGTACTGACGCCGGCCGCATGCACATCCACCGCGGCGGCGTGCCGAGCCTTGTGTTGGCGGTACCGACGCGTTACATCCACACTCACCAGGGCATCATCCATCTTGACGACTATGAAAATGCCCTACGCCTCCTCATCGCGATGATCAAGCGCCTTGATCGGGCAACGGTCACCGAACTCCGCGCAGATTGAGTTGACATAACCCAGCACGGCCACCGATGCAAGCAAAGGGGGTAGGAGGGCCGATGATTGAGGTAGGCACTGCTGGATATAGCTATGCCGACTGGCGAGGGCCTTTCTACCCGCCTGGCTTGCCACAAGCGCAGATGCTGGAGTATTATGCGCGGCATTTCACGGCGGTCGAGCTTGACTTCACCTACTATCGGATGCCGGCGGTACGCACGATGGCCTCGATGGTCCGACGTACCGGGCCGGGATTCACCTTTTGCGTCAAAGCCAACCGGACGATGACCCACGAGCGCGCCGAGGAGCCGTCTGAGGTCAGCCGCACCTTCGATGAGTTCCTTGGCGCCATGCGCCCGCTGGTTGAAGCCGATCGGTTTGGCTGCCTTCTGCTGCAATTTCCCTGGAGCTTTCGTCCCAACGTTGAGTCAACGGACTATCTGCGCCGCTGCCAGGAGATCCTCGCCGGCATCCCGACCGTGGTCGAGCTGCGCAACGCGGATTGGGTCGGTGCGGAGTCGCTGCCGCGGCTAGAGTCGCTGCTCACGGAGCTTGGCTTCAGCTTTTGCTGCGTCGATGAGCCCCAACTCAAGGGATTGATGCCGCCGGTGGTCCTCGCTACGGGCCCCATTGGCTACGTCCGCTTCCATGGTCGCAACAAGCACAAATGGTGGCAGCACGAGGTCGCGTCGGAGCGTTATGACTACCTCTACAGCCCAACCGAGCTCGCCGAATGGACGGAAAAGATCAGGCGGCTGGCCGACGAGGTTGAAAAGACCTATGTCTTCTTCAACAATTGCCACGCCGGCCAAGCCGCCTCAAACGCGAGCCAGATGATGGGCCTCTTGGGGCTTAACCCGCCCCCCGACGGCCTATTCTAGGTACTCAATCCATCCTTGCCGGGCGAGCACCTCATAGAGGTGGTGCAGGATCGCGACATCACACCAGCCAGATTCCATGGCCACAAGATGCGCGATCTGAGCCAGGGTCCTCCGTCCGTCTGTCCAGAACATGGCGCAGTTGGTGATCCCCATGGCTGTCCGCAGGTCCTTGCCGGCAGCGCCGGCCAGCTGACCCGCCTTAGCCATCCATTCCTGTCGCTCAGCCGCACTCAGTTTGGCAAACATCTCTCGCCGTCCGATCGGGCCTCGCACCGTCCGTCTTGGCACCTTGGCGTACGCCGGATCGTCGACCTGTGGCTTGGCCGGCGCCGACGCCAAAACCGGATCGGACCCAACGAGGGCAGCATAATGCCCCAGAGCTGCACCATGCTCTGCCGCAATGCGCTGCACAGCGGCCGAAACAGCGGTTGAAGCAAGCTCTGGTGCACTTCCATCCCGCAGGCGCTCAAGCGATGCGACATCCGCGACGCGGCAGTCGCGCAAGAAGGCGAGTCGCTCCGCCAGATCGCGCCGATCATGTCCCGCGACGATCGCCCGCCCCGCCGCGGCCAGCTGTGCGGTGAAGCCGGCCGCGAGCTCCCCCGCCAGCCAGGCAACTTCGCGGTCGCCGGCGTTGGCCAGGAAATATGCATAGGTCGCAGTGATTGTCGCAGCCCGCGCCAGCATCTTGGGATCAACTTTGTCCAGCGTGTCCTGGGATGTGTGATAGAACTTGTCGGGCCATTGGATCAACATGGGGCAGGGGATGCCCACCGTCGGATCGGCGAGAGCCTGATGATCGCTGCCGCCAGAGAACGGCGTAACCGCATGCCGGAAGAGCCCGTAGCTGGCCGTGCCGCCGAGGTTGCCGACATCGCTCGCCACTGCCTCAAGGATCAGGGCAGCGAGGTCACCCGCAAATGAGCCGAGGGCAAGCGGCGGTTTCTCAACCAAGAACGAACTGCCGCACAGCTCCTGGTTTTCGCCGACCATGTCCAGGTTGATGCCGCCGACAATCTTGGGGATCAGCCCTTCGTTCTTGGCCAGAAAGGCATAGGTGCCGGCAAACTCCGGCACCAGCAAGAGCCGGATTGAGCGCCTGGGCCGAGGCAATGCGCCCGCGTCGATCTGCCGGGCGATCGCACGCACGGCCTCCAGGGCGGCGGCGCAACCTGAAGCGTTATCGTTGGCCGAGGCCTGCGGGTGGCAGAGATGCGCGACCACGAGGACCTCTTCGTCCGTGGTGCCAGGGATGCGGCCCTCAACATCCTCAATCGCTCCGGTGTAAAAACGGCTGGCGACATGCGCCTTGACCCGGACTTGCCGCCCCGCAAGGTTTTCCGCTTTGACCAGCTTGCGCAGGGCATCACCCTGGCGCGGGGAAAGGACAAAACCAAAGCACTTGGCCTCCGCCGGGTCAGTCCACCAAAACGAAGTGTACATGCGAGCGTCCGGAACGTCCGTGCGCTCACGCACCGGCGGAAACTCGGGCATCTGATCACTGACGATGCCAAGCGCCCCGCCCTTGCGCACTGCCAGGTCCCGGATGCGATCGAGGTCGCCACGGGCCAGAACCAGGCGACCGCGCAGGTCGAGGGCAGCATATGCCGCCTCGTTTTCTGGTTCCTCCAGGAGGACCAGGTCGGCCTCCACCCCGCCAGGCGGCGTCGCGGCCGACCGCTGGATCAGCGAGATCTTGAGCGCCGAGAAGTCGCAGAGCCGCTTCGCAGCCGCTGCAGGCGCGACGACATCCAGGGTGCCGGCAATCCCTTCCCATTCTTCGAAGGACTGCGATGCCCAGTAGTTGGCGTGACCGTCGTAGGTGTAGCTGTGGATCTTGTGTGCGATGCCGCTTGTGGCAAGCGTCTGCTCACACCAGGCTGCGGCCGCCCGGAAACCAGGACTGGCCTGGATGCGGTGGTGGCCAATGATCTGGGCGACATAATCCAGAGCACGCTGGCCGCTGATCTCGCTCTGCACTTTGCTTAGGATTGATCGAAACAACCGCGACCCCCCTCTGCCCGGGCTGACTTAGCGCAGCCTCGGGCCGCTATTGGGCAAGGCATTCGTCCAGGCCATCCTCGTAACCTCCAGCCCACGCCGACAAGGAAATCAACGGCAGCAACGAGAATCCCGGGGCTTTGGACTGCAGTAAGGAGGGCTTGCCGATGGGCGATACGATGCACAAGACGGTGGCAGGGTCGGTTTCGGGTGTGACGACGGAGGAATTAATGGCCATTGCCCTGCGCATGGCCGACATGAATGAGATCCCGCCGGACAGCATGATCCATGTGCCTGGCCGGGCGATCCACAAGATCATCTGCGGCATTGACATGGGAGTCGCGGAGATTGATATGGCCAGCCGTCTTGGCTACGACTGCGTTCTGGCCCATCATCCTCAGCCGGCGGTGTTGACCTTCCCGTTGATGGTTAACCGTCACATCGAGCTAATGGTCGGCGCTGGCGTGCCAGCGGATGTCGCCGAGCGTGCCGTCGCCCAGATCCGCGAGCCGCTGGAGTGGCGATACCACTCCGCCAACTATGATCATGCGCCGTCGTTTGCCCGGCTGGTCAACATGCCGTACCTCAATATTCATAATCCGTTGGACGAGATCGGCCGCGCCCGCATGCAGGCGGCGATCGATGCTGCGGTGACGCCGGATTCGCCGGTGCAGGCGGTGATCGACGCACTGATGACGCTGCCAGAGTTTGCGGCGGCACCGACCCGGCCACTGGTCGCCGTCGGCACGCCCACGGCCAGAGCGGGCAGGGTGCTGGTCGACCACGGCGCGGGCACCAACGGCGGATACCACGTCGCCCACGCCTGCTTTGAGCACGGCGTCGACACGGTCGTCTACCTGCACTGTGACTTTGGCAACTTGAGCCGGTTGCGGGCCGAGGCCAAGGGCAATCTGGTCATCGCGGGGCACATTGCCTCCGACGTTGCCGGCATCGCACCCTATCTCGCGGAGCTTGAGCGGCTCGGCCTGTCGATCACCCGTGTAAGCGCACTATGAGCCAGGTCCCGTTCGACTATCAGGCGGAGCGCGTCGCCCGGCGCAATTACGCCGCCCTGGTTGGGGATGGGCTGTTTTTTACCTTTGGCGTTGCCTTTTTTGACTCGACCAGCGTTTTGCCCATGTTTGTCAGCACCCTGACCAGCTCGAGCGTATTGATTGGCCTGTCTCTGACCATCCGCAATCTCGGCTGGATGCTGCCGCAGGTCCTGGTTGCCCGCTATGTTGGCTCAATGCCGCGCAAGATGCCGGTCGCCCTCGGCGCTGCCATCCTGCAACGGGTCGCGCTATTTGCCGTCGCGCTGATCACCCTGCTATGGGCGGGCTCGCGGCCGGAGCTTGCGCTTATCGGCTACTTTGTCGGCCTGTCCCTGTTTGCCCTGGGCGACGGGATCACCAGCGTACCATGGACGGACATCGTCGGCCGGACGGTGCCGCACCAGCGACGCGGCAGGCTGTTTGGCACCATGCAGGTCCTCGGCGGGATCCTTGCCTTTGGTGCCGGATTTGCCGTCCGCCGGATTATCGCCCACCCGTCGTTGCCTTATCCCAACAACTTTGCGCTGCTCTTTTTCATTGGTGCCGCGCTGCTGATGCTCTCTCTGCTCTCCTTTAGCCGGGTCCGCGAGCCTGCGACCTCATTGCCGACCACCCGGCGCGAATCCCTCGGTGTCTACCTGCGACGCGTGCCAGAGCTGTTCCGGCGCAACCCTGCGGCGGCCCGCCTGGTGGCCACGCGCATGCTCGCGACAGGGATCAACCTCGCGGTCCCGTTCTTTGCCGTGTTTGGGCGCGACGTGCTTGGCTTTGCCCCGGAGGCTGCCGGGCTGTTTGTCTCGGCGCAGATGGTCGGCACCATCGTCGGCAGCCTGGGCTGGGCGAGGATTGGCGACTTCCGCGGAAACCGGCTCCTGGTGCGATCAACGGTGCTGGCAGCGACTATTGCCCCGCTGGTGCCGCTGGCCCTGGCTCCGTTTGCCGGGAGCGGCGTGGCAAAGCTGCTCTATCCGCTTACCTTTGTCGTCCTCGGTGCGACCTTTTCCGGGACCTGGATGGGGTTTACCAACTATCTGATTGAAATCACCTCGGAAGCCGAACGGCCTTACTACCTCGGCGCGGTCAACACGCTGGTGGCGCCGTTCACGTTCTTTGGCGTTCTCGGCGGGTTGGTCGTGGCCGCGGCAGGTTATGTCGTATGCTTTGCAGTATCCGCAGTCCTGTGCCTTGGTGCTCTGGCCGTCAGCGCCGGTCTTCCCGAGCCTCGCCACAGCGGTAGCAGCGTAGGTTAAGCACCCAATCGAGGTTCGGGCACCGTCAGGCGCCGGAGCACGAGAAAGCGGGGCAGTAGCCAATGGGTTTTCAGCAAATGCCAACTGTCTGGGCCGCCACGATCATCGGCATGGTGGCCGGAGTCGGCGGCACCGGGCTTGGTGGACTGGTCTCCAGCGTGTTCCGCTGCGTCTCGTCTCGCGTCTTCAGCGTTATCCTCGGCTTTTCGGCAGGCGTTATGCTGGCCGTCGTCGGTTTTGACCTGATGCCGGAAGCGATCGATGCCGGCGGGCTGGAGTTTGCGATTCTGGGCATCGTCGCCGGGGTCTTTCTGATTTCGATGCTTGACCGGTTGCCACACACGCATTTTCTCGCTACTGACCGCGAGAGCAGCCGGTTTATCAAGGCCGGGGTCATCGTCGGCCTCGGCATCGCGATGCACAACTTGCCAGAGGGGTTAGCGATTGGCGCGGGGTATTACAGTGACGAGGCATTGGGTATCGGTCTCGGCCTGGTGATCGCGGTCCACAACTTCCCCGAAGGCATGGCCATGGCCTGCCCGATGATCCTGGGTGGCATGAGGCCCAGCCGCGTGATTGCCGCCACCGCCCTGGCGGGCTTGCCGATGGGGATCGGCGCGTTGCTCGGCGCGATCCTTGGCGCGATGTCGCCGGCGTGGTTGTCCATTAGTCTCGGCTTTGCGGCTGGGGCGATGTTGTTTGTCACGTGTGACGAGTTGATCCCGGACGCGCAAGAGCTGGCGCACGGGCATTCAGGCACCTATGGGATTGTCGCCGGCGTCGTTGCCGGCATCATCTTCACCTCGCTGTTTCACCACTAGTGCCAGTAGGCCCGGCGCCATCGCTGCGACCTACGGCAGGGAGGGACCCACATGACCAGTGATCGCGGCGAGATGACCGTCGCCCAGGCTATTGCCGGGCGGCTGGTGACACTCGGCGTCAAGCACGTCTTTGGCTATCCGGGCGGGGAGACGCTTGACCTGCTGGAGGCGTTCCGGGCGGCAGGGATCAAGTTTGTCCTGACCCACCACGAGACGGCTGCCGCCTTTGCAGCCGCAGCGACCGGTGAGCTGACTGGAGTGCCGGGCGTCTGCATGGCAACCCTCGGTCCCGGCGCGACCAACCTGGTCAGCGGCGTGGCTGCGGCTCTGCTTGAGCGTGCGCCGCTGCTTGCTTTCACTGCTCAACTGCCGCGCGCTCGCCGTGAAACCACCACCCACCAACGCCTGGACCTCAACGACCTTTTCCGGCCGGTGACCAAGGCTTCTTTGCGCCTTGAACCTGCGGACGCGTTGCGCTCCCTCGAGAAGGGCATCCGCATTGCGATGACCGGCCGACCGGGACCGGTCCACTTCGAGGTCGCCAGTGATGTCCCGCGGGCGATCTGCACGGATGCGATCGGTGCGCATTTCTTCGGTGCTCACATTGCCCACCAAGGGTTGGGCGCCGCTCCGCCAGCGACGCTCAAGGCAGCGGCCAACCAAATCGCAGCTGCGCGCCATCCGATAGCTTTGATCGGGGCCGGAGCGCTCACCGCAAGCCAGGCCGTGGTCACAACTTTTGTCGAAAAGGCCGGACTGCCGGTTGTCACCACCCCTAAGGCCAAGGGCCTTGTCTCCGAGCGCCATCCTCTGTTTGCTGGGGTCATCGAGATGCTCGGCAAGCAGTCCATCGTGGACTGGCTCGCCGCGGCCGACTGCCTCGTCTACATCGGATTTGACCCCGTCGAGCTGGACATGCTCTGGGAGCATCCTGCCCCTGGCGTATTGTTTGATTCTGTTCCCGACACGGACGTCTACTACCGCGTTGATACAGCCGCCATCGGTGCGATCGAGCTATCCCTTGCCGGACTGACCGATGCCGCCAATCCTGACGGAGGCGATGCTCTCCGCGGCGGTCGCGCAGTCGGGGCAGGCGAGGCGGCGGCGCTGGCATGCCGGCAATCAATCCAGGCGCGCGTGGATGGCGGGCGCCGGGCAACGGCCGGATCGCTGTCGCCGGGGGCGGTCGTTGCGGCTGTGCGCGCCGCAGCTACCGCGCCCGACGCACTGGCCACGACGGATGTCGGTGCCCACAAGATGGCGGCGGGGCAGCTATGGGTGGCCGAAAAGCCAGGCTGCTTTATGATGTCCAACGGGCAATCATCAATGGGGTACGGGCTGCCGACGGCGATGGCCGCCAAGCTACTGCGTCCGGAGCGACAGGTCGTGGCCTTGGTGGGCGACGGCGGCTTGGCCATGTACCTTGCCGAGTTGGCGACGGTCGCTCGGCTTGGCCTGAGCCTGCCGGTGGTGGTCTTTGCCGACCGCCAACTAACCCTGATTGCGATGGGCCAAGAGCGGCGCGGCTATCCACGCGAAGGTGTCGGTTTCGCCAGCCCTGACTATCCTCAATTGGCAGCCAGCCTTGGCGGTTACGGCGCCGTAGTCGACTCAGCCGCCCAGCTTGAGGCTGAGGTGACCAATGCCTGGTCAAGGCCGACATTCAGCCTACTGGCGGTCCCTGTGGACGACGCCCTGTACCGGGTGTAAGCAAAGATCGCATGCCACCAGCGGGCAGACCTGCCAGTGCGGTGACCGCCAAGCATAGACGAGGGTGGGGTGAGCAATGATGGCCCAGACAGCGATACGTCGATCGCATGCACGTTCCGACCGGCATCGGCAAAGCGCCGGGAGGCGGCAGGCGGTTTTTGTGATCTTCGCCGGCCTTGCAATGCTGGCTGTCGCCGTCACGCTCATTCTCATGTTGACCGGTCCTGCCGGCCTTGCCTGGCCGAGTGCGCACGTGCTGCAGACCGCCGCCCTGCAGGTCCCCGCGCTGTGGGACCAAGCTGCGGCCGACGCCGCAGCGATGGGTGAGGCCGCCCTAATCCTCAGCGACGATCATGTCGCCGCCTGGCTCAATCACCTGGTTGAGGCGGATGTCGCCGACCCCCGGCTGACGGTGGCCTCGCTGACGGGCACGGTCACGCTCTACTACCGCTTGCGACTAGCGTTTGACCTACGCCCTGTCGCCTCGCTGCGCCTGCGACCAACCATGCTCGACGACGTGGTGTTTTGCGCCGTCGAGGGCGCCTGGATCGGGCGCTGTCCAGTACCCGCGGCCATGTGGCGGCCATTGCTGGCCCGCGGGGGACAGGCGACCACGCCTGGGTGGATTGATGCCGACGGTACGCTCGGCTATGCGTGGCCTGCCCAGTTGGCAGCACCGGCTGGCACCGTCATCATCGGGGACATTGCTGCGGCCCCGGGTCAGCTGTCGCTGACCCTCACGGGGCCGAAGTAGATCATGTCCTTGCGAGATGCCGCGCCCGGCGCGCACCGCGAACGCGACGATGAGATCTTTGATCTAGCGGACGAGTGGATCGCCATCGATCTCGAGACCACCGGCCTGGATCAGGTCGAGGACCGGATCATCGAGATCGGCGCCGTCCGCTACCGAAACGGCTGCCCGGTCGAAAGGTACAGCACACTGGTCAATCCGCAACGGCCGCTGCCCGCGCGGATCGCGGCGCTGACCGGGTTAAGCGACGGCCGCCTGGAAGATGCGCCACCGCTGCGGGACGCGTTGCAGCCATTCTTGGACTTTGTCGGCCAAGCACCGGTTGCGGGGCACAACGTGTCCTTTGATCTGGCCTTTTTGCGCGCCGGCGCCCAGGCTGCTGGGATCGCGTTATCGGCCGAGCCGGGTGCGACGTGGCCGCGGCTCGTACTGGACACCCTGGAGATCGCCCGGATCGTCCTGCCAGGCCATACCTCGTACGCTCTCGGAGTGCTCAGTGAACCTGCGGAGGATGAGGCCCGCCACCGCGCGCTCGAGGATGCCCTAGCTGCCGGCGAATTGCTGGTCAACCTATGGCAGAGTGCGCACCGCCTGCCGCTTCGCTTGCTCACGTTGGCCCTCTTTTGGCTTGATCCCGCGTGCAGCCAGTTTCCGGGGCTTGCCGCTTTCTTAAGCGGCGTCCGGCGCAGCCTCGCCAGCGGCGTCAAACCCGAGCAAGTCGTCCCGGTGGATAGCACAGACAGCGCGGCGCCAGCACAAGATGGCGCGCCGCAAGCTGCTCGGCGGGCGCGTACGCCAACAGCCAGAGGGCTCATGTTGGAACACACCGCGACCGCCTTTGCACCGGAGGGGTTTCTGGCGGAGAGCGTGCCCGGCTACGAGGTCAGGGCGGAGCAGCAGGAGATGTGCGACGCGGTCCAGGAGGTTATGTCAACCGGAGGCCGTCTGGCCGTCGAGGCCGGCACTGGCGTCGGCAAATCGCTCGCCTATCTCGTGCCGGCAGTTGCCATCGCTGAGGCTCACGATGAGCGAGTGGTCATCAGCACCCATACCGTGACCCTGCAAGATCAGCTTGTCGAGCGCGAGGTACCATTGCTGGCCAACGCCCTCGGCCGGCCCGTGCGTCACGCGGTGCTCAAGGGACGATCCAACTATCTGTGCCTGCGCAAATGGGATGACTTCTTTGCCGGCAGCCTGGTGGCAGAGGAGACCGAGCGGCTATTTGGCTTGCGGGTGCTCTTTTGGTCCGCGGGCACGGCAACCGGCGATGTGTCCGAGCTAAACCTCCTCGGACAGGAGAGTCTGCTATGGCCGTCGGTCGCCGGAGATGAGCACTGCTGGGGCACTGCCTGTCCACGCCAACCGGATTGCCTGATTCTGCGGTCCCGGGCGGCCGCCTTGGACGCGGACATCGTCATCGCCAACCATGCGTTGGTGTGTTCTGATGTCCTGGCGGACGGCAAGTTGTTGCCCCCATACCAGCACCTGATCGTCGATGAGGCCCACCACCTTGAGGCGGTTGCGACCGACCACTTTGGCCTCTCCGTTGAGGAAACCGATGTCGCATCGCTGATCAGCAGCGTGCTGCCGAACCGTGGCGGCGGACCGTCGCGCCTGTTGATGCGCCACAACAGCCCGTCCGGCGGCACAGAGGGGGCGCGTGGCTGGCCGAGCCCTGGCGAAATAGCTGATGTGGCCCGCATCGGAGTGCAGGCCCAGCTCTCGGCGCGAGGGTTCTTTGCGGAGCTAGGACGATTTGCCGCCGGACGCCGCCGCTACAATGGCGAGGCGTCTGGCTTTGAGCTGCGCTACGGCCGGGACGGCGAACCGCTACCGCAGGCATGCCAGACCGCCGCCGGGGAGCTGAGCGATGCGCTTCGCTCGCTAGCCACTAAGCTGACGGCGATTGCGGAGCGATCCCCGGACGGCCCGACAGCTGGCCTCGCAATCGCTGCGACGGCCCGCGACTGTGCTGTGCGGGCGATCGCCATTGATGCTCTAAGCGAGGCCAAGGATGCCGCCTGGGTCTACTGGCTTACCGCCGGCAACACCGGTACCAGGCTCAGCGGCGCACCGGTCAGTGTAGCCGACCCGCTACGGACCAGCCTCTGGGCACGGCTCAAGTCGGTGATCGTCGTCTCGGCCACCCTGGCGATCGCCGGCAGCTTTGAGCATATTGTGGGCCAGATCGGGCTTGCGGAGCCGAGCGGCCCGCCGCCGTCCACTCTGCTGCTGGATTCGCCATTTGATTTCCGGTCACAGGTCCTGCTTTGCGTGCCGCGCGACCTGCCCTTGCCGGGCGCCGCCGAGGCCGACCAGGCCTATTCGGGGGCGGTCGCTGCCTTTTTGACCAACCTGTTACCGGCTGTTGGCGGGCGATCCCTGGTCCTGTTTACCTCGCACAGGATGTTGCGCCAGGTCTACGATCTGGCCGCGGCGGAGCTCTTTGAGCGCGGGCTCAACCTCCTAGCCCAGGGGATCGACGGGGGCCGCACCAGGCTGCTGCGTGCCTTGCGGCATGAGGCCAACGTGGTTGTCTTTGGTACCTCGACATTCTGGGAAGGCATCGATGTCAAGGGACCGCAATTGTCCTGCCTGGTGATCACCCGGCTTCCTTTCCCGCGGCCAGATGAGCCGCTGACCGCGGCGCGGACGGAGCGCCTTGAGGCGGCGGGCCGGTCGGCATTTGGCGAACTGAGCCTGCCGCACGCGATCCTGCGCCTCAAACAGGGATTTGGCCGCCTGATCCGCTCGGCGGACGACCGCGGCGCGGTGGTCATCCTTGACGGCCGGATACTGCGTCGCAGCTATGGTCGCCTTTTTGTCCACTCCCTGCCCAGGGCTTCGTTCTATCAGGGCAGCCGCGATGGCGTTGTCGGCCGGGTAGCTGCCTGGCTCGAAGGAGAGACCCGCCCATCCGGAATCCGTTGGGTCGAGCCACCATCTGAAGGCAAACGGTGAGCCGATGCTGAGCGACGACCGCCCAATCCTGGTTACCAACGACGATGGAGTCGATGCTCCCGGCCTGGTCAGCCTGGCCGCGGAGCTTTATCGCCGCTTTGGCGCACGGGTTATTGTCGTCGCCCCGCTAGCGGAGCGCAGCGCCGTCGGCCACGGGATCACCTTGCGCGACGAGTTGATCGTCCGCCGCGTCGAGCTGCCTGGCTTGCCCTCGGTCAGAGCGTATGGCGTGAGCGGTACTCCTGTGGACTGCGTCAAGATCGGGGTACGCGTGCTGCTGGACCGCCCACCCGGGCTGGTCTGCGCCGGCGTCAACCACGGCTACAACCTCGGCACCGATGTCTTTTATTCCGGCACGGTTTCGGCGGCGCTGGAGGCGGTTATCCTCGGCTATCCAAGCCTGGCGGGCAGCACCGGCCGTGGCTCGGCAAACGTACGCGACGCGGCGGCAAGCATCATCGGTGAGTTGGCCGACAGGGTCATGCGGCGCGGCCTGCCTGACCATACCCTGCTGAACGTCAACGTGCCGCCTGGGGCAGGGCATGCAGCTGATCCCGCCGCTTGGGAAGTAACCAGGCTGGGGCTGCGCAGTTACCAAAACGTCTTTGCGCGAGTCGACCAATCGGCCGCGGGCGACCACTACGTTCTGGCCAGCGAGACGATGATCGACGAACATGCCAACGGGACCGACATCGCCGCCGTGTCGAACGGCCGGATTTCAGTGACGCCGATCCACCTGGATTTGACCAACCACTCGGTGCTTACGGCAATGACCGAATGGATACGCTAGTCAGCCAACGGGCCAGGCTGCAGGTCATCACGGCCGATATCTTTGCCGAGCATGCCCCCGAGGCGCAGCCCGAAGCGCCATCCCGTTTGACCTGGGCGATGGCGGGCATCAAGATCGCTGCGGCAGGTTGCGCGGTCGACCCTGCGGATAACGCGACGCCGTGCGATCCGCCGATTGCGTACTTGACCATCGCGAAACCACTGCCGGATCAATTGCTGCAGGCCGCGCATAGCCAGCGGTACTTGGATTTTCTGCGCAGCTACGCTGCTGGCGGCGGTGGACCGCTGTCGGTAGACACCGATGTAACGGCGGCCAGCTACCTGGCTGCCGCAACCGCCTCGGCCGCGGTCTGGCACGGAGCCAATACGCCACGCGCGTCAGCCACGGCGTCACTGATCGTCGCTCGTCCGCCAGGCCATCATGCCAACGCGACGGCGGGCAGTGGTTTCTGCCTGATCAACCACGTTGCCGTTGCCGCCAAACTCGCGACAAGTGAGGGTCGGCGTGTCGCGGTCGTTGACTGGGACGTGCACCACGGCAACGGTACGGCGGAGATCCTGGCGGCCGACCCCGACTGCCTCTACATTTCTTTGCATGAGCACCCGCTCTATCCGTACTCTGGCTGGATCAACGAAGCCGGATCGGGCCATGGCCTTGGCAAGACCGTCAACGTGCCGCTGCCTGGCGGACTAGATGACGAGCAGTTGGACGCGGCGGTGCGCCGCATCGTCCTGCCGTGCTTGCGGCAGCATCGGCCCGACCTCATCCTCATCTCGGCTGGCCAGGACGGCCACTGGACCGATCCGCTCAGCACATGGCGGCTCACCGCGCGGGCATACCACTCGATGGCGGCGACCATCCGGTCCGTTGCCGACGAGGCAGGCGCTGTTGTCACTGCCGTGCTCGAGGGCGGCTATAGCGAGCGGGGTCTCACGCTCGGCATGGCCGGGATCGCCGCGGGCCTGCTGGGCGAGTCGTTGCCAACGGCCGCGGCCCACGACTCGACGCCGCCTCGCGCCGGACACCATGGCAGGCAGCAGGAGGCGGTGGCGACAAGATTGGATGCCATCGCGGCCTTTCAGTCCCAGTACTGGCGCCTGGGCTGACACCGACAGATCCTCCTCGCAGTAGTCACTGTGCCAGGAATTGACGCATGAACAGCGAACCCAGATTAGTTTGCGTCAGATGCCTTATTTGCTATGTTCCATCTGCCACAAGGAGGTGGTTTCCTGTTGCGTATCACCCAACACCCAATCCTTGATTACCCGCCCAAGCGCGAGGTGCGTTTTACCTTTGAAGGGCGCGAGATCACCGGTTATGAGGGAGAGCCTATCGCGGCTGCGCTGCACGCCGCCGGCGTGCGCCTCCTGCGCGAGACTCCCAAAGGTAGGCCCCGCGGCCTTTTTTGTGCGATCGGCAATTGTTCCAGCTGCTACGTGGTAGTCGATGGCGTGTCCAACGTGCGGTCTTGCGTCGAGCCCCTGCGCGACGGCATGGTTGTGGCACGGCAAATCGGTCACGGCACGTTGCCAGAGGCGGTAGACCATGATGCACACCAGTGATATTGCCATCGTCGGCGGTGGCCCGGCTGGTCTAAGTGCTGCAATCGTGGCGGCGGAGCAGGGTCATCGGACACTGGTTATCGACCGCCAGACCGTGCTCGGGGGCCAACTGATCAAGCAGACCCATCGCTTCTTTGGCAGCAAGGCACAGCACGCCGGCACGCGTGGGTTTGAGATCGGCAAGGCGCTCGCCGCGCAAGTTAGCGGCAACGCAAACACGGATGTTTGGCTCGACAGCACCGTCATCGGCTACTACCGCGAGGACGGCATCCTCCTGGTCGAGCGACCGCAGGGTTTGGCCACCGTCAAAGCCGACCGGATCATTCTCGCCACCGGCGCCTCCGAAAAAGCCCTTGCCTTTCCCAACAACGATCTGCCAGGTGTGTACGGCGCTGGCGCTGTGCAGACCCTGATGAACGTGCACGGCGTGTTACCAGGCCAACGGGCGGTGATGATCGGCGCCGGCAACATCGGCCTCATTGTCGGCTATCAGCTTATACAGGCGGGTGTGCAGGTGGTGGCCGTGATCGAAGCGGCCCCGCGTGTCGGAGGCTACTGGGTACACGCTGCCAAACTGGCCCGAGCAGGGGTGCCGATCCACACATCATCGACGGTGGTCGAGGCGCTCGGCGAGGAGTCCGTGCGCGGAGTGCGCGTCGTCAAGGTCGATTCCGCTTGGCGGGCGATCCCCGGCAGCGAGTTTGAACTGGATTGCGACCTGGTGTGCCTTGCCGTCGGACTGTCGCCGTTGGTTGAGCTGGCGGTCCTTGCCGGCTGCGAGATAGCCTACGTCCCTGAACTCGGCGGATACGTACCCTGGCATGACCAGGAGATGCAGACCACGGTGCCCGGAATCTTTGTCGCCGGAGACGCAGGCGGCGTCGAAGAAGCTTCTAGCGCCATGGTCGGCGGGGAGCTTGCAGGCCTGGCTGCCGCCAACAGCCTTCGCCCATTCGCCGGGCATGGCGAGCGCATGAGTTCCGCGCGTGAGGCCTTGGCCGCGCTGCGTGCCGGACCGACGGCCGATAAGGTCCGTGGCGGTTTCGCCAAACTGGCCGCCGCCCGGCAGGGGAGGTGCAGCACATGACCGATCCATCGAACAGCCTGGTCAGCCGCGGCATCCCGGCGGCCGACGATGTGCGAGACGTACTGCCAAGCCCTGAGCGCCTGGCGGCGGGGCCGGTGGCGATCATCGAGTGCTTCCAACAGATCCCCTGCGACCCTTGCTCCGCGGCATGCCAGCGGGGCGCGATCTTGCCGTTTACCGACATCTGCGACCTCCCCCAGGTCGACCACGCGTTGTGCAATGGTTGCTCGCTCTGCGTCGTGCGGTGCCCGGGCTTGGCGATTTTTGTCGTTGACGTCAGCCGGGAGGGCGATCGGGGCGAGGTCAAGCTGCCGTACGAGTACCTGCCTTTGCCGACCAAAGGGGAAACCGTCACCTGCCTCGACCGTACCGGCGCCGCGTTGTGCGAGGGCGTGGTCACTGGCGTCCTCAAACCGCGTTCGTTTGACCGGACGGCCCTGATAACCGTTGACGTGCCCAAACAACACGCCTTGGAAGTCAGGGGCATCAAAGTCGAGTCCAGGGCGCAGAAGGAGGGACAGCCCGCATGAGCGGAGAGCAGACCGTTATCTGCCGCTGCGAGGAGATTACCGAAGCGGAGATCGCCGCCGCCTATGCGGAAGGGTATCGCACGGTCGACGAACTCAAACGCAAGCTGCGATGCGGGATGGGCCCCTGTCAGGGCCGCACCTGCATGCCGTTGATCTTGGCCCAGCTCGCACGCCTGTCGGGCAAGCCGCTCGCCGAGTTGGCGCCACCGATCACCCGGCCGCCGCTCAAGCCGACGCCGCTCGAGGCGTTCCGGTTACTCGAGCACGATCCGGAAGCGGAGGTGCTCGCCAAGTGAAAGAGCGAGTTGAGGTCGCGATCATTGGCGGCGGTGTTGTAGGCTGCTCGATCGCCTACAACCTTGCCCGCCTTGGCGTCAAGGATGTCGCCGTCTATGAGAAGTCCTATCTGGCATCGGGTTCGACGGGCCGGTGCGGTGCGGGAGTGCGGGCGCAGTGGGGGACCGAGATGAACTGCCGCCTCGCGGTGGCCGGCATTCGCTCGTTTGAGACGTTGCCGCAAGAGCTGGACTATCCTGACATCGAATTCAAGCAGGGCGGCTATCTGATTCTCGCGTTTACCGAAGCGCAAATGGATCAGTTCCGCAAAAACGTAGCCCTGCAGAACAGCCTAGGCATTCCGTCAAGGCTCGTAACCCCCGCAGAGGCACGCGCGATTGTCCCGCACCTTGGTGCCGCCGACCTGCTCGGTGCTACCTTCTGTGGCATCGACGGCCACAGCAACCCGTTCAAGGTCACCGACGCTTACGCCAAGGCGGCACGTCGCCTGGGCGTCGAGATCAATGACTACACGGAGGTCAAGGCAGTTGCGGTTGCAGGGGGACGGGTGACCGGTCTGGAAACCACCCACGGTCGCGTGCAGTGCGGCGCCCTGGTCAACGCGGCTGGACCTTATTCGCAGGTCATTGCGGCCATGGCTGGGCTTGATTTGCCGCTGTACTCGCAGCGCCACCAGGTGCTGGTTACCGAGCCGGTCGGTCCCGTGCAAAACCCGATGGTCCTTTCGTTTACCCATGGCGTCTATTGCCAGCAGGTGCCACACGGTAGCTTCATCATTGGAGTCGGCGATCCGGCGGAGCCGACCGGATACGACATCGGGCATTCGTGGCAGTTTCTTGCCGACATCTCGGCCAAGGTCAACTACCTGTTGCCGCCGCTGGGTAAGCTGCGGGTCGTCCGCCAATGGTCGGGCCTTTACAACATGAGCCCGGACTCACAGCCGATCCTCGGCGCGGCGGGCGAGCCGGCCAACCTTTGGCAGGCGATCGGTTTCTCCGGGCACGGGTTTATGTTGGCCCCGGTCGTTGGGCGGATCATCGCGCAGATGATGACCGGGCAGACGCCGGAGATTGATGTACATCGTTTGGACCTCGGGCGATTTGCCCGGGGCGAGCTCGTGCTCGAGCCGTCTGTCGTTTAGTCAATCAGGAGGTGAGGATGTGCGACTGGCAACCAAGGACGACCTTTGTTCGGGCTGCCGCACGTGCCAGCTGGTTTGTGCGCTGCAAAACCACGGGGCCAACAACCCCAAATTTGCCACCATCCGGATTATCGGGCACTTCCCCAAGCCCGGTGCCTACGAGGTGCAGGTCTGTGATGAGTGCGGCATTTGCCGCGACGTTTGCCCGGTTGAGGCAATCTATGACGTCAACGGCCATTTGGAGATCGACCGCTCGCTCTGCACCGGCTGCCAGGCATGTGTAGCTGCATGTCCCAAGGGCGTCATCGCGATGCACGCGACATGGGAGTCGCCGTTTAAGTGCGTCCATTGCGGCGCCTGCGCGGAGTACTGCCCAACCGGCGCAATCTACGATGGCGACCTCTACACGCCCGAACAGGCATGGCGGATCACCCGCGATGAGATGATCGAGCGGGCCAAGGCTGGAGGCGATGGCAATGAGTGAGACGGTCAAGGGCGGCTACGCTGGTCAAATCCTGCGTGTTGATCTTACGGCCGGGACTCACCGTGTCCAACCGTTGCCCGCAGACTGGCCGGTTAAGTACATCGGCGGTCGCGGCTTTGTCGCCCGGCTGCTTTACGAGGAAGTTGCGCCCGGCGTCGATCCGCTGGGACCAGAAAACAAGCTGGTCATGGCGGCCGGACCATTGAGTGGAGTGCTGCTCCCGGGTTGCGGCAAGACCCATTTTGGCGCCAAGTCGCCGACCACCGGCGGCTATGGCGACAGCAACATCGGCGGCCACCTCTCGCCTGAGCTCAAGCAGGCCGGATACGACGTGCTCGTACTTGAAGGGCAGGCCAAGGAGCCGTGCATCTTAGTCATCGACGACGACTCGGTCAAGCTGCTGCCGGCCGGCGATCTTTGGGGCAAAGGCTGCTATGAGGCTGAGGAGACGCTCAAAAAGCGCTACGGCGAGGACTTTCAGGTCGCGTTGATCGGGCCGGCCGGCGAAAACCTGGTCAAGTTTGCCTGCATCAGCCATGACTTCGGCCGCCAGGCCGGGCGTACTGGCGTTGGCGCGGTCATGGGCAGCAAACGGGTCAAGGCCATCGTCATCCGCGGCACCAAGACCATCCCGTTGGCTGATCCACAGGGCGTTTACGCGATGGGCAAGCAGATGTATGAGTCCTGTTTCAGCAAGCCTGGTTTCAAGAAATGGACTCCCTACGGCACCGCCGAGGTTGTGGACTGGGTCAACGAGATCGGCGCCTTCCCGACCCGCAATTTTAAGACGTCGTACTTCCCCGAGTACAAGCAAATCAATGGCGTCCGCCTGCGTGAGGACATCCGGCAGACCGACAAGGGCTGCATGGGCTGCCCGATCCCATGCGGCAAATACTCCAAAGCCCGCTCCTCAATGGGCGAAGCCATGGTCGAGGGGCCCGAGTACGAGACCATCGCCCTCCTCGGCGGCAATTGCTGCCTCGGCAACATCCACGATGTCGCGTACGCCAACTACATCTGCGACGAGCTCGGCCTGGACAGCATCTCGGGCGGCAACGTCGCCGCGTTTGCGATTGAGTGTTTCGAAAAAGGGCTGCTGACCGAAGAGCAAGTCGGCATGGCCCTGTCCTTTGGCGACCTCAAGAGCGTTGTGCACCTGCTTAAGCTGATCGCCCACCGCGACGGCGTCGGCGATATGCTCGCCGAAGGCGTCAAAACCGCGAGCGAGCGCATTGGCCACGACTCCGCCAAGTTTGCGATCCACGTCAAAGGCCTCGAGTGGACCGGATATGAGTCACGGTACTCCCCATCACAGATGCTCTCTTACATCACCGCCGACATCGGCGCGCACCATAACCGCAGTTGGGCGATCACCTACGACGTCGCCGTCGGCCGCGATACGCTCGAAGGCAAAGCTGCCAAGGTCGTCGAGCTCCAGCACACCCGCCCGCTGTTTGACTGCCTTGGTATCTGCCGTCTCCAGTGGGTCGAGATTGGCTTTGACCTTAACTGGTACGAAACCATCTTCCCCAAAATCACCGGGCTCAACCGGACCTGGCAGGAGCTCTTACATGTGTCAGAGCGAGTCTGGAACTTGACCAGGGCTTTCTCCGCCCGGCATGTGCCTGGCTGGGGCAGGGGACTCGACCGGCCGCCGGCGCGGTTTCTCGAGGAGCCGATCCCCGACGGACCAGCCAAGGGCAAGCTGATCACGGAGAGCCAGATGAACGAGCTGCTTGATGAGTACTACCGGCTGCGCGGATGGAATGACAACGGTCTGCCGACAAAAGAGCGGCTGGTCGCCCTCGGCCTCGCTGACGTGGCCGCGGATCTCTGGGGCTAGCCGGGATGTACCGGGTCAGGTTTTTGGTCGAGGGACACGCCAGGGAGTTCTTTCCCGGCGGCCGGCACTCTTATGACCTGGAGTTGCCGGGCCCGGCAACCGTGCGTGAAATGATCAGACATATCGGCGCCTCGCCCGATCTCGTGATGTCGGTGTTTGTCAAAGGCCGATTGATGGACAAAGACTCCGTGCCGCCGGATGGGGCCGAAGTAGTGCTAGTTACTCCGCCGGCGGGCGGGTAGGGCTACGGGCGTACACACGCCGACAGTCCAATCTGGTTCAAGTTGCAGGCAATGGCAAGGAGCCCGGGCCCCCGGTCCGGGCTCCTGCCATTGCCGCCCTTACCCCGTAGTCAAGTGGCAGTCATGGGCAACCACATTTGCCGGTGCCAGGCAGGAACCCGCTGAACCGACGCGAATTTCTCACGACTGTGCAGTATGTGGTGATAAGGTTAAGTCATGCTCAACGGCAGGTATACCTGGCAAGGCGAGTGAATAAGGACTGATGGCTTAGTCCATTGATGTCAAGGTCGCCAGAGCCAATGGCGGTTGGTAGGGAACGGAGGCATAACGTGGTACCGTGGCAATTAGCAGGTCTGGTTCTCGGTAACACCCCGCAAGAGCGGATCATCCCGGGCTTGCAGGTAACAGTCATCGGGATGGGCGTCGTTTTCGCTGTTCTGATTCTCCTGTACTTTATCTTGACCCTAGTTGGTAAGTTTGGCGCTCGTCAGGCCGAGGCGCCATCGACTGGACCCGGTACACCAGCACCGTCAATGGCGGTCGCACCTGCGCAACCCGTCGGATCTGCTGAGGTCTCTACTGCCACTGCGCTACCGGAGGCGCTCATTCAACCGGTGGTGGCAGCGGACGATCGGTCCGCCGAGCAGCTGGCGGCGGTCATCGCAGCGGCCATTGCTGCTGCCACGCCTGACGGCACACCACCACCGCATCAGGTTCAGCGCCGGCAAAGCGCTCAGCTTGGCTGGGCCATGGCAGGTCGAATCGCGTTGCACACTGCACGCGAGACCCTGCCCCGCGGCTAGGGCGAGAGGGGGAAACGTTACGTGCTCGAGCAGTTACAGGCCATCATCGAGGGGTCGGCGTTTGCGGAGCTAACCCTGGGGCACGTGCTGATGATCGCCGTTTCGTGCGTGTTGCTCTACCTGGCAATTGTTAAGAAGTTCGAACCTCTTCTGCTTACGCCAATCGGATTTGGCATGCTTTTGGCCAACATCCCGGTTGCCGGCTTGATGGAGCAAGGCAACTTGCTTTACTGGCTGTACCAGGGTGTCAAACTTGGCATCTACCCACCGCTGATCTTTCTCGGCGTCGGCGCGATGACCGACTTCGGCCCACTAATCGCCAACCCTAAGACGTTTCTGTTGGGCGCGGCGGCACAGCTTGGCATCTTCACTACGTTCATGGGCGCGCTGTTCCTTGGGTTTAGCGGCCCACAGGCGGCCAGCATCGGCATTATTGGCGGTGCCGACGGTCCGACAGCAATCTTCTTGACTTCAAAACTTGCGCCAGACTTGCTGGGGCCGATCGCTGTTGCGGCGTACTCGTATATGGCTCTGGTGCCGATTATCCAACCGCCCATCATGATGGCGCTGACGACCGCCAAAGAGCGTGCGGTCGTCATGGAGCAGCTTCGTCCAGTAACTAAGCGCGAAAAGATCGTTTTCCCAATCATCGTGACGATCGCTTGCGGCCTGATCATTCCACAAGCTCTGTCATTGGTTGGCATGTTGATGCTCGGCAACTTGCTGCGTGAGAGCGGCTCGGTCGACAGGCTGTCCAAGACCGCGCAGAATGAATTGATGAACATCGTCACCATCTTCCTCGCGTTGACGGTTGGCGCAACGACCAAGGCTGAGACGTTTTTGACGCCGCAGACACTCGGCATCATAGTCCTCGGGTTGCTCGCCTTTGGGGTTGGCACCGCAGGCGGGGTGCTGCTCGGCAAACTGATGTATAGGCTAAGTGGGGGCAAGGTTAACCCTTTGATCGGGTCGGCCGGAGTCTCAGCGGTACCGATGGCCGCCCGTGTTTCGCAGGTGGTCGGACAAAAGGCTAACCCGCGCAACTTTCTTCTGATGCACGCGATGGGGCCGAACGTGGCCGGAGTGATTGGGTCGGCCGTGGCCGCCGGCGTACTGCTGGCGATCTTCCAGTAGCCATTGGGAAGCAGGCGCGGATGTGACTAGTAAACAGAAAGCCGGGGCGAGATGCTCCGGCTTCTGTCTGTGGTTTGCGGCGCGAGGTTCTTGTTGGAGGTGCCGTCTGCCTGAGACCGGAAGTCTTCGTAAGGTTGCTGGATATTCAAGCTCTGCTGCACGGCACCAGAATGACGGGGAGGGTCCACCATGCTGACCACCATCTTGGCCCTGTACGGCGGCTTGGGACTCTTCATTTATGGTCTCCAGTTTCTTAGTGAGTCGCTGCAACGGGCAGCAGGTGATCGGTTTCGGGTCCTACTAGAGCGGCTGACAGGCACTCCGATAAAAGGGTTGTCTGTTGGGGTGCTAGTCACGGCCTTGGTGCAAAGCTCAAGCGCCACGACTGTCATGGTCGTCGGCCTAGTCAATGCGGGATTGATGACGCTGGTACAAGCGGCGGGCGTGATCTTTGGCGCCAACATCGGTACAACGATCACCGGTCAGTTGGTGGCCTTTAAGTTGACCGACTATGCCCTGCCAATGATCGGCCTCGGCTTCACCCTCAGCTTCTTTGGCAAGCGCCGGACGCCAAAGCGTGCCGGCGAGATCCTGCTTGGCTTGGGGCTTTTATTCTTGGGCATGAAATTGATGTCCCAGTACCTCAGCCCACTGCTCAAGCAGCCCTGGGCCGCCAACCTTATCCTCCAGTTCTCTGCCCAGCCATTGCTCGGCGTATTAGTCGGAGCCGCACTGACCGGTATTGTCCAGAGCTCGAGCGCCACAACTGGTCTCGTGATCGCCCTCGGCGCTGAGGGTGCGATCAGCCTCTACGCAGCGGTGCCACTTATTCTCGGCGCCAACATTGGCACTTGCGCCACTGCTCTCTTGGCATCGATCGGCAGCTCGTTGATGGCCCGGCGCGCCGCTGTGGTCCACTTGCTGTTCAACGTCATCGGCGTCGTCATCGCATTGCCGTTTCTCGGGCTGTTCGAGGGGTTTGTCCAGCATCTTGGAACCGAAGTGCCACGGCAAATCGCCAACGCGCACACGGTCTTCAACGTCGGCGCCAGCTTGCTCTTGCTCCCGTTTGTTGGGCATCTGACGAGGCTCGCGCGAGTAATCGTGCCTGGCGAGACTGACTCGATGCCCTCAAGCCCACGCCTGCTTGATAAGCGGCTACTGAACACGCCTTCTGTCGCAATTGCACAGGGACGCAAGGAGGCCGTCAATATGGCGCGGTTTGCCCTCGACAGCCTTCACATCGTCTTTGACGGGCTCCTCCGCAACGACGCCTCCGTTAACGCTCAGATTGTTCCTCGCGAGCAAGCAATAAACGGGTACGAACGGTCAATCACCGATTACTTGATGGCCATTTCGGCACAGGACCTATCACAAGAGGATTCTCGTCGCGTCGCGAACACCATCCTGGCAGTCAAGGACCTCGAGCGAGTCGGTGATCATGCGGAGAGCATCGCCCGCCTCGTCAGCGAAAAGGCCGAGGACAACATCGGTTTCTCCGACGAGGCTGCCGCTGAGATCCGTGAGATGTTCGCGGTAGTTGACCGTGCGATGCAGGCGGCCATGAAAGTACTGACAACTGGCGGCGACGAGCAGGACGCACTGCGCGACATGGAAAATCAGTTGGATGAGATGGAAAAAGAGCTCCGCGGGGCGCACATCCGGCGACTGACTGATCGGACCTGCTCCGCGGCGGCAGGGATCATCTTCCTTGACGTGGCCAGCCATTTTGAGCGGATCGGCGACCACGCTGCCAACATCGGGCGGCTGATGAACTTCAAGGCAAGCGAATAGGTCGAGATCTGATCGGGCAGGCACACCGGATTGACGCTACCTAATCTACAGCACACCGGGAGGCCGTGACTTGCTGCGCACGCTGATGGCACTATACGGCGGACTGGGCCTGTTTATTTTTGGCATGGAGTATCTCAGCGACGCGCTTCAGCGTGCGGCAGGCGACCAACTGCGCGTACTGCTTGAGCGTTTGACCGGCACCACCTTGCGGGGGTTGTTTGTCGGAGCCGCTGTCACTGCGGTGATCCAAAGCTCGAGCGCTACGACGGTCATGCTCGTCGGACTCGTCAACGCAGGCCTGATGTCCCTCCAGCAGTCTGTCGGCGTCATCTTTGGCGCAAACATCGGCACCACGGTAACGGCGCAGTTAGTGGCGTTCAAGCTTACAGATGTGGCCCTGCCGATGATCGGTTTTGGCTTTTCGTTGCACATGTTCGGCCGGCGAGGCAGCCTCAAACGATTTGGCGAGGTGCTGCTGGGGCTCGGGATCCTTTTTCTCGGCATGAAGGTCATGGCTGATTACCTCTCACCGACGATCCGGGAGCCTTGGGCGGTCAACATGCTTACCGCCTTTGCCCGTCGTCCGCTGCTCGGCGTCCTCGCGGGCGCAGGGCTGACGGCCATTATTCAGAGCTCGTCAGCTACGACTGGACTTGTCATCGCTCTGGCGGCCGAGGGATCTCTTGGACTAGCTGCCGCTGTCCCGATCGTCCTCGGTGCCAACATCGGGACCTGCGTCACGGCCCTTCTGGCGTCGATCGGCGCATCGCTGACCGCGCGCCGCACGGCGGTGGTCCACCTCCTGATCAAGATCATTGGCGTCATCCTGATCTTCCCCTGGGTCGGCGACTTCGAAGGGATCGTCATGCGCCTTGGCACGGACACCGCGCGCCAGGTTGCCAATGCCCACACGATGTTTAACGTCCTGACCAGCGCGGTGCTCATCCCGTTTGTCCCGCAACTTACTCGATTGGCAACGGCGCTGCTACCAGGCAAGGTGGATGTATTTGTGGCGGGGCCTCGCTACCTTGACCGGCGCTTCTTGCTGACGCCAGCCCTGGCCATTAGCCAGGCGCGCAAGGAGGCTCTCCGCATGGGCAATTACGCGATGGACAGCCTGCGGGTTGTCTTTGAGGGCGTCATGGCAAATGATGCCTCGGTCGAACACCAGATGGTGGGACGCGAGAATGTCATCAATGGACTGGAGCGCTCCTTGACCGACTATCTGGCGGAGTTGTCTACCCAAGAACTCTCATCCGATGACTCGCGGCGCGTCGCTGACCTCCTATTAGTTACCAAAGACCTGGAGCGGGTAGGGGACCACGCCGAGAGCATCGCCCGGCTGGCCCGCGAGAAGAGCGAAGCGCAGATCCACTTCTCGCCCGAGGCAACGGCAGAGCTCAGCTCCATGTTTGGGGTTGTCGAACAGGCAATCACCGGTGCGCTCGATGTCATCGAGACAGGGCTGGAGGATCCGCACGAGCCTGTGCACGGCCTTGAGGACCAGTTGGACCAGATGGAACGCGAGCTGCGCGCGGCACACGTGCGCCGGCTCACGGAGCGCAGCTGTACCCCAGCAGCCGGCATTATCTTCCTCGACGTCGCCAGCCACTTTGAGCGTATTGGCGATCATGCCGCCAACATCGGCCGCCTAATGGAAGACAAGGGCGGCGACTGATAGCCGCCTCGGGCATCTCGTGCTCTGCCTGCCGGCGATTAGCAGACACACGGCGAGGGCAGGGGGCATCGGTAATAACCACATGCCGCCTACCCTCGAAACCGGGACCCGGTCTAGCTCCGCCCTACTCTACCAGTTGCTGGAAGCCGCCCTCATCGAATCCGAAGACCACGTGCTCGCCAGTGGCCAACGCCGGCCGGATCATGACCTTTGGGTTGGCCAGCAAGAGCTGCAGCGCGTGAGCGTCGTCGCGCACCTCAGTCTTAAGCGCCCGGAATCCGGAACTGCGTCGGTTGACAATTGCCGCCGGTGTAAGCCCGCCACGTTGCGCCAGGTCCGTCAACTCTGCCGCCGAAAGCGGCTGTTTGAGAATGTCGCGGTAGGTGTACGTAATCTTGCGCTGGTCAAGCCAAGCCTTGGCTTTGCGACATGTGTTTCAGGTCGGGAAGCAATAGAAGACTGGTTGGCTCATTGATGACTACCTCCTCATCTGGGTAGGATGTTGCGGCGGGGCTGAACTTAGTTGCCGATCTCTTCCCCAACCCATGTCTTGAGCCCTGCCGCCGCCAAATCCGGCCGAATAACGTCTTTGGAGGGCCGACAATGGCGTCAGGACCCGGTAATGCGGCGCTCAAACCGCTGTTTAGCTGGCCGGATGCCCTAGGATGCCCCACAATCGATTTTTGAGCAAGATACGGGTCTGAACCCGCGCAAAATGCCGCCGAAACTGCCATCGGCCGTCCGAGTGCGTCCACCGTAACGATCCGGTGCCCAGAAGGGCAGACCAGACCGGCGTCAACGGGCAACAACCGGGGACTAAAACCGATCGGCCACCAGCGATCTGCGGCGCCGAGACAGCTGGCGATCAATGCACAACATCGTTGAGACCCGATCTGGCGAACAGGGCTCGACGGAGCGACAACGGATAGGTCATCGTGCAAAGCGTCTACTTTGGCCCGACGACTTTGGCCCGCCGGCCCGCAGATGCCCCTTGCTGCGGTGGAGTGCCCGAGGGGCCTCCGACGCCTTGCCCCGTGGCTCTACACTACATAATGCACATTATGGGACGTTAGGGCAGATTATCATTTGCGGCGGTCCCGGCCCCCAAAGGACTCCCCCGCCGTGCACTCTGATCAGAGGGCTGTGCCCCAAATGCCCCACAACAACCGCTGCCATCCAGTGGTCGTGTTGTCACTGCCGGTGTGACCTACAGGCAATTGCACACTGGCACCACTCAGATACCTTGCGCGTGTGGCGAACGGCGTACACGTCATCCCCTACTCGAAGGTCCCGCGCACAATCGGGCTGCCATCCCAGACCATCAGTCGACCCTTGGCCCAGACGTGTCTTGCGCTGCCGTCGGCTGCAAGGACAACGAGGTCGGCGTCAGCTCCAGCGGCAATGCTGCCCTTGGTGCCGGCCAAACCTATTACCCGCGCCGGGTTGGCCGTCACCATCGCAAGTGCTGTCGACGGATCACAGCCCTGCCCGACGACTAAGTCGCGGTAGGTTGCCAGGAGCGTAGTCGGGTTGCCAACCTGTAACCCGGTGAGGGTCCCGTCGGCGGCAAATCGTGGCAAGCTGCCGCCACCGTCCGAACTGATGCTGATCCGCGCCGGATCAGCTCCAAGAGCGATCGCCTCGGTGACGCGCGCGGCGCAAGCATCCCCCGCCGTGAAATCGGCATAGCCCCCGAGCTGCGTGAGCCGCGCCGCCTGCCCAGCAAGCATGCTTGACCGCCCCATGTGAGTTGGCAAGAACTGGGACACAGGGATCTCTGCCTCATCAATGATCGTGAATAGGTCCTCGATGCCCCGCGGCCCTGGGCCCACGTGCAGGTGCAGGATGCCTGGCTTGCCGCCCAACATCCCCCCTACCCTGCACTCGGCCGCCAGCCGCCTGAGATCATGGCAAGTTGGCTGTGCCGACCGATGATCAGAAACCGCGATCTCACCGCAACCGATGACCTTGTCGATCAGCACCAGATCGTCGCGCACGCTGCCGGTCAGCGTCGGCGGGGGGACCTGATATGCGCCGGTCCAGACGCGCGTGGTCAACCCCTCAGCCTCGATCGCATTGGCTTTGGCCAACAACGCCGCCATGCTCCTGGTTGTGCCGTCGGTGCCGAGACAACCCACGACCGTGGTCACTCCCGCGGTGGTTAGCATGCTTAGAGAAACCTCGGGGGTCCGGGTTTTTGGGCCACCCTCGCCACCACCACCGGTCAAATGCTCGTGCGCATCGACCAGGCCTGGGATGAGCGTCATCCCCGATAGGTCATAGACGGTCGGCTGCGGCCATCCGACGGGCGCATCGCAGGCCATGCCGGGTTGACCGACGGCACACACTTTGCCGCCAAGCACTAGTAGGTCGCACAGGCCCAGGTCCACAGGAGCAAGCACGCGCGCATTGCGGATAATCGCGATCGCCGGCGTGCCATCAAACGAGACTGCAGCCTTGCCGCAGTTGCCGATCTTGGTCAACGGACTCACGCCCGGACTCCCCCTCACCAATCGCCGGATGTCAGAAATCCCGTGTGCGCGCAGCCTGCGCGTGCGCGCACTACCCCCGGCTAGTTCAGCAGCTGGGCGCTATCCCCTGCGGGCGGCGAGATTGTGTGACTCAGCGGATCCAAGAAGCGGGCAGGTCAATCGTCTGACCAACCAGGAGATTGGCCGACGCGAGATCATTGTGCTCACGAAGGGAGTAGACGGCAAAACGAAGGTCCATCTGGCGCGGGGCATACGTCGCTGCGATATCCCACAGTGTGTCGCCGGGAGCTACCACATGCGGCCCAGGGTGTCCAGCGACATCAGTCAGCTGCGCTTGACCAGCATAGACTGAGGAGCGCGCACCAACGAGCCACCCACCCAGAATGAGCAGCGAGCTGAGCAAGAGGACGAAGATCAGAAGCCTGGTCTGACTTACCACTCGGATCCGCATGGCCGCACCTCCTGGCTACAGTATACGCAAACGTGTGTTCGCCGGTCAACAAATAAACGAACAAATGTTTGCTCTAGCTGAAGACCGATGCTATAATCGGGCCAGAAAGCTGTGGAGGTGTCCCGATGGCAGCCAAGCTGACTCCCCGCCAGCGTGAGATTCTTGACTACATCCGCCAGGAGATTCGTGAGCGAGGCTATCCGCCTTCAGTGCGGGAGATCGGTGAGGCCATCGGCCTCAGTTCCAGTTCGACGGTGCATGGCCACCTGGCGAGGCTTGAGGAGAAGGGGTTTCTCCGGCGCGACCCAGACAAGCCACGGGCCATTGAGATCACCGGTGAGCGGCAGCTCCGTCAGCAGCGCTTTATCTCTGTGCCTTTGATCGGTCGGGTCACCGCTGGTCAACCGATCCTCGCGGTGGAAAACATCGAGGAGACCTATCCCCTGCCCTTCGACCTCATCCACGGCGAGTCTGTCTTCATGTTGCGGGTTGAGGGAGAGAGCATGATCAATGCAGGGATCAACGACGGCGATCTCGTCCTCGTGCGCTCGCAAGACACTGCGGCCAACGGCGAGATCGTTGTCGCGTTGCTCGGAGATGAGGCGACAGTCAAGCGTTTTTATCACGAGGGCAACCAGGTCCGCCTGCAGCCAGAAAACCCAACGATGGGACCAATCTTCACTCGCGACGTTCGGGTCTTGGGCAAGGTCATCGGACTTTACCGCCACTTCTAGCTCAGTCCAAGTTGCGCCACACAGTCTCCGGCCGTCTCACAGTGTGAGGCGGCCTTGTTAGTTTTCGCCGACGCTGTCATCGATTGCTGATGGAGCACGCCGCCGCCAGGCCAGGCGTGCGAGCACGATCCCTAGCTCAAACAACACAAACAACGGTCCGGCCATCAATAGCTGCGAAACCGCATCGGGTGGTGTGAGGATCGCCGCGACGATGAAGATGATTAGGATGACAATCCGACGATTGCGTACGAGGGTGTCCGGGCTGAGCACACCGACACGGGCGAGGGCGGCGATGGTCAGTGGCAACTGAAAGACCAAGCCGAACGGTATCACCGTACCAAAAACAAACCCGACGTAGTTGCTGAGGTCAAGCAGAGGTTTGACCTTGTCGGAGGCAAATGACATAAAAAACGCCAACACACCCGGCACAACCACGGTCGCGGCAAAGGCGGTGCCAGCCACAAAGAGAACAAGCCCAAGGGCCAAGACCAAGTATAGTTGCCGGCGGGCCGTCTTGGGGATCCTACGCCCGGCAAACGCAGCAAGGGAGGTCAGCGCGTACGGGAGCGCGATAACAAAGCCAGTGGCAAGTGCCACCCGGACGTGGACCATAAAAGCCTCTGACGGTGCAAGGTAAATGAGTTCTCCAACGGGCTGCAGCATCAACTCGATCAGACGCGGAGAGTAGAGAAACCCAAAGACAGCGCCGGCCACCAGCACAACAAGCACCCGGATCAGCCTGCGCCTAAAGTCGCCGAGGTCAGCCAAAAGCCCCCGTGCCCGGTCTCGCCGGCTCGTCATTGCCTTGCTTGCCGCCGCGAGTGGCGTAGCTAACCCTTGCTCTTGGCATCGGGCGACGTCTTGTCGCTCTCGTCGCCCTCGCCCTTCTCACTTGTGGCATGCCTAAACTCACGAATTGTCCTACCGATCGAACGGCCGAGATCAGGCAGGCGTTTGGGGCCAAACAGCAACAGCACGACGGCTAAGATAATCAGGATCTCCCATTGGCCAATCCGCATTGCAATCCTCCTCATTTCGCCTATATCATTAAAGGGATAATGGCGGGCGGTACTCACACCACCTTATCCTATCACAAACGTCTGTTGACCACCCTGCAACTTCGCACATGTGTTTGCCCTGGGTGCAGGAGGTCGGGATTCGGATGGAGTAGATAACAGCTTTGAGTGATTATGCGCGGCGCGCCGCAAAGCGGTCTCCTGCGCCAAAAGCACAGCCCTTGACGACACGACGCATCGCTCACGCCAGGGAGGTTTCGGCCGCTTGACAGCAGAGTCCGCGTCACCGTGGCGCGCATTGTTTGATCCTGCCTCACTAGGTGTCTCTATCAAGAGGTACCTCCAGCAACGACCCTCGGATGCAGCCGTCTTGGCGATGGCCGCGGCCGTGGCGGCCCAACAAGCCTCGCTTGCCGAGGCGCTTGAGTCGACGCTCGGCGCGGCTCCGGCCGGTCAGGATCCTCCTGCCCCACCGATCGAGTGGATGCATGACTCGATCACCCGTATCGCCCAGGCCATTGCTGATCATTCGCCACGCGCTTCGGCAGGCCTGACGGCCCTCGGTACGGCGGCGCAGAGGTTTGCGGCCCCAAGGTTAATGGTGGCTGCTGACGGTAACACAGCGGCCCTTGAGGAGCTGGCAACGGCGGCGGAGATTCCCGCTGACGTGGCCCTTTACGTCCTTCAACAGGCGATCCGGCCGTGGCTGGCGTGGCTGCACGGCGCACGGGCACTGTCGCTGACCGATCAACCGTTTCCGACCAGACGGTACTGCCCGGCGTGCGGTGGCCAGCCATTGATGGGTAAGCATATCGAGCCAGACGGGCACCGCTACCTTCGGTGTAACAACTGCGGCAACGAGTGGGCTTTTCCCCGCATCGGTTGCCCTAGTTGTGGTGAAACCGACGCCAGCAAGATTGAGGCGCTCTTTGTCGACGGCGATGAAGGCCACCGTATCTACGTCTGTAAGACCTGCATGCAATACATCAAGATTTCCGACGAACGGCTTCTAGGGGGCCGGGTCCACCTGCCCCTGGAGGATATCGTGACACTGCATCTGGATGAGTTGGGTGTGGAGCGTGGCTACCGTTCGGTTAGCCAAGGCTTGCAGCCACCGACAGTGCAGGCAAACGACATGTCTCATTGAGGAGGAGAGGTGATAGTACGTGAAGCTTTCCCGTAGGTCTTTCCTGAAACTGTCAGGAGCGACCATTACGGCTGCTGCCCTGACCGGGCTCGGTTTCGAGGTCAAATCAGCCTCGGCGGCGCCCCTGCGCATCGCCGAAGCCAAAGAAACGACAACGATCTGCCCGTATTGCGGGGTAGGTTGCGGCATTGTATGCCATACAGTGAACGGGAAAGTGGTCAACTGCGAGGGCGATCCGGATCATCCGATCAACCTCGGCTCGTTGTGCAGCAAGGGCTCAGCGCTGTACCAGTTGGCCAACAACGACCGGCGCCTAACCAAGGTCAAGTATCGTGCTCCTGGCTCTGATCGCTGGGAGGAAAAGACCTGGGACTGGGCGACCACCGAGATCGCAAAGCGGATTAAAGAGACTCGCGACGAGTCCTTTGTCGCTGTCGATCCTTCGACGGGGGTAACCGTAAACCGCAACGAGGCAATCGCATGCCTTGGTGGAGCGGCCCTGGACAACGAAGAGGCGTATGTTTACACCAAATTCGTCCGCGCCATCGGCACCATCTGGCTTGACCACCAGGCGCGTATATGACACTCTGCCACGGTCGCCGGTCTGGCGCCTACATTTGGCAGAGGAGTAATGACCAACGGTTGGGTGGATCTTAAGAACACCGATTGCGCGCTGATTCTCGGCGCCAATGCGGCCGAAAACCATCCAATGTCCTTTAAGTGGCTGCTCAAGGCACGGGAGACGCGCGGGGCCAAGATCCTGAGCGTTGACCCGCGGTTCACCCGTACTTCAGCCGTGTCTGACGTGTGGGCACCGTTGCGGCCTGGCACCGACGTCCCGTTCATCGGCGGTATGATCAACTACGTCCTTCAAAACAACCTCTTCCACCGTGACTACGTCCGCGATTACACCAACGCGACGTTCATCATCGGCGGGGACTTTGGCTTCGAGGACGGATTGTTCACGGGCTACAACCCCGAAAAGCGCACGTACGACAAGAGCAAGTGGACGTACGTCTTGGACGGCAATGGCGTCCCAGTCAGAGACCGCACGATGACCAATCCACGCTCTGTCTTCCAACTGCTCAAGAAGCACTACGCCCGCTACGATGTCGATACGGTCTGCGCAATGACCGGTACGCCCAAAGAGAAGTTTCTGCAGGTGTGCGAGATATTCGGTGCGACCGGCGCCCCCAACAAGGTTGGCACGATGCTCTACGCCATGGGGGTAACGCAGCACACCACTGGCACGCAGAATGTCCGGCTCTTCGGCATGCTGCAACTCCTACTTGGCAACGTTGGTCGTCCGGGTGGCGGAGTACAGGCAATGCGCGGCGAGGCCAACGTGCAAGGGTCAACAGATCAAGCGCTGCTATATCACCTGATCCCTGGCTACCTTAAGGTGCCCAACACGACGCTCCCAACCCTGCAGTCGTACATCGACTCGATCGCGCTGACTAAGGATCCGGACAGCGTCAACTACTGGAAGAACACGAGCAAGTTCCTGGTCAGTATGCTCAAGGCATGGTTCGGCGACAAGGCGACGGCTGAGAACGAGTTCGGCTATCAGTGGCTGCCCAAGATTCAGGCCGGTGCCAACCACTCGCATATCCCCATATTCGAGGCAATGTACGAAGGCAAGCTCAAAGGCCTGATCCTGATGGGCCAAAACCCAGTTGTTGGCGGACCAAACGCAGGCAAGGAACGCAAAGCGCTCGCCAAGCTGGAATGGATGGTCGCGGCCGACATCTTCGAGACCGACACCTCGGTCTTCTGGAAGGGCCCTGGCGTTGATCCGAAGTCAATTCAGACGGAGGTCTTCCTGCTGCCGGCGGCGGCGTCCATGGAGAAAGAAGGCACCGTATCCAACAGCGCCCGCTGGATGCAATGGCGTTACGTTGCTACTACGCCACCCGGCGATGCCAGGCCTGACCTTGACATCCTGGACATGATTTTCCGCAAGCTCAAAGGCCTGTATGACGGCTCGACCGATCCCAAGGATCAGCCAATCCTCAACATGACCTGGGACTACGGGACGCATCCTGATCCCAACCTGGTGATTCGAGAGCTCAATGGCTATGACTTGACAACTGGTAAGCTGGTCAACAGCTTTGCCTTCCTGACCGACACAGGCACGACCTCGTGCGGCAACTGGGTCTACTCAGGTTGCTGCACCGAAAACGGCAACATGGCGATGCGCCGCGACGGCGACGATCCATCAGGCCTTGGCCTATTCCCCAAGTGGGCGTGGGCATGGCCGGTAAACCGCCGTATCGTGTACAATCGCTGCTCCATGGATGCCAGCGGCCAACCGTGGGATCCCGAGCGCGCCCCATTCCGTTGGGATCCAGTAGCAAAGGCCTGGATAAGCTTTGACGTGCCCGACTTTGTCGCCACGGTCCCACCGGAGCAATCGGCAAAATCGCCATTCCTCATGCGGATCGAGGGTGTTGGCTGCCTCTTCTCGCGTGAGATGGGCGACGGTCCCTTCCCTGAGCACTATGAGGCGTGGGAGAGCCCCATCAGCAATCAGATCTCCACGCAGCAGATCAACCCGGCGGTCCAGTTTTGGGGCGAGGCCGATAACGCGCGCGGCGATGCCGCGCAATTCCCGCTGGTTGGCACGACATACCGCGTGACCGAGCACTGGCAGTCCGGCAACATGACGCGAAATGTGGCGTGGCTCGCCGAGGCAATGCCAGAGATGTTTGTCGAGCTCAGCCCACAGCTTGCCCAGCAAAAGGGCATCGCCAACGGAGATACGGTCAAAGTGGTTTCGGCACGCGGCGAGGTACTCGCCAAGGCTTGCGTGACCGCCCGCTTTGCTCCGTTTGACATCGAAGGGCAAACCTGCCACGTGATCGGCATGCCGTGGCACTACGGCTACAACGGATACGTCACCGGCGGTAAGGACAAAAAAGTGAGCTATGCGGCAAACCAGCTCACCGCGCACATCGGGGATGCAAACACCACGATCCCGGAGTACAAAGTGTTCCTTTGCGACATAAGGAAGGTGACCTAGGATGGCAGCGAAGGCAGTACTCGTTGACACCACTAAGTGCACCGCTTGCCGTGCCTGTCAGGTTGCCTGCAAGCAATGGAATCAACTGCCGGCGACCAGGACGGAGTTCACCGGCAGCTACGAAAACCCGCCCGACTACCGCGGCAACTATACGCGGATAACGTTCAACGAGATGACCAAAAACGGAGAGCCCGTGTGGAACTTCGCCAAGGTGCAGTGCATGCATTGCACCGACGCCGCATGCATCATGGCCTGCCCCACCGGCGCTCTCTACAAGAGCGAGTTTGGCACAGTCGCACTCAATGTTGCCAAGTGCATCGGCTGCAATTACTGCATGGCCAACTGCACCTTTGGCGTCATCTACTATGATCGCGAGAACAATCGCGCTCGCAAGTGCGACATGTGCTTTGACCGAATGAGCAACGGACTCGAACCCGCCTGCGTCAAGGCTTGTCTGACCGGTTGCCTTGAGTACGGCGATCGCACCGAGATCCTGGCCAAGGCGCAAGCGGCGGTGGACGCGGCAAAGCAGCGCGGCATCGCCAACGCTCAAGTCTGGGGCGAAAACGAAGTTGGCGGCCTGGGCTGGATCTACGTTCTCAAGGACGCGCCGGATGCGTATCGGCTACCGGTCGATCCCCAGCCACCCTGGGCCGCCCGGGTTTGGTCGGCGGTCTTCCAGCCGGCCCGCGTCGTCGCTGGCCTCGGCTTGCTGTTTGGCCTCTGGAGCAACCGCAAGTACACGTCCGAGCTGGCGCCTGTCGAGCCAAGTGGCAAAGACACGGCGTCCAACAAAGACAAGAGCTCTACCAGTGCTGGTCAATAATCTGAGCTTGCGAACGGAGGGAATCAGATGAGCGAAGTGAGCATAAAGACCTTCACTCGCGGCGGGATCCACCCGCCCGAGCATAAGGAGCCCACCGCTGGGTCGCCGATTCGCGAGATTCCGCCAGCACCGGAGATGATCTTGCCGCTGTCCCAACACGCCGGAGCACCATGCGAGCCGGCAGTGGCAGCGGGCGATCATGTGCTTGCGGGACAAAAGATCGGCGATTGCGCAGCGTTTATCTCCGCGCCGGTGCATGCTTCTGTGTCCGGCACGGTTAAGGCAATCGAGGATCGGCGTAACTTCACCGGGGCCATGGTGCGCACCATCATCATCACCCCGGATGCGGAGCAACAAAGCGTGCCGAGCGTCGCGCCGCGCGATTGGCGGGCGATGGACGTTGAGGAGATCAAACAGATCGTCCGCGAGGCAGGCATCGTTGGCCTGGGTGGAGCAGCTTTCCCCGCCAGTGTCAAGATTGCCCCGCCTAAGGACAAACCAATCGACACAGTGATCATCAACGGCTGCGAGTGTGAGCCGTTCCTGACATGTGACCAGGCCCTGATGCTCAAACGGCCAGACGACCTGATTGAGGCAACCAGGTTGCTGATGCGTGTGGTCGGCGCTAAGCAGGGTCGGATTGGCATTGAGGTCAACAAGCCCGACGCCATCGAGGTGCTCGAGACCAGACTGCGTGGCGACGCTGATGTCGCCGTGACGCGCTGCATGGTCAAGTACCCCGAAGGCGCCGAGAAACAACTGATCAAAGCGGTCGTCAACCGCGAAGTCCCCCCCGGCAAACTGCCGAGCGAGGTCGGCGCGCTAGTGCAGAACGTCGGCACGGCGTTGGCGATCCTGGACGCGGTGCGTGAGGGTACCCCGCTTACCAAGCGGATCGTCACCGTCACCGGTGCCGTCAAGAATCCGGGCAACCTTGAGGTCTACATCGGCACTCCGGTCAGCTTCGTGATCGAGCAGTGCGGCGGCTTCAGCGCGCCGCCCGGCAAGATCATCCTCGGCGGCCCGATGACCGGATGGGCAATCGAGGACCTAAACCTGCCGATTCAAAAAGGCACCTCGGGCGTTGTCGTCCTCACCCAGCAGTACGTCGAGACGCACCCGATTCTCGCCTGCGTGAGGTGCGGCAAGTGCGTTGAGGTGTGTCCCATGGGCCTGATGCCCAACGTGATCAGCATCTACGCGGAGCGCGGCAACTGGGACGGTGCGGAGAAGTGGAATGCGATGGACTGCTTTGAGTGCGGGTCCTGCGCTTACGTCTGCCCATCCAAGCGACCAATTATCGCCTGGGTCCGCGATGCCAAAGCTGCAATCAACCAAAAACGCCGTCAACAGAGGGAGGCGAAGAAATGAGCAACCGCAACTTGGTTGTCACCCCGCCCCCGCATCTAAAGCAACGCGACGCTGTGGCAGACGCGATGCGCGATGTCGCAATCGCGCTCGTGCCGGTCACTCTCGTGGCGCTGTATTTCTACCGCCTCCACGCCGTGATCACCCTGGTGCTCTGCATTGGGGCCTCGATCGGCACTGAGATCGTCGTGCGGCGGATGATGGGCAAACAACCGCAAATCGGTAACATGAGCTCCATCGTTACCGGCTGGCTGCTGGCCCTGTGTTTTGCACCGACAACGGCGTGGTGGACAATGATCATCGGCGCGGTGCTTGCTGTCGGCGTCGCCAAGGAACTGATGGGCGGCCTCGGCTGGAACTGGTTCAACCCTGCCCTCTTTGGCCGGATTGTGCCGGTTGCGTTTGCGCCGCTTTTCAGCTGGATCGGCCAACTGCTGTCGTCGACAAGGTTCTCCCTTGCGATCGTCGATACGGTTAGCCAAGCGACCCCGCTGGCGATGCTCAAAGGCAACAGCCTCGCCGGAGCGCCGTCGATTACGCAGTTGCTCATCGCCTTCCCCGGCGGAGGTATGGGTGAGTCTTCGGCTCTGGCCTTGATCATCGGCGGCGCGTACCTCCTGGTGCGCAAGCACATCAACTGGCGCATCCCAGTTGGCATGATCGGCACGGTTTTTGTGCTGACGCTGGTTCTCGGCAAGTTCCCCGTGCACCAGATCCTCTCTGGCGGATTGCTGCTGGCTGCGTTCTTTATGGCGACCGACTGGGTAACGGCACCAGTCACTAACAACGGCCGGTTGATCTTCGGCATTGCGATCGGTCTGATCACCGTGATCTTCCGGGTCTTCGGCGCATCGCCGGAAGGCGTCGGTTTTGCCGTCTTACTGATGAATCCGATGGCACGCATGCTCGACCGCGTGACCAAACCCAAGGTCTTCGGCCAAGCCTGAGATCACCGAGCACGATCGACAAAGGGGCCGGCCACGCGGTCGGCCCCTTTGGTGCTCAACCGACATCTTTGCGTTATGCTAGACCCGTAGGCTCCGACCAGCCACGGTAATCGTGCGAGGTGACAACCATGCGCATCGGCATGTCAGAAATACTGGTGATCTTGCTTGCGGCCCTGATCCTCTTTGGCCCGAGTCGTTTGCCTGAGATGGGCAAAGCCCTGGGCAAGGCAATCCGTGAGTTTCGCAACGCGACCAGCGATCTCGGCAAAGAGCTTGAGCAAGTCCGTGAGGAGATCAGCCGCGAGGCGCCGCCTGCGACGGCAAAGCAGCCTGTTAAGTCAGCATCGGACGCGCCCGTCGCCGCCGAAACCGATCCGGATCAGGCCGCAGACGACGGTGACGCCAAGGGCGGCGACGAGGACGCTGCGACTGGCCAGCTAGCCGACGAAGTTCCACAACCTAAGCCACAGTCCTCGCCAGCCTAGCGCCCGTGCCTGCCACCATCAGCAGCGCGCCCGAGGAATATCAGCTCCCGCTGGGGGAGCACCTGACCGAGCTCCGCCTCAGGCTGATCCGTGTGCTGGCGGCGGTTGGTGTCGCAACCGTGGTCTCGCTCGGGTTGTCACGAGCGCTGCTGGCGATCCTGCTCCGGCCGGTAGAGGCAACCTACTTTTTTGCCCCCGGGGAAGCGTTTGCCGCGCACCTGCGGACCGCGTTGCTCATCGGCCTGCCACTAGCCTGGCCGGTCGTGCTCTTCCAGATATATGCATTTGCGTCCCCTGGCCTCTATCCGGCTGAGCGACGCGCCGTCAAGTTGCTGCTGCCGGTGGGATCGATCCTGTTCGTTGCTGGGCTCGCCTTTGGATATGTTGTCATGGTTCCCACGGTCCTGCTCTGGCTTGGTCGCTTTGCCACCACCAGCATCACGCCCACCATCTCCGTGAGCGCCTACACCAGCTTTGTCGTAGGTTCAATCATTCCATTTGGGATTGCCTTTCAGCTGCCCCTCGCCGTCGGCGTGCTCAGCCGGCTGGGGGTCGTGACAGCCCGCGGCATGGCCGGAGCGCGGCGCTGGATGCTGCTCGGCATGCTGACGGCCGCCGCGATCCTCACGCCGCCAGACGTGGTTTCGCAGTTGGTGATGACTCTGCCGATGATAGTGCTGTATGAGTTATCGATCATCATCGCCCGGATCGCTGGGCGGCGTATCACCGCCGAATAAGCAAGGGGCCGGACCATTGATGCCGGCCCAGCCCCCAACCATACCTGCTTTGCGACTGCGCGCTAGAACACGTTAAGGTATTGCTCAAGCTCCCAGTTGGTCACCTGCGTGCGATAGATGTCCCACTCGATCTGCTTTGCCTCGATGAACCGCGTGAAAATATGATCGCCGAGGGCCGCCCTGACCAATTCATCCTCGGCCATCGCGTCGAGGGCTTCCGAGAGCGTCCCCGGCAGAGTCGCGACACCAGCTGCCTGCCGCTCCGCGGTAGTCATCTTGTAGACGTTGCGGTTGACGGGCGCCGGGGGCTTGGCCTCGCGCTTGACGCCTTCAAGACCTGCCTTGAGCATGACCGCGAGCGCAAGGTATGGGTTGCAGGATGGATCCGGGCTCCGCAGCTCGAGCCGCGTGCCGATGCCCCGACGGGCGGGGATCCGGATCAACGGGCTGCGGTTGACCTCAGACCAGGCGATGTAGACCGGGGCCTCGTAGCCCGGCACCAGGCGCTTGTACGAGTTGACCAGCGGGTTGGTGATCGCGGTAAATCCCCGGACGTGGGCCATCAGGCCCGCCAGGTACTGCATGCAGACCTTGCTCAGCTCGTATGGGGCAGCCGGATCGTGGAAGGCGTTCTTGCCGTCGCGGAACAGCGACATGTGCGTATGCATTCCCGAGCCGTTGATGCCAAAGACCGGCTTTGGCATGAACGTCGCGTGCAGTCCGTGCCGCTGGGCGACCGTCCGGACCACTAGCCGGAAGGTCAGGATATTGTCGGCAGTCTCGAGCGCCTCGGCGTACTTAAAGTCGATCTCATGCTGGCCAGGCGCCGCCTCATGCTGGGACCGCTCCACCTCGAAACCGAGCTGCTCCAAAGTGATGACCATCTCGCGGCGTGCCTCTTCGCCCTTGTCGATCGGGGAAAAGTCAAAGTACGACCCCTGATCATGCGTCTGAGTGCCTGCCCTGCCGTCGGGTCCGACTTGAAAGAGAAAGAACTCGGCCTCCGGCCCGGCAAACATCGTATAACCCAGGTCTTCGGCCTCTTTGATCACTCTACGTAAGGCCGAGCGAGGACAACCCGCAAAAGGTGAACCGTCGGCGTTGGTGACATCGCAGATCAGCCGCGCGGTCGTACCATTGCTGTCGCTCTGCCACGGGAGGATGGCAAATGTGTCAAGGTCCGGCATTAAGAACATGTCCGATTCCTCGATGCGGACAAATCCCTCGATCGACGACCCGTCAAACATGACCTGTCCGTCCAGGGCCTTGGGCAGTTGCTGCACGGGGATGGCAACATTCTTGATGTTGCCAAGGATGTCGGTAAACTGTAGGTTGACAAACCTGACGTTGAGATCCTTGGCCATGCTCATCACCATGTCGGTTGTGTACTTTGGCACTCGGCTTCCCCCTTAATTGCTGGATCTGGCGCGGACGCGGCCGGATTGGTCCGCATCATCAAATCGGTGCGTTATGGCTTGCGGCGTGGCGTCTGTCGAGTCATGTATGCACGGCGGGTCTCGACATCAGGCTCAGACTCGTCGACGGACTCGCCACCGGCAAAATGCGGCAATGTAGCGCGAATCGGCGCACCTGCGCCCTGATCGGTCTGGTGCCGCCGGCCGATGCCTAGCAGTTGCCTGATCTCCTCCGTGCGGAGTCCCCTGTCCATTTGCGCCCGGATCTTGAGCAGCAACTCAACCTCATTTTGGCTGTACATGCGTCGCCGTCCCTCGGTACGCGCTGGTTGGAGGAGTCCCACATGCTCGTAATAGCGGATCTGCCGGTCGCTGAGCCCGGTCAACTTGCGCACAACTCCAATTGGATATACCGGCGTGTCTCCCCTGACGTCTGCCAACTCGGCCACCCCTTTGGCTTAAATATACGGCCCATCTTCGGGCCATGTAAAGTGTATTGTAAGCTAATCTGACAATAGACATCCCAAACCTAACATGTGATATATGCATTCGGCGATAAAGGATGTTGCGCGGCTGGCTATGAGGTCTGCAGGCGGGCAAGCACGGCCCGCGCTGCAGCTTCCACCGCCTGCTGCACGTAGCCCACACCAAGGCCGCCCTGCAAGAAGACCCAATAGGGCGGACGATCGGGTGCGTCAGCGCTGAGTTCGAGCGAAGCCCCCTGGATGAAGGTGCCCGCGGCCATGATCACATCGTGCCCGTAGCCGGCCATCGGCGCAAACTCCGGGGTTACGTGGGAGTCCACCGGCGAGTTTGCCTGGATCGCCTGGCAAAAAGCCTGGACAAGGTCCCGACGCTCAAGCGCAATTGCCTGGATGATGTCCGCCCGCGTCCCCGCCGGCAGCGGGTCGACAACAAACCCAAGTCTGGCAAACAAGGCCGCCGCGTAGACAGCCCCCTTGAGGGCCGCCGCCACCGCTCCCGGGGCCAGAAACAACCCCTGCAATAGCAGGCGCGCAGGGACAAGGCCAGGCCCAACCGCAGACCCGAGGCCGGGCGCGTAGAGACGGGATGCGGCACGCTCGATCAGGTCCCGGCGGCCTACGACGTAGCCACCGGTAGGGGCAATACCGCCGCCCGGGTTCTTGATCAACGAACCACACACGAGGTCGGCGCCAAGGACCGGTGCCGGATCGGCACCGACAAACTCGGCGTAGCAGTTGTCAATCAGGATTACGGCATCAGGCACCAGTCGCCGCACCGCGGCGACCAAGGCGGTCATGGCTGCGCCCGAAAGCGCCGGCCGCAGGCTGTAGCCCCGCGAACGCTGGATCATGACAACACGCGGATGGTGCTCCGCCAACGCGGTCGCCACTCGTTGAAGGTCCATCTCGCCGCCGCCACCGCTGGTCCAGGGGTCAACCGCTGCAAAGGCGACCCCCATCTCGGCCAGTGACTGCGGACCGGGGCCGATCACCGGGAGCAAGGTGTCGTAGGGAGTCCCGGTTGCCGCCAGAAGCGTGTCTCCTGCCTGCAGCGCCCCAAACAGGGCGATGGCGATCGCATGGGTACCCGAGACGATCTGAGAGCGCACGAGCGCCGCCTCGGCGCCCATCACGAGGGCAAAGACCTGCTCTACGGCATCGCGCCCACGGTCGCCGTACCCATAGCCGCTGCCGGTGCCCAGGTCGCCCTCGCCGATCCTCGCCTGACGAAAAGCATCCAGTATCCGCCGCTGCGCCGCGACCGCGTCGGCATCGATAGCGATCGCCGCCTCGTCCATCTGCCGTGTCGCAGCCGCAATTGCCTCCGTTAACCTGGCCTCCACAGCGTAGACGCCTTCCGGTCGCATCCTATCGCTCATCGGGGATTTGTCTCTCTGGCTCCGCTGGCGCCGCCTTGTCCCCCTGCCCCAGCCGTCGCCTCACCAATGCCGCCGTGCGCCTGTCGACCGTCGCAACAATCGCCACGCCATCCGCACCGTAGCTGGTCTCTGCAACCTCGCCACGCTCATGCAACAGGGCCACAATGTCCGACGCCGCATATGGCACTGTCACCCGCAGCTCCTCGCGCCAGTCCCGCAGGGCATAGGCTATCGCGTCCAGCAGGTCATTCATCCCTGCCCCGCTCTGCGCCGAAACCGCCACAGCGCCTGGGAAGAGCCGCATCAGGCGTAGGACGTCGGCAGCATCACAGAGGTCGATTTTGTTGAGCGCCACGACCACCGGCACGTCGGCGGCCCCGGCCTCGTGCAGGACTGATCGGACAACAGCGGCCTGCTCCGCGGCGACCGGGGACGAGGCGTCGACCACGTGAACCAACAGATCAGCCTCAGCCGCATCCTCCAGGGTGGCTCGGAAGGCTGCCACAAGCGAATGCGGCAGCTTGCGGATGAAACCTACCGTATCGGTAAGCAACACTCGTCCGCCGTCCGGCAGGTCAAGCCCGCGGGTGGTAGGATCCAGGGTCGCAAACAACTGGTCCTCGGCGAGCACGCCAGCGGCAGTCAGCGTGTTGAGCAGGCTGGATTTGCCGGCGTTGGTGTAGCCGACCAGGGAGACCAACGGCATTGCGATCCGCCTGCGGCTCTGGCGTTGTAGGGCGCGGTGGCGGCGCAACTCCTCGATCTCCTCTTGCAGGTCGCGGACACGGGCGCGGATAACCCGGCGGTCGGTTTCGAGGCGCGTCTCGCCGGGACCACGCGTAAACTGCCCGGCACTGGCGCCGGTCCTTGACATCTCGATGCCTCGTCCGGCAAGCCTCGGTAACGCATAGGTCAGTCGCGCCAGGTCCACCTGCAGCCTGCCCTCTCGGCTGCGGGCGCGGCCGGCAAAGATCTCCAAGATCAGCTGCGTGCGATCCACGACACGGAGCGAGGTCGCCTCTTCAAGGTTGCGTGCCTGGGCCCCGCTGAGTTCATCGTCAAAGATCAACGTCGTGCATTCAAGGCGCTCGCCCGTTTCCCGCAACTCGGCGGCCTTGCCGCTTCCGACGTAGTATTCCGAGTCAGGCGATGAGCGATGCTGCATTTCGATGGCGGCGACCTCAAACCCGGCCGTCTCGGCAAGGCGAGTCAACTCTATCAGGGATTCCTCGGTCGAAATCAGAGGCTCGTCCTCTCTTGCATATGAATGGGGCAGCTCAACTGCGATTAGCAGGGCTTTTTGTCTGGCGGGCGTGAGTGTCAAGCGCTTCACCATCCTTCTCCGGCGATTATATCACGCAGGGGGATCGCCCCTGGCCGCCGCCACCACCGAAGAAGTTTCTCTACGGGACTAGAAATTTCTCGCGCACTATGATGTAATAGGTAATGGTGTGGTCAGAACACCAATGAAACCAAAACCGCATACAGCGCAAGCAAGGGCACCGGGCGTAGTAGTGACCGCAGCCTATACGCAGCAGAGATCGTAGCATTACGTAGCAGACATTCACAGCAGAGTTTAAACCAACACACGCGGCACGCCTTCAGACCGGGGCCACGGGCAAAGGCTCAAGCATGTGACACAGCAATATTCGCAGCAACTGACGCAGCAATGTACCCAGCACCGCCCGGTGCCCTTTGCATCACCCTTCGAGATCGATCCTGCTTTTGAACTGACTCTCTAGAAGTTTGCCCCGATCCGCAGCGCGTTGATGTACTCGTCAGTCCACGGGAAATCGCGCTCAATGCACAGCCTCGCGGTCGCATCGATGTCGTAGGTCACCCGGCGAAAGATAAGGCTGGCGATACCGTCCGGCTCGACATCGGCAAGCACGTACGATGCCCGTGGATCGCCGTCGATAGGACGCCCCGTGCTGCCGGTGTTGAAGACCAATGCTCCCCCAACCCGGCGAAGGTATGGCGTATGGATGTGCGCGCAGGCGATTGCAGTGTGGGTGGCGGTTTCGACAGCGGCTGCAAACTGGTCATCGGCAGCCCACGGAGTCAGCCGATCCTCAAGGCCGCGCGCCGTGGCATGTACGCCAAGCAACCTGACCTTGCCGTGCTCAAGGAGTAGTCGCCGGGGCAGGTGCTCGACCCACTCCACCGCTTCGGCCGGCAGAAGCCGGATCGTCCATTCCCACCAGCGCCGGATGGCGGCTCTTCGTGCAGGTGTATCGCCTTCGTCGGCCGGTGGGCCTGAGGGTAACCATTCTTCGGTGTTGCCCATCAGAGCCATCACGTTGTCCATGTTGCTCACCAAGGCGACGCACTCTGCCGGCGCCGGTCCGCGAAAAGCCAGATCGCCGAGGCACATCCACCGGCCCACCTGCCAGTTAAGCCCGTCCGCGATGACGGCCTGCAAAGCTGGTAGGTTGCCGTGCACATCCGCAAAAATGCCTACGCGCATTCTGGAAGGACCACCCTTTCTATTTGCCGCCCGACGGCGGTCGCGAGATAGTGCGCGTACCGATGTCGATCAACCACTGCCCGTTTTTGCTGTCCTGCGGTGCATCACGGTGTTCGACTTCGACCGTCAGCCGGCCTGTGTCAAGCCAGACCGGACGCTCCAGGCGGTAGTCCTCGGGCGCAAACATCGTCTCCACCCCGAGCTGTAGCCTCTCCGGAGGAGTCACGCGATAGACGGAGAGAGCCGAATTGCCGGTGGGCTGCTCGATGACGGCGGCGATATACTGGCTGTCCGGCGACCAGACCGTGTCGACGGTGAGCCCTTCCCAGTGAATGTCGATACCCTCCGGCGCGGACCCGGAAAGCGCAACGTAGCCAAGGAAGCCGTGCACTCCCCATGTGACAAACGCCAGTCTGGTGCCTGACGGCGCAAACGACAGGAGGGCAAACCCCTCCTTGCCGACGCCCATGGTGATGTCATCCGATGCGCCGAGCGGGGTGTATTCGTCCGGCAAGTCGTCCAGGCCAAAGAGCTCCGACTCCACGCCATCCCTGACCAATCGGAGGACCATCGACTCGTCAACCCTGGCCTCGGTCGCGGCGCCCTCTGTCGCGGCATCGACGAGGAAGGAAGTCCCTGTCCCGGCAGAGGTGACCGTAATGGTTTCGTCCCAGAAGGCGGCGTAGGCAACCTCGCGGCCTGTCTGTTGCAGGCGGTAGACAAAGACAAAGGTCTTGCCATCCTCGCGCGAAAGCTCGCTGACCGGCGCGTACCCGCAGATATCGCCCGACTCGCGCAGATCAAGATCGGGCTGACCAGGCCCGCCAAACGACTTGGCGCCGGCAGATGAAAGCATTGCACGCGCGTCCTCAACCTTGCCGCTGAGCCTCGCGCACATGAACTGACCGGCGAAGGTCCGCGCAGCATCGATTGAAGGTCCGGCCGCCGGTGGCCGGCATCCTGCTAGACTCATGACCATCGTGCTTGCCAAGAGCAAGGCAGCTAGTCTAATGCGTAGAGACCGCACAGAGGTCCTCCTCCAAGATCAAGCCATTAACTGCCATTCTCGCGCTTGCCGCCTGCCCTGTCAATTGCGACCGGGGGTTGTGCCAGGCGTTTACTGCGCGGGGCCCTATCTACATACTAGACCCCTGGCATAGAGGATAGGTTCCCCACCTTGCCCTGACCAACGCGAGCGAGGCGGATAGGATGGCTCCTTGTGCTTGGCCCGGCCCCGCCAGCCAATGCACGTCGCGTTCGCGCCGAAACCACGTCATCTGTCGCTTGGCGTACTGCCTGGTTGCCCGCTTAATCGCGGCAATGGCGGCAGGGAGAGGTAGCCTGCCACTAGCGCTGTCGACGATCTCCTTATACCCGAGCGCCTGTCCCGCAACCAGCGCGGTGGTGAAGCCACGGGCCATTAGGCCCTTGACCTCCTCAACCAGGCCTTGGGCGACCATTATGTCAACTCGCTCGTCGATACGGGCACCAAGTTGTAGCCTCGGCAGCGCAATACCGACCTTTAACGCATCGTAGCATGGCGACAGGTCACCCCAACCGTCCGAGATCGGGCGACGCGTCAGATGCCAGACCTCAAGCGCTCGGATGATCCGTCGCTCGTCGTTGGCATGGATCCGGTCGACTGCGACTGGGTCTACAGCCGCCAACTGCCGACGAAGCTCGTCCAGGCCCTGTTCGCGCGCGACGGTCGCAAGGTTGGCCCGGAGCTCCGAGTCGGCGCCCGGGGCGGAGAAGTCGTAGTCATACAGCAGCGCCCGCACATAAAGTCCCGTGCCGCCGACGACGATCGGCAAGTGACCGCGCGAACAGATCGCCTGCACAGTCTGCCGTGCCTGCGCCTGAAACTGGGCGACGCTGAAGTCTTGTGCCGGCTCGACCACGTCGATCATGTGGTGAGGCACCGCCGCGCGCTCGGCGGCGGTCGGCTTGGCCGTGCCTATGTCTAGGCCCCGGTACACCTGCATAGAGTCCGCAGAAACAATCTCACCATGCAGCACATCTGCGAGGGCAAGGGCGAGGCTGCTCTTGCCGGAGGCAGTTGGGCCGAGCACAACCACCAACGGGAGGAGTAACGGCGAGCGGCCTGACACGGCGATCAGCTCCTGCCAAACCTGCGATCGAGCTCATCGTTGGCAAGCAAGACCAGCGTAGGCCGGCCATGAGGACAGCGCAACGGCTCCTTGCAGGCTGCCAGATCCTTGAGCAAGGCTGCGATCTCGGCCATCGACAGGGTGGTCGAGGCCTTTACTGCAGCGGCACAGCTGGCGAGTGCCCGGCGGGCCCTGAGGCGCGGCGCCAGCGCGGACCCCTGCCCCTCTGCCGCGAGCGTGGCCAGCACATCCTGCAACAGGGCCGCAGGATCCAGGCCCGTGCGGGGCCCGGCGGGGATAAGCGCCGCCGGCAGGGTGCGCACCAGCACGGTGGAGCCGCCAAAGGACTCGGTGTCCATACCCGCCAACTCAAGCTCGTCCCGGAAATCGTGCCATGCCGAAAGCTCAGCCGGGCCCAGATCCACCGGCGCGGGCACGGCCAATCCCTGCCGCGCGGCTCCGGACGTCGCGTTGCCCTCGCTGTCCGCTGCTCCGGCCACGGCCGCGGATACATCAACTTGCTGCAGCCGCTCAAACTGGATGCGCTCATGCGCGGCGTGCTGGTCGACCAAAAAGATGCCACCCGGCCCGTCGCAGACCACCCATTTGCCGCCGGCCTGTCCCAGCGGCCGCAGGGAAGGGAGCGCTGCTTGAGCTACCTGCCACAGTCCTCCGGTGGCTTCGCCCACGCGCTCAGGTCTGCCCGCCACCAAGGGATAGTCGCTTGTGTACGGCTGCTCTCGCCGTGGCTCAGGCGCTGGCATCGCCGCCACCGAAGGTGCCCTGGTGTTGCCGGTTGACAGCGCACGCACCGCATGAACGATGCCGGCAAAAATCGCGCTCTCGCCGTCCAGACGCACCTCGGCTTTGGTCGGATGGACGTTGCCGTCGACCTTGTTCGGCGGTAGCTCCAGATAGACCAGCATCAGCGGGTGTTGCCGGCCTGGCAGCAATCCCTGCGGAGAGGCAGCCTCCGCCGCTTCGAGCATACCCCGGGCCCAAACGGGCCGCCCATTAACAAATATGCCTTGGCGACGGCGGTCTGATCGCGCCGTGGCTGCCCCGCCAACCAGGGCCATCACCTCTCCCCCATCGGCGATGGCAGCGCGGCCGATCGCCGCGTCACGGGCAACCTGGACGCCGTAGACGGCAATCAAGGTCTCGTGGGGATCCCCGGTGCCGGGAGTCTTGAGCACCTGCCGACCGGCGACGGTCAGGTCAAAGGCGACATGGTGGCAGGCCAGGGCCAACCGCTCAACGGCCAGTACCGCGCGCCCGCTCTCGGTGCGCTCGCTGCGCAGGAACTTAGCTCGCACCGGTGTGTTGAAAAAAAGGCGGGTGACGGTCACCTGCGTGCCGGGTGCCATGCTCCGGGCTCCCTCAGCGATCACCTGGCCAGCCTCAAGCGTCAACTGCGCTCCCGCCTCCGCAACGGACTCGCGCGAGTGGATCTCCAGCCGGCTGACGGCAGCGATGCTGGGCAGCGCCTCACCGCGAAAGCCGTAACTCCGAATTCTGGCAAGGTCGTCAACGACTCGAATCTTGCTCGTCGCGTGGCGCTGCACGGCCAGGCGCAGGTCGACGGCAGACATGCCGCATCCGTTATCGCGCACCGTGATCGAATCGGCGTCGATCGTAATCGCAATCCTCGTCGCGCCGGCGTCGAGGGCGTTTTCGACGAGCTCTTTGACCACCGAGGCAGGCCGCTCCACCACCTCACCAGCGGCGATCTGGTTGACGGTCAATTCATCCAGCAGGCAAATTGCCATCTCAGCCCTCCTCCCGTTGCGCCTCATCCTGCAGTTCTGCCAGCAGGTTGAGTGCCGCCAACGGCGTCAGCTGTTGGATGTCCAGGCTGCGCAGTCGCTCTCGCAGCCGGCTATGCGCGCGCACAGGCGTGGCGACAAAGCTGAGCTGCTGTGGTGCAACTGTCCGTGACGGCCGCGTGCGGCGGCCAGGGACTGTGTCGTCGAGCCCACCTGCCCCGCCGTCTGAGGCGGCGGCTTCTGCGAGACGGGCGCGCTCGTCCTCGATCTCATGCAAGAGGACGGTTGCACGATCAAGCACAGTGGCCGGCAGGCCGGCCAGCTTCGCGACTTCGATACCGTAGCTGCGATTTGAGCCGCCCGGTCTGACCTTGTGGGTAAAGACGATCTCGCCGCCCTGGTCAATCACGCTCGTGCTGAAGTTGGCGATGTGCTCCCAGGTGTCCGCCATGGCGATCAACTCGTGGTAGTGGGTCGCAAACAAGGTCCGCGCCCTGAGATCAGCTAAGCTCTCCAGCACCGCACGGGCCAGACTGATCCCGTCAAAAGTGCTGGTCCCTCGACCGACCTCGTCAAGGATAACCAGCGAGCGTTGAGTCGCAAGCCGGAGGATATGGGCAACCTCCTGCATCTCCACCATGAACGTGCTCTGCCCCGCGGCAAGGTCGTCGTGCGCTCCAATCCGGGTGAAGACCCTATCGGCCAAACCAATCGCTGCCCGTTCGGCGGGCACAAACGAGCCGATTTGGGCGAGCAACACGATCAACGCCGCCTGCCGTAGATAAGTGGACTTGCCGGCCATGTTTGGGCCGGTGATCACCAAGAGCCTGGGCCGCTCGGCGCCAAAAGATATGTCGTTGGGCACGAAACCGCCTTGGACCGTCATCTCGAGAACCGGATGACGGCCGGCGACGATGGTCAGCGCGGCTCCTTCGCTGAGAACCGGGCGGCAATAGCCCCGGGCGACGGCTATCTCAGCCAGCGCGGCAAGGCAGTCTACCGCGGCAACCGCGCGTGCCGTACCCTGCAGGGAAGATGCCGCGGCAGCGACCTCGGAACGCAGGCCACAGAATATCTCGTGCTCGAGCGCATAGAGCCGCTCTTCGGCGCCCAGGATCTCGCTTTCGCGTTCTTTGAGTTCGGGCGTCACGAATCGCTCGGCGTTTGCCAGCGTCTGACGGCGCGTATACTCTGCTGGCGCCGCCGCCAGGTTGGCCTTGGTGACCTCAAGATAGTAGCCAAACACCCGGTTAAAGCCGATTTTAAGCGAACGGATGCCGGTCCGCTCGCGCTCGCGCGCCTCGAACTCGGCCAGCCAGTCCTTTGCCCCTGAGCGCAACTCCCGCAGCCGGTCGACCTCGGCGTTAATGCCAGGCCTAACGAGGCCTCCGTCCGTCGCTGCCGCCGGTGGGACATCGACAAGCGTCTGCTCAATCGCCATCGCCAACCCATGGTGCGGGTCAATCGCGGCCGCCAACTCAGAAAGCAATCCATCCGCACCCTGCCGACAGAGGATGGCGCGAGCGGTTTCGGCGGCCCGCAGTGCCTCGGCGAGGGCAACGAGATCGCGGGGTCCAGCCAGCTCCGTGCCGGCCCGGCCGACCAGGCGCTCGATGTCGTGGACGCGGCGCAGGACCTGACGCAGTTCGGCACGCACGAAACCGTCCGCGGCCAGCTGGGCGACGGCCTCCTGCCGGCGGACGAGCGGTGCCAGGGCGGTGAGCGGCTGGACGAGCCAGGCGCGTAGTAGCCGGCTGCCGGCCGGCGTCACGGTCGCGTCGATGGACCACAGGAGCGAACCCTGGCGCTTGCCGTCGCGGGCGTTGGCAACCAGTTCGAGGTGCCGTCGCGCGGCTGAATCAAGGCACATGAAATCGCCACGGCTATAGTAGCAAGGCGCCTGGAGGTGCGAAAAGCCGCCCTGGTTGCGCCGCAAGAACGAAAGCAGAGCCCAGGCGGCCACCACCGCCGCCGGGCGGTCGGCCAGGCCAAAGGCGGTCAGAGAGACGGTACCAAGGTCCGCCGCGAGGCTGGCCGCGGCTCGCTTGGGCTCCGGGTCGTGTTGTTCCAATTGACGCGGTTTAACGATCGATTCGGCCTGCAGACGAGCCGCCAGAGCCGCATCCTGGAGCAATGCGGGGTCGAGGAGCAGTTCGCGCGGGCTGAGGCGGCCAAGCTCATCCAGCAATTCAGCCTCGGGCGATTCGCCGATAAACTCCGTTGCCATGAATTCACCGGTGGAGAAGTCGCAGACGGCCAGCCCAATCGCCCCGCCGGAAGTGCCGGCGACCACGACAGCCAGGTAATTTGGTGCGCGTTCGGGCAAAGCGCGCGGATCAACCACGGTACCGGGCGTGATCACCCGGGTTACTTCGCGCTGGACCAATCCCTTGGCCATCGCTGGATCCTCGACCTGGTCACAGATGGCGACACGGTAGCCGCGATCGAGCAGGCGCGCAATGTACCCGTCCGCCGCATGATGAGGGATGCCGGCCATCGGCACACGGCGCCCTTTGCCCGCTTCGCGTGAGGTCAGGGTGATCTCCAGTTCACGGGCGGCCGTCACGGCGTCGTCAAAAAAGGTTTCGTAAAAGTCGCCCAGCCGGAAGAACACGATCGCGTCCTGATGCCGATCCTTGACGCGCCGGTACTGGGACATCATCGGGGTTAGCGGGGCGACGTCAGGCATGAGCGCCCACCTCTGCCTGGACCTTAGCCCGGACATCAGCCTGGACCTCGCCCGCGGCCGGCAGCAACGCGAGCAGCTCGCCAGTCAGCGTCCAGGTGCGCGTCGCCGTGATCTTGACGCGGCCGACGCGGCCTAACCAGGTCTCATCGCCGGGCGTGAGTACGTAATGAAAACCGCGGGTGCGTCCGGCAATCATGCGCGGGTCCTTGGGCGAAGGTGCTTCAAACAGCACTTCCTGCTCCGTGCCGAGCAGGCGTGCCATCCGTTGGTTGCTGATTTCATCCTGCAGGCGGTTGAGGGCAGCCAGGCGCTCGCGTTTTAGTGCCGCCGGGATCTGATCCGGCATGGCGGCGGCCGCAGTGCCCCTGCGCACGCTGTAAGCAAAGGTAAAAGCACCGTCAAACTGAGCGGCGCGGACCAGGTCGAGCGTCGCCGCAAAGTCCGCGTCGCTCTCGCCTGGAAAGCCCACGATGATGTCGGTCGTCAGGCCAACCGCCGGCATGGCAGCTCGCAGAGATGCGACAAGATCAAGGTAGTGGGATGCGCTATAGCCCCGATTCATCGCCCGCAACACGGCGTCGGAGCCTGACTGCACCGGCAGGTGGATGTGTTCACAGACCGCAGGGAGGTCAGCCATTGCCCCAATCAAGGCGGGGCTGAGGTCCTTGGGGTGCGAGGTCATGAAGCGGATCCGGGCCAGCCCAGCCGGGCGGGTCGCGGCATCCAGGGACGCCAAAAGCGCCGCAAATGACACCTGCGGCACCAGATCATGCCCGTAGCTGTTGACGTTCTGGCCGAGCAGCGTAACTTCACGGATGCCGGCCCTGGCAAGGGCAGTCACTTCGTCCCGGACCGCCTGCGGCGACCGGCTCCGCTCGGGACCACGGACATACGGCACGATGCAATAGCTGCAATAGTTGTTGCAGCCAAAGCTGACCGAAACGTTGGCGTTAACAGCTCCGCTCCGTGGGCGGCGCGGCTGCGGGCTATCGGCCGGCGGCGGCGTGTCGACGATCTCGACGACCGGACCCACCGGTTGGCCGCCACACTCTAGGCGTAAGCTGGTCCGGGTGACCGCCATCGCCAGAAGCGCCGGCAGGCGATCGGAGTTGAGGGTGCCCAGGATCAGGTCAAGCCAAGGGGCTCGTGCCGCGAGACGCTCCGCCGCCCCGGGCTGCTGCATCATGCAGCCGGCGACACCGACGATCAACTCGGGTCGCTCCTCTTTGGCCATCCGGTACTCCAGGATCTTGCCGACGATCTTGCGCTCCGCGTTATCCCGGACGCAACACGTGTTAAACAGCACCAGGTCTGCCTCCTGGTCCGGCTCAGCAGCCCGGTGGCCCAGTTGGTCCAGTACGGCGGCCAGGGCCTCGCTGTCCCGGTCGTTCATCTGGCAACCGTAGGTGTGGATACGATATCGCAACTCGCTAGTCTCCTCAACGCTCAGCGCAGGTTGTCCACCTTGACGATGTGGGATTGACCGTCGACGCGGATGACCATGGTGCTGAGGTCCCCCGCGGCTGCGCTGACGGCATGCTCAAGCTCAAGGCGCGCAGCGACGGCCTCGTCCAGGCCGACCGGGTCAAATCTGACGGCGGTACCGGGAGCGAGCTGTGCAACGAGCGGCATGTCCGCCGCGGCAACCACGCCAGGCTTGGGGTAGCCGCCGGTGGTCTGGTGGTCGCTGCCGAGCAGCACTGGCTGGCCGTTGCCCGGCACCTGAATGGCCCCTTCGATCAACCCATCGCTAACGATATCATGCCCCGCGGCAGCCCGCACGGCGGGGCCCTCCATGCGGTATCCCATCCGGTTGCTGTCCGCGCTGACCCGGTACACGGAGCCACTTAACGTCTCAAGGCTCGCCGACCCAAACAGGTCGGCCTGCAGCCCCAATACCACCCTCAGCCGGCGGACAGGCTGCCTTAGCTGCTCGTAGACTGCTTCAATCACCGCTGGATCGGCGGCGGCGCGACCTGGCGTCGAAACCGCTCCGGCTTGAGCCAGTGGGTCACCTGCCCGGCAGGGCCGGTCGAAGGGACCGCCAAAGCCCGCCGCCAGGTTGGTGCTGCGGCTGCCGAGGACAACCGGACCGCCGATGCCGCCGGCGACGCACAGGTACCCCCGCAATCCCGCTCCAATGCCCGCAACCGCAAATCGGGTGCCCTGGTCGACCGAGCAGACGCTCCAAGGCTGGATCTGCCTGCCGTCGACGGATGCCTGCCCGGTCGGTGCCGCCCACACAAGACTCGCCGGGCGCAGGAACTCAAAGATGGCGCCCGGGCCAGCCAGCTCGAGGGCTGCCGCGCCCTCATGATTGCCGAGCAGCCGGTTGCCCACCCGCAGGGCAAACTTGTCCATCGCCCCACCTGGACCGACGCCGTAGCGATGGTAGCCGGGCCGGCCAAGGTCCTGCACGGTCGCCAGAAACCCCGGTCGGATGACCCGCAGCAAGGGCCCAAGCGCTGCGGTCGCGGGATCGGTAGTCGCAGTCAGTGCATGAGCCCGCTGGTAGAGGTCCTCAGGTATGCCGGGGTCGAGTAAGCGACGGTCGTATTCGGCCCGGGTAATCGCCGCAAAGCGCACCCTGTCACCCGGCCGCAGCAACGCCGGCGGATCCCAGGTCAAGTCGTACATTGGCCACGGAGTCGTGCCCAGCACCCGCCAGCCGCCGGGGCTTGGCAGCGGGTAAATGCCCGTTAGTTCGCCGGCGATCGCCACCGCGCCCCGTGGGGTCGTCAGCCGTGGCCTGGTCAGACGCGGTACGCGCAAGGCCTCCGGCACCGAGGCCATGTATGGATAGCCGACCAGAAAGCCGATCATGTGTACCAGGTATTCTGTCTCCGTATGTAAGCGGACAACGGCAGCACGCTCAAGCCCGGTTAGCCCTGCCACATCGTCAAGATCGGGGGCAAGGTCACCCTCGTAGCACACCGGGATGAGCACGTCACGTCCCGCCTCAGCACGGGAGGAAGAGCTAGTCGCCGCGCCGGTGGCCGGGCCATCCATCATCTGAGGGCAAACACGAGCAGCTTGATCAGCGATGACACTCAAGATGTATGCGCGCGGAACGCGCAGCGGATCGAAAATAACGAGCAGAGAACGGTAGGTTGGCACCGTCCCTATCAGCCATGCAGGGGGCGTGCCGTCCTGGGCAAAGGCACGGCGGATCGCCCGATCAAGGGCCCGGACGGCATCATTGGCGACGCGATCGACGGTGTCGGCAAACTCTGCCACAATGCCGCCTTCGCCGGCGGCCAGCAATCTGACCTGCGGGTACAACCCTAGATCTCCTGCCGATGCTGCAGCAACGACGCATCCATGGCGGCGACAGGAACGGCCGCGGCGGTCAGTGCCGCGCGAATGGCCTCCGCAAGCTTGGCTGCTCCTGGCGTGTCACCATGAACACAGACAGTGTCAGCGACAACGCGCATGGTTTGACCGGTGATGGTTTCCACGGTCCCTTGGGTCGCCATCTGCAGCACGCGCGCTGCCACTGCCGCCGGATCGTGAATGACGGAATTGGGCAACCGGCGGGAGACAAGCGTACCGTCAAGGTTGTAGGCCCGGTCGGCGAACACTTCGGAGGCTGCGGCAATGCCGACGGCCCGGGCGGCGTCAATCAGCAACGAGCCCGCCAATCCGACAAAAATGAGGCCGGGATCAACTCGGGCCACACCTTCAACCATCGCCCGCGCCAAGCGACCGTCGACCGCCGCCATGTTGTAGATGGCACCGTGCCCCTTGACGTGGCGGAGTTTAACTCCGTGCGCGCGCGCAAAGGCGGCGATGGCGCCGACCTGATAGGTGACATAATCACGCACCTCTGCCGGTGTAGCAGCCATTTCGCGCCGACCAAAGCCCATCAAGTCGGGAAACGACGGATGGGCGCCGACGGAAACACCGTGGGCCGCCGCCAGGGCTACGGTCCGGTCGATGACTGTCGGGTCGCCCGCGTGAAACCCGCAGGCGATGTTGGCGGACGTGATGAAACTGATGATCTCTTCGTCGGCACCATAACGATAGTTGCCAAAGCTCTCGCCCATGTCACAGTTGATGTCCAGGGCCATTTGACGCACCCTCCCCTGCTAGTTTGCTGCGATGCCACTCAGCGGGTCGCCGTTGCGCGACGTACCTGAGGTGCGCCGCGTCTGGACCCCGCCCTCACGCATTGGCCAAGCGCGTCACGAGATCATCGAGTACGCCGACGGCAACCGATACGCCGCCGACGCCCACATTGGCGGACCACATGCGACCGTGAAAATCGGAACCACCTGTGGCAACCAAGCCTTTGGCCCGGGCAATGGCCGCAAACCGCTGCTGCTGTGCTGCCGTGTGCTGCGGGTGGTAGGCTTCGATGCCCATCAACCCTGCTCCGATCAGGTCAGGCAGCAGCCACTCGCGGCTCGAAATGCCAGGGTGAGCAAAGACAGGCGCGCCCTGTGCCCTCCGTACAACGTCGACTGCCTCCTGCGGCGTCAGCTTGCGCCGTGGCACGTAGGCGGCACCACCGCGACCGAGCAAGTTGCGCATCGCCATGTCGATGTTGGTGACGTGCCCTGCCTCCAGCAGCGCGGCGGCGATGTGTGGCCGGCCGATCGCTCCGCCGGCCAGCTGGCGGACCCGCTCGAACTCAACCGGGAAACCCAGAGCGCACAGCTTGTCGATCACCGCGTGGGCTCGCTCGGTGCGCGACTCACGCTGGTCGACCAGAAATTCCAGCAACGCTGGATCGTGAAAGTCGATGAAGTACCCGAGGATGTGAACCTCGGCGCCACGATGGTCTGTGCTGATCTCTACGCCGGACACCACCCGGATGCCGGCGTCTTGCCCGGCAGCTTGCGCCTCCGGCAGGCCATCCACTGTGTCGTGGTCGGTGATCGCGATGGCGGCAAGGCCTGCTTGGCAGGCCAAGTGCACCACCTCGGCCGGGGAATGCTCCCCGTCCGACGCAGTGGTGTGAATATGCAGGTCCGCGCGAGCCATTGCCCTCAGCAAGTTATGTCGACTATCCCCGCCATATCTGCTCGAGTACCCGGAGGTGGTTGCCGCCCAGGAACTTCACGATGTCCTCATCGCTGTACCCGCGGGCGACTAATTCGGCGGTGAAGTTGGGGAAGGCAGTCGCGTCTGCCAATCCCTCCGGCGTGCTGCCGATGCCGTCGAAGTCCGACCCAAGCCCGATGTGGTCCGGGCCGACGAGGGCGACGACATGATCAAGGTGGTCAACCAGCTTGCTGAGTGTCGCCCGCTCGGGCGCCACAAACGCCGGTGCGAAATTGAGCCCCATTACGCCACCCGCCGCAGCCAAGGCCTTGATCTGGTCGTCGGTCAGATTGCGGGGATGGTCGCAGACGGCTCTCGCGTTGGAGTGGCTGGCGATGAATGGTGCCTCGGCAGCTTCCGCCACGTGCCAGAAACCAGCATCGGCCAGATGGGACACGTCCACCACCATGCCGAGACGGTTCATCTCCTTGACGACGGCGACGCCAAAATTGGTCAATCCGCCGCCGGTCCGCCGCTCACCGACGCCGTCCGCGATGAGGTTGCGCTGGTTCCAGACCAGGCCGATGGACCGCACGCCAAGCCGGTACAGGATCCGCAGGTTGGCCATGTCGTGTCCGATTGCCTCGCCGCCCTCGATTGCGATGACGACCGCGACCTTGCCGGCCGTCGCGATGCGGCGGATGTCGGCAACGTTCAGCGCGACCTCTGCCTGGTCGGGATAGGTTTCGACCTCGGTGTAAAGCCGGTCCAGAACCTCAAGCGCGCGCTCCAGGCCACGATCAGGCTTGTAGTCAGGCTCAATGTAAATCGCAAAGAACTGCGCACCGACACCGCCTTCGCGCAACCGCGGAAAGTCGAGATGCCCCAGAGTCGAGCGGACGCCAAGCGATCGCTTGCCGCGCATGACTTCAAGAATCGTGTCGCAGTGGGTGTCCACCAAGATCGAGCCGCGATGCAGCCGTGTCGCACGTACTGCTGATTGCTCCTGCCCTGCCCCTTGATCGGTCACGTTGTTGCCCCCTTGTGCTTGATTGTCGTGTTAGTGCTGGTCGCTGGTCTTATCCCCCTGCTGGCGAACGCAAGGCAATGCCTGCGGAGTACCCGGCCTGCAAGGCGATCGCGTTGCCTGGACGGTGGCCAAGGTGCTCATCGGCTGCCGCCAGCGCCAGGTCCATCGGTACCAGGTCAAATAGCCCCGCCAGAAGTCCGACGGCAACCAGGTTGACCGAGCGGGCCTGTCCTGCCGAGGCCGCAATGTGCTGGAGTGGCACGGTCAGGTACAGGCCATCCACCGACGCGGCGTCGCCGATTCCCTCGTCGCAAACGGCAACCCCGCCTCTCCGCAAGCGTTGCCGGTCACCGCGCCATCCTTGCTCTTCCAGAGCGACAATCACGTCGACGTCTTCAGCCAGCGGGCAGGCTTGCGCCTGCGCTGCCAAGATGACTTCGCTGCGTGCGAAACCGCCCCTTGCCGCAACGGTATAGGCGGCCGACTGGGCGGCCCACAGACCGGCATTGATCGCCGCTTGGCCCAGGACGACGCCGGCCAGGACCACGCCCTGCCCACCGACGCCACAAATGGAGACAGAAACCGCCTCGCGCCGCGGGTCAAGCTTTGGCAGGCGTCCTCCGACGGCGACGCCTATCGGGTTGTCAATCATCGGCCTTCACCTGCCCGTTTGGCCGGGTTGGCCGCAGCCGCCACCTGGACGGCGCGGTAGCTCGCACTGAAGCCTGGCGTGTCTTTTTGAACCAGCACGCCCAGCCCCTCGCCGCCACGATATTGGTCGCGCAACGCCATCAGCATCTTGGCCGCATCGCCGAGGCGATTGGCACGGCCAAAATGGGTCGGACAGGTGCTCATCACCTCGATAAAGGCAAAGCCAGGCCTGCCAAGGGCTTTGTAGATCAACCGCCGTAGGAGCTCCGGGTGGGCGGCGGTGGCGCGGGCGACAAAGCCGGCTCCTGCAGCCTCCGCCAGGGCACAGAGGTCAAACGCCGCCTCGGCGTGGCCGAGGGGCGATGTAACCGTGCGACTGCCAGATGGCGTTGTCGCCGAAAACTGGCCGCCGGTCATCCCATAGTTGAGGTTGTTGCTGACCAGGGCAAGGACCCCGATGTCGCGGCGGCAGGCGTGGATCAGGTGGTTGCCGCCGATCGTGGCGCAATCACCATCGCCCATCATCGCCACGACAGTCAACTCCGGTTTGGCCGCCTTGACGCCGGTCGCAAATGCGAGCGCCCTGCCGTGGGTGCCGTGCAGCGAATGCGTCTTGAGATAGTCGTCCGCCTTGCCAAAACAGCCGATACCGGTGACGGCAACGACTTCATGCGGTGCTCTACCACGCTCCGCGAGCGCTTTGGCCAACGCGGCAAGGATGATGCCGTCGCCGCATCCCGCGCACCAGAAAGTCGGAAACGCCTCATGCCGGAGGTAATCCCAGTAAGAGTACTCTGGCCCGGGTTGCCCTGCCGCTTGTGCTCCCAGATCTGCACTCATGCTTGCCCTATCACCTCCATCGACCGGCTGATCACATCGCGGGGCAACAATGGCCGGCCATCGCTCTCACAGATCGAATGCACCGGCGCGGCACCACCAACCGCAGCCCGGACCTCGCCGACCAACTGGCCGAGGTTGAGCTCGACCACCAGCACGCCGCGCTTGCCCGCGGCAGCCGCGGCAACCTGAGCTGCGGCAAACGGCCAGATCGTCGTCAGCTGCAGGAGGCCAGCCCGCACACCCTGGGCCCGTAGTCGCTCAACCGCCGCCCGGGTGCATCGCGCCGAAACCCCGTAGGAAACAAACAACCACTCGGCATCGGCAAGATGGTAGTCCTGCAGGAGCACAAGATCCTGCCGGCCGCTAACCTTATCGACGAGCCGATGCAGCAGTGCCCTGGCGATCGGTTGCGCGGTGGTTGGTAGCCCGGCTTGATCATGCATCGAGCTGTTGGCGTGCACGATTGCACGATCGCCAAAGGCCGCAAGCGGCGGGACTCCATTGGCGGCCGGGGCATAGGTGCGATACCCAGCTGGATCGCCCGGCACCTGGGGTCGGCAGACCTGTGGGAGAGTCACGTCAAGCCGCACTGGCTCGCGCATATGCCCGATCACTTCGTCAGCCAAGACGGTCACCGGCATTCGCAACTGCTCCGCCGCCACCATGGCCAAGGCTGCCGTCTCATAACACTCCTGGACGGTCGCAGGACAAAACGCCAGTGCGGGGTGGTCGCCGTGCGTGCCCCAACGGGCCTGCATGACGTCTGCCTGTGCCGGCATGGTCGCGAGTCCGGTGCTGGGCCCAGACCGCATAACGTTGATGACAACGCACGGCACCTCAGCCATGTAGGCCACGCCGAGGTTTTCCTGCATCAAGGAAAAGCCAGGTCCGCTGGTGGCGCAAAAGGCAGGCATCCCGGCCAGGGACGCGCCGATGACCGCGGCGATGCTTGCCAGCTCATCCTCCATCTGCAGATAAACGCCGCCCAGGCCCGGCAACTCGACGGCGGCCAGCTCAGCGATTTCTGACGAGGGAGTGATCGGATACCCGGCGTAAAAGCGTGCGCCGGCCGCGATTGCGCCGCGAAAGAGGGCCTCATTGCCTTGCATGAATACTGCCCGGTCTGCCTGCGCCAAAGTTGAACTCAAGGCTTCGGATCACCTCTTGGGTGTGTTTCGGGTTGGGGGGAAAGGTTTCCTCCGGATGGCGGGTCGCTGGACCCGGGGTGGAAATATTGCGCCCCGGCCGGAGCACGCCGACCGGGGCCCGCGCTTGGGTCAGATGTCTCAGCGTGGCTCGACAATGAACTTGATCGCCGTGCGCTCCTCGCCATCGATCAAGATGTCCGTGAAAGCCGGCACACAAATAAGGTCGATGCCTCCCGGAGCGACGAAACCTCTGGCGATAGCCACAGCTTTGACTGCCTGGTTGACTGCTCCCGCCCCGATTGCCTGGATCTCGGCATTGCCGCGCTCACGCAACACCGCCGCGAGGGCACCTGCAACAGCATTAGGACTGCTCTTGGAAGATACCTTTAGGACGTCGATCGCCGCTCGCCTCCTTGTGGCCACGGACTCTGTGGGGGTAGTTCAACGAGGGGCAAAGCTGGTCCTTCCGCATGACTGGGGAAAGCAGGGAATGCGCGATGGGCAAGCTGGTCGGGGACCAAGGCGCGGCAGGCGAACTAGCTGATCCGGATGCGCTCGATGGCGGTCGCCAGCCCGGTAGACGGATCGAGGGTAAGCGCCACACCGGCAACCTGCGCCTCGCCGGCGGCGGGGCTAAAGCGCACCGGCATTTGGGTGAGAAAGCGCTCCAAAGCCAGGTCGACACGGACCCCAATGATCGAATCAATGGGGCCGGTCATGCCCACGTCGGTCAGATAGGCGGTACCGCCCGGTAAAATGCGCTCATCCGCCGTCTGCACATGGGTGTGCGTGCCGATGACGGCGCTCACGCGCCCGTCGAGATGCCAACCCATCGCGACTTTTTCGGAGGTCGCCTCAGCGTGAAAATCAACCAGAATGCACTTGACGCCGTCACTCCTCAGACGCTCGACCTCGGCAAGGCCGACGGCAAACGGATCGTCGGGATGGGCAAGAAAGAAGACCCGGCCGTGCAGGGAGATCAAACCCACCTGAGTACCGTCCGCGGCCGTGAGGACGCACGACCCAACGCCTGGTGGATTGGCAGGAAAGTTGAGCGGCCGAAGGACACGATGTTCGTGGTCGAGGTATTCAAGGATCTCGCGTTTGGCCCAGGCGTGGTTGCCGAGGGTCATCGCGTCGAGGCCGAGGTCAAACAACTCCTCGGCGACCTCAGGGGTCAGGCCGGTGCCCCCGGCGGCGTTTTCGGCGTTGGCGATCAGCAAATCCGGCGCGTAGCTCTTGCGCAGCGCCGGCAAATGACGGGCCAGGGCTACTCGCCCTGGCCGCCCAACGATATCGCCAAAAAAGAGCACTCTCATTTGTTGAAGACCATCACCCGCCCACCCTCACGGTAGGCAATCAGGTTTTGGTGTTGCCTGGCGTCGCGCAGGTCATCCAGGGCGGCATCGATGAGTTGCTCTTGCACCAGTAGGTCTTCCTCAATCAAGCCGCCCTCGGCCTCGACGACCATGCCCTCGCCGAAGCGGTCGCGAATCAACGCGATCAACATTGCGATTTCTTCACGGGTTAGGCTCTCGACATCGCGAAGAACTCCCAAGGCCGTCACGCCCTTGAACGTCGTCCGCTCGACGTCGATGGTGCGAGCCTCGGCTCCCTGCAGCATCGACAACGCCAGGACGCTCTCAGTGACCAGATCGCGGAGCTCAGCAAACCCCTGGGCGGTCAACTTACCGCGAAAGAGCATTGTGAACCGAAGGGCATGGTGTGCGGGATCGTACGTCACCGAACCGACCTCCGGAAACCGGAGGAGAATCGAAACCAGCAGGCCGGCACTGCCCGAACCGGGCCTTTCCTGCATGCTATTGGATGTGGTCAAGGGGTGGCCTCCTGATGGGTGAGCAATCAACCCATCCCATTGGCTATGATGATAACCTAACTACTTGGCGTATTCCACTGCTCGCGTCTCCCGGATAACCGTCACCTTGATCTGCCCGGGGTAGTCGAGCTCGCCCTCGATTTTTTTGACGATGTCCCGTGCAAGTCGCACGGCGGTCAAATCGTCAACGCGCTCAGGCTTGACGATGATGCGGATCTCGCGTCCGGCCTGGATCGCATATGACTTGTCCACGCCGTCAAAGGTGTCCGCAATCGCTTCCAGTTTCTCAAGCCGCTTGATGTAGGCCTCCAAGGTTTCGCGCCTGGCGCCGGGTCGCGATGCCGAGATGGCGTCGGCCGCCGCGACAAGAACAGCCTCGACCGAGCCAGCCTCGGTGTCGCCGTGATGCGCAGCGATGCCAAGGATAACCTCCGGGGTCTCCCGGAACTTGCGCGCAAGGTCGACGCCGATGGCGACATGCGTGCCCTCGACCTCATGGTCGACAGCCTTGCCAATGTCGTGGATCAGACCGGAACGCCGGGCAACCTGGACATTGGCGCCAAGCTCGGCGGCCATGGTCGCCGCCAGGTGCGCAACCTCCAGGGAGTGCTTGAGAACGTTTTGGCCGTAGCTATAACGGAACTGCAGCCGTCCGAGCAATTTGATGAGCTCGGGATGCAGGTTGTGGACGCCCGCGTCAAAGGTTGCCTGCTCGCCGACGGCCTGAATGTGCGCGTCGACTTCCTTTTGGGCTTTTTCGACCATCTCTTCGATCCGCGCGGGATGGATGCGGCCATCCGCGATGAGCTTCTCCAGCGCCACCCGGGCGACCTCACGACGAACCGGATCAAACCCGGAGAGGATAACGGCTTCCGGGGTATCATCGATGATCAGGTCGATGCCGGTCAGGGTTTCCAGGGTACGAATATTGCGGCCTTCGCGGCCGATAATGCGACCCTTCATCTCATCGTTGGGAAGGGCCACGACCGAGACGGTGGTTTCGGCGGCGTGATCGGCAGCACACCGCTGAATCGCAAGGGCGACGACTTCACGCGCCTTGCGCTCGCCCTCTTCTTTGGCCTCGGCCTCGATATCGCGGACCAATTGGGCCGCCTCAATGCGGATTTCTTGCTCGACGTTTTTGAGCAGCAGCTCACGTGCTTCGGCCTGGTTCATCCCCGAAACCCGCTCCAGCTCGGCGACCTGCTTGCTATGCAGCTCGGAGATTGAACGCTCCAGAGTGGCAACTTCCTGCTCACGGTGGCGCAAAACCTCGTCCCGCTTGTCAACGTTTTCCGCTTTGCGGTCCAGGCTCTCTTCTTTTTGCAGCAAACGCCGCTCAAGCCGCTGTTGCTCGGCCCGGCGCTCGCGGGCCTCACGCTCGACCTCGTTCTGCATGCGGAGGATTTCCTCCTTGGCAGACACAACAGCCTCGCGTTGCTTGGCTTCGGAACTACGGTTGGCCTCATCCAGGATACGTGCGGCCTCGGCCTCGGCTGAGGTAATCTTGGCCTCCGCGGCGATCTTGCGCCAATAGTAACCGGCAATCAGACAGGCCAAGCCAACGATGCCGGCGATGATGAAGACGGACTGCAATCTCAACAGTCGGGCCACCTCCAGATCCAGAGGATAAGCCCTGGGTCGCATAGCGGTACGCTGGGGCTGGTCGTTTGCCGCTAACAGAAAAGGGCCGGTCGCAAGCCGGCCCCAAGTACGCAAACGTCAGAAGCGCATGGCCCATAAGGCCACTCACACTGATAGCCAGGCCCCACCCAGGGGCGCAGAGAAAATCACTCTAACGGGCAAAACGCTATCGCGCTTCCAGTACTCAGATGGTGCACGGCCGTTCTCTGACTAATCTTAATCGCCGCAACCAATGACTGTCAAGGAAACCCTAACCAAGCACCTGCTAAACGCGCCGATGACCGTCATCCGGCGACGGATCGTCAGCCTGCTCGGTCCCGGCAACGAGCTGCGGCCCGATCGTCGCGAACGCCTCGTCAATGGCCTCGCGGTCAAATCCGCGGCGTGCCAGCGCCTGGTAGATACGCTGGCGCATGCGGTCCGGCGGGATTGATGTCTTGCGGTTGAGAATCCCTCTAGCGACGCGCAGTGCTGCGGCTCGCTCGGCGCTCGGCGTATAGCACGTCAGCGCTGCCTCAATAGCTGGCTTGGCCACGCCCTTTTGCGCCAACTCCCAGGCGAGGCGATGCCGGCCCGACGCCCGGCCCCCGACACCGCGCTCGGCCACCCAGGCCCGGGCAAAGGCTGCATCGTCGAGGTACTCAAGCTCACCGAGCCGCGCGATCACCCGATCGATAGTCACGGCATCAAAACCCGCCACGCGCAAACGTCCGGTTAGCTCAGCGACCGTGCGCCCTCTGACTGCCAACAGCCGGAAAGACCTGTCCATCGCCTGCTGATGAAGCTCCTGCTCAGTCGGGGCCGCACCGCCAACCGACGTCGGTGGTGTGCCATCCAGCGCTGGCTGATCACCGCGATCACCGTCGAGGTCGCCGTCGAAATCACCGGCATCGAGCGTCCGGCGATCTCGCCCAGGCAGTCTGCCGCCCCTACTCCTCCGGCTCATCTCCGGACTCTTCGCTGCTGGCAGCCTTGATTGTGCCAAGGTTGAGCGCGCTCCTGATCTTTGCCTCTATCTCATTGAGCATGTCCTGATTTTGCCGCAGGTATTCCCGGACGTTTTCCTTGCCCTGGCCGATGCGGGTGTCGCCGTACGAATACCAGGACCCGGTCTTGGTGACAATGCCGAGATCAGTTGCCGTATCAAGGACGCCCATCTCGCGCGAAATGCCAAGGCCGTAGATAAGGTCAAACTCGGCCTGCCGGAACGGCGGGGCCACCTTGTTTTTGACGATCTTAGCCCTTACGCGCATGCCAACGACGTCGGTACCCTGTTTGATGCTCTCAATCCGCCGGACCTCAATCCGCACCGAGGCGTAAAACTTGAGCGCTCGCCCACCGGGTGTGACCTCGGGATTGCCGAACATGACGCCGACTTTTTCACGGAGTTGGTTGAGAAAGACCACGATGCAGTGCGACTTGCTGGTCGCCCCGGTCAGCTTGCGCAGCGCTTGCGACATCAACCGTGCCTGCAGGCCGACGTGCGAATCGCCCATCTCTCCCTCGATCTCCGCGCGCGGTACAAGCGCCGCCACCGAGTCAACGACGATCACATCGACCGCACCGCTCCGTACGAGTGCCTCGGCGATCTCCAGGGCCTGCTCACCGGTGTCGGGCTGAGAAATGAGCATATTGTCGATGTCGACCCCGAGGTTGCGCGCGTAGTTGGCGTCCAGAGCGTGCTCCGCGTCAATGAACGCGGCCACTCCGCCCGCCCGCTGGGCACTGGCCAGCACATGCAGGGCCACGGTCGTCTTGCCGGAAGCCTCCGGGCCGTAGATCTCTACTGCCCGGCCCCGCGGCAGGCCGCCAACCCCGAGCGCTATGTCAAGTGGCAACGAACCGGTCGAGATGACATCCACCTGCATCCTGCCTGAGACCTCTCCTAGCTTCATAATCGAGCCCTTGCCAAACTGACGCTCGATCTGCGAAAGGGCAGTGTCCAAAGCCTTTTGACGGTCCAAATCCCTCACCTGCTTCCATCTATTTCCATTTTAAGACTAGCACATCCAAGGTCATGGGGCAAGCCGGCCACCCGTAAGTGGATACCGCTCAACGACGCTGTAGATCGGACCCGCTGGGCGCAGGAGGCTCTGCATCAACAGCATCTCCGTCGCCGAGAATCCGCCCCAGCTCACGGCGCGCAACCCCGCGATGGCGGCATGCGCCGCGCCGGACAGCCCGTCCGGGCCGACGCGGGCCACGGTCAAATGAGTTTGCATCGGTCGGCGCTCTGGCTCAAAACCCAAATGCGAGACAGTACGGTCGACCGCCCGGGCGAGCGCGACAGCCTCATCCTGGCCGGTCACCGTCCCGCCCCAGATCACCCGCGCCCGACCACCGGCAGGAAACGTGCCGGCGCCTGCGACCAGAACGTCAAACGGCGAATGGTCTGCCGCCACTTGGCCGAGCCTGACATCGAGCGACGGCAGTGCGCCAGCATCAACATCTCCGAGAAACTTGAGCGTCAGGTGAATGTTGTCCGCGCTCACCCACCGCGCACGTGGCGCCAACGTGCGAACTGGGGCAAATCCCTGCCGGATGGCGGCACGCAGTACCGCCGGCGGCTGGAGGGCGATGAACATGCGCATCTGGCCGGTCATCTCAAACGCGATCCGCGTCCGACCCCGGACCTAAGAGCAGATGATCGCGCAGCATGACCAGCGCCTGTCGGGCGGCCCGCACCTTGATCATGCGCCGGTCGCCGGTGAAGCGGTGGCGCTCGACGTGCACTGCCGCATCCCGATCATCTCCATGGGCAAGGCCGATGTAGACGAGCCCGACTGGCTTGTCGGCAGTCGCGCCGCTGGGACCTGCGATACCGGTGATACCCACCCCAAGTGCGGCACCGCTGCGCTTGCGTATCCCAGCCGCCATCGCACCACAGACCTGCTCGCTGACGGCGCCGTGAGCGGCCAGTAGCTCGACCGGCACGTCAAGCATCGCGGTCTTGCTCTCGTTTGCGTACGCCAAGACACCGCCGAGCAGTGATGCGGAGATGCCGGGGATGTCGGTCAGCATATCGCCCAACAAGCCCCCGGTGCATGACTCCGCCAGGGCGATCGTCACCTGCCGGTCGGCAAGCAAGCGAGCGACGACTGCGGCAAGGGTTTCGCGGTCGACGCCGAAGATGTAGCCGCCGAGGCGCCGCCTGATCTCCGCCTCCACCGGCGCAATCTTGGCGAGGCCAGCGGCCTGCGAGGAAGCTCGGCAAGTCAAGCGCAGCCTCACCTCGCCGAGCGAGGCCAACGGCGCGATTGTCACGTCGGACTGCGCGTCGATTAGGTCGGTCACTCTGAACTCAACCTCAGACTCGCCAATGCCGCAGAACCGCAACTCCCGTGAAACGATCGTCTGGCCGTCACCCTGGACCAAACAAAGCCGCGGCAAGACCTCATCGTTGAACATCGGCTCAAGCTCGTGGGGCGGACCCGGCAACATCACGATGATATGTCCGGCATCCTCCAGATAGACTCCCGGGGCGGTACCACGGGGATTGGGCAAGGCTAGTGCGCCTGCGGGGACATAGGCTTGCTTGCGATTATTGGGCGTCATCTCCCGGCCACGCACGGCAAAGAACCCCTCCAACGCAGCCATGGCGCCGGCATCGGGCACCAAGGCCCGTCCGGTGACCTCAGCGATGACCTCCTTGGTCAGGTCGTCGGCGGTCGGGCCAAGTCCGCCGCTCGTGATAAGGACGTCAGCGCGCCCCAACGCCTCTCGGACGCATTGGGCAACGCGGGAGGCATTGTCACCCACGACTGTCTGGCGGTAGACATTAATGCCGACCTCGGCCAACCGGCCGCTGAGGAATTGCGCGTTGGTGTTAAGGATCTGGCCGAGCAGAAGCTCGGTACCGATAAACAACAACTCCGCGACCACCGTACCACCTCGAATGCGTCGGGCGGACGGAGCCCCACCGTACATAGGGAAATCCGCCGCCTATCTTGGACCATATGGGGAACTAATGTTCGCTATTTTGGTCCTGAATACCTACGTCTGCGGAGAAGAATCTGTCGCCGCATAGAGATCATAGGCCTCTGCGGCTACGACCCGCCCGTTAACAAACGTGCCAGGCGGGGGTGCAGGGTGCCGTGGCGCGACCCGTAAAAACACGCTTCCATCGACGCCGGGCGCTTCGCGATAGGAGCGTGCCAAGACACAGTCGGCCACTTGACCGTCGGGCTGGCGGACCGGTCGCGGCAGGCCCTCGACTAAGAGCTCCAGGGTCTTGCCCACTTGCGCTGCGGATCGACGGCGTGAGATACCCCTCTGCAGGGCCATGGCGCGTGCCCTCCGCCGGGCCTTGGTCCGCTGCGACACCTGGTCCGCCATCGTTGCGGCGGGCGTGCCCTCTTCGCGTGAATAGGCAAACACGCCCGCCCAGTCGATTGATATATCGCGCATCAATGTGCGCAGGGCAAGAAAGTCCGCATCGGTTTCGCCGGGAAACCCCACGATAAAGGACGACCGGATCGCCACCTCGGGCATCAACTCACGCGCCCCGGCAACCAGGCGCCGCAACCCGTCCGCGGTTGTGCCCCGGCGCATCGCCGTTAGGACCGGATCCGATCCGTGCTGCATCGGCAAGTCGAGGTATTTGCAGACGCGGTCAAGGCGGCCGATGGTGGACAACAGGCGATCGTCAACCCGGGCGGGATGCAGGTAGTGCAGGCGCAACCAGTGTGGGGCCCCTTCCCCGGCCAAGGCCTGCAGAAGGTCGGACAGATCCGGCGCTCCGGGCAGGTCACTGCCCCAGCGGGTCAGGTCCTGGCCGACCAGGGTCACTTCCCTGACCCCCCCGTCAACCAACTGCGCGACCTCCGCCGCAAGGTCGCCGATTGGCCGGCTGCGATGCGCTCCGCGCAGGTCTGGGATCACGCAGTACGCGCAGCGATTATCACATCCCTCGCTGACCTTGAGGTACGCGGTCCACGGCGGGGTGCTCAACAGCCTCGGCGCGACTCCGTCAGGCAAGTACCCTGCGGCGCCGACGGCCGAAACGCGTTCGTCTGCCGCGACGGCGGCGAGCGCCCGGCCGAGCTCGGCCGGCCCCCCGGTCCCGGTGACCGCGTCCAACTCAGGAATGTCGGCGAGCAACTCCGCACCATAACGCTGGGTCAGACAGCCGGTGGCGATGACGTGGCGCAGCCGACCCGTCTGTTTGAGACGAGTCACCTCAAGGATGGTGTTGATCGATTCCTGTTGGGCGGCGCGAATGAAGCCACAGGTGTTGACGATGACGGTTTCGGCGAGCTCGGGCCGGGCTGCGATGGTATGACCCTGGGCAGCCAATGCCGCAAGCATCACCTCGCCGTCGACCTGGTTTTTGGGGCAGCCGAGGGAAATCAGGCAAACCCTCATGCGGGTGGGCCCTGCTCCAGGCGTTGCTGGTGCTGCTGGATCATTGCCGGATAGTTCTGCACAAGTTCGAATGAGCTATACATCGCACCGATGTACAGGTCGCGGATTTCGGGGTCGAGCGCCGCCATCGCGGCCTCCCAGAGCTCGCCTTGCGCGCGCGCCGCCGGGCATTCGGGCGTGCACGGAAAGAAGTCCTTTACATAATACGCATGGACATCGATCGAGACGCCCTCCGCCTGGAGGTCCCGTACCTGCTCCCATGCGCGCTGTTCCACGTTGACGGCCTTGTTGCGGTCCTCGGTATAGCGGTCAATGCAGCACTGTGGGTAACCGAGCAGCGTACCAAGGCCCTTGAGGTAATCGACATCGAATTCGTTGGCGTAGACGTACTCCATCCACTGCTCAGGCCGGCCCTGCCCCGAGGCAGCCATCCGTTGCCTGGCCTTTTCGGCGATATCCTCAAGCTTGACAAGCTGGTCGCGCACCGGCCGGTCCCGGTAGATATACATCTCGCGCAGCGAAGGCCGCCGCTTGACCTGCCACTGCTGCATTGCCAGGCGATCAAGCCAGGCAAGATGCGCAACGTAGGCCGGACTAGCCGCGACGATCTCGTCGTAGGCATGATCCAACACCCGGCGACGCGCCAGCAGTTCTGCCTCCTGCTCTTGGTTGACGCCTCGCTTGCGCAGGCGATCCAGGAGATTGAGCCGGGCACCGGCGCCTGGTGTGTAGTGCTGCTTGTAGTATTCGTCGATCGCCGCCCCCATCCGCTGGCCACCAGGCAGCTCCGCCGGTAGGTAGGTCAGGGCAAGGGGACGGAGGCCCAGAAATACCGGCAAGTAGTTGTTGGTTTTGGTCAGGGCGCTCATGCCGCGTTCGGCGAGCAATTCGGTCACCAGCGGTTTCAAGAGATCAATGCGCGCCTGCGTCGCCGGACTTATCTCCGTCACGAGACTCACCTCCGGGGTGCTCCTTCGCTGACACGGGCATAGTATTCCTCGTATTGTGGCACAATCAGGTCCGCCCTAAATAGCCGGTGAACCCGCGCTACACCCGCATCGCTGACCTCCGCCCAAAGCGTGGCATCCGAAAGCAAGCGTACCGCCCGCCTGACCATGCCTTGCGTGTCGCCGTCCTCACACAGGAAACCGCCCTCGCCATCCAGGATCACCTCGGGCAGCCCGCCGACGCGGTACGCCAATACTGGGGTGCCACAGGCCATTGCCTCCAAGGCGGCCAGGCCAAAGCTCTCCTGCGCGGAAGGCAACAAGAAGAGATCAAGGCAGGACAGGACGTCGGCGACCTGGTCCTGGGTGCCGAGAAACTCCACCCGCTCGATCACCCCGAGCTCGGTCGCGGCGTCCCGGGCGGTCTTGAGCTCCGGTCCATCGCCGACGAGCAACAGCCGGGCGGGCATGGCCGCGGCTATCCCGGCAAAGATACGGACAACCTCGGCCGGCCGCTTGACCGGCCGGAAATTGGAGATATGTCCGATGAGCTTTTCGCCTGGCGCAGCTCGCCGGCACAGCGACTCGCACCGGCGGCGACGATAGACGTCGGTGTTGACAAAGTTGTGGATGACCTTGATGTCGCGGTGCACCGGCAATCGCACCCGCGTCTCGTCCGCCAGAGCTTGCGAGACGGCGGTGACACCGTCGCTGTGTTCAATCGACCAGGCCAACAGCTCATAAAAGCCTGGGTCGGTGCCCAGCAGGCTCACGTCGGTCCCGTGCAGGGTTGTGACCACGCGCGGCCCGCCCTCGCCAAGCACCTCGCGCGCCAACACCGCGCTGGTCGCATGCGGAATCGCATAGTGCACATGCAGCACGTCCAACCGGCAGAACCTGGCGACCTCGATCATCTTGTTGGTCAGAGCCAGGAGGTACGGCGGGTACCGGAACAGCGGATACGATGGAATGTCCACCTGATGATACACGACGTTGGGTTGGTAACCGCCCAGTCGCGCGGGCGCCTCGTAGGTGATGAAGTGCACCGTGTGCCCGCGCCTCGCCAACTCCAGTCCCAGCTCAGTCGCGAGCACGCCACTGCCGCCAAATGAGGGATAACACGTAATGCCGATCCGCATCAACACATACCGCCTCGGGCCGCCCAGGTTGGGGCGGCAAGATTACTCAAGAGCAGGTCTTGACTGTCAGCAGGCTCTCCAGGCAAGGAAATCTCTCTCCGACAAAGCCCTCCGCGTACGCAACTCCCGCGTGCCGCCCAAACGATGCATCCCTGCCCTCGACGCCGGGCAAAAAGATCCCATCGTTGAGCGGCGTCGGCGAGCGCCGCCCGCGACTGGCAAACTGACTATCAAAAGCGGCCAGCGCCTGACGCTTGTACTGGTAATGCTCGCTCACATCCACCAACAATTGCGGCCTGACCGGGCTGTTGATCAGGTAAAAAAACAACAGCTGGGGCCGGTACGGCACTGCGTCCCTGCCGTCTGGGACGCCATCCGGTAACATCAAAGGCTCATGTTTGGCGAGCCCGGCAAGAAACACCGCGCGCCGGACGATCTCATGCGCGTCGCGGTGGTCCGGGTGACGATCCTCTCCCCACGGCGCAAGCACCATCCGCGGTCGCAACGCCCTGATCAGGCCGGCCGCCATGCTCGCTCCCTCGGCCATCACCTGCTGCAAACCCGCATCTGGCAAGCCCAAGCAGTAACGGGCGGTAGCCCCGAGAATGCTCGCCGCCGCCTGCGCCTCTCGCGCCCGGGTCGGCGCATCGCCGTTAGTCCCCATCTCCCCGGCCGTCAGATCGCAGATGACCACCCGGGCACCGCTCCTGCTCTCCTTGGCCAGGGTGGCGGCAACCCCGATCTCGACGTCATCTGGGTGTGCGCCAAAAGCGAGGATGTCGATCGGTGCGTGCTGCATTGAGTTGTTGTTGAGCATCGGTGAAACCTCCTCCAGACCAGCCTCATTCTTGCCGTCAACCGGCTTCCCCTCTCCTGCCGGCCTGCTGGCGCGGCCGTCAATTGAAGGAAAACATATGTTCGTGGTAACATTGGGAGAGCCGCATAGCACCGGCCGCAGCACCGGCCCATCTTGACCCAGATGACGGGCCGCATAAGGAGCAGTGCCTTGATGCCATCCCCGCTCGATGAGGTTTTTGCCGCCCTTTGGCAGGATTTTGGTGACCGCGTCGCCGCATGGCGCGAGTTGCCGCCGCGAGCTCCGCGTTACGCGCCGTTTCCGGAGTGGGTGCCCGAGTCCCTGCGCACCGCACTAGGCGACCGGGGCATCGAGGAGCTCTATACTCATCAGCGCCAGGCGGCGGACCTCGTCCAGTCGGGCCGCAACACCGTGATTGTGACCCCAACCGCCAGCGGCAAGACCCTATGCTACAACCTGCCGGTCCTATCCAACCTGGCAGCCGAGCCGGCCGGGCGGGCGCTTTATCTCTTCCCGACCAAGGCTCTGTCGCAAGACCAGCTGGCGGCGATTGACGAGTTGGTCCAGGCAATGGGCGCCGACATCAAGACTTTCACCTATGACGGCGATACTCCGGTCGCGGCCCGCCGGGCAATCCGTTCGGCGGGGCACATCGTCGTGACCAATCCGGACATGTTACACACTGGGATCTTGCCGCACCACACCAAGTGGGTGCGGCTATTCGAAAACCTGCGCTACGTTGTCATCGACGAGATGCACGGATATCGTGGCGTATTTGGCAGTCACGTGGCCAACGTGATCAGGCGCCTCAAACGCATTGCCGCCTTTTACGGGGCCAAGCCGCAGTTTATCCTGTGCTCGGCCACGATCGCCAATCCCGGCGAGTTAGCGGAGCGCCTGATCGGCGCCGATGTCGCAGTTGTCGACGACAACGGCGCTCCCTCCGCCGGCAAGCACTTTGTGCTCTACAACCCGCCGGTGGTCAACCCGCAACTCGGTATCCGCCGCAGCTACCTGCTTGAGGCCAAGTCGGTGGCTGGTCTGACCTTGCGCCACTCCGTGCCGACGATCGTCTTTACTCGCTCCCGGCTCAATTGTGAGATCCTGCTTAACTACTTGCAGGAGGAGGAGCGACTCCTGCCGGGACAAGCGCGGTCCATCCGAGGATACCGCGGCGGGTATTTGCCCGGTGAGCGACGGGAGATCGAGCGCGGCCTCCGTTCGGGCGAGATAACAGGAGTAGTCGCCACCAATGCCCTTGAGCTGGGTGTCGATATCGGCCAGCTCGACGCGTGCGTGATGGCCGGCTATCCCGGCAGCATTGCTTCGGCCTGGCAGCAGGCCGGGCGAGCCGGGCGACGTTCGGAGCAGTCGCTCGCCGTTCTGGTAGCCGACTCAAGTCCACTTAACCAGTTCATCGTCACGCATCCCGACTACTTCTTTGGCAGCTCGCCTGAGCACGGCCTGATCAACCCCGACAACCCCTTGATCGCCGTCAATCATCTCAAGTGCGCCTCCTTTGAGTTGCCGTTTGAGCGCGGCGAGGCATTCACCGGCGGCGCCGCCGAGACCGCCAGCCACCTCGACTTCCTTACCGGGCAGGGCATCCTGCACAAGACTGGTGAGCGTTGGTATTGGATGGCCGACGCGTTTCCCGCCGAAGCGATCAGCCTGCGCTCTGCCGCGACGGACAACTTTGTGATCATTGACACGACCGAGCCCAAACCCCGCGTCCTTGGCGAAGTCGACCGGTTTTCGGTCCCGACGCTGCTGCATGAGGACGCGATCTATATGCATGGTGGGCGCCAATATCATGTCGACCGTCTGGATTGGCCCGAGGGCAAGGCATACGTCCGCGCTGTAGACGTTGATCACTACACGGACGCGGAGCTTGCGGTCAAGTTGACGGTCCTTGATGAGTTTGAGACGGGTCGTCCGGCGCCTACCTCCTCAGCGGGCACCGGCCTCGGCGAGGTCGAGGTCCGCGCCATGGCAACGATCTACAAAAAGATCCGATTCCACACGCACGAAAACATTGGATGGGGCCAGATACACCTGCCGGAGCAGTCAATGCACACCGCTGCCTGTTGGCTGACCTTTCCGGCGCCCGCGGGCGACAGCGACCAGCCCGGCGATATCCAAGGTGCCCTGCTTGGTGTCGCCGCGGTCCTCCATCAAGTCGCCTGTCTGCACCTGATGTGCGACACGGGCGACCTTGGGACGACGGTCGAGATCAAGAGCCCGCACACCAAACTGCCGACGGTCTTTCTCTACGACCGATATCCTGGCGGCATCGGGCTGGCCGAGCGGGCCTTTGACCTTTGCCAGTCGCTGCTTAGGGCAGCCCTGGACCTCATCGGGTCTTGCCCCTGTGCTGATGGCTGCCCATCCTGTGTCGGCTCGGCCATCGAGGTTGGCGCGCAAGGCAAAGCGACCACTATGGGCTTGCTGCGGGAGGCTCTCGGCCTTGCCTGACGAGGACCTCGCCCAGCGCATCGAGCGCCTCCGTCAGCTCGCCGAAGCGGCGGCCCAGCGGGCGAGCGCCAGGGTCCATCTGACCCGCGAGCTGCAGCCCCAATCCGCACCGGACGAGTCAGAGCTCGCGCCACTGTACGACATGCCGGAGGCGATTCCGATCGAGCGCCTGATCACGGGGCAAATCGTCCCAGCCGCGGGCACATCCTGCTTTGTCCGCGATAGTGTGCTGCCGGTCGAACACCAACATGGCCGATGGGCGCTGAGGACGGCGCTTGATGCACGGTCCTCCGAGCTTGCCTGGCTTAGCCAGCCGACGCCGGTCGTGACCGGCAACCTGCATGGGGCGCTGTTTCTCGATGTTGAGACCACTGGCCTGGCCGGTGGCACCGGTACCTTTGCTTTTTTGGTCGGGGCGGCCTGGTTTGATCACCATAACCTCGTGTTGGCCCAATACCTGATGCGCTCACCCGACGAGGAGCCGGCTGTGCTGGCAGAGCTTGCGGCAAAGGCACGCGCAAGTGAGATGGTCGTCACCTTTAACGGCAAGGCGTTTGACGTCCCCTTACTGGAAACCCGCTACACGCTACAGCGCCAGCGATCGCCATTTCCCGCGGATCACCTTGACCTGCTCGCCGCGGCACGACGGATCTGGCGCCTCCGCCTCAACTCGTGCCGCCTGGCCAACTTGGAGCAGACAGTGCTCGGCGTGCGCCGATGGGACGACGTACCTGGTGCATTGATCCCTCAGCTATACACCGATTACCTGCGGAGCGGGGATGGGCGGTGCCTGACGCCGGTGTTTGACCACAATGCGCTTGACGTCCTGTCCCTGGTCACGCTCGCCGGTAGGCTGGCCCAACTGCACCGCGATCCCTGGCAGGCCTTGGCCGACGACCCGCTAGATCTCTTATCGTTGGGCCGGAGCTTTGACCGCCGCGTCTCCGCCGGTTCCCCGGCGGTACCCGGTGATGGCCAAACGGAGTGCTCCCGGCGCGCCGAATCGTCCGCCGCCCCTGCGGACTTCAGCCAGTGGTGCTACGAGCAAGCACTCGCCGCCGGGATAACCGGAAGGCCCCGTGAGCTAGCGCAACTGCGGATTGCGGCATTTGCCAAGCGACGAGGCGAACTGGGCGCCGCTCAACAGGCATGGCTCCGGCTGGCTGAGACGGCTGAGGATACGGCAATCAAGGAAACCGCTTTGGTTGAGCTGGCCAAAGTTTCGGAGCACCGTGAGCGGGACCCGGCGGCGGCACTGCGGTTTGTCGAAGTAGCCCTCGACCTGCACTCCGGGATGGTCAAACCGGCTGGGCTGGTCCATCGTGCCGAGCGATTGCGGCGCAAGCTGGCGGCGACAGGTTAGACCGTCGACAGTCACGGCGATGACCGGTCAGATCAGCCCGGCATTGACGACCGCGCCTGCGCAACCAGCGCGAGCGCGTCGAATACCTTTGCTTCCAGCCCATCTGAGGCAGGGCCCTCCTGCTCAAGCGCGGCTCCAACTGCGAACAACTCGGTCGCGAGGCGCGCGGCGAGTGATTTGTCATCGATTATGTCAAATAGGCGCACCAGCACGGCCACCTCGGTCGCGTCAAGCGACGAAGTATCGAGCTTTCGTTGGGCGATCCTGGCCAAAACTCGACGGGCCGCGGCCTCAGCGCGCGGCCAGGCCTGCTCGCCAAACGCTCCGACAAGGCTGGCCCGGGCGAGGGCGGTCAGCTGTGGCCGGTTGGAGGAGCCTCCCGCGAGCTTTGCTAGTTTGGGCAACAAGGTGTGGGCGACAACACCGGCCAGCAGCGCGCTGGTTTCCGTGCCGAGGGCGACCGACCACAGATGCCGTGCCGTTTGATGATCGCCGCTGGCCACCAGGGCGTGGGCGGCTCGCAATGCCCGCCGCGCCTCCGCCTGGACCGCGCTCCATCCCGGCCTGTCCCGGTCGGTTGCCGCTAGTCTTTGCCCGCCGGTGCTAAAGGCCGCGATTGCCACACCACCGCCGCTCTCCGCGTCATTGGACAGGTAAAGGGCACCGCCCTGATCGGCGAGCAACCGCCTGACCGATGCCAGGCCAAGGTGCGGCGCCCTGATCCCGTCCGACTGGATGGTGGTTTGGCCACCAGCCAGGACCTCGGTCGCAAAACCGGGGCCCTGATCATGCAGTTCAACCTTGACTTGCCCTTCCAACTCATCGTGGGCGATTACGACCCGTAACAGACTTCCCTCCGGCATTGCATAAATCGCGTTACGGGCGAGGTTTCGCAGCACAGAAGCGACGGCTGCCGGGCTGGCCATGATCTTGGGCAGTCGCTCGGCCGCACTCACATCCAGGCGCTGCTTTCGGCTGGCCATCTGCGCCGCCAGGCCGCGCAACACCCGTGCGGTAAGCTCTCTAACGTCAACGTATTGCGCCGGTCCGCCGTCGGTCTCGCGTTCAAGCATGGCGCCGGCCTCGCCCAGCCAAAACTGCAGGTCTTCGATGTTTTCCTGGCAGCGGACGCGCACCGTTTCCGCGTCCCACACGCTCTCCCCATGCAGCCAGCCCTGGACAAAGGCCAGGCTATTCTTGAGGTCGTGCAGCACCAGGCCGAGATCGCGTCCCCACTGCTCAATTTCCGACTGGATAAGCGCGTCAAACAAAAGAACGGCATCGACCGCCAGATCTTCTGTTGATGCGGACGCGGAGCCTGCCTTTTCCACGAGTGCGTTCTGCATCTCGGCGAGGGCGGCCGGCGTTAACGGCGGGCCAGGGGGCGCCAGCTCCGGTACCGCAAACACCGCCGTGACGGTCGCCGGGTTGTCGCCTAAAGCCACCTGCACGGCTGCGCGGCAACGCCGCAGGATGTCAGGCATCGTACCCATACGCAGCGCGTCGCCCACGGCCTGACGTGCGTCTGCCGTCTCGACCTTGACTTCATAGAGGGCCTGTTTGACTTGCGCATCACCTGACTGCGCTTGAGTCGAGAGGGTCACGGCCTGCGCGCGGGATCCCGCGACGACAGCCAGGTTGCGGAGCAGTCCGCTCAGCAGGCCGCGCACGAGGGCGCCGTCTAGTTGGAGGGGCAACGCGGTTTCGGCAGGTGGCGAGGCCGTGACGATCTCCATGCTCTGGCCGGCAAGCTCCTCGCGCATCGCCAGGACTACCGCCAGCATCAACTGGCGAGGTTCGGCCGGTGCGGGGCAGATCGGCTGAAAGGCGACGAGCTGCGCCATCAATCGCCCGACGTCGGTGGCAGCTGCGGCAGCCAATTGGCTGGCTGATGGCCCTTGGACATAGTCGGCCAGCGGATCGGTTAAGGCAGCGCGCAGGTCGTCAACTGCCTGCCTGACCCTGCCGAGTTCGACGGCAAAGTAACCTGCGCGGACCTTGCGTCGCGCGATCAGACCCTCGGACGCGACGCGCCATGCCGCGGCCAAGAGGGTTCCCCGTGTCGTGTAGCTGCCGGGAGGCAAGGCGGCGAGCACGTTGCCGACGCGAGCCGCGGTATCGCCTGTCTGTGCGACTAAGCCACGGGCAAGCATAGCGGCAGCGTCATCGATCAAGCCGGCGTTGAGCAGATGCCGGGCCGCGTCGAGGGCGGCAGGCCAGTCGGCCAGGTCGTCGATCAGGCGAGTATGCGCTCTGACCAAACCCGCCAGGACGGCCGGCGGCAAGGTGCTGAGCGCCGCTGGGCCTGCGGTGAGAGCCGTCGTCAGTGCAGAGCGCGCCTCGTTGGGGCTGCCGGCAATCAGCAGGGCCCGGCCGGACACAATGTGAGAGACCACCGAGCGGCGACCACCCAGCCTGGCGCTCGATGCCACCCGGGCAGCGAGACTGGCAAGAGTGCCGGCAACCGTCGCGCTGAGAGAGCGGTCGTCGTCAAGTAGCTGCCACGCCGCCGCCAGGATGACGTCGCCGGGCATGCCCTCAATGACCGGCGCAAGGGCGGTCTGCATCGACGGATTCGCCGTCGCAAAAGCAGTGATGGCCCGAGCCGGTTCCGCAACGACGGCGGCCTCGACCTTGGCCCGGATCGCAGGCTCTCCAAGCGCCGTCGCCAGCATGGCAGCTGCCTGGCGACCGCGGCGAAGCAAGGAATAGAGCGTCTCGCGAAAAGGCTTTCCCTGCGTCAGTCGGAGGTCTTCCAGTAAGTCATCAAGGCGTTCCATCAACTACCTCCCACGGGTACCGCGCACCAGGACCATCGACAAGAGGATGGGCGGTCCAGTGTGGCGATGCCTCCCTGCCCTATTGTCTAGCAAGCGCCGTGCCAGCAACGGCATCAACGCTTGACAGAATCGCGCGGGAGGTCGGCAGGCCCGATCACCGGGCCTGCGGCAAAGATGGCGGCGTTTTTGAGGACCGCCTTGAGTTGCCGGATGTTGCCCGGCCAGTCATGGCGCAAGAGCACCGCGAGGGCCTCCGGACTGACCGCGCGGCCGGTGTAGCTGTCAGCAAACTCCGCCATAATCGCCCGTACGAGATCAGGGATGTCCTCGCGGCGATCGCGCAGCGCGGGCAACGTCAAGACGACATCGTGCAGCCGCCAGTAAAGGTCCTGGCGGAAGGTGCCGTCACGCACCATCAACTCGAGATCCTTGTTGGTAGCCGCGATCAAACGTACATCTACGTGGATCGTTCGCGTGCCGCCAACTCGCTCGAACTCCCTATGCTCCAGAACGCGCAGCACTTTGGCCTGGGTCGTCAAACTCATGTCGCCAACCTCGTCAAGGAGGATGGTACCGCCATCTGCAAGCTCAAAACGACCCTCGCGCCGGGCGTGAGCGCCGGTGAAGGCACCGCGTTCGTGGCCAAACAGCTCATCCTCGAGCAGGCTCTCCGGCAGGGCCGCACAGTTGACTTTGATCAGCGGCCCATCGCGCTTGGCACTGAGGAAATGCACGGCCGACGCCACAAGCTCTTTGCCGGTGCCGGTTTCGCCGCGGACCATGACCGTCGCATCGGTGGGTGCCACCCGATGGATCAGCTGGAGCAGGTCGCGCATCGCCTCGGACACGGCGACCAACCGGTGGCCCTCAAACTCAACCGCGGCGTCCCGGCGCATGAGGCGATTCTCCTCCTCTAAGAGCCGGGTGCGGTGCTCAAGCTGGCGGAGCTTCAGGGCATTGGCGACTGCGACGAGGAGCTCTTCGGCAGCCGCGGCCTTGTCGACGAAATCAAAGGCGCCGGCGCGGACGGAGTCGACTGCCCGGCGAACATCCGCCTTGTTAGAAACAACAATGACGGGGACACTGGCGTCAGTCGTGCGGACCCAACTCAGCGCCTCAAAGCCGCCCCAATCGCCGGGCGGCATCTTGAGGTCAAGGATTACCAGATCCGGTGGACGGGAGCGGAACTCGCGCTGGAGCGAGAGTCCGTCCGCGACGGCTCGCACGCTGTAGCCATCAGAGCGAAGCCACTGGGTGAACAACTCGCGGGCATCAGGATCGTCGTCGGCGAGCAGGACTTGCTGGGCCCCGATCATGCTGGTCGCTCCCCCCTGCTCCTGCTAAGGCTTACGCGTGATGATGACCGTCCGGGAGTCGTCAGACGGACCCGCGGGGCCGTAAACGACACCGCCGATCTCAATCTCGGTCTGTTTGGCGCGTCCGAGCCGCAACGCCATCTGCTCGCTCGCCACGGCGGTCATCGTATCCAGCGGCCCGGCAAAGCCCTCAAAATAGAGATCGCCGTCGACCTCCCATTGTAGCCAGACCCGCTGCAGGAAAGTCATCGTCACCTCGAGCTCATCCCAGTCGACCACAAGCTCAAGGCGTCCACCACTGTCGGTCGCTATCTCGATGTCTTCCGCCGTCAAGGCGGGCGTGACGGTGCCGCCGCCGGGGTCGTCAGTCCCACCGCCTGGGATCTCTCCGTTGTCCGGCCCGTCGCCCGGTACCGGGCGTGCCGCCCGGATCGCTGAATAAGCCAGGTAAGTCGCTCCCGCAAGGGCAAGCACAAGGATCACAATCAGCCAACGGCGGAGGACGGGGAGGCCTTCGGAACTGGCCCCGGCGGCACGGCGATTGCGCCGGACCGGGCGGGCCACCCCAGGTACCGCAGGTACGGCAGGCGAAGGCTGCGGCCTCTGGCGGCGCACAACGCGCCCAGCCTTGGGGATACGCGATGTCGTTTTGGGCCGTGCCGGGCGAGACAAAGGAATCGCCTCCACCGCCCTAGGCGCGACCGGCGGCTGCGCGGCCGGCATCTCCGTGGTGAGGCCTGCGTCGTCGTCCGGCGCAAGCGCAGGGTTAACCGCCGGCGCCGCCTGCGGGATATCGGGGTTAAGCCCAAGCGCCATCCTTAGATCGCGCGCCGCGTCGTCGCCGGAGAGGCCAAGCAACTCGGCGTACGAACGGGCAAAGCCGACGGCATAGACGGGGCCGGGCAGCCTGGCCGGTTGGCCGGCCTCGATCGCAACCAAATAGTGCACCCGGATCTTGGTTGACGCTTCTACGTCATCGAGGCTCAGGCCCATCTGTTCGCGCCGGGCGCGCAGGCGAGCGCCAAGGACGGCAGCGGAGCTACCGGCCGTAATGTCGCGGTCCTCTCGGCCATCCTTCACAGGCAAGCCACCTTGCTTTATGTCAATCCTCTAAGGGTAAAACCGGTTGAGCAGGCGCGGAAACGGCACCGTCTCACGCACATGCGGCAGTTTGCAGATCCAGGCGACGACGCGCTCGATGCCAAGGCCAAATCCGGAATGTGGCACCGAGCCGTAACGGCGAAGGTCAAGGTACCACCGGTACGATTCGACCGGTAGGCCGATCTCCTTGACCCTCTGGTCCATCAACTCCGGATCGTGAATGCGCTGGCTGCCGCCGATGATCTCGCCGTACCCCTCGGGTGCGAGGAGATCGTCACATAGAACGACCTCCGGCCGCTCTGGGTCCGGTTGCATGTAGAAGGCTTTGATCGTCGTCGGATAGTGGGTGACAAACACCGGCCGGTCAAACTCCTCGGCCAGAGCGGTTTCGTGCGGTGCGCCAAGATCGTCGCCCCAGGTAAACTCAAATCCCTTGCGAACCAGAATCTTGGCCGCCTCATCGTAGGTGATCCGCGGGAACGGAGAGCGCACTGCCTGCAGCACCGCGACGTCCCGCTCCAGCAGCGCCAGCTCAGCCGAGCGATTGGTCAGCACGCGGTCGAGAATGGCAAGGATCAGGTCCTCTTGTACCTGCATGTTCTCTTGGTGCTCAACAAAGGCCATCTCCGGCTCGAGCATCCAAAACTCGATCAAATGCCTGCGCGTCTTGGACTTCTCGGCGCGGAAGGTCGGCCCAAAGCAATACACCGAGCCCAGTGCCATCGCGGACGCTTCGTTGTAGAGCTGCCCGCTCTGGGATAGATAGGCCTTTTCGCCAAAGTAGTCGGTCGCAAACAGCGTGCTGGTCCCCTCACAGGACGCCGGCGTCAGGATCGGCGAGTCAACCAGCACCAGGCCTCGGCTGTCGAGGTGCTGCCTCGCCGCACTGATCACGTCCGCACGAATGCGCATGATCGCTGCCTGGCGGGGGCTACGCAGCCAGAGGTGGCGGTTGTCCATCAAGAACTCAACGCCGTGCTCCTTGAGGGTCAACGGATAGTCTGCCGCCGCAGCCTGGATCACCTCAAAGCCGGTCAGGCTCATCTCGAAACCACCCGGCGCGCGAGCGTCGGCCCTGATCGTGCCGGTAACCCACATCGACGACTCCTGGGGCAACGTGGATGCTTGGTCGAGCCGCTCCGCACCCAAATCGCCAACCGAGCCAACACACTGGAGCAGGCCGCTGCCGTCGCGCAGGATCAGGAAAACCACCTTGCCGCTGCTGCGCCTATTGTAGAGCCAGCCGCCGATGCGCACGGGTTGGCCGACGTATTTGCCTGCTTCTGCGATCCTGATCCGTGTTAAACCTTGACTCATCATTTGCGCCCTCCAGACCGATCATCCCGGCGGACCTCGCCCGCCTGCATAACCCACTTTATCCGCTGCGGCAATCCTCGAACGTCGGCAAACGGATCGCCGGCGAGGGCGATCAAATCCGCGCGCTTGCCGGCCTCGATCGTGCCGATTTCGTCGTGCAGACCTAGCAGTGCCGCTGCCCCAGCGGTCGCCGTGCGCCACGCGTCGGCAGCGCTCAGACCGGCGTCCACCAACAGCTCGATTTCGCCCAGGTTGTCGCCATGCAGATTGTACGGTGTCCCAGCGTCGGTGCCCATGGCCATCTTGACCCCGGCCGCCGCGGCACGTCCGACGCTCGCCCGGTGCACCTCGTAGATGCGCTCGGTCTTGGCAAGCATGGCGGCAGGAATCGGCCGACCCGCTCGCGCAGCCGCAATAATCCAGTGCGGAGCGCTCAGGGTCGGTACGAGATAGGCGCCGCGCTCGAGCATCAGCTCAATTATCTCATCGGATAAATCGACGCCGTGTTCAATCGACCTGACCCCGGCAAGAATCGCCTGCTTGATGCCGGCCGGGCTCTGAGCATGCGCCGCAGCCAGCTTGCCAACCTTGCGCGCCTCGGCGACCGCCGCTGCCAGCTCCTCCAATTCAAGTTGGAGGACGCCGGGTTGGACCCCGGCGGTGGTCACGCCACCGGTCGCCATCAGCTTGATGAAGTCCGCACCCGCCTTGAGCTGTTCGCGTGCGGCTCGGCGACAATCGTCGATGCCGTCGGCCTCGCGGCCGAAGCGGTGCCCCTGGCCGCCGGTCATCGTGATCAGCTTGCCGGCCACCAGGAGTCGCGGCCCGGCGGCGATCCCGCAATCGATCGCGGCACGCAGGGCGATATCAGCATACTCACGACCGCCGCAATCGCGTGCGGTGGTAATCCCATTGGCCAACATCGTCCGGGCACGCGCGCTTGCTTTGAGGGTCGCCGACGCGAGATCGTCGGCCAATGATGCGACGGGATCCGCCTCGGCACCCATGAACATGTGAACGTGTGCATCAATCGCGCCCGGCAACACGGCAAAGGCAGTCAGATCAACCACCGGCCAACTGCTGTACGCTGCCGGTGCCGTGCCCTCGGCCGCTGCGACAATGCGTCCCGCATCCACCGCCACGTAGCCAGGCCGGCTTGCATGGTCCGAGCGACCATCCCAGAGGATGCCCGCCTTGATCAGCACACGCGGCGCATAATCCGCCTCGGACATTGCTTGCTTCACTCCCTCACCAGCGACAGCGCTGCTTTTGGGGCCTTTTAGCCATCACTGACAAAAACCCCTCCTGACGCCACAGCGTCAGGAGGGGCTGGCAGTGTTTGCCGATGCTTTGCCTAATCGGTTTCGCCGGAACGACGCTGCAACTCTCCCAGCACCTGGCTCAGTTCGGTCTGCAGGCGTCCGTACTCGGCCCAGTTGCCGTTGCGCGCGGCCTCTTCGGCGCTGGCAAAGAGATCGGATGCGCGCCGGATCAGCTCAGCGATGGTCTCCGTGCCCGAAGGCGGCTGCGACGAACCATCCTGGCCGAACACGGCACGCAGGGCCAGGTCGAGTGTCTCGCGCATCACGATCTTATCGCGGAAGGCTACGACGACACGCTTCATCTCCGGCAGCCTGGTCGACTCGGCCTGCAGGTAAATCGGCTCCACGTAAAGGATCGACCCGTCGACCGGGATGACGAGGAGGTTGCCCCGGATGACCTCCGAACCACGCTGGCCCCACAACGTGAGATCACGTGATATTTCGGTATCCTGGTCAATCCGCGACTCGATCTGTGCCGGCCCGTAGACCAGTTGGGTCTTGGGGAAGCGGAACAGGGTCCGTAGCCCGTAGTTTTCGCCGTCGCTGCGTGCGGCCAGCCAACCGATCATGTTGTTCTTGCCGCTGGGCGTAAACGGGGTCAGCAGCGCAAACTGCACGTCCTCCGCCCCAGGCAGGCGCATGATCAGGTAGTACGGCTCAACTTGCTGCGTCCTGCTCTGATAGGTCTCATTGGGGATGGTCCAGACGTCTTCCTTGTTGTAAAACGCGACCGGATCCCGCATGTGGTAGGTCAGATACATCTGCGACTGCCACGAAAACAGATCCAGCGGATACCGCATGTGCGACCGGATACCCTCCGGCATCTCCTCCAACGGAGTGAAAAGGTCCGGGAAGATCGCCGCATAGGTCAGCGCCAGCGGATCCTCGGCGTCAAAGAGGTAGAACGTCGTGTCACCGTGATAGGCATCGATCACGACCTTGACCGAGTTGCGCGCGTAGTTGATCCGCAGCGAAGGCAACGGCTCCGAGTAGGGATAGGCGGACGAGTAGGTGTAGGCGTCGATCACCCAATAGAGCGACCCGTCGCTTACCACCGCGTACGGATCGGAGTCATAGCGGAGGAACGGCGCGATGCGCTGCACACGCTCGAGGATGTTGCGGTAGAACATGATCCGCGAGTCGCTGTTGACCACGTTGGCCAGGAATATCTGGTAGCTGCGCATACGCAGCGAGAAGGCCAGACGCACGAACGGCGACGAGAGGCGCACGCCGCCACGGCCGTCGTACTGGTTGTTTGACGTGCCATCACCTAGCGGGAAGTCAAACTCTGATTGATCGGTGTTGACTATAGCATAGCTCCGGGTCAGCTCGCCGTAGTACGAGCGCACCTGGTCCAGCGCAAAGTTGGACGTCGCGGGCGGGCCGCTGACCACCGGGGGCACGTCCTTGATCCAGAAATCCGGTAGGCCCTCGGGAGTCGCCCGGTTGACCGGGCTGACGACGACGCCGTACCCGTGGGTGTAGACAAGGTGCTGGTTGATCCATGTCTTCTCGACTAGCCGGTCGGTATCGAGTTCGCGCACGGCGATCGCAACCTGGCGGTAGTCGCCGCCGAAGTCATAGCGGTCGATGTCCACGTCGTTAAACGCATAGTAGAGCCGGATCTCCTGCAACTGCGCGTAGGTCGATCGCAGCGGCCGGTAGTCCCAGAGACGGATGTTCGACGAGGTACCCTTGTCGGCCAACAATGAGGCCAGGGTAAGATCGTCGCTCAGCGCGTAGTCGACCTCTTCGATTTCCTCAAGGCCCCACGCGAGTCGCGTCAAGTCGATGTTGTGCTGGATGTAGGCAACCTCTTTGTTGAGTTCATCCGGCTCAACGGTGAACTGCTGGACAAACGTCGGGTAGAGGGTGCCCAGGATGAACGACACCGCAAGCATCAGGGCGATGCCGCTGGCGATGATGTTGGTGCGCCGGAAGCGCAAGTTTGCCGCGAGCAGGATCGCCAGGCCGAGCGAGATGTAGATCAGCAACCGCAGTGCAACCGCTTGCGCGTTGACGTCGGTATAGCTGGCGCCAAAGACCTGGCCCCGGGGTGAATAGTTGAGGTTGAAGAGCATCACCCGGTAGCCCAGCGCCTTGACGGCGATGAAACCGGCCACCAGCAGAGAAACGTGCGAACGAGCCCGGGCGGAGAGCCGCAGGCGGCGCGAGTCGAAACTAACATCAGCGGTCAGGATATAGAGAAGGACCACGCCGATGCCCGTGAACATCACCAGGGCCGCCAGGACCTGATACAGCAAAGTCATGACGGGCAGGGTGAAGAGATAGTGGCTCACGTCGTAGCCAAATGTTGGCTCGATTACCCCAAACGACACGCCACGCATGAACTTGAGAATGGCCAACCACTGGCCGGAGATGCTGATGCCGCTGAAGAGGCCGACGGCCAGGCTGATCCACGACAGCGAGCGTCGTATGCGCCGTGGCGCGATCATCGGACCGATTGGCAGCTCAATGATGCCTGGCAACGCCCCTACCCGGCCGGCAAGTGCCCTGCTCAGGTTGAGCCAGATAAAGCCGGCAATCAGCACGCCAGAAACGACGGTGACCAGTATCCGTGCCCAGATCTCCAGCGTAAAGACGGAGCTCAGGCCAAGGTTGCGGAACCACAACAGATCGGTGTAAAGGACGGACCCGGCCGTCGCCACGATGGCGAGCACGGCAACTGCGATCAGTGCAATGGTGAAGAAGGTAGGTCCTCGGGTGCGCAATGGGATCTTCCCCTTCCTGGGAATGGCCGCCGCGGTGTCCGGCGGCGGTCTGGCGGCATAAGCCGGGCCTCAGCGATCGCCCGGGTTGTCCTTGCCGTCCAGCGGGCCGTACCGTTCGGCGTACTGTTCCATGGTCATTAATACGTCGCGGGGTTTCACCCCGTCCGACTTGGCGACGATGCCCATCTCTTCCATCATGTCAACGATCCGCGCGGCACGGGTGTAGCCAATTCTCAGCCGCCGCTGAAGCATCGACGTCGAGGCCTGTCCGCCGTCGAAGATCACGCGCAGGGCGTCGCCCCAACGCTCGTCAAGGTCGTGGGCCGGGTCACCGGCCGCGTCTTCCGGCACCGGAAAGCTCTCCATGTAGCGTGGGTCCGCCTGCCGTTTGACGTGTTGGACAAGCTCTTCGACTTCCCGGTCGGTGATCAATGCGCCCTGAACACGCAGCGGCTTGCTCGCGCCGACGGGATAGAACAACATATCGCCGCGCCCGAGCAACTTTTCGGCACCACCGATGTCCAGAATCGTGCGCGAATCGACCTGCGATGCAACGGCAAAGGCAATCCGCGACGGAATGTTGGCCTTGATAACCCCGGTAATGACGTTGACCGATGGGCGCTGCGTTGCCACGACAAGATGAATGCCGGCGGCTCGCGCCATTTGAGCCAGACGCCAGATGGAGTCCTCGACTTCGACGGGCGCGACCATCATCAGGTCCGCCAACTCGTCGATGACGATGATGATATGCGGCAGCGGCCCGTTGCGGTTGTCGGCAGCACTGGCCGGGTGCCCCCCTGCAGGAGCCGCGGGGCCCGATTGCGCCGTTGATGCCTGCTTGCGAGAGGCAGGCGTCACTCCTGCGGCAGCTGCCTCAGCCTGCTCGGCGCGCTCCACCTCAGCCAACTCCGCCATCAACCGGTTGTAGTCGGAGATATTGCGCACGCCGTACTCAGAAAAGCGGAAATAGCGGTCGAGCATCTCCTTGACCGCCCAGCGCAACACCTGGGACGCCTTTTTGGGATCGTTGATCACCGGCGCCAAAAGGTGCGGGATGCCATCGAACACCTGGAACTCAACGACCTTGGGGTCGATGAGCAGGAGTTTGACCTCCTCAGGGCTAGCCTTGAACAAGATACTCGCAATCAGTGAGTTAAGGCAGACGCTCTTACCTGACCCGGTGGCGCCCGCGATCAGCAAGTGCAACAGCTTTTCGAGGTCGGCCAGGATCACCTGGCCCGCGATGTCCTTGCCGACGGCAAAGGTCAGCTTTGACTGTGCCCGGCCAAACTCCGCCGACTCCAACACCTCACGCAGGTACACAACCGAAACCTCGATGTTGGGAACCTCGACCCCGACCAATCCCTTGCCAGGAATCGGGGCGATGCGCACATCGGCCGCCGCCAGGCTGAGAGCGATATCATCGGCCAGCGCCTCGATCCGCGATACCTTGACGCCAGGGGCCGGGCGAACCTCAAATCGGGTGACCGTCGGCCCCGGGTTGATCTCCATGACCTTGACGCCGACACCAAAGGAGCTGAACGTCTCCTCCAGGACCTGCGCCCGCGTCTCTGCATCTTGAGCGGCACGCCCAGGGCGCTGCTTTGGCCCACGCCGCAACATGGTCAACGGTGGGAGCGCGTACGGCCGGGCGGGCACCGTCGCACTCACCAGCGTGGCCGCGCCAACGCCAGCCTGCGCCGGACCAGTCACTGCCGCGGAGCTGGCTGCTGCTCCCATGGATGCTGCGGCCGCCGCCCCGCTCGCGGCAGCCCGCTCAGCCTGTTGAGCCGAGGCTGGCGCAGGGCGCTGGCCCGACGCCTCGCTGCCGCCGGTCGCCGCTGCTGCCGCTGCCTGACCAGGGAGCGTCGAACCCGGCGCTACAAGGTCCCCTGGCTCATCCTCGCCGCTGTCGGCGGATGCCGCGATCCTGCGACGTGCCTTCTCGGCCCGGATCAACCGGCCGTCTTGCGTTTCGCGAAACGATGGTTTGGCGTCGGCCACGTCGCGCCGCGAACGGAAGCCGGCGACAAAATCCAGCCATTGGCGTGCGATCGACACCAAAACCCAGCGCACACCCGCCAGAGCAAGGCCGAGGGCCCGGCCCGGCGATACCTGGGTGATCGCAAGGCCAGCCAAAACGCAAAGGCCGATCAGCACGAGCAGGCGACCGCCGGTGCCAAACGCCACAGCGAGCCCCCAAGCGCCTACGGCGCCAAACCAGCCGCCTCCGTTGAGCAACTCGGTCCGGTCGAACATCCAATCTACCGGCACCGGCAGGTGCAGGATCACCAGGCAAAGGTACAGGGCGAGGACAACGCCGCCGACCCGCCAGGTCAGGGCGATCGGCTTGCCGGCCAGGGTCATCCAGAGTCCACCGGCCAAAAACAGTAGCGGAACGGCATAGGCGCCGGTGCCAAACAGCAGAAAACCAAGCGACCGTACCTGGTCGCCAACAACGCCGGCGGTGTCAGTCAGTACCGACAGCAGGCCAAGCGCGCCAACGAGAACCAGAACGACCCCCCACAGCTCGTAGGAGGACGTGCGTGACTGGGCAGTACGCTTGCGGCGGTACTTGGCCACCGGATCACCTCGGTCAGAATCTGGGACGCGCTCTCAAGTTATGTAGTTCGCGGGCGCCGGGCAGGTTCCCTCGGTCGGCTGCTCAGCGGGTCAGCCATAGGCCGACGATTCCGACGGCGGCACAATAGAGGCCAAACCAGCCAAGCTTGGCCCGCCGGACGACGGCCAGCAACAGGTTGGCCGCCAGCAGGCCGGCGACAAACGCAGCGGCGACGCCGGCGGCGGCGGGAGCCCAGGCCAAGGACATGCTACCCTCCCGGAGCAGGCCGACGCCGTCGAGTGCCGCTCCACCAAAGATCACCGGCAGCGAGAGGAGCAGAGAAAACCGGGCGGCAGCATCACGCGACAGCCCACATCGCAGGCCGGCAACGACGGTCGCACCCGAGCGAGATATCCCTGGGATGATGGCCAGAGCCTGTGCGATGCCAATCCAGAGCGCGGTCGCGGGAGCGGGCACGTCGGAACGCAACGGATAGCGAGACCGGGTATTTGCCGCAGACGAGACGCGGCCGCGCCGTGCGGCCGCCGTGCGCGGTGAGCGGACGCCGCGTGTGCCAAACATCAGGATGGCGGCGGTCACCAGCAGCATCGCCGCGGCAACCCTCGGCACGGCGAGCCTGGTTTCAATGAACGAACCCAGGAGGCCCGCAGCCAAGACTGCCGGCACCGATGCCAGGACGATCCGCCAGGCCAGATCAAATCCCGGCCGTGCGCGATCCCAGCGAAGGAGCGATCGCAAGATACCGGCAATATCCCGGCGCAATACAACCACGACGGCCAGGGCCGTGCCCACGTGCAGCATGACCTCAAAACTGAGGCCGGGCAAGGAAATGCCCAGCAGCTCCCGCGCCAGCAGGAGGTGGCCGGAGGAGCTGACCGGCAAGAACTCGGTCAAGCCCTGCAGTACACCCAGGATCACCGCCTTGGTAACGCTCAACTCGTTCAAGGCTTCACCCCCACCTCCACGATATTACACTCCCGAACGCGATTGGTGACGCACCGGTTGACGATCGCCCGGGAAGGAATGCCCCCCGCTCCCGCCAAAAACACTGTGGCCAGCCGGAGCACACCCGGCGGCAGAAAAAAGATGCGAAATGACAAGATGCGATAGGAGCTGGTTTGGGTGTCTCAGCCGACTGCCAGGCCCGGATTGGCCGAGGCGTACGACGAGCAGGAGGAGCTCTGGCCCGCGTTGACGACCACGCTGGCGGCGGATCTGCCTGACTACTGGGGCGGCAACTGGGGTTGCGCATCGGAGTGCGGCCCGCTCAAGGCCGTATTGATGCGCCGGCCAGGCCCCGAGATCGAGGGCATGACCGACCCGTACCATTGGCGCTTTGCCGCGGCGATGGACCCAGCAGTTGCCCGGGCGCAGCACGACGCTGTGGCCGATGCCTACCGGGCGGCAGGGGCGCGAGTCTACTATGTCGAGGAGATGCGCCCGGATCGCCCCAATGCGCTGTTTATGCGCGACAACATGTTCATGACCCCTGAGGGCGCCATCCTGGCCAGGCAGGCAATGGACGTGCGCCGTGGCGAGGAGCGTTATGTAGCCTTGGCCCTCGCCAAACTCGGCGTGCCGATCGTGCGGACCGTCAGCGGCCGCGGTATTTTTGAGGGAGCTTGCGCGATGTGGGTCGACCGGGAGACGGTTATCCTCGGGACGGGCAACCGCTGCAACCCCGAGGGAGCTCGCCAGGTGACCGAGTGCCTCACGGCGATGGGGGTCAAGCACATCATCCCCTTCCCCATTCCCTACGGTCACGCGCACATCGATGGTTTCATCAACATGATTGACCGGGATCTCGCCCTGATCTTTCCGTGGCAGGTACCGCACGACGTATGGCAGGCCCTTGTTGACCGCGGCATCGAGGTTTTGTCGGTGCCGTCGATCGAGGAGCTCAAGTTTAACAGCGCGATCAACTTCGTTGCGGTGGGCCCCCGCAAGATCGTCGCGGTGGCGGGCAATCCGCGCACCCGCGAGATGCTTGAGCGCAAGGGCGTCGAGGTGATCGAAGTCGAGGTCGGTGAGATCCGTAAGGGCCGCGGTGCGATCCACTGCATGACGGGCTTTCTCGCGCGGGAGTGGTAGCTGTATTGCTTGTTGTGGCCTGCCATGCAGGGTATATTGTAAGACGTGTCGCTCGCCCAGCACGTCAAAGTGCCCACGTGCGGCAACCTAAGGAGCGTGAGCTACTAGATGGACAATAGCCAGAGCCAGAGCAATCCGACCGCGCAGTACCGGGTGGTCATCGCACCGATCGCAGCGACTGTGCCAGCGGGAGCCAACTGCGCCGATTGCTCGGCGTCGTGCCAATCCGCGTGCAAGACCTCCTGCACGGTCGGCAACCAGCCCTGCACGGCTGTCGTAACCGATCCCGCCTAGCCTGACGGCGGTGGCGGCACCCTTTTTGGCCTTGGCCAGGGTCTTTACCGCCCTGGACCAGCACCTGTTGTTCGACGGTGCGAGTGGCGCTCTCGTTCAGCTGAGCGAGAGCGCCTTTGCGGCGTGGCAGGACTATCTGGCGTCCCCCGCGGCGGCTGCGGTGAGCCCACCGGGCCTGGCCCAACTGCATGCTAGCGGCATGTTCCGCGAGCCGGTCTACCCATCGCCCGCAGGCAGCCCGCCGGCAGCACAAGGACTGCACTCGCTCTGCCTCAACGTTGCGCATAGCTGTGACCTGGCGTGCGACTACTGCTTCGCCGGCAAAGGAGCTTACGGTTCTCCCGCGCCCGCAGTGATGCAACCCGCAACCGCCTGCGCCGCGATCGACTACCTGATCGCCAACTCGCCGCCCGGACGGTCGCTCAGCGTTGACTTCTTTGGTGGGGAGCCGCTGCTTGCGTGGCCGGCGGTCACCGCGGCCGTCGCCCACGGCAAGGCCAAGGCAGAGCAAGCAGGCAAAACGATCCGTTTTACGATCACGACCAATGCGGTAAGCATGGACGATGCGCGGGCGGCCTTCTGTGCCGCGGAGATGTCGACAATCATCGTCTCGCTCGACGGTCGCCCGTCGACCCACGACCGGCACCGCCAGGATAAGGCAGGTCGAGCAACCTTTGAGCGCGCTCTGCAGGGGGCGCGTCGCCTCGCCGCCGCGGTCGCTGCGGCGCAGAGCCCCGCTGCGGCACCAACCAGTGACTTAGACGAGTCCGGCATGCGCGACTCCCTGCTTCGCCACCCAGACCTCCCGCTAGGCGCAGGGCCGCTTTGGGTGCGCGGGACCTATACTGCCGATAACTTGGATTTTGCCGCAGACGTGCGCTACTTGCGCCAACTCGGCTTCGCGCAGATTTCGATGGAGCCGGTCGCCCTGCCGCCCAACCAGGCGCAGGCGCTCCGGCCCGACGACATCCCACGGATCCGTGCTTCCTACGCTGAGGTTGCCGGGATGGTCGCGGCGGAGGAGATGCGGTTTTTCCACTTTGAGCTCAACACCGACGCCCCGTCGTGTGCCCCCAAGCGCTTTACCGGTTGCGCCGCGGGCGCCGGCTACGCGGCCGTTGACCCGGCTGGGCGGGTCTTTGCGTGCCACCAATTCGACGGCGTGGCTGAGTTTGGCCTGGGAGAGGTTTCGCGGGGAGACGGATCTCCGGCGGCATACCAACGGCACGAGGAACTTGCTGCGGCGCACGTCGGCGCCAAACCGGCCTGCCGCTCGTGTTGGGCCCAGCTGTATTGCGGCGGTGGCTGCCATTACGCTGCGTGGAGCGCCAACGGCGACATCCACGAGCCGTACAAACTGGGGTGCGACCTGCTCAAGGCCCGCCTCGAGATTGCCTTAGCCCTGCAGGCCGCCCGCCGCGCTCCGACGCAACCTGGCCAGCCCTAACCCGTGGGTCATCCGGTTGGATGCAGCAAAACGGGGTCTGCGCCGCCGCAGACCCCGTTGACTTTACGCCAGACGCAATCGTCGTTACTCCTGCTTAAGCTCCATGATTACCGGCAAGATCATCGGTCGCCGCCCGGTGCGCTCTCCGATGATCTCCTGCGCACGATCACGTAGCACTGACTTGAGCAACGGCCAATCCAACTGACCGCCCTGGATGTCTTTGATTGCCTCAATAAGGGCATCGCGGATGTCGGTGAGCAGTTCCTCGGACTCGCGCACGTAGACGAAACCGCGCGTGACAATGTCCGGTCCGGCAACGACGTTGCCCGTGGCCGTGTCGACGGTCACGGCGATCGCCATCATGCCGTCCTGTGACAGCTGGGTCCGGTCCCGCAGCACGGTCGAACCGACATCGCCGATCCCGCGGCCGTCGACAAACACCGCGCCCGACGTGACTTTGCCTGCGAGGCGCCCGTGGTACGAAGAAAACTCGAGGACGGCGCCGTTCTCGACAACGAAGGTATTGTCCTCCGGCACCCCGAGCTCGATGGCGAGATCGGCGTGACGAACGAGGTTGCGGTATTCACCATGGATCGGCACGAAATACTGGGGTTTGACCATGTTGATCATCATCTTGAGCTCTTCCTGGCTCGCGTGACCACTGACATGCACCTGGTCATACGGCGGCTGGATGACGTGCGCCCCTTCGCGATAGAGGTCGTCGACGGTGCGGGCGACCGTCTTTTCGTTGCCTGGCACCGGCGTCGAGGCCATGATCACCGTATCGTTGGGCCGGATCTCAACCCGTGGGTGGTCGTGCCGCGCGATCCGCGTCAGAGCAGACATCGGCTCGCCCTGGCTACCGGTGGCAAGCAGGACGCAGTCGCGGTCGCGCAGCCGCAGGGCCTCGTCAAGGCCGATCATTACGCCTGGCGGCACGACCAGGTACCCCAGCCGGGTTGCGACGTCGATGGTGTTGATCATCGAGCGACCGACGACGCCCACCTTGCGGCCGCGGCGCTCCGCAACCGTGATAACCTGCTGGATGCGATGCACGTTGGACGCAAAGGTCGTCACCAACACCCGTCCGGTGGCCTCCGCGATGATCCGGTCCAACTGGACACCGACGACCTTTTCGGACGGAGTGTACCCCGGCCGGTCGGCATGGGTGCTGTCCGACAGCATGACCAGGACGCCCTCGCGGCCGTACTCGGCGATCCGCCGGAACTCCGCGACCTCGCCGTCGACCGGCGTCTGGTCAAACTTGAAGTCCCCGGTATGCAGCACCATGCCCACCGGAGTGCGCACGGCGATGCCCATGGTCCCCGGAATGCTGTGGTTGACCCCGAAGAACTCGACCGTGAACGGGCCGGCCGAGATGCGATCACCGGCGGCAACCGGCCGCAGGTCGACGTCCAGGCCCGGGCACATCTCACGCAGCTTGTTGGACGCTAGACCAAGCGTGAGCCGCGAGCCGTAAACCGGCACCCGGCTAAGATGCGGCAAAACGTAGGGCAACGCCCCGGTGTGGTCTTCGTGTCCGTGGGTCAGCAGGATGCCCACGACGCTCTGCTTGTTTTGGACGAGATAGCTGACGTCCGGTATGACGACGTCGACGCCCAGCATCTCGTCATCAGGGAAGGTCAGACCACAGTCAATGACCAGGATCTCCCCGCCATAGGCCAGGGTCATGATGTTCTTGCCGATCTCCCCGAGACCGCCAAGAAAGGAAATTGCCAAACGGTTACTGCTCACGAGCCGATCACTCCAAGCGATTTCAGAATGCTTAACGCAGGCCTGCCAACGACTCCGCGATCTGGACCGCGTTTGTCGCCGCTCCCTTGCGAAGATTATCGCCGACCACCCACATCTCGAGGGCGTTGGTCATGTCCGGCACTGCCCGGATGCGGCCAACCAGGACAAGATCCTGGCCGGCGGCGTCAAGGGGCGTAGGATATTGCTCCCGCGCCGGGTCATCAACCAGCCGGACGCCCGGGAAGGCACCAATCGCCGCCCGTGCAGCCTGCACATCAAGGGGACGCGTCGTCTTGACCAGGACCGCCGTCGCATGGGAAACCATCACCGGCACCCGCACCGAAGTGGACGCGACCGGCAAGCCCGGCAAACCAAGGATCTTGCGGGTCTCGGCGATCAGTTTGCGCTCTTCGCCGGTGTAGCCGTCCGGCCCAAAATCATCGATGTGAGGAATCACGTTGCCCGCGATCTGGCGCGGGTAAAAGCGAGCAACCGCCGGCTGGCCCGCCGCAATCGCCTGCTGCTGCTGCGCGAGCTCATCCATGCCTCCCCTGCCGCTGCCCGATACCGCCTGGTAGGAGCACACATGGATCCACTCCAGGCCAGCGACGTCCGCGATCGGCTTGAGGGCGAGCACAGTCTGAATTGTCGTGCAGTTGGGACTCGCCACGATGCCAGCGTGCCCGGCAAGCGCATCGGCGTTGACCTCAGGCACAACCAACGGCACCGCTGGATCCATCCGAAAAGCGTTGCTCTTGTCGATCGCGACGGCACCGGCCGCCTGCGCCAGCGGAACGAGGACGCGGCTCGCCTCCGTGCCGACGGCAAAGAAGACATAATCCATACCGGCAAACGCGCTTGCGTCCGCGGTGCCAACGGTCACCGGCTGCCCGGCAAAATTGAGGACGGTGCCGGCAGATCTGGCGCTCGCCAACAGCCTGATCTCCGCGACCGGGAAACCGCGCTCGACCAGCACTCCGGCGATCGTCCGGCCGACCAGGCCGGTCGCCCCTGCTACTGCAACTCTGAATCCGGCCACCAACGTTACCCCCTGCGATCGAATTGGCATCTGATTTGCGACTGGAAAGCCCAGTTCCTCCCGGCGAGGCCGACTTAGGCGGCTAGCTGCCGCCGAGAGCACCCCGGAGATCAATCTGCTCCGCGCCTGGCCCGATTGCGGCGATCGTCAGGCCTGCCGGGTCGCAGAACCGGCCGGCAAGCGCGGCGATTGCGGCGCAGCTGACGCCTTCGATGCGCTCGAGGACCTCGTCGACGCTCTGGATCCGCCCCAGCAGCAGCTGGCTGCGCCCGATGCGGCTCATGCGTGCCCCGGAGGACTCAAGCGCCATGGTCATGTTGCTCTTGAGCTGCTCCTTTGCGCGGTAAAGTTCAAGCTCGGCGACACCGTCCCGCGCCAAGCGGCGAAGCTCGGCGCCGATCACGTCGACGGCGGCACAAATCCGATCCGGACCGGCGCCGCAGTAGATCGCAAAGACACCGCCATCCTGGAACGCCGATGTGTACGAGAACACCGAGTACGCCAGACCGCGCTCCTCGCGAACCGCCTGAAACAGGCGCGAACTCGGTCCGCCGCCCAGGATATTGCTCATGATGTTCAGAGCATAGATGCCATCGTGGTCCAACGATAGCCCCTCACCGCCAATGCAGACGTGGACGAGCTCAGTTTCCTTGGTCCGGGCGAGCGTCGTCAACTTCGCGGCAGGTTTGGGCTCACACCTGAGGACCCGGGGCCCAGTCCACCGGCCAAAAGCGGTTTCCAGCTCGCCGATCAGTTGCCTCGGATCAAAGCTCCCGGCCACCGCCAGGACGGCGCCGACGGGTGAATACGCCGTCGCCAGGTATTGCCGCAGCGAGGCTTGATCGATCGCCTGGACGGTCGCCGGCGAGCCGATCACGGGCCGGCCGAGGGGATGCTCGCCCCACAGCGCTTGAGCAAACATGTCATGCACGAGTTCGTCGGGCGTGTCCTCGTACATGCCGATTTCTTCCAGGATGACACCCTTTTCTCGTTCGAGATCCTCGTCGCGAAGGAGCGAACCCAGCAGCATGTCCGACAGCACGTCGACGGCCAGGCCGAGATGATTATCGAGCACCCGGGCATGGTAACAGGTGTACTCCTTGCTGGTGAAAGCATTGAGCTGACCGCCGACCTGGTCCATGACCTCGGCGATCTCACGCGCCGAACGCCTGGCAGTGCCCTTGAACATCAGGTGCTCCACAAAGTGGGAGATGCCCTGCTGTTCGGGCCGCTCGTGCCGCGAGCCGGCCGGCACCCAGACCCCGATGGCCACCGAGCGGACGCCCTGCATCGGCTCCGTCACCACCGTCAAACCGTTGCCAAGCACGGTAACTGCGGGTCTGACACCATTAAGGCCGCAGCTCTCCAGGTCAATGATCGTCATCCTGTCACCTCAACGCCCATAGTTGGCGGTAAGCGAAATACCGCTGTAAAAGTTGGTTAGTATCTCACGGTAGCCCTTGCCGAGGGCCGCCATCTCACGCGCGCCCCACTGGCTCATGCCTACACCGTGGCCGAAACCCTGGCCCGAGAAGACAATGAACGAGGGATCGATCATGGCAAGCCCAACACCACCGGAGTCACCGGTGCTCCATCCGACGCCGTCGGAACCGTCCGCCAGCGGGGCCAGCGGCTCGTAACACACTAGCACGCCTTGACCGCGCGCCCCCGGCGCCCAGCTGATCACCGGCAACAGACCGGTGAACGCCGCCGCATCCGCTGGAGCCTGCCACAGGCCCGCAACCCAGATCCCGTCGGCGCCAAACTTGGCCTCACGCAGCCGGTAGGTGCCTAATCCCGAACGCAGCTTGCTGACGATTATTTGCGCCGTGGCGCCGGGACCGGTCAGGTTGACCCGGGTGGCTCGTCCTCCCGGCGTGTAGTTGACTGGCTGGATGGCCAGCAACGGGAAGAGGCCCTCGGGAACTTGACCGTCGAGCGCCGACCGGATGATCGCCTCAACCTCTTGTCGCGTGTTGGTCGCGGTCCAGTGGTAGGGCTGTTCATAAGTCCGGGGTGTGCCCACCAGATAGGGTGTGGCGGATCCCCAAATGACCGCGCTCGAGTCGGTGGCCCCGCCCGAATGCGCGTGGTAGACGGCGTTGATCAGGCGACCACCGTATGTGGCGACGACACCGGCGGTGGCACGCACAGCGGCGGTCGGTCCAGGGTATTCGTTGCCTAGGCCGAGATACGCCTGGCAATGCACATCGTGGCAGAGATCAAACCCGCGTGACGAGTGTTTGCCAAGGTTGGCCACCGCGTAAGTGCGCGCGGCAACCGCCTGCGCCTTGAGCGCCTCCAGCGGCCAGCCGGCGGGCATTTCCGATGGCACTACGCCAAGCAGGTAATCCTCGATATCCAGAACGTTAACCACTGCCAACAGGTTGCCCCCACCAGCCGCATCGACCCGGAGCGTCCCGCGATAAGTCCGGCCGCCATGCCCCAGGGGCAAGCCACCGCCCCCTGGCGTAAACATTGCCGGAAGGTTGGTCGCCAGCAGGATGCCACTCAACTGACCGGCGAGCGGCAACGCGGCATAGCTGACCGGCTCCGTGGCAGCGACGACCGGGGTATGCCAGAGGGTGGCAAAGGCTGGCCACCCCTGCTCCTGCAGGTCGGCGGCGCGTTCCTCCGCAGCGCCCGCGCGGGTGCCGATGGCGTCAGGCCGGGCCGGCTCAACAAGGCAGTACCACATTGGCCCTGCCCGCCGGAGCACACCGAGCTCGACCGTGCCAGACACGGCGCCAATTGGAGTAGCCGCCTGCCTTGCCGCAGCGACAAGCCACTTGCTCTCCGCCGCGACCAGGGCGGTTGCATGTTGGGCCGTGCCCACGCGATAGGCAGCCTCTGCAAGGCTCGCGGCTGCCGGCGTGGCGTCCGTGGTGGCCGCCGGACTGGCGACAGACGTCAATGGCCACACCGGCCGCTTACTAGCCTGCGCCACAACGTTGCGGTCCGGCAAACCAGCGCACTCAACTGCCCACCGATCCCAGATCAGACCGATCCGAATGGTAAGGCCGGGAGACGCGGCATGGACAGCCCGTTGGTTGACCGGCAGACAGATGATCCCCCACAGCAAGACAAGACACAAGCATGCAGCGGCACACCGGGCAATCGCGGTCCGCCGCGCGCCGCTACGCCGAATCGGCAGGTGTGCAGGCAACGCGCCGGAGGAGCTTGAGCGTCTTAACATCAAGGGCCACACCTCCTGCCGCCGGGTCAGTTTCAACGATGCCCGGGATGCCGGCCACCCGCGGGTCGCGCAGCAACGCTGCAAAAAAGAGCTCTGGAATGCGTCCGCGACCCACGTGTTCGTGGCGGTCGCGGCGCGAACCGTATTCGGCTGCCGAGTCGTTGAGGTGCATGACCCGCAGGAAGCACAGAACGCCGGCCTGCTCGATCGTGTCCAGTAGGTGCGCCGCCGCGACCGGCGCCCAGTTCTGATCGTCCGTGTCGCTCATCTCAGCCGGGTCCACGCCAAGTGCCCAGCCAGCACCCCAGAGATGAGCGGTGTCGAGGCAACCGCCGACGGGTAGCCCGAGCTGGCGGAGGGCGAGAATGCACTCTGCCCACATGGCAAGGCTACCGGCGGCATCACCACGGCCCCCTGCCCCGTTTTCGAGCAGTATCTCAACCCGGTCGGCGGTGGCTGGATGCGCCGCAACCGCACGGGCCGCGGCGCCGATGCGCTCAATCACGACCGCGACGGCTTCGGCGGGCTCACCCTGGCGCCGGTACCCGGCATGGACAACGACGAAGGGCGCCCCAAGGGCCGCAGCCCGGTGGCAGTCTTGGCCGACCATCTCGATAGCCAGCTGACCCAAGTCGTCGCGCTCGCTCGCCGGAGCCACGAAATAAGGCACGTGCACGACAAGTGGAGCGATATCTGCCTGTGCCATGGTTGCGCGCATCTGATCTGCCTGCTCCGGATCGATAGGACGCGCAGGCCCCCCACGCGGGCTGCGTGTGAAGACCTGCGCGGTTTCACAGCCAATGCTTTGGGCTTCGCGCGCCATCGCGGCGAAGCCCTTAGCTATGGATAAATGGCCGCCAATCCTGGGCAATTGCCGATCCGTCACCGGTGGCCTAGTTGCCGCCTTTGCGTTCCTCGCGCCCTGCCCCGCTGCGCAGGGCCTGCTTGCGGGACAGGTTGATCCGGCCCATCGAATCGACCTCGATGACCTTGACCATGATCTGATCGCCGACCTGAACGACATCCTCAACCTTGCCAATGCGCTCCTCAGCCAACTCGCCGATGCGAACAAGGCCCTCTTTGCCTGGGCCGATCTCGACAAACGCACCAAAGTTGACGATGCGCGCCACGCGGCCAAGGTAGGAGTCCCCGATCTCGATGTCCTTGGTCAGAAGCTCGATCATCCGGATGGCCTTGTTGCCGCTCTCGTCGTCCGTCGCAGCGACAAACACCGTGCCGTCGTCCTCGATGTCGATCTTGACGCCGGTCTCCGCAATGATCTTGTTGATGGTCTTGCCACCCGGGCCGATTACGTCGCGGATCTTTTCCGGGTCGATGTGGAGCACAATCACTCGCGGCGCGTACGGCGAAATCTCGGGGCGCGGCGCGGCCAAAACGTCGGTCATGACCGAGAGGATCTTGATCCTTGCCGCCTTGGCTTTGATCATGGCCTCTTCAAGCACTGCCAACGGGACGCCGGCAAGCTTGAGGTCCAGCTGGATGGCGGTGATGCCGTTATGGGTGCCGGCGACTTTGAAGTCCATGTCGCCCCAGTGATCCTCAGCACCCTGGATATCCGTCAGGATCGCGTAGCCGTCCTTTTCATAGACCAGCCCCATCGCGATGCCGGCCACCGGGGCCTTGATCGGGATGCCCGCGTCCATCAGGGCGAGGGTGCTGCCGCAAACCGATGCCATCGACGATGAGCCGTTGGACTCCAGGACCTCGGAAACCAACCGGATTGCATACGGGAAGTCGATCTCGAGCGGGATCATCGGCTCGAGAGCTTTTTCGGCCAGGGCACCGTGGCCAATCTCACGCCGGCCGGCCGACCGCATCGGTCGCGTCTCGCCGGTGCTATAGGGCGGGAAATTGTAGAAGTGCATATAGCGCTTGCGCTCTTCGAAGCCCAGGTCGTTGAGCCGCTGTCCCTCTGATACTGTCCCCAGCGTCGCAACGGTCAGAACCTGCGTCTGGCCGCGCGTGAACAGCCCGGAACCGTGGGCGCGAGGCAGTAGGCCAACCTCCGCTGCCAGCGATCTGACTTCATCCTGCTTACGGCCGTCCGGCCGCACGCCGGCGAGAATGCTGCGCCGGATCATCTGCTTGGCGAGCTCCTCGAACGCCGCCGAGATCTCGCCGTTGCGTCCGGGGTATTGCTCGCTCAGCTGCGCAATCACCTGGCGCCGCAGTTGCTCGGTAGCCGCCTCGCGGGCGAGCTTGTCGGGATTGAACGCGACCTTGGCCAGATCGGTTTCGGCGGCAGCCCGGACTCCCGCATCCAATGCGGGATCGATCGCGGCGATCACCACCGCGGCTTTGGCGGCGCCGATCTCGGCGATAATCCGTTGCTGGAAGGCAATCAGCTCGGCGATCGCGCCGAGGGCCAATCGCACGCCGGCGGCGACCTCGACCTCCGATAACTCGCGACCGTCAAACTCGATCATGACTACCTCGCCCTTGGCGTTGCCGGTAACGAGCAGATCCATGTCACTTGCCTCGATCTGCTCGCGCGTCGGATTGATCATCATCTGTCCGTCCACCCTGCCGACCATCACGGACGCAAGGGGACCTTCAAAGGGGATGTCGCTAACACCGAGGGCAATCGAAGCGCCGTTCATGCCGCAGAACTCGGTCGAGGCATCGTGATCGACCGAGAGAACCGTGCAGATGATCTGCACGTCGTTGCGCATGCCTTCGGGGAAGGACGACCTGATCGGCCGGTCAGTGCGACGGGCGGCGAGAGTTGCCGCCTCGCTTGGCCTGCCTTCTCTCTTGATAAAGCCGCCCGGGATCTTGCCGACAGCGTACATGCGCTCTTCGTAGTCGACGGTGAGCGGGAAAAAATCGATCCCTTCCCGCGGTTGCGAAGCCATCGTGGCCGCCACGAGCACGGCTGAGTCGCCATAGCGAACCAGCACGCTCCCGTTGGCTTGCCGTGCCATCCTGCCAAACTCAAAAGATAGAGTCCGGCCGGCGAATTGCATTTCGTATTGTTTAACCATCTGCTGCTTTGTTAACCTCCTAATCACCGCGCCGCCCGTTGGACGGGGGGCCGGTACTAACGAGGAAGGCGGGTTGCCCCGCCTTCCCGCTTATCGCCTCAACTGGAGCTTTTCGACGATCGCCCTGTAGCGATCAATCTCGTGATCGCGCAGGTAGTTGAGCAACCCGCGCCTCTGCCCGACCATCTTGAGCAGGCCGCGGCGCGAATGAAAGTCGCGCTTGTGCGTCTTGAGATGCTCGGTGAGATCGCTGATCCTGCGGGTCAGCAACGCGATCTGTACCTCTGGCGAACCAGTGTCGCTTGTGTGCAGTTGGTTGCCCTCAATGATCGTCTGCTTTTTGTCGTGGTCCAAAGCCATCATGACACCCCCTTTGGGTAATATCCCCACCAGCCAAGAGTCCGTCGGGGTACTCGGTGCTCCGAGCCGGGGTTGTTGGCCTGCTTTGCACGGGCCACCGTCATTCTAACACATGTCGTCGCCGGTGCGGGGCGCTATCGCGTCTTGGCGCAGCCTGAGACGCTGCACGGCCTCCGCGCAGTCGGCCGTGATCTGCCGGCACAAATCCGCGGGATCGTCAAACCGTTGCTCGTCCCGCAACCTGGCAATCCAAATGAGTTCCAGGGTCTCCCCGTAAATCTGTCCGCCCGGGTAACCGATCAGGTGGACTTCGAGCACAACCCGTCCGTCAGCCGTGAATGTCGGCCGGCGTCCGACATTTGCCACTGCCGGCCACGCCCGCCCGGCAACTGACGCCCAGACTGCATAGACGCCCAACCGGGGCATGACCATCTCCGGCGCCACAGCCACATTGGCAGTCGGGAAGCCAAGCCCAGTGCCACGGTGGTCGCCGCGAACAACAACACCTGATGAACGAAAGGGGCGGCCCAAGAGCCGGCCCGCCAGGGAGACCTCGCCCGCTGCCAGGCTTGATCGGATTTTGGTGCTGCTCACAACATCGCCGTTGCCCATCTGCGGGGCAAACACACGCACAACAAAACCGGCGGCAGCACCAAGCTCAGCCAGGGTAGCTGCGGTGCCGGTACCGTGTTGGCCAAAGGTGAAGTTGAAGCCAACATACACCTCTTGTGGAGCAAGCTCTGCCGCCAGGTGCTGTCGTACAAACGCCTGTGCAGTAAGCGCGGCAAACTCACGGTCAAACCGCAACGGCAGGACCAGGTCGACGCCCAGATCGCGGATCATCGCCGCCTTGGCTGCCGGCGTGGAAAGCCTCGTCGCGCCCAGGGCTCGCCCGAGGACCTGATCAGGATGGGGCTCAAAGGTTACCGCCACAGAGAGCAGGCCGGCCGATCTGGCATGCGTCACCATCTCACGCAGGATCGTGCGATGGCCCAGGTGCACACCGTCAAAAACGCCGATTGCGGCAATTATATCGCCGCGGTGTGGCCGGATCAGGTCAAGGACATCGGGTGCGTTCATCGGGCAAACACCTTCCGTGGCTTGAGCATAGGGCCAGTCGCTCCATGCCCCGGGTCGATCTGGGCCAGCGCGACCAACTGACGCTCAGTCCCCACGACGGCAACCCATCCCGCCTCGTCGGGCGCCTGAGCCCTTGGCTCTGCATCGACGGATGGCTCTGACCGCCGGATGGGCGTCAACCGATCCAGCGCAACAGCCAGGCCATTGGCCAAGCGTTGCGTCTGCGCCTCATCGGCAGACCACGCCGCAAGGAACGGCACTGCGGCGGCAAGGGAGCGCCAGCGACCGGCAAACCGCTCTGGTGCAGGCTGGCTGCTGGGCCACATAAGCCCCTCAACGTCGACGCAATCGGCCAGCTGAAGGTCGGCACACCGGCGGCGCAAGAGGAAACCTAGACAGGCTGGCAATCCGAGGGCCTCGCCGAGTCGTACGGCAAGCTCACGGACATAAGTGCCGCTTGAGCACCGGAAATCAATGGTCGCGGCGGGATACGCCGCGAACCGTCCCCAACCTAGCGGACCCTGACAAAGAACCGTCGCAGAATAGACGGTTACCGGCCGAGCAGCCTGCGCGAGCACCGCGTCCGAGATGCCGCCAGCGCGCGCCAAATCGTAAAGCTTGCGCCCGCCAACCTTGCGGGCAGAGTACGCCGGCGGCACCTGAAGGGTCTCACCCCGCAGGCCAGCCACTGCAGTTACCAGGTCGTCTGCCCGGGGAACGCGCGGCGGCTGCTCCATCGCTTGCAGGCTGCCGGCCAGATCGCCAGTGTCGCTGGCGACGCCAAACACCACTTCGGCACGGTACTCCTTGACCTGAGTGGCCAGGTGATCCGCCAGACGCGTGGCTCCGCCAATTAGGACTGGCAGCACACCGGCCGCGAGTGGATCAAGGGTGCCCGCGTGCCCGACGGCGCGGGTGCAGAAAACGCGACGGCAAAGTGCAACCACGTCATGCGAGGTCATCCCGGGCGGTTTGCAGATGCCGAGCACACCGCTCAACTCCTGACCGCGGTCGCTCACAGCTCAATCAGATGGCGGGTGGCCTCAGCCATCACTTGGCTAAGCGCGTTGTCGAGATCGCCCGCCATGCGGAATCCAGCGGCGCGCGGGTGCCCGCCACCACCAAATGCAGACGCAATACGGTCGGCCGGTACGCCGGGCCGTGTGCGTAGGCTCGCTCGTACCGCGCCAGGCTCAATGGAGTACAGCAACACCCCAACCTGGACGCCGGACAGGCTCCGGGCATAGTTGACGATGCCCTCGGTGTGCTCACGCCTCGCTCCTGTGCGCACAAAATCAGCGGGGCGGATGAGCATCGCCGCAATGCGTCCCCCTGCGGCAAGGCGCAGGGACGATATCGCCGCCCCGAGCAGGGCAAGGGCAGCCGGGTCGCGGGAGTTATAGATCTCATCGTAGAGACGGCTGGGCGACGCGCCGGCCGCGACCAGCTCTGCGGCTATTCGGTGGGTGCGGGCTGAGGTGCCCTCGTAGGCAAAAGATCCGGTGTCCGTGACAATCCCGGTATAGAGCGCGTCCCGGGCGACGCCGAACGTCCTACCCGCGGCGATGAACAACGTCGCCAGCATCTCGCCGGTCGACGAATAGCTCGTGTCCACCCAATTGAGGTCGCCAAACGAAGTGTTGGAGCGATGGTGGTCGATGTTGACTACCTGCGGACCGACCATGAGATCACCGGTCAACGCGCCTGCGCGGGCCGCATCTCCACAATCAACATAGAGATAGGCGACGGGAGCACTGCCTTGGCCAGGCAGGGGCACTGAGTGACGGATGCGCTCCAACCCTGGCAAGAACTGGTATATCTGAGGGGACGGATCGGCACATAGCGCAACAGGCGTCGCCCCAAACTGGGTTAACAGCTCATGCGCGGCCAAGAGCGATCCGATCGCATCGCCATCCGGCGCCTCATGGGTGATAACCCATACGGTCGCCCCATCCAGCGTCCGCAGCCAATTCAGGACCGGCGCATGGCCGAGACTAGTATCCAAGGGGGCGCCTCCGAATCACCGGTCGTCGCCAACCGGCGGCTTTGGTCCGTCGGCAAGCTTGTTCATCAAGTCGATGACCCGAACGCCACGCTCGATGGACTCGTCAAGCAGAAAGGTGATCTCCGGCGCGTGGTGCAACCGAATCCGCCGGGAAACCTCTGTGCGAATGAATCCCGTTGCGCTGCCGAGGCCGTCGGCAGCCCGCCGCTTGTCCTCGGCGGTCCCCATCACGCTGAAGTAAACCTTGGCCTGACGCAAGTCTGTCGTGACCTCGACATCCGTGATCGAGACAAAACCGACCCGCGGGTCCTTGATCTCGTTGCGCAGGATATCAGAAATCTCCCGCCGCAGTGCTCGCGCTACTCTTTCATTGCGAAGTTCGTTCATGCCAGTATCCTCCGTCGGAGCCTTCTCGCGCCGGCGTAATCTTGGTTATGTCAATCTCAAAACCGACCAGGACGGCGTCAGTGGCGAGGGCCAGAAAGGACTCAACGCTCGCCAGCACCTGGGCTGCGTGTGTCGCCTCATTGCTTACCACCGCAACGCCAAGCACGGCCCGCCGATGATCATCCAGTCGATCAACCTCGGCACAGGCAACCGCAAAACGTTGCCGGGATCGGGTAATCAGGCTTTGCACCACCCGCCGCTTGTCTTTGAGCGTGCCGCGCTCAGGCAACTCAAGCTCGGCCCGGGCAACGCCGACGACCAATCACGCTCACCTACCCCGCTGGCCTTGGCAGCCTAATCGTCGCCCGCGACTAGGCCGATCGCTCAACTCGCTCGGTGATGTAGGCCTCGATGATGTCGCCCTCGACAAATGCCTCGAATCCCTCCACGCCGATGCCGCACTCAAAGCCCGTCTGGACCTCGCGGACGTCATCCTTGAAGCGCTTGAGGGAGCTCAGTTTGCCTTCATGCAGGGTCTGCCCCTCACGGACGACACGGACCTCGGCGTTGCGGGTAATCCGGCCTTCCTGGACGTAGCACCCGGCGATGAGGCCGACCCGGGGAACGCTGAATGTGGCGCGGACCTGCGCCTTGCCGATCTGAACCTTTTGCATCTTGGGCGCCAACATGCCCTTGGCGGCGGCATTGATATCGTCCAGCACCTGGTAGATGATCTGATAGGTCCGAACATCGACCTGCTCCTGCTGCGCGATCCGCCGGGCGTTGACATCCGGCCTCACATTGAAGCCAATGATGATGGCATTGGACGTGGCCGCGAGCATCACGTCCGTCTCCGTGATCGGCCCCACCCCACCGTGCAGGATGTTAAGCCGCACCTCGGTCAGGGTCAGTCCGGCCAACGCTCCCTGGAGAGCCTCGAGCGATCCCTGGACGTCGGCCTTGACGATGACGTTAAGGTCCTTGACGCTACCCGCTTTGATGCTCTGGTACAGAGTCTCAAGCGAGAGCAACGCACGAGCGGACTGCTCTGTCTTGCGCTCGCCCAAGGACGCCGCCGCCATCTCACGGGCGACCCGCTCGTCCTCAACGGCGTCAAACTGCTCACCGGCCTCTGGCACATCCGCCAGGCCAAGCACCTCGACCGGCTGCGAAGGACCGGCCTGGTCAAGCCGCTCGCCCCGGTGGTCGTAGAGGGCCCGGACGCGCCCAAACGCGCCGCCGGCCACTACAATATCGCCCACCCGCAACGTGCCGGTCTGGATCAGAACTGTCGCAACCGGACCGCGCGAGCGATCGAGTTTTGCCTCAATAACTGTGCCTTTGGCCGGACGAAGCGGATTGGCCCGCAACTCCTGCATGTCGGTCACCAGCACAATCATCTCGAGCAGCGTGTCCACGCCCTGGCCTTTGAGTGCGGAAACCTCCACAAACACCGTGTCGCCGCCCCAATCCTCGGCAACCACCCCGTGCTCGGCCAGTTGGCGCTTGACCCGATCAACATCGGCGCCGGGACGGTCCACCTTGTTTACAGCCACAATCATCGGCACCTTAGCTGCCTTGATGTGGTTGACCGCTTCGACCGTCTGCGGTTTGACGCCGTCATCGGCGGCAACAACCAAGATGACAATATCGGTAACCTTGGCCCCACGCGCACGCATGGCCGTGAACGCTTCGTGGCCTGGCGTGTCGATAAAAACCAGCTTACGCTCGTTGCGGGTAACAACCGAAGCGCCGATATGCTGCGTAATGCCGCCCGCCTCCTGGGCAACGACGTTGGAACGGCGGATCGTGTCCAGCAAAGTCGTCTTGCCGTGGTCAACGTGACCCATGACCGTGATCACCGGGGGACGCTCCAGCATGAACTTGCTTGCCTTCTCTTTGACGGCGACCTTTGCGGTATCATCTGCGGCGCTTTCCTCGGGCGTCTCAACCTGCGCGCCCATTTCAGCCGCCACCCGGCGGGCGATCGCCACATCGATGGTCTGATTGACGTTGGCCATGATCCCCATACCGATCAAGGTCTTGACGGCCTCGGCCATCGGAGCGCCGAGGTCAGCGGCCAACTGCTTGACCGTAATCGGCCCATCAATCACAATCGTCGTCTTGCGTACCGGCCTCCGTGCCTCGGCCGACTGGGCGGCGCTCCGCCCACGCCGTGAACTCGGCCGCCCGGTCGTGCCTCCGGTGCGTGGCCGGGCGACTGCGCCTTTGCCCCCGGTCCTGCTACCAGTAGCGCCGCCGCCAGGGCGTCGTTTGGCCGCCGGCCCGGTACCAGCACCGGCCGGTCGCGGCCGCGCCTTGGCTGGCTGCGCGCCAACATCAGTGGCACCCGCAGCCGGGGAAGCATCGGCAGCGCGCGGAACCGCTGGACGAGTGCTTGGCGCGGGACGCCGGTCTGGTCGGCCGGCGCCCGGACGCGGGGTGGCAACTCCACCCGCAGGTTGCTGCCGCGGCCGCTCTGGCTGGCGATCACGCGTGGCCGTGGTGCTGGCCTCGCGCGCCGGCGTCTCACCTGTCGCCGCCTGTGGCGCCGCCGGAGATGCGGTAGCTGCCGCGACTGGCTCCACCGCCGGTGCCGTGGCCGGCTCCACCGGAGTAACCGGAGCGCTCATCGCTGGCACATCCTCAACCGGGGCGGCAGGCTCCACCGTACGCGCCTTGGTCGGCTCGGGCGCAACGACCCGAGCTTTCGGCGCTGGCGCCGGGGCAGGTGCTGGCACAATTGTGCGGGCACGCTGCACCGGGCGGGCCTGCTGACCGCGTCCTGCAACTCCCGACTGCTGGGATTGCCTGGCCTGCCGCTGTTTGAGCAAGGCCTCTCTGGTCAGCGCCGCGCGGACCGCGCTTGCTTCCTGGTCGCCGACGACCGCCATGTGATTGCCGGCATCGAATCCCAACCCGGAGAGAATCGACAATACCTTGGCCGACTCAACTCCGAGCAATTTGGCTAGTTCGTGAACCCGCATCCGGGCCATATGCTCACCTCTTCGCATGCCCTCCGGCCTGCTGCCATGCACTGCAGGCTTGTTCGAGCTGCTCCCATGTACTTGCGCTGATCTCGACTTCCAACGATCTACCTAACCGACCGCGCTTATGCGCCTCCTGCAGACACGCGACATCAGGACATATGTACGCGCCCCTGCCGGAGCGCTTGCCGGTGACATCGAGCACTACGTCGCCTTCGGGCGTACGCACAACGCGGATCAATTCCTTTTTGGGCTTAACCACCATGCAACCTGTGCACGTCCGCATGGGCACCTTGCGCAGTTTGGGCATTGCGTTACCCGTCCAGGCCGTCTGTCCTGGCCTGCGCCTCGCTCCTAATGTCAACCTTCCAGCCCGTGAGCTTAGCCGCCAGACGGGCGTTTTGGCCCTCTTTGCCGATCGCCAGCGACAACTGATAGTCAGGCACCACCACGCGCGCGGCACGGTTTGACTCATCGATCTCGACATGCACAACGCGAGACGGGCTTAGCGCGTTGCCGACAAAGATGGCTGGATCCGCGTCCCAGCGGATGATGTCGATCTTTTCTCCCTTGAGCTCGTTGACGATCGCCTGGATCCGGGCTCCCTTTTGGCCGACACACGCCCCCACGGGATCAACGTTGGCGTCCCGCGAATGCACCGCCACTTTGGCACGTGAACCAGGCTCGCGAACTAGCCCTTTGATCTCGACGATCCCGTCGTGGATCTCTGGCACCTCAAGCTCAAGGAGACGCTTAAGCAGGCCGGGATGGGTCCTGGACACCGTGATCTGCGGTCCTTTGGTTGTCCGCTTAACCTCGACGACGTACGTCTTGACGCGGTCGCCCATCCGCAGCCGCTCGCCGTGCATCTGCTCGGTGGGCGGCAGGACAGCCTCGGCTTTGCCGAGGTCGACCAACGCTGTGCGCCCTTCGATCCGCTGAACGATACCGGTCACGATGTCGCCCTCGCGGTTGGAGAACTCCTCATAGATGACGCCGCGCTCGGCCTCTCTAATCCGTTGCACGACGACCTGCTTGGCAGTCTGGGCGGCGATCCGGCCAAAATCGCGTGGCGTGACCTCAATTTCGATGAAGTCGCCTGCGGGACCACCGACCAACTGCTCGGCCCTGGCCCGATCGATCTCCGCGTGCTCATCCGTCACTTCGTCAACGACGGACATACGCTCCCAGACCCTGACCTCACCGGTCTCGCGGTCGATGTTGACGGCAATGTTTTGGACCGCGCCGGCGTTGCGGCGGTAAGCAGAGATAAGGGCGGCCTCGATCGTCTGGATCAAGACCTCCTTGGAGATACCCCGCTCGCGCTCAATCTGGCCCAGCGCTTGGATGAATTCGCGGTTCATTCCCCTTTTGCCCCCGCACCCTTGAAGTCAACCGCCGGCCTAACCCGCCGGATCGTACCCCGTGCAATCCTGCGCTCGCCGTCGTCGATAGCGATTGTCAGCAGCTCGGGTCCAAAAGCGACCAGCCGTCCAACCAACGGAGCCACCGCCTCACGTCCGCGCCCCGTACCGCGGGCCTGGTTGAAGTCAATCTCGATCAACCGGCCGATGTAACGGGAAAAGTCCGCGTCGGTTTCGAGGGGATCCGAGAGCCCGGCTGAGGACACCTCAAGCGAGTACTCATGCTCGATCGGGTCGAGCTCATCAAGTCTTGCGCCGAGGGTCTTGGACACCTCGGCGCAGTCGTTGATTGAGACCCCTTCCGGGCGATCCACCCGTACCAAAATGCGCCACAATCCGTTGCTCTTGCGGTAACTGGTGTCAACAAACAGCAGCCCGGTGCCCGCGCAGATCTCACGCGCAAGATCTGCAACCAGCTGCTCAACCTCCTGCCGCCGCATCAGACCCGCCTCCACCAAAGCGCCCGCTCTGCAGCCGCAGGTTTGCGGCAAACAAGCGGACGCTGAAAATGTGCAAAGAGTGGGTACAAAACCCACTCTCGCCCATCCAGTCATTCACGTGGCCAGTATACCATGCTCAATTGGGTGTGACAAGGCAACGGAGCAGCCAGAGGCCACGATTGGCCTCTAGCGGCCCTGAAGCGACAACCCTCTATCAGACCCCTGAAGCGGGTCTGCGGTACTAGTATGCCCTCGCGAAATACGCGACGTGCTCAGCCGGCTTATCGCAGCACAGACACCGCAATCCCTGCGGATCATCCGTTGCCAGGACCCGGATCGTTGCTCCCGTTTCCGCCTTGATCCGGGCCTCACAGTCAGCCGACCCGCACCACCCCGCCCGCGCGAAACCGCCGCCAGCGGCGATCATCGCCTCAAGCTCTGCCTGGCTCGCGATGTCCTGCGTGCGATTGACGCGGTACGCCAGGGCCCGCTCATACATCGAGCGCTGGATATCCGCCAATTCGGATGCGACAACTGACTCGATCTGATCAAGTGCAACCGGCAATTTGGCGCCCGTGTCACGGCGGACCATGGTAACCGTGCCCGCCGCGATGTCCCTCGGACCGATCTCGATCCGCAAGGGCACCCCGCGCAGTTCCCATTCGTTAAACTTCCAGCCCGGCGTCTGGGCCTCCCGGTCATCCAGTTTGACGCGGAATTGCCGGCCCAAGACATCACGCAGAGCACCGGCCTTGGCCAGGACTTCGTCCCGTGTGGCCTTGGGCAGGATCGGCACAATGACCACCTGCACTGGTGCGATGCGAGGTGGGATCGCGAGGCCGCGCTCGTCGCCGTGGACCATAACCAAGGCGCCGATCAACCGGGTGGAGACCCCCCAGGAAGTCTGCCAGGCGTACTTGAGCTGGCCGTCGTCATCGAGGAATTTGATGTCGAAGACCTTGGCAAAGTGCTGGCCGAGGTTATGTGAAGTGCCTGCCTGCAGCGCCTGCCCGTCGGTCATCAGGGCCTCGATCGCGTAGGTGCGTAGCGCACCGGCAAACTTCTCGCTCTCCGTCTTTCGCCCCGCAATCACCGGGATTGCCATCTCGGTTTCGACGAAATCGCGATAGATATCCAGGATGCGCAGCGTCTCTTCCTCGGCCTCTTCCTCGGTGCGGTGCACGGTGTGCCCTTCTTGCCACAGGAACTCCATCGTCCGCAAGAACGGCCGTGTCGAACGCTCCCAGCGCACCACGTTGGACCACTGGTTGATCAGCACGGGCAGGTCGCGGTAGGACTGGATCCACTTGGCGTACATCGTGCAGATGACGGTTTCGGAGGTAGGACGGACGGCCAGGCGCTCGGCAAGCTGCTCGCCGCCACCGTGGGTAACCCAGGCGACTTCGGGGTCAAACCCCTCGAAGTGCTCGGCCTCCCGCCGCAGAAAGCTCTCAGGGATAAACAAGGGGAAGTAAGCGTTAGAATGGCCGCTGGCCTTTAGCCGTCCATCCAAGAGCCCCTGCATTATCTCCCAAATCGCGTAACCGTAAGGCCGGATGACCATGCAGCCGCGCACAGGAGCGTAATCGACCATCTCAGCCTTGAGGATGACGTCGGTGTACCATTGCGAGAAGTTCTGCGATTTGTCGGCGATCTGACCGACAAAGTCTCGTTCTTTGCCGCGACTGCCTTTGGCTTCTGTCACAAAGATCTCTCCTTGCCGCGCTTCTCGGCGAGAAGGCGGTTGATCTCGGCCATCAACTCGTCGACGGCACGCTCTGCAGGTACAATGCGCTGGACTTGACCGCCAGCGAAAAGAACGGCCTCATCCCCGGCGGCACCTGCGACTCCGACGTCGGCTCGGCGCGCCTCGCCGGGCCCATTGACGGCGCACCCCATTACCGCGACCGTAAAGGACTCGGTCAGGGATCCATCAATCGATTTTAGTCGCTCAGCAACCGCCTGGGCAACCGGTAGCAGGTCAAACTGGCACCGACCGCAGGTCGGACAGGAGACAAGCTCGACCGAGCGCTGACGGAGCCCAAGGCTCTGCAATATCGAATAGGCGGCATCAATCTCGGCCACCGCGTCTTCGGTTAGTGACACCCGGATGGTGTCACCAATGCCTTCGGCGAGCAGGATGCCAATCCCGACCGCGCTCTTGACCAGTCCGGCAGCGCCAGGTCCGGCTTCGGTAACGCCGATATGCAGCGGCCAATTCGTGCTTTGCGACAACTGGCGGTATGCTTCGACGGTACGGGCGACATCCGGTGCTTTGGCCGAAATGACAATCAGGTCAAAACCGAGGTCCTCCAACGACCTGACTTGACGCAAAGCGCTCTCGGCCATTGCCCTGCCCGAGTACCCGTGCTGGGCGGCGAGATCGTGCTCCAGCGAGCCCAGGTTAACGCCAACCCGAATCGGGATCCGGGCAGCGGTCGCGGCATTGGCGACCTCGCGCAATTGCGCCTGCCCGCCGAGATTGCCAGGATTAACCCGCAGCTTGGCGGCTCCAGCGTCAATCGCCAGCAACGCCAGCCGGTGGTCAAAGTGGATATCGGCGACCAGTGGCAGCGGAGTGCGCTGCGCCACCCAGCCCAGGGTCGCCGCAGCTGCTGCATCCGGCACCGCCAGGCGACACAACTCACACCCTGCGGAGCGAAGCGCTTCGACCTGGTCCAGCACCGCCGGTCCATCGTGGGCGGGCCGTTTGATCATCCCTTGCACCACAACTGGATTAGCCCCACCTAGGACCAGACCACGGACCGGCACAGGGCGAGTGGAGCGCCGGGTGACAGGCCCCATTAGGGGCCACCTCCGATGATCCGGGCCAGATCGCGGTAGGTCAGCAGGACCAGAAGGCCCATTAGCAGCCCGTAACCAACCATGTGGACCTTGCCCTCCTGCTCCGGCGGGACCGGCTTGCCCCGAAGCGCTTCGACAACAAAGAAGACCAACCGGCTGCCGTCGAGAGCGGGGATCGGAAACAGGTTAATCAGGCCGAAATTGGCGGAGATCACCGCCGCCAAAAAGAACAGGTTGGCGAGGCCAAACTGCGACGCCTCGCCGAGCATCTGGATGATGCCGATCGGGCCGGTGACATCGGGCGAGCCCTGGCCGCGGAAGAGACCGACGATCGCCGCGAGCCATAGCCCCAGCATGCGCCAGGTCTCGCTGATTGACGTGGTCAGGGCCTTGCCAATCGGCAGGCGGATGGTAACGGTACTGCTGGCGATACCTAGGTAGCCGATGGTGGCGTCCTGCGGGTGCGGCGTGGGAGTGACGACAACCTGTTGCTCGCCGCCGTCCCGCTCAAACATCACGACAACGTCCCTGCCCAGTGACTTTTGGATCAGGGCCACCATCGACTGCCAATCGGAAACCGGGCTACCGTCAACGCTGAGGATCCGGTCACCCGCTTTGATGCCGGCGGCCGCTGCGGGGCCGTCGGCGACCACGTTGCCGATCAGAGTTGAACTGGCAAGGGGCTGTTCAATACCGATAAACCCGTAGACAGCAAAGATCAGCACGATGGCCAGGATGAAGTTCATCACCGGCCCGGCGACGATCACACCGATGCGCTTGCTCAGCCGCTGGCTCTCAAACAGCCGTTCGGGCGCCACCGGTGGTGCGTCAGCCTCCTCCGTGGGATCGACGACCGACGCCATGCGACAGAAGCCGCCAAACGGCAGAGCACGGATGTTGTAGGCGGTTTCGCCACGTTGGATGCCGACGATGCGGGGCCCCATGCCAAACGACAGCTCATGGACGAAAATACCCGCGCGTTTGGCCGCGGCAAAATGGCCTAGCTCGTGCATGAAGACGAGTAGGCCTAGGATCAGGATCGATACGACAATGTTCATCCGGTAAAATCCTCTCCGATCTCCTGCGGCGCAAGGCCGGGCGCCAGGCGTGCCTCGGTCTCTACCCAACGAGCGGCGAAACCGCGTGCCCAGTGATCCATACGCAGCAAAGCCGCAATCGGGTTTGCTGTATCTCTCACGCTCGCACCTGCGGCGAAAACGCGATCTCCGGCGTGCTTACGATGGGCGGTCAGCGTTGCCCAAAGGCCGCGGCCGATGTCGTTGAAGCTGATCGCACCGGCCAGAAACGAACGGACCAGGACTTCGTCGGCGGCGCTGACCGCAGCCGGAGCCGTCCCGCCCTCTGCCGCGGCGCGCAGGGCAGCCCGCAGGCAGGGCCAGCGGGCAAAGTCCGGCGCCACAAAGCTGAGCTGCACGTCGTCCATCGGTAACCTCGCCGGAGCATCCGGCGGCCGCTTGGGCCAGTACATCGCCTGCGCAATCGAGATGCGCATGTCGCGTGGACCAAGTTGGGCTACGATTGCCCCATCCCGGAACTCCACCAGAGCATGCGCGAGCGATTGCCGGTGGACCAGGATCGAGATCCGGTCGAGAGGCACGTCGAAGAGCTGCGAGATCTCGATAACCTCCAACCCTTTGTTGAAAAGGGTGGCCGAGTCCACGGAGATCTTACGTCCCATCGACCAGCGTGGGTGCCTTAGTGCCTCGTCCGGTTGGACGTCGGCAAACGTCTCAGGGTCCCGATCCCAGAAAGGACCGCCGGATGCAGTAACAAAAATCTGTGCGACTTCGGCAATCTCGGCGTGGGCCAGGCATTGGGCGACAGCAGTGGTTTCGCTGTCGACGGGATAGATGCGTGCTCCCGCCGCCGCGGCCTGGAGGCGCAACAGCGAGCCAGCCGCGACCATCGACTCCTTGCTTGCCATAGCCACGGTCATCCCCGGCTGCAGCGCGGCGAGCGTCGGCATGAGACCAGCAAGCCCGGTGATCGCATTGATGACCAGATCGGCTCTGACGGCAGTCACCACTGCTGCTGCTGCGTCAGGACCGGCAAAGGTATTCGGCGCATCCGACCAGCCAGCAGCATCACAAGACACATGCGCCGCACCACATGCCTCTGGCGCAAATTCGGCCAGCTGTGCCAGCAAATCCGGACCCGCGTGCCCGGCAGCAAGCCCGACGACCTTGAATTGCCCAGGGTGGCAGCGGACAATGTCCAGTGCTTGGCGGCCAATGCTGCCGGTTGAGCCAAGCACGACGACGCGGCGTGGCTGGAGCACGGTGACGGTCATCGCCCAAAACCCGCCGGCAAGAACAGCACCATATAGTAGACAGCCGGGAGCGCCAGCATCAGGCTATCGAACCGATCCAAGACACCGCCGTGGCCCGGCAGGATCCTGCCCGAGTCCTTGACTCCGGCATGTCGCTTGATCGACGATTCGGCAAGGTCACCGAGCTGGCCAAAGATGATCACTCCGGCCGCAGCCGCTAGGCGAGGCCAAAGACCAATTGACCAAAAGGCAAATGGCGTCAGCGCAAACGCAACCGTTGCCAGTGAACCAGCCGCGGCGCCTTCCCAGGTCTTGCCGGGACTGACTGCCGGCGCGAGCTTGTGCCTGCCCCATTGCATACCGGCGAAATAGGCCGCCGTGTCAAAGACCCAGGTCAGCAGAAAAGCGACGAGGGTCAGTGGAACTCCAGCTGCAAGTCCGCGCAGCAGGAAGAAGTGGGCAAACGGTAACCCAACATAAGTCGCAGCTACAGCCAGCCCGGCGGTATCCTCGTTGGCCACGGCCGGAAACCGGATTACCTGCCGGGCCAGGAGCAAAGAACCAAACGATGCCACCGCCGGCCAGGTGAGCGAAGGGTTGCCGATCATTGGTCCCACCAGCCATGCGGCAAGCCCATACAGCCCGATTGCCACGGTCGTCGGGGTGACGCGAACCCGGAAGAGATGCATCGCCTCGACCAGACCGGCCACAGCCACGATGACGACGACCGCCGCGTAAACGGTCCCTCCGACATAGAGGGCAACCAACAACACGGGAATGCCAAGGAGCGCCGTCATAACACGCGGGCCAAGCACGGACTACACCTCTTTCTCTGTCAGGCCGCCAAATCGGCGCTGTCGCCGTGTGTAGTCATCGATCGCCGCCAGTAGATCTCCCCGGCCGAATGCCGGCCAATAGACGGGCGTGAAGTGCAGTTCACTGTAGGCGCCCTGCCAGAGTAGGAAGTTGGAGAGACGCAGGTCGCCGGCAGTACGGATGATCAGGTCGGGATCCGGCTGTCCCCCGGTCCAGAGATGCGCCGCAAAGACCGCTTCGTTGATGTCCGCCGGTAAGAGCTCGCCGTCGGCGACGCGCTGGGCCAGTTGCTGCGCAGCGCCAACAACATCGGCACGTCCACCGTAATTGAGCAGAAGGTTGACCTGCATCTTGGATGCGGTGCGCGTCGCTTCGCAGACCTGGCGGATTGCCAGTTGCACTGCGGACGGCAGTGCTGATCGGTCACCCAGCACATTGACGCGCACGCCGGCCTTGACGAGGTCCTTCATTGCCGTGCGCGTGCCCTCGACGATCATGTCCATTAGCCCACGCACTTCATCGGCAGGCCGGCGCCAGTTTTCAGTCGAGAACGCATAGAAAGTCACGTACCCAACTCCGAGCTCAGCACACCACTCAACCACGCGCTTGACGTTATCGGTGCCCGCCCGGTGGCCTTGGTGCCTGGTCAAGCCCCGAGCCGTCGCCCAGCGACCGTTGCCGTCGCAGATGAACGCGATGTGGCGAGGAATCTGACGGTCAATTCGCTCGGGCGCCTCGTCCGCGACCAGCAGCTCGACCGTATCGGGTGCTAGGTAGCTCTGACTGACAACATGGCCGGACCCCTGGCCGGGGGCCGATGTTGGCCACGGCGGTGAGGTCCGGCGCATGACAACGCTAAAGCCTGTCTCCCTGAGCAAGGCCTCGGCCCGAGCGACGGGCAAGCCGGCTACGTCAGGGGCTTGGATCAAACTTCCTGGAGCTCCTTCTCCTTGTCGGCCAGCAACTTGTCGACGACGGCGATGGCTTCGTCCGTTGTCTTCTGGAGCTTATCTTGCGCCCAGCGGAAGTCGTCCTCGGTGATGTCACTGTCCTTTTCGAGGGCGCGCAGATCGTCGATGACCTCACGCCGGACGTTGCGGATGCCGACGCGACCTTCTTCGGCGAGCTTGCGCACGAGCTTGGTCAACTCAGTGCGGCGCTCGGCCGTGAGACGCGGGATCGCCAGTCGGATCACTTGCCCGTCGCTGTTGGGCGTAATCCCAAGGTCAGACTTGAGGATTGCACGCTCGACTACGGCAACCATGCTCTTGTCCCAGGGCTGAATCACCAGAAGGCGCGCCTCCGGCACGGATACCGTGGCCATCTGAGTAATCGGCGTCGGAACACCGTAGTAGTCGACGCGGATGCGCTCCAGCAATGCAGGTGTCGCTCGTCCGGCCCGCAGCCCGGCAAACTCTCGGCCGATTACCTCGCCGGTCTTTTCCATGCGCGCCGCGGCATCTTTGAGCAGTTCCTCCATCATTGCGATTCCCCCTCAGGCGTGAAGCAGTGTGCCGATGGTTTTGCCAGTTACGGCCGCCTTGATGTTGCCCCGAATACCAAGGTCGAACACCAACACCGGTATGTGGTTTTCCATACACAACGACGCCGCGGTCGCATCAATGACCGCCAGTCCTCGCTGGATCAATTCCAGAAAACTGAGACGGTCAAACCGCTCTGCATCGGCAAAGCGGTTGGGATCCTTGTCGTAAACGCCGTCGGTACCGCGCTTGGCCATCAGGATCACATCCGCCTCGACCTCCGCGGCGCGCAGTGCCGCCGCGGTATCAGTCGAGAAGAACGGTGCGCCGGTACCTGCGGCAAAGATGACGACCCGGCCTTTTTCGAGGTGACGCACGGCCCGCCGCCTGATGTACGGCTCAGCAACCGCGCGCATCTCGATCGCGGTCTGCACCCGGGTCTCGACCTCAAGTTTTTCGAGCGCATCCTGCAGGGCCATGGCATTGAGTACCGTGGCCAGCATGCCCATATAGTCGGCAGTGGCCCGGTCCATCCCACCCTGCGACCCAGACCTACCTCGCCAAATGTTGCCGCCGCCAACAACGACAGCCACCTGAATGCCGAGCTGGACGACCTCCGCGATCTCGCTGGCGATACCGTGCACGACATCAGGGCTAATCCCAAAACCCTGGCCGCCAGCCAACGCCTCGCCGCTCAACTTAAGGACGATCCGCCGATAGCGGGAGACCGTGTCTGCCATCGCTTGGCTCACCTGCCCAATCCGAGGTATTGGCTACTCGCCCAACCCCATGCGAGCAAAGCGCCGGATCTGGATGTTTTCGCCAAACTTGGCGATCATCTCTCGCACCAAGTCGCCGATCTTACGGGCGTTTTTGTCCTGATCGCGGATAAACGGCTGCTCCAGCAGGCAAACATCGCTGTAGTACTTATCGAGCCGGCCTGCGACCATCCGTTCGACGACGGCTGCAGGTTTGCCTTCGGCGACTGCCTGCGCCATCAGAACTGACCTCTCATGCTCGACCAACTCCGCCGGCACGTCTTCTTTGGCCACGTAGAGCGGGTTGCGCGCGGCGATTTGCATTGCTACGTCATGGACAAAGCCCTTGAACTCTGTGGTGCGGGCAACAAAGTCGGTTTCGCAGTTGACCTCGACCAACACGCCGAGGCGGCCTTCGCCGTGGATGTACGCCTCGACCAGTCCTTGCTCCGCGACCCGGCCGACCTTTTTGCCGGCAGCCGCGAGTCCCCACTTGCGCAGGAGGTCGGAGGCCTTGTCGAAATCGCCCTCAGCCTCAGTCAGTGCCTTCTTGCAGTCCACAAAGCCGGCGCCGGTCTTCTCGCGCAGCTCCTTTACCATCTGGGCGGTGATCATTGTTACGACCTCCCCTGGGGCTTGTCTTCTTCGGTCTCCGTCTCGTCAACAAAGCCGAAATTGGTGTCATCGCTTACGACAGCATCGTCGAGCTCGGGCTCATCGGCTTCGACCTGGACTTCTTCCATCTGCTCCGCCAACTCATCCTTAATGGATGCGCGGCCTTCGACGACAGCGTCGGCGATCCGTGAGGTGAGAAGCCGGACTGCCCGGATTGCATCATCGTTGCCCGGAATGATGTAGTCAATCTCATCCGGGTCGCAGTTGGTATCAACAATCGCGATGATCGGGATCCCAAGACGCTTGGCCTCAAGGACCGCGATCCTCTCTTTGCGTGGGTCAATGATATAGATCGCGTCGGGCAGGCGCTGCATCTCTTTGATGCCGCCGAGGTGCCGCTCAAGCTTCTCGCGCTCGCGCTCAAGCCCGGCGACTTCCTTTTTGGTCAGCGCGGCCACGGTCTGCTCGTTGGCCAGCGTCTGCTCCAACTCCCGCAGTCGCTCGATCCGCTTTTTGATCGTCACGAAGTTGGTCAGCATGCCGCCCAGCCAGCGCTGGTTGACAAAGAACATGCCGCACCGGGCCGCCTCTTCGCGCACCGATTCCTGGGCCTGCTTCTTGGTGCCGACAAACAGCAGGGTCTTCTTCTCGCCGGCGATGCCGCGTACGTAGTTGTAGGCTTCCTCAAACTTACGCACGGTCTTTTGCAGGTCGACGATGTAGATGCCGTTGCGCTCGGTGAAAATGTAGGGGGCCATCTTGGGGTTCCAGCGGCGGGTCTGGTGCCCGAAATGCACACCAGCTTCGAGCAGTTGCTTCATGCTAATTACGGCCATGGTAAAACCTCCGATTTGGTTTTTGTCGGGGGCCTCCCGCATCACTGAGCGCGACCGCCATCCGGCGGCACCGGGCGCCCAACTTGGTTGACCCGCGAGTTCGAAACGTAGTATAGCACGCAGCTAAGCAGGCAACAAGCGCACGGAGCCGGGCTCGTGCACAACTGCCCCGCCAAGCCAGTTAATTAAGCTTTTCGATCTCTTCCAGCAGATATGGATTGAGCACCCTGATCCGCGTACCCTTCATCCCGAGCGACCGGGACTCAATCACACCGGCACTTTCAAATTTGCGCAATGCGTTGACAATTACCGAGCGTGTAATGCCGACCCGGTCGGCGATGCGCGAGGCGACGAGCAGGCCCTCGGGCCCGTCCAACTGCCGCAGGATGTGTTTGGCCGCTTCGAGCTCGGAGTACGAGAGAGTGCTGAGCGCCATGTCGACGGTCGCCTTTTGCCTTGCCTGCGCCTCGGCATGCTCGCTCTTGGTCCGCAGGATTTCCATGCCGACCACGGTCGCCGCATATTCGGCCAAGATCAGCTCGCGATCCTCAAACTGCTGGGCAAAACGGGCAAGGATGAGTGTGCCCAACCGCTCGCCGGCGCCCTGGATCGGCACAATCGTCGTCACTTTGTCGGCCAAAAGGCAACGCTCACTTGGCTTAAAGACGCAGGCCCGGCCCTCTTGCTTGACGTTGGGCAAGGTCTCTGCGACTCGCCCAAGGAAGCTCAGATAGGCTGGCGGAAACCGCATCGGCCCAATGACTTCTTCCCGCAGAATGTCGCACTCAAACCCGTGAGTAAGCGCATAGCCGCGGACAAGGCCGGCATTGTCCACAATGTACACGTTGGCTCCGATGAGCCTGCTCAGCACCTGCGCCATTTCGCGAAACTCTTCCGGCCGGCGCGAAAGCGACTGCACTGCCCTGCTGATCTGGCGCGTCTGTTCCAGCAATTCCCTCAAATCGTCCGACTCCTCACTTGGCCGCCCGCACATCCGAGTGGCCACGCCGTCTCTCTTGCCGTCAGCCCATGAACGTCCTTAACTTGTCGCAATATACTGCAATCACCGGACGCATCCCTGCCTGACGTCGGACGGCCCGCCCAGATCCTAGAGGATGTAACGGCTAAGATCCTCATCCTCAATGATGTCTTTGAGGGATTCGCGCACAAACTCGGCATCGACACGCAGTTCGGTGTAAGCCGGGTCCGGCGCCATGTAAGAAATGCTCTCCAGCAGGCGCTCCAAGACTGTGTATAAACGCCGTGCGCCTATGTTTTCGGTCCGATCGTTAACGCTCGCCGCCACTCGCGCAATCTCCTCGATGCCGGAGGCGGTAAACTCCAGCGACACTCCATCAGCGGCAAGCAGCTCGCGGTACTGCTTGGTCAGGGCGTTGCGTGGCTCGGTCAGGATACGGCGGAAGTCCTGTTCGGTGAGCGGGTCCAGTTCGACCCGCAGCGGAAACCGTCCCTGCAACTCCGGAATCAGATCGGACGGCTTGCTGACATGAAAAGCGCCCGCGGCGATGAAGAGCACATGATCGGTCTTGACCGGGCCGTACTTGGTCACGACGGTTGACCCCTCGACGATCGGCAGGATATCTCGCTGCACACCCTCCCGCGACACATCAGGTCCCGCTGAGCGCTCTCTGCCAGCGATTTTGTCCATCTCATCGATAAAAATGATGCCCGACTGCTCCGCAAGCACAATCCCTTTCTGCACGGCATCGTCAACGTCAATCAGCTTCTGGGCTTCTTCCTGCGCGAGGATCTTGCGCGCCTCGCGAACAGGTACCCGCCGCTTCTTGCGCCGTTTGGGCATCAGTCCGCCCATCAAGTCCTGCATGTTAAACCCGATTTCCTCAACGCCACCCGGTGTAAAGACACCCATCGTCGGAGTGCTCGTGTCCTCGATCTCAATCTCAACGGCCTCGTCCTCAAGCTCGCCAGAGGCCAGCCGCCGCCGCGCGTCCGAGCGGTCCAGCCGGGCGCGACGCACTTGCTCCTGGTACTCGTTGTCATCCTCAGGCTCATCGCGGCCACCCAGCCCGCCAAGCAAAGCCTCAAGCGGATTACGGCCGGACTCCCGCTTTGGCAACGGCACGATCGCGTCCAGCAGGCGGCGCTCGGCAGCTTGAGCGGCCTGCTCAGCGACCCCTTCCAGCGCCTGATTCTTCACAAGGCGAATGGCGGTTTCGACGAGGTCGCGGACCATGCCCTCAACGTCACGACCGACGTATCCAACTTCGGTGAATTTGGTCGCCTCTACCTTGATCATCGGCGCACCGACCAGGCGGGCGAGCCGGCGGGCGATCTCAGTCTTGCCGACGCCGGTTGGTCCGATCATGAGGATGTTTTTGGGCAGGATTTCGTCCCGGATGTCCTCTGGCAGGCGTTGCCGACGGTAGCGGTTGCGCAATGCAATGGCGACGGCCCGTTTGGCGTTGTCCTGGCCGACGATGTACCGATCAAGCTCCGCAACGATCTCGCGTGGTGTCAGGTCAATCATGCTGTCTCGCTCCTCCGGTGGCCGGTGTCGGGATAGTGATCTCTTCCAGCGTGATCTGGTCGTTGGTGTAAATGCAGATCTCAGAGGCGATCAAGAGCGATTGACGGGCGATTTCCGTCGCGGTTAGGTCAGTGTTGCGCATCAACGCCTTGGCGGCAGCCAACGCGTACGGCCCACCTGATCCCACCGCGGCCATCGGCTCGTCCGGCTCAATAACCTCGCCGGTGCCAGAGACCAGCAGCAAGGTCTCCTGGTCGAGCACGAGAAGTAGCGCCTGGAGGCGCTGCAGGGTGCGGTCCGTGCGCCATTCCTTGGCCAGCGCGACGGCGGCCTTGGCCAGGGATCCGCGGTATTCCTCGAGCTTGCCCTCGAACTTCTCAAACAGGGTCATCGCGTCGGCGACGGAGCCGGCAAATCCGGCGAGGACCCGCCCGCTGGCCAGTCGCCTGACCTTGCGCGCCTGATGTTTGAGGATGATGTTTTGCTCTTGTTGCGTAACCTGGCCGTCACTGGCCATCGCTGCCTTGCCGTCACGTCTGACTGCGATCACTGTTGTACCCTTGAACAATGGCAACCCCTCCTGGCCTTACTACGTCCGTTACGGCCGGTCCGGTTCGTCCTTTTGCGATGTCGGTTCAGATTCACGTCGAGGATGCGCCTTGAGGTAGACCCGCTGCAATTGCTCGACGGTAACCTTGGTGTAAATCTGAGTCGACCGCAGCGAGGCGTGGCCAAGCAACTCCTGGACGGCTCGCAGGTCGGCCCCGCCTTCGAGAAGGTGCGTGGCGAAGGTGTGCCGCCACGTGTGTGGACTGACTTCCTTGATCCTGGGGATGCCCCGCGCGGTGCGGCGCACGACACGATGCAGGCTACGCCTCGTGAGACGACCGCCGCGATGATTGAGGAACAGCGCCCCTTGGTGCGCGTCCGGTGGCCCCTTAGCCAGCAGTGCCGGGCGCGCATCCGCCAGGTAGCGCAGCAGTGCGCCAATGGCAGCGCCACCCACCGGAACCAGTCGCTCCTTGGCGCCCTTGCCCATCACCTTGACCAATCCCTCGCCAAGCTGGAGATCCACGACGTCAAGGCCGACCATTTCGCTGGCGCGGATGCCGGTAGCGTAGAGCGTTTCAACGATGGCGGTGTCCCGCAGCGAAACCGCCATCGACCGACCGTCAACGGGCGTCTCGACGATGGCCTTGGCCTCTGGTTTGGTCAGCGGGTACGGCAGCGACTTGGGCAGCCGCGGCGAGTAGACCCCCGCGGTCGGATCGGTGGCAATCAGCCCTTCCTGCAGGGCCCACTTAAAGAGCGAGCGGAGGCACGACAGCTTGCGGGCCGTGCTCCGCCGGACCACTCCTCGCTCCGCGAGCAGCGCAAGGTAAATGCGCACGGTCTCGACATCGACCTCAGCCCGCTGAGCTTGCCGGCAGATCGCCATGAACTGCTCAAGGTCGCGCCGGTAGGCCGCGACCGTGTTGGGGCTGGCGCCTCGCGCGCGCAGGTGATCGAGAAAACCATCAGCTAGACCTGGCAACGCGGCCGTAACCAGTGGCGTGGGCGTGCTCGCGCTGTCCGCCGCCGTCATGGGGCAATCGCGGCGGCGTAGGCCTCGATGGCAAGCAAGGAACGCTCGGCATGCAGGGCTGGCCGCTCGCGCCGGTGCGCTTTAACGGGCAACGGGGGCAATAGGGCCCAGTTGGCATTCATCGGCTGGAAGTCTGGCGTCGGCGCACTGCTCACGTAGTTGACCAGCGCCCCAATCACTGTCGTCGGCGGCGGGATGACATGCGAGCACCCTAGCGCTGCGCGTGCGGCGTTGACTCCCGCCACAAGGCCCATGGCGATCGACTCTGTGTAACCTTCGACGCCGGTCAGTTGCCCGGCAAAAAACAGCCCAGGGCGCTTCCTGTGCTCGAGACCGGGCGTGAGCACCTCTGGTCCCCGGATGTACGTGTTGCGGTGCATCATGCCGTACCGGACAAATTCGGCTTCGTGCAGCGCTGGAACAAGCCGGAAGGCGTGTCGCTGCGCAGCGTAAGTCAGATTTGTCTGGCAACCGACCAGGTTTAACAGCTGCCCGGCATAGTCCTCGCGCCGTAATTGGAGGACGGCAAACGGCCGCAGGCCAGTGCGTGGATCCCGCAGGCCGACCGGCTTCAGCGGGCCAAACCGCAGGGTGTGCTCCCCCCGGCGGGCCATTTCCTCGACGGGCAGACACCCCTCAAAGAAGCGGTCATGCTCGAAATCCCGTAGCGGATGCTTGTCGCCGCCGATGAGCGCCGCCCAGAAGGCAGTGTACTGGTCTTGATCCATGGGGCAGTTGAGGTAATCGGCATCACCCGTGTCGTACCGCGAGGCCCAGTAACTAAGCTGAGGATCAACGCTGTCTGCCGTCACGATCGGAGCGATCGCGTCAAAGAAAGACAGGTTGGCCTTGCCGGTAACGGTGCTGATTGCCTCGGTCAAAGCCCCGCTGGTCAAGGGGCCAGATGCGATAATCGTCAGGCCTTGCTCGGGGATCTCGCGCAACTCACGCCGATGCACAACCAGGCCTGGCAGGGTGGCAAGCCGGCTGGCCACCTCGCGGGCAAAAAGCATGCGGTCGACGGCCAGCGCCTTGCCGGCGGGCACCTGTGCCACACCCGCGGCGGCGATGAGCAGCGAATCCAGCCGGCGGAGCTCTGCCTTAAGTAAGCCGGATGCGTTACCCAGCCCATCGGATCCGAGGGAGTTGCTGCAAACCAGCTCGGCCAGATGCTCCGTGCGGTGCGCAGGCGTCGATACGGTTGGGCGCATCTCCCAGAGCTCCACGGCGACACCGCGGCGCGCGATCTGGTAGGCGGCCTCGCACCCGGCAAGGCCGCCGCCAGCAACCAAGACGCGCGGGCCGGTGGTCACAGGCTACGACACCTCGTCCGCTGGTTCGGCGGCCGCCGCATCATCCTCGCCCTGTCCGGAGCTGAGCCCTGGCAGGGACTTGGCGGTGAAGTCGCATTGCTCGCTTGCGCAGGCATAGAAGACCCCGTCGGCCTTGGAGCGCTTTTGGACGAGGAACGTCCCACACTTCGGGCAGACCTGGGCAAGCGGCTTGTTCCAGCTGGTAAAGGTACACTCCGGGTATCGCTCGCAGCCGTAAAACTTACGGCCGCGCTTGCTCTTCTTTTCGAGGACCGCGCCCCCGCACAGAGGGCAGTGGGCGTCCACCTTTTTGACCAGGGGTTTGGTGTTGCGACACTCGGGAAAGCCCGGGCACGCCAGGAACGGACCAAACCGGCCATGCCTGATCACCATGTTGCGGCCGCACTTGTCGCACACAACGTCGGTCTCCTCGACCGGTACCTTGACCCGCTCAAGGTTGGTCTCGGCAGCCTCGATCGTCGCCGCGAAGGGACCGTAGAACTGCTGCAGCAACGCGATCCAATCAACCTGCCCTTTTTCGACTTGGTCAAGCTGGGCCTCCATCCCGGCGGTGAAGTTGACGTCGACGATCGTCGGGAAGTGGTTGCGCAGCAGGTCCGTGACGGTTTCGCCGAGCGGCGTCGGGTGGAAACGACGCTCCTCCTGACGCACATATCCGCGCTGCTGGATGGTATCAATAATCGGGGCGTAGGTGCTCGGCCGCCCGATACCCAACTCCTCCAACGCCTTGACCAGGCTCGCCTCACTGTAGCGTGGCGGCGGCTGGGTGAAGTGCTGCTTTGGGTCCAGGCGCTGCAGATTGAGCAGGTCTGCCGGAGCGAGCTCTGGCAGGATCGCCTTGTCTTGCTCATCTTCTTTGGGTTGGTCTTCTCTAGTCTCGGTATAGACAGCCTGGAAGCCAGGAAACCGCACGGTCTGACCGGTCGCGCGGAAGGTATAGTCGTTGGCAGCGATGTCCGCGCTGACCGCATCAAAGACGGCGGCAGCCATCTGACTGGCGACAAAGCGCTCCCAGATCAGCCGGTACACACGGTATTGGTCGCCGGTCAAGAATGGCTTGACCTCATCCGGCAGGCGCTCGATACCGGTTGGCCGGATCGCCTCGTGTGCGTCCTGTATCGATGGCCCCTCCGCGGTTGGACGGGCCCGCCGGCCCTTGCCGAGGTAGGCAGGACCAAATTGGCTAGTTATGTAATGTTGCGCCTGCGTGACAGCCTCGTCAGCCACCCTGGTGCTGTCGGTGCGGATGTAGGTGACCAGACCAGTCCGGCCCTGCGCACCGAGGTCCAGTCCCTCATAGAGCTGCTGGGCAGCCTGCATGGTCCGCCTGGCGCCGAAACCGTGCCGGCGCGAAGCCTCCTGCTGCAACGTGCTCGTCGTAAACGGGGCGGCTGGCTGCCGGCGACGCTCCCGCCGGTCTACCTTGGTAACCCGATAACTCGCGCCCTGCAGGCCAGCTAGCGCTGCTTGTGAGGCGGCCTGGTCGCCCAGCTTGATCTTTTTGCCGTGGTGGGCAATGAGACGAGCCGGAAAAGCCGCCGCCGGAGAATCTTGCTGCCGGGTAAGCCATGCCGTGAGCGACCAGTACTCCTCGGGAGCGAAGGCCCTGATCTCCAGCTCGCGGTCAACGACAAGCCGCACCGCGACCGACTGGACGCGGCCGGCGGACAGCCCGCGCTGGACCTTGCGCCAAAGCAGCGGGCTGAGCTTATACCCGACCAACCGGTCGAGAACTCGCCTGGCCTGTTGCGCATTGACCCGATCAACGTCGATCTGCCGTGGCTGGGCAACGGCCTGCCGTACCGCGTCGGCGGTGATCTCCTGGAACGTAATCCGGCACCGACAGGCACCGAGATCGAGCGCGTTGGCGAGATGCCAGGCGATCGCCTCTCCCTCGCGGTCAGGGTCGGTCGCGAGCAGGACTTCCTTGCTCTCCTTTGCCGCGGCGCGCAGCTCGTTGAGGATCTTGGTCTTGCCACGGATCGTGATGTACTTGGGCTTAAACCCGTCATCGACATCCACGCCGAGCTGACTCTTGGGCAGGTCGATCACGTGCCCGACCGAAGCCTTGACCCTGTACTTGCGGCCAAGGAATTTTTCAATCGTCTTTGCCTTGGCAGGCGACTCGACGATAATCAATGGTTTAGCCAACTGCACACCTCCGGTATCATCGAGCGGACCGATCCTCGCGCAAGCTGTACAGCCCGCCGGGCCACCTGGCGATCCTGCCCCGCAACTCGAGCAAAACAAGCTCTGCCCGCAGGCGACCTGGCTCAGCCTGGCAGTCGGCCAACAACTGATCCTCGCGCCGCGGCCCGCGCATCAGAGCCATTAGCACGGTCTGGGCAAGAGCCGAACCCATCGGCGTATCCTCGCCCTGCGCACCGGCAGATGCGCGCTCACCCGGGCCCTCGCCGGCGGACGCCAAGCCAAGCGCCGCGAGAACATCCTGCGTGCTCTGCACGAGTCCCGCGCCATCCCGAATCAGCTCGTTGACCCCCGACGATCCGGGATCCCCCACCCGTCCGGGAACCGCGAGGACATCGCGCCCATAATCCGCGGCAAACCTGGCCGTCAACATGGCGCCGCTCCGGCGGCCCGCCTCACAAACCAGAGTGACCAGTCCCAATGCGGCGATCAGCCGGTTGCGGGCCACAAAGTTGCCGGCAAGCGTCGGCGACCCCGGAAAGTACTCGCTCAACAAGGCCCCGCCACACTCGATGCGTGCTGCGAGCGGCTCGTGCTCGGCCGGATAAATCCGGTCAAGCCCTCCCGCCAGCACTGCCAGGCTACGCCCACCGGCCGCTAAGGCTGCCGCGTGCGCTGCACCGTCGATCCCGAGGGCCAGGCCGCTGACGACCGTTACCTTAGCCCTGGCAAGGCCCGCCGCAATTTTGGTGGTGACCCAGCGCCCATAGGGAGATGCGCGGCGTGTCCCGACGATGGCACAGGCCAGACGATCGGCCTCGACAAGCTCGCCCCTAATATACACTACGAGCGGAGGGTCGTGCATCGCGGCGAAACCGCCCGGGTAAGACTCATCGCCGGCAAAGACCGCCTCGATTGCGTGTCGCTTAAGCCTCGCCACGCACTCATCGGGGTCCGTGACCGCCCGCGCCGCCAGCAGTCGCGGGTGATAGGCAGTTGGGATCCCTGCCGCTACCAGGCTCCGAGCAAAGTCGGACCACGCGGCCTCAAAGCACCCGGCGGCGCCAACCAGCTGGCGCGCCCTGACCGGGCCGATGCCCGGCAGCGACATGATGGCTATCGCATAGCTGCGATCTCCGGCGGCGACTGCTGGGAGCGGCCCTACGGCGGTCATATCGGGCGAAATCCTCCTGTAAGTTAATACCAGGAGGTTGCCCGCGTCCGGGGCATCTACCTGCTGAGCGCCCCGGACGGATGTGCGACGAATTTCGACAGCGCCGGGAGCCGGTTAGGTAGCGGTTTCCTGGAGACGGAACTGCATCTCATAGAGATGCGAGTAAAGGCCGCCGCGCTCCAGCAACTCCTCGTGTGTGCCTCGATCAACGATGCGGCCAGCGTCGATCACGACGATCTGATCCGCGTTGCGAATCGTGGATAAACGGTGAGCGATGATCACTGACGTGCGGCCATGCATGAGGCGCTCCAGCGCGGTCTGGATCAACACCTCTGTGTAGGCGTCGACGCTGGAGGTCGCCTCGTCGAGCACCAGGATACGGGGATCCGCAAGCAACGCCCTGGCAAAGGAGATCAACTGCCGCTGCCCGACCGACAGCTTGCCGCCGCGCTCCCGCACCTCGGTGTTATAGCCGTCCGGCAGGCGCATGATGAACTCGTGGGCACGCACCGCCTTGGCGGCATCAAGGATATCCTCCTCGGTCGCCTCAGGCCGGCCGTAGCGGATGTTGTCCCGCACCGTACCGGAGAACAAAAAGGTGTCCTGCAGTACGATGCCCATGTTGCGGCGCAGCGAGCGCATCGTTACGGCACGGGTGTCGACCCCGTCAATCCTGATCGCACCGCCAGTCGGGTCGTAGAATCTCGCCAGCAGGTTGATCATTGTACTCTTGCCCGCACCGGTCGGCCCGACGATCGCGGTCCGCGTGCCGGCCGGGACGGCGAGATGGATGTTGCGCAGGACGTCCTGTCCGCTTTCGTAGGCAAAGGTCACGTCATCGTAGAGGATGTTGCCCTCCACTCGCCCGATGTCGATGGCGTCCGGCCGATCCACGACCTCAGCCGGCGTGTCGATGATCTGGAAGATCTTCTCGCACGCCGCATTGGCCGCCTGAAGCTCGTTGTAGACCATGGTCAGGTCACGGATCGGGTGGAAGAACCGGCCGACGTAAAGCATGAAGGCAACAATCACGCCGGCCTCGACCTCGCCGGCGCCGAACAACCTGCCGCCGTACCACAGGACCAGGGCGGTACCCATCGAGCCGATGAATTCGACAATCGGGACAAAGACGGAGAACACTGACACTGCTTCCATGTTGGCCTGCATGTTCTCCTGGTTGGTCTGGTCAAAGCGCGCCAGGTTGGTCTGCTCGCGGGCAAAACTCTGGGTCACCCGGACGCCGCTGATGCTCTCCTGCAGGTTGGCGGTTACATTGGCAATCTGGGTGCGGACCTTGCGGTATGCTTTGCCGGCGCGGACGCGGAAGGCATTGGCGACCAAGAACAGCACCGGGATGGTGATAAACGAGATCAAGGCCAGCTTGACATTCATCGTCAGCATCAGGACAACGATGCCGCCAAGCGTGACGACGTCGCTGACCACGCTGAGGATGCCGCCGGAAACCAACTCCTGTACCGCGCCAACGTCGTTGACGACCCGGGAAATCAGGACTCCGGCCGGGGTCCGGTCAAAGAACTTGAACGTCAGCTTTTGCAGGTGCGCAAAGAGATCACGGCGCAGATCAAAGATTACGCTCTGTCCGACCCGTGCGATCGCCAGCTGGCGGAGGAAGTTGGCGCCCCAGCTAACCGCATACACGGCAAGGTAGAGCCCTGCGATCAGCAACAGCCCCTGGTAGTCGCCCATCAAGATGTAGTCGTCAACCGCGGTACGGATCAGCCATGGCCCCGCCAGGCCAGCCCCGGTCGAGATGAGGATCATAACCAGGCCGAGCACAAACTGGCCGAGGTAGGGCCGCACATAGCGCAGCAGCCGACGCAGGATATCGGGATTAATCGCCTTCATGTCTTCATCGGTCGCAGGACCATGAAAGTGGTAGCCCATCAGCGATCACCTCCCTCAACGTCAGCCGGTCGGTCGACGGACGCGTCATGCGCGTCGTCTTCCTGGTGACGCAGCTGGAGATCATAAATGCTCGCGTAGATCCCTCCGGCGGCCAGGAGGCCCTCGTGCTTGCCCCTCTCAACGATCCGTCCGTCGTCCAGCACGACGATCTCGTCGGCATTTTTGATCGTTGACAGCCGTTGCGCGATCACGATCGTCGTGCGGTCGCGCATCAGGTTGGTCAACGCCTGCTGGATCAAGTATTCGGTTTCCGTATCCACGTTGGAGAGCGAGTCATCAAGGATCAGTATCTTGGGGTTGAGGAGCAGCGCCCGCGCGATTGCCAGCCGCTGCTTCTGTCCGCCGGACAGGCCGACGCCGCGCTCACCGATCGCGGTGTCGTACCCCTTGGGCAGCGAGACGATGAAGTCATGGATGTGGGCGGCCTTGGCGGCTGCGACGATCTCTCCCTCGGTGGCCCCGGCACGTCCATACGCAATGTTCTCGCGAATACTGGCGGAGAAGAGGAACGTCTCCTGGAGCACGATGCCGATTTGCTGGCGCAGGCTGTTGAGGGTGACCCCCTTGATGTCATGCCCGTCGATCAGCACCTGTCCCTTGGTCGGGTCGTAGAACCGCGGCACCAGGTTGATGATCGATGACTTGCCCGAGCCGGTAGCGCCAAGCAGGGCGACGGTCTGGCCAGGCTGGACCTCAAGGTTGATGTCCCGCAGCACCAAGGCGTCAGGCGTACCTGAGTAGCCAAAGCTCACATCGCGCAATTCGACGTGCCCCGCAACCCGCGGCAACGCGACGGCACCGGGCTCATCTTGGATCTCGGGCATCTCGTCCAGGATCTCAAACACCCGCTGGCCGGACGCCGTCGCCCGTTGGGCCAGGCTAACGATCAAACCGAGCATGCGCATTGGTTGCATCAACTGGCCGAGGTAGGCCGTAAACGCGACCAGGGTGCCGATCGTCAAGACATTGCTGATCACCAGACGTCCGCCGTAGAGGAGGACGACCGCCACGCCAACGTTGCTGAGAAACTCCATTAGCTGAATGTACAGCGCGTGCAGGCGCACCGCCGTCAATTGCTTTTGGTGATAGGCCTGGTTTTCGACCGCGAACTTGGCCTCTTCCTCATCTTCGCGTGCAAACGCCCGGACCACGCGGACACCGGTGATGTTCTCCTGCAGCACCGCGGTCATCGATGCGACCTGCGCCTGGATTGCCCAATAGGCCGGCCTGACCTTGCGGCCGAATTGCGCGACTGCCCAGGTCAGGCCGGGGAGCATCGCCAGGGACGCGATGGCCAAGCCTGGGTGGTACCGCACAAGGATCACGATGACGGAGACAAGCAGCAAGGCATTTTCGGCAAGCCCGATGATCCCGCGCGAAAGAAAACGCCGGAGCGTCTCCACGTCACCCGTGACCCGCGACATCAACTGCCCCGTGTGCGCTTCGTCGTAGAAGCTAAACGAGAGAGTCTGCAGGTGGTTGTAGAGGTCGTTGCGCAGGTCGTAGATGACTCGCTGGCACATGTACTCCATCGAATACCGGTCGAGAAAGCGGATAAAGCCGCCGAGCAAAGCCATCAGCATTACCAGGCCAACCATGCGTAGCAGCACCTGGCTATCCTGGCCGATGATGCCCTGGTCGATGGCCGTCTGAGTCAGCCGCGGCACTATGAGCCTTGTGTAAAGGCCGACGGTCATCGCCGCCAGGCCCAGCAGAGTCCACCGCCAGTACTTGAGAGTGTACCGCAGCAGCCGCATTAAGATCGTCAAACCGGATCCCCCATCCACATCGGCCTCGGATTACTTTGCCTAACTAAAATAGCTTACTACAAAGGACAGAGGATTCCTCCGGTTATTGCACGGGCCCTAAATACCGATGGCGCCCGGTGGTCAACCGGGCGCCATCGGATCCTCAACCGCGCGGCTCAAAAGACTTCGACGTTCTCCTGCGGCACGGTGATAATCTGGCCATCCTGCAGGCGTACCCTGACGACACGCGCAACGGCCTCCGTCTCAAGGCGCTCGGGCTCGGTTGGTACGGCAATGATCTCGCCCCAGAGCCCAAAGTAGGGCTTGCGCAGCATGCGCACGACCGCTCCGGCCGTCAAATCGTCGGTTGATGGCGCTTGCCCGGTGGCGGTAGCGGGGACGGTTTCGGGCACGTGGGATTGACCACGGTCACCAGGCCGGGGATCAAGCGAGATGATCAACTCTGGACGGATCACGCCTGCACGCACCTGGGTGGTGCCGTTAAGGGAGACCAATTTGCCCGCATGCTCCCGCAGGAGGTCAAACGTCCAATCAGCCATTGGCATGGTGCCGAATCCCTCGGTCAACACGATGGAGAGAGGTACATCTTCCTGGCCGGTAATGCCGACCGTGATCTCTTGTCCGGCGTAGGCCACCAGGTCCATCTGGTCGATGCCGCCGGCCACCACTCCGCGCGCACCCCCGGCGACCGCTCGGCGCAATCCCTCGGCCGTGATCTTGGCGCCAGCCACAATGACCTGGTCGCGCAGCTCGCCGCCCAGATCGGCAGCGTCCACCACGGCATGGTTGTCGGGGGCAACGATCCGGAGATATCCCCAGTTTTCAAACCCCACGCCAAAGACGCCCTGCACATAGGCCGCCTCACAGCTGATGACCGCGCCGTACTCCGGCACCACCGACGTAACCTCACCGCGAAGGTATGCGTCAACCATCGTCGGCCTTGCCGGTCGCACGATCGTCACCGCGCCGGTGCGGGTGTCGATCTTTTCGATGATGCCGCTGATCGGCGCGTATGAGTAGTCGATGCCGGCGACGCCAGGACTGTCGGCAAGGGCCTCCCCCTGCTTGACCTCGTCGCCCTCGCGAAAGCGCATATACATCCTCAAGGTTGCCGGCCACACATCCAGTTGCTTGGCGACAGGCACTACTGCAATCGGCAGGGCGGACTTGGGCGCCTCACGGATCAGCAGGCGTCCGTAGGCGCGCGAGACAAACTCAATCGTACCGTCGACCGGCGACTTGACCTGCAAGACCTCGCCAAAGACACCGCGCGATATCTGCGCCAGCACATCACCGGTCTGGACCCGCTCTCCGATCCGCTTTTGCATCGCCTTGGTGACGTCCGCTGGCAAAAGACGCTGCCTGAACTCCTGGTTGAGGTCAATCACGTATGGGTCGCCCGGCAACATCTCCGCCTTGGCGACGATGAGATCTGGCTGCACGAGATCGCCGACCTTGACCAGGACTTCGCCCGGAATCGGCAGGAGCCGCTCCCGGGTGATCACGGTCCGCCGGAGGACCTTGGCATTGTTTGGCGCGGCCATCAGCGACCACCTCCCGCATAGGCCTTTTGATACCGTGCCAGAAGCGCCTGGTCATAGCCATCCACGGCCGCCAGCCATTCGAGGACTCGCGCCGCCCGCTGATCCGCACGCACAGGGAAAGCGATCGGCCGACCCCGACCGTCAATGATCAGCCCGACCTCCCCGCCGGCGACCTCACCTTCCACGCGCCTGCCCGGCCCCGCACCCATATCCACGCCGCGCCTCGGCTCGACCGTAAACCCGGCTCGCTCATTTGCGCCCAGGGGCAGCCGGATTAGCTGGCCGCCACGCAGCTCGATGCGCTCGCGCCGGCCATCCGGCAGCGACAGGGAAACCACCGCCAGAAGTTCTCCGGACCGCGCGCCGGCCTTGGGGGCAATGCAAGATCCCAATGGGACCAGGCAGTCGCGGAGCAGGACCTCTAATGCCACGTCTGGCCGCACATCCGAAATTGCGCCGAGATGAGGCATCATGAACACGCTGTCAACAAACAGCCGTGAGACTCCCTCCGGCTGAATTGCGTCGATCAGCATCATCATTGCCTGTGAGCGGCGTGGCGCGTTGGAGAGCACTCCCCCGCTGCCCACGATCACGTCGAGCTGCGAAAGGTGGACCAGTGGCTGGCCCGTCAACTTCTGATCAAATACGTCATCAAAAGTCCGTTTTTGCTGCACACCGCGCAGGGTGACGGCAAGTTTGCTGTGGCTGTCAAATGACAGGCGAATCGCCTCGCGCGCGATCGCGTGCTCGAAGGCAAGCTCGTCGATCGTCTGCGGCAGCGTAGTCGGACGGATCATTTTGTTGGCAGTCCAATTGCGTAGATCGCGCTCGGTCAGCGCGAACGGCAGCCAACGCATGACCCGCTCGATCCCGCTCTCGGCAAGTACGTTGGCCAAGCTATAGCTCATACCCAGGTTGGCGCTCACGCTGCGATGGAAGGCGCCGTTCATCACCGAAAACACGTCTGTGGTTGCTCCGCCGATGTCCACCGCGAGAATGTTGACCTGATTGGTTTCGGCAAGTTTGCGCAGGATCTTACCAACCGCCATCGGGGTCGGCTGGATCCGGCTGTCAGTCATTGCCAACAGGCTCGGATACCCTGGCGCCTGAGCCATTACGTGCTGCAGAAAGACGTCGTGGATGGCCGCCCTTGCCGGCTCGAGCACTTCCTCGTCCAGCTTGGGCCGAATGTTGTCGACAACCCGCACATCCATGATCTCGCCGAGGACGTCCTCGACGTATTCGCGTGCCTTGATGTTGCCGGCGTAGATCACCGGAACCCTCACATTGCCGCCAAGGCGCGGCCTCGGGTTGGCCGCCGCGATGTATTCCGCAATCGCTGCGACGTGACTGATATCGCCGTTGTCGGTGCCGCCGGACAAGAGGATCATGTCCGGCCGCATCTCTTTGAGCCGGCGAATGCGCTCGACAACGAGCCGCGCGTCGTCAATCGAAACGACATCCATGACGATCGCACCAGCGCCAAGTGCACAGCGTTGCGCGCTCTCCGCGGTCAGGGTCTTGATAATGCCGGCGACCGTCATCTGCAGGCCGCCACCAGCGCTGCTTGTGGCGACAAAGAGGTCCACGCCCTTGCCATCTGTTGCGGGGATAACCAGTTGGCCGTCCGACAGTAGGTGACGGCCAGAGGACTGCTCTAGCCTACGTAAGGCATTATGAACGCCGACCATGACGTCTTCGTGCGGTGACTCCACGGTGGTAGGGGCCTCGCCTCGTGCAGCGAGCCGGAAACCATCGGTGCCCCGCTCAATCAGGATGGCTTTGGTGGTGGTACTGCCGACGTCTGCGGCGAGGATCGCGGAGAGTTGGTCCATGGGCGATACCTCCTGCTCTGAAGCGTTGGCCGCCACTGGTGCGCTCGCAGCCGCCTTCTACTTCCTGTTACCGATCTAGTACGACACGTGCCAGATTATGTTTCGCAACCGGTACCAGTCGAAACCGCCCGCGCCCCTCATGCTCTCCCCCTAATCTCGCCTAAGGTAGAGGTCGATCCAGTCAAATCGATTGCCAACCGGCGGCCGAACACCGGCCAACCTCGGCGAGAACCAGATAGCGCCCGCCTGCTGCAGAATGCCGGTTGCCACCGAATCCGCACGGATCTGAGCATCTGCCTTGCGATAGGCCGTCGCGCGGGCAACGGGGTCCATTGTGCTGCGGGCGGTCTCAAGCAGCTCATCCGTTGCCGTGCTGCGGTAGCCGGCGCGGTTGGATGCGCCGACCCAATCCGAATGAAACAGATAATAAAGGGCATCGGGGTCGGGCCAATCGTATTGGAGGAGCCAGGCATTTGCCGAGCCGGCGACAAGATCCGTCACGTTTGTCCGCCGTGGGGCGACCAAACGTACGGCGATCCCCGCGGAGCGCCATGCGTCTGCAACCTGTTGGGCGAGGCCGGCCCACCATGCGTCATCCTCGTAGGTTGCGAGGCGCAGTTCGAGAACCTGCCCGTCACGTCGCAGCATCCCGTCATCGCCAGCGCGCCAACCGGCGCTCGCCAGCATCCTAATCGCAGCGTCGGGTTTGGTCACTGGCACCGCGACTGAGTCTGCGCCCGGCTTGCCGGCGGCCACGAGCGATGCGGTCGAAATCCACGGGGCTCCAGCCTGCTCGGCTAGCACCGTACGCGGAAGCAGAACCAGGACAGCCTCACGCACCGCACGGTCTGCCAACTGCCCACCGGTCGCAGCCGAGATGGTCATGTACATCACGGCGTCACCGCCGGTCCGGTACTCCCGCCAATCGTCCGGGCGAGCAATGGCGGCACGCCCAGCCAATCCGGTTGGCGGCCACCAAACCAGATCCGCCCCGGCGACGATGGCCTGCCCGACGGCCGAGTCGCCGTCGAAGAGGTTAATGTTGACTCGCTCCGGGTACGCCGCACCAGGATTGGCGGCACCGGAAGGCGGCCAGGCATACTCCGCGTAAGGCAGAAGGACGTAGTGGGTCGCTGCAGTTTCCGCAAGGCGGTACGGTCCGCTGCCGAGCACTTCTCCGGCCTGCAGTGAACTCCCTTGGGATCCCGCGTCGTCCAGCGCCGCCAGCGTCGACGGTGCCATAATGGCCAGACGTGGGTCTGCCAGCGCCGTCAAGACCGGCGGAAAACGTTGATCGTACGCAATGGTCACCGCAAGGCCGGTCGCGCTTACATCTCTCACTGGACCGAGCAGTCGCGCAACCGGAAACAAGGCTGGGCCACCCGTCGCGACCCGCCACAGGTTGGCAGCGACCGCGGCCCCATCCACCGGGGTGCCGTCATGAAATGTCATCCCTGTGCGCAAAACCAGGGTGATGCTCAGCCCGTCGGCGGCAAAGCGCCACTCATGGGCAAGGCCAGGCTCCGGAACCCCGTCGTCTCCCAGACTGAGCAGTGTGTCGAACACGGCCGTATGCAGCGGAGTTGCGAACATCGATCGATGCGGGTCAATTGTGCCGTAGGCGGCCGGAATGGCAGCGGTCAGAGTCCCCCCTGCCCGGCCAGCGATGCGCCCTTGCGTGCAACTACCGACCAACAGGACGATGATGAACAGCACTGCCACCCGACGATGACGGTCAGTACGACAAGGACCAAACAGGATTGATCAACCTCCGAAGATGTCCGGCGAGGGTACCCGCACCAGAGCCATGGCTTTCGGCAGGAACCCGGCGCGTACCTGCCAGGCCATCGCTAGCCCGAAGCTTGCCCCCGGCGCGTACGATAGGCGGCCGCCTCTGCGACATGCTCCACATCAACACTGTCCTGCCCAGCTAAATCCGCGATGGTGCGGGCAACGCGCAGCACCGACAGATAGCCCCTGGCGGAAAGCCCCAACTCGCGATGAACCTCTCCCAGCACCTCTCGTGCGCCACTGCTTAGAGCGGCGGCAGCAATGACCGAGGAATCGGGCGCGGTACCGTTGCGGAACCCTTTGCCATAGCGGGCAGCAGCGCGCCCCCACGCAAGCGCAACCACGGTACGGTGGTGGCCAAGCCGATCACTGGGGGCGACCACCCCCTCCCCTACCGGGACGGTTGCGCAAGGCACCGTAGCGCGGTCGCGCCCTGCACCCTCGCCGCCCCCATGAAGTCCGTCGAGATCATACAGGTCCGGACCGAGCACCTCGACCTGGAGATCCAGCCGGTCCATAAGCGGGCCCGAGAGCCGCCGCCAAAACGCCGCCCGCGCCGTCGCGGAGCAGGTGCATGCTGCGCCCACGCTGCCAGTGCGGCCACAGGGGCATAGATTTGAGGTCGCTGCCACCTGAAACCACGCCGGTACACGAAGTGGTGTAACATCGGCGCGCAACTCCACCCAGTGACGGTCCATGCACAGGCAAAGAGCAGTGAGGACCTCCGCGCGATGGTGGCCCAGCTCATCCAGGACCAATACGCCTCGGTGGGCCAATGACGCTTCGCCGATCATGAAGGGTCGCCCCCGGCCCAGCAGTCCGCCGAGACTTATCCCGGTCAGTGGCTCGCGCAACGGGCGAACTGCTGCAGGAAGCCGGTCCTCCTCATGCCGACTGCCGTCCGCGGGTGGACGGAGGGCGACCATCGCAGTGATCTCAAGGAGCTCATCGTTGTCGGGCGGCGGCAATAGCGCGTGAATCGAGCGCGCGAGAAGGCTCTTACCCGCACCTGGCGGCCCTAGGAAGCAGCAATGGTGTCCGCCCGCCGCCGCAATCAAGGAAGCCCGCACCGGTCCGGCCAGTCCTGCAATCGACGCAAAGGCACTCTCGCTCTTGGCCAGGGCAACGGAGGTGACGGACTGAGCAGGGCGAGGCGCCGCCGTCGTCGGCCCCGTCGTCAGCAGCTCAGTCAAGGATCGAACGACGCGAACCCGAATGCCAGCCAGACACGCGAGGTCGGCATCCTCCGGCGACACGATCACCTCGCTATGCCCTGCCTTGCGTGCGGCCACCGCAAAAGGCAGCGCTCCCGGCGCTGATCGAATCAGCCCATCAAGTCCCACCTCGCCCCAGAACGCGGACGTCGACTCCGGCGCCATAGCCAGGTGACCTGTGGTGACCAATAGCCCTGCGGCAATCGCCAGATCCAGTGATGCGCCGTGCTTAGGCAAGTCTGCCGGCGTGAGGCTAACCACGATCTGCCGCGGCGGTAAACGGCACCCCGTAGCAGCCATGGCGGATCGGACACGCCGCGCAGCCTCTTGCACCGTCCTCCCTGCCAGGCCTACAATCTCGATCCCTGGCAGACCACCACGCATGCTGACCTCAACGCCAACCAGTCTACCCTCGATCCCAACCAGGACGCCTCCTGTGATCATCACGCCCCGCGTCGCTCAGAATGCATCGCGCAGGATGTCGACCTTGGTCGGTTGGCCAGATCGGTCAAGTCTGACGACCACGACGTCAAACCTGCAGACGGTGTCCACCGGTCGCTCAGTATCCTTTAGATAGGAAATCGCTAGGCGACGAAGCCGATGTTGCTTGCGTAGGTCGACCGCCTCGCCAGCTCGTTGCAGCGCCATGCTGCCGCGACGAGCCTTGACCTCAATGAACGCCATCGTCTCGCCGTCTTTGGCCACGATGTCGATCTCACCGTAGCGCGAGCGAACGTTACGCGCTATGGGCTGGTATCCCAATTGAAGAATGTGACGATGCGCCGCAGTCTCGGCGGCGCGCCACGCAAGAACCAACTCTTTGGAGGCCGGAACCGTCCCGGCAACTGGCTGTCCGTTGACCATCGCGGTCACCTCCCTTGCAGTGTGTAATTCCATGAATTACCAACTGCACCTGCTGAGCTGACCCCCGGGCGGCGGCTAAATTTTGGCAACTGCGGCCTATGGAGCCACAGAGGCAACAAGGAAGGACCTGTGCGGAGCGAAGAGATGGTGTGTGCGCCATGGCGACACAGCCGAGGCCGGCGACCGTTTCACTGGTGAACGGCCCCCACCCTTGAGTTCGTCACTATGAAACACTTTTGGTTTTGTTCGCCACCATGAAACAGCCGAGGCCGGCGACCGTTTCACTGGTGAACGGCCCCAGCCCTTCAGTTCGTCACTATGAAACACTTTTCGTTTTGTTCGCCACCATGAAACAGTCAGAGCCGGTGACCGTTTCACTGGTGAACGGCCCCGGCCCTTGAGTTCGTCACCATGAAACACTTTTCGTTTTGTTCGCCGCCACGACACAGCCAGAGCCGGCGACTACCGCGCGGAAGCGACAAACGGCCCCTTCAGGGCAGGAGATGCCGCCAACGGAAGGAGAGCCGGTGGATCGGGCACGGACCAAGGCGCCCAAGGGCTGCGACATGCTCAGGGGTCGGGTAACCTTTGTGTTGGGCAAACCCGTAGCCGGGGTAGACGGCATCCATGGCGGCCATTTGCTCGTCTCGGTGGCACTTGGCGAGTATCGAGGCGGCGGCGATCGAAGGGCATTTGGCGTCGCCCTGTGGTATTGCAGCATGTGCCCAACCAAGGCCGCTAACGGGGAGGCCGTCGACAACCGCTGCCGCCGCCTCGATCGCGAGACCAGCCAGGGCGCGGCGCATGGCCGCATGACTCGCGACCAGGATGTTGGTCTGGTCGATCTCGGCCGGTGAGGTTTCGGCGATGGCCCAGCCAATGGCATGATCGCGGATGGCAGTTGCGAGGTCGGCGCGCGCTGCGGGTGAAAGCGCTTTGGAGTCGTTGAGCCGCGGCAGGTAGAGACCGACGGGCAAGATCACGGCGGCGGCGACGACTGGGCCGGCAAGCGGCCCGCGTCCGGCTTCATCGAGGCCGGCAACGTTGCCCTGCCAGCCGTGCGATTGACTCACCGCAAGCTCAAACTGCCACATCTGAGCGACGCGGCGGCGGTCAGCTTCGGGCGTAAGGCGAGGCACTCACTCCGACTCCTCTTGGCGTTCGGCGGCCGGTGGCTGCTCCAGCGAGATGCGACCGAGGCCGCCACGGCGAAACTCGGCGATGAGCATCGCAGCGGCATGAGGTAGCGAAGGCCGACCGCCAGCCTCCAAAGCCCCCCGCCGCAACGCCCATGCGGTAAGCCAGTCGAGCGCGGTCGGCTCAGCCACCGATGCCACCGGCGCGTCGGCGCCGATGCGCAACAGCGCCGTCAACCGCTCCCGCGACATCGATGACTGCAAAAACCTGATCAAAAAGGCTGCCGCGTCAACTTCGCTAAACGCGCCGTCGGGCAGGATACCGAGCAGAGAAAGGATGGCGACCTCGTCCTGGTCACGTGGGGCTGGCGGCAACACCCCTGGCAAATCGAGCAGCCAGATACTGCCGGGCAGGACGATCCATTGCTGGCCGCGGGTGAGCCCCGGCCGGGCACCGGTTTGGGCTTTGTGCCGGCCGCCAATCAGATTGAGGACAGACGACTTGCCGACGTTGGGGACGCCGAGTGCGGCTACTTTGATCGACCGCTTGGGCTGGCTGCGATCCGACATGCCGCGGATCGCTTCGATCAGCGAGCGGGCCTGCGACCGCGCCGTCTGCCCGCTGGCAACAGCGTCGGCCGCAACGGCAGGCACACCGAGCATATCGATGCTGTGGCGACGCCAGGCGGCGGTCACGGACGGATCCGCGAGGTCGGCCTTGTTGAGGATCATCAGGCGCGGTTTGCCATCCAGGACAGTGGCCAAGCCGTGCCAACGACAAGTGCGAGGCGCGCGCGCGTCGACGACTTCTAACACCAGATCGAGGTGCTCCAGGTGACGGTCGAGGAATCGCCTGGTCCGGGCCATCAATCCCGGATACCAGTTGGCCGTTTGGGGGGCCATCAGCGGTTAATGGATCAGCCCGAAAAGGCTGACCGGCCAGTAGATCAAGAATGCCTTGCCGCGCAGGTTGACAAGCGGCACCGGACCGAAGTAGCGACTGTCCTCGCTGTTGCGCCGGTTGTCGCCCATGACAAAAACGTGCTCCGGAGGCACGGTGACTGCGCCATAGTCGCCGTAGCTGTCGGGATAGGCAACGTAGGTTTCCTCGATGAACTCGCCGTCAACAAAGACACGGCCATCCCGGATCTCAACGGTCTCTCCCGGCAACCCGATCACGCGCTTAATGAAGTCGCGCGTCGGGTCGCGGGGGTAGGCAAAAACAACGATGTCACCGCGCTCAGGCTCGTGAATGCGGTAAACGACCTTATTGACAAATAGCCGCTCCAGCTCATGCAGGGTGGGCTCCATCGAGGGACCAAGTACGACAAACGTCTCGACGACAAAACCGCGCACCGCAAAAGCAAGAACGACGGCGATGAGGATAGTCTCCGCGATTTCGCGGACTGCCCTACGTGTAGCCGTCGCCGTCATCTTGCGCGAGCCCCCTTTAATTGCAGGCCGGGGCCCAATCTAATTAGTCCCTGCGCTCCCGGATCCGTGCCGCCTTGCCCTTAAGTCCACGCAGGTAGTATAGCTTGGCGCGCCGTACCCGGCCGCGCCGTGCGACCTCGATCTTGGCCAACCGGGGCGAGTGGACCAAAAAAGTCCGCTCGACGCCAATGCCGAAGGAAACTCGCCGGACAGTAAAAGTCTCGTCCAAGCCGCCGCCCTTGCGATCAATGACTACACCCTCGTAGACCTGGATCCGCTCGCGCCCGCCCTCAACAACCTTAGCGTGCACTCGAACCGTGTCACCGGGCCGAAACTCCGGGATATCTTGCCGAAGATACTGCTGTTGTACCATCTGAACCAGGTCCATCTTGGGCCCCCCTCTCAAACATGGCGATTATATCACACGCATTGGAACGCAACACTACTAAAGCTGCACCATGGTGCGCTGGGTCGCCGGTCGCCGTGCCTCGCGGTACGGACCGGCTAGCGGTGCCGTGCAAGAAGCTTTGTTTCCTCGGGAGTCAACGCGTCAAGGTCGATAAGCTCCGGCCGGCGGCTGATGGTGCGCAACAAGGACTGCTCCTGCCGCCAACGACGGATCGCGCCATGGTCGCCGGAACGGAGCACCTCCGGGACGCTGAGCCCCCGAAACTCCGGTGGTCTGGTGTACTGCGGGTATTCGAGCCGCCGGGCCTCGCCGGCGACGCCAAAGGACTCCTCCGCAAGCGATGCGCTGGCACCCAAAACCCCAGGCAACTGGCGGGCGATGGCATCGATCAGGACCATCGCTGGCAGCTCGCCGCCGGTCAGGACAAAGTCGCCGAGCGAGACCTCCTCGGCCTCCAAACCCACGCTTACCCTCTCGTCGATGCCCTCATAGTGCCCGCAGAGGAGCACCAACCAGGGCACGGCGGCAAGTTCTTGCACCGTGGCCTGGCGAAGGACCCGTCCGGCGGGCGAGAACAGGATAACCTTTGGTTTTGTGTCCACAACCGGATGGTCCGCGACCGCGGCCTGCGCGATCAAGTGGTCATATAGGGCAAAAAAGGGTCCCGGCCGCATCACCATGCCCGCACCGCCGCCGTACGGGTAGTCGTCCACCGTACGGTGCCGGTCCTCGGTATGGTCACGCAGGTCGTGCACGCGGATCTCGACGGCGCCAACTTCCTGCGCCCGGGCGACGATACTAGTGCCCAGGGGCCCCGCAAACATGCCGGGAAAGATTGTAGCGACGTCGATGCGCACAGCTATTCCTCCCGCGGCCAATCGACAACCATTCGACCCGCCCCCAGGTCGACTCTGAGCACAACCGAGCGCAAGGCCGGCACCAGTTGCTCACGCCCTCCACCCGGCGGCACCACCGCAAAGCAATCGTTGGCCGGCCCCGGATACACCCGCGTCAACTCACCCCGGTGGGTGCCATCCTTGTCGTAGACCGCCAGCCCGATCAGCTGGTAGTGATAGTAGGTGTCCTGCGGCAGAGGCCACGCCTCCGAGACCGGGACGAGCAGGTCAACCCCGCGCAAAGACTCTGCCTGCTCCCTGCAATCGACACCTTGGAGCTTAAGCGCGATCAGCCGTCCACCATCGGCGACGCTTTCGACAGCGACTTTACGCGACGGCTCACCTTCACGTCCAAGCCATACGGCTTCCAGCACCCGAAACCGCTCCGGCCGATCGGTGTGGGGAAACACGTTGACCTCGCCGCGCAGGCCGCGCGGCGAGGTAATGGTGCCAATCGTCAGATACGCGGGCTGTCGTGGACCCTCGGTGCTCATTGCTTGGCCAGCTCCACGTCAACGCGGCGCTGATCCTGCGCGGCGACGGACCGCATCACAACACGCAGGGCACGAATCACCTTGCCCTGCTTGCCGATAACCCTGCCGACGTCCTCGGGTGCAACCCGAATCTCGTACCGGATCGCGTCTTCACCTGAGACTTCCGCCACAGATACCGCCGCTGGATCATCGACCATGTGCCGAACGATGACCGCGAGCATATCCCGCATCGATACTACTCCTCGCCGCCGTTGTGCCCAGTCTGACCGCTCGTCTGGCTCCTAGAGAACGCCGGCGTGGCCAAGCAGCAACTTGACACGGTCGGTCGGCTCTGCTCCCTTGCTCAGCCATTCCTTGGCGCGGTCAGCATCGACGACGATTGCCGATGGCTCTTGCCGCGGATCGTAGGTACCGATCTCCTCGATGACGCGACCATCGCGCGGAAGGCGCGAGTCGGCGATTACAATGCGGTAGAAGGGTTTTTTGCGTCCACCAATACGCTTTAGACGAATCTTAGTGCTCACTCTTGCTCCTCATCCTCTCTCTGCCGGGTCACCCCGGCACTGCTGCTCCTAACCATAGACCAAAATGGCGTCGATCGTCTAGAACGGCCGGCGACGGCCACCTCGGCCGCCGTCGGCACGACCCGCCATTTGCCTGATCATCCGCCGCGCGTCATCGTAACTACGCAACAGGCGGTTGACTGCCTGGACTGATGTCCCACTCCCGCGGGCGATACGGCGCCGCCGACTGCCGTCGATGACCGAAGGATTGCGTCGCTCCTCGGGCGTCATCGAGTGGATGATCGCCTCGGTATGCGACAACTCTCGCTCATCGACCTGCAGAGGCATGTTTTTGCGCTGCAGGCCGGGAACCATCCCTAGCAGCTGCTCAAGGCCGCCCATTTTGCGGACTTGCTTTAGCTGGTCGAGAAAGTCTTCAAGGGTAAAATCCGCCTGGCGCAGCTTGCGCTCCATCTCTGCCGCCTTGGCGGCGTCCATGGTCTGCTCCGCCCGCTCGATCAATGTTAACACGTCGCCCATCCCAAGGATCCGCGACGCCATGCGCTCGGGGTGAAAAGGCTCCAAGGCCTCGAGCTTTTCGCCGACGCCGGCAAACTTGATCGGTTTGCCAGTGACGGCCTTGACCGAGAGCGCCGCACCACCTCGGGTGTCGCCGTCGAGCTTGGTCAAGATAATGCCATCAATACCAACCGCCGCAGTGAATTGCTCTGCCACCTTGACGGCGTCCTGACCGGTCATTGAGTCGACAACCAACAATACCTCATGCGGCTTGGATCTGCGCCTAAGCTCAGCCAATTGGCCCATTAGTTGCTCGTCCACATGCAGGCGACCGGCAGTGTCCACAATCAGGTAGTCGCATCCGTGCCTCTGGCACTCCATGAGCAGCGGTGCGACAGCCGCCAGCGGATCCGACCCGGCTTCGGCGACAAACGAAGGCACGCCAATCGACTCGCCAAGCCGTCGGAGCTGCAAGCCGCCGGCGGGCCGCTGGGTGTCAAGCCCACCAAGCATGGGGCTGCGCCCTTCGCGTTTGAGCAACAGCGCCAGTTTGCCGCATGCGGTGGTCTTGCCCGAACCCTGCAGACCGACCAGCATAATCAGAGTTGGGGGCTTTGGCGCAACTGCAAGCCGCGCCCGAGTGCCACCCAGCAACGTGGTTAGCTCCTCGTGAACGATTTTCACCACTTGCTGCCCCGGCGTCAAGCTCTCCAGCACTTCCTGGCCGATCGAGCGCTCCGTAACCTTGGCCGTAAACTCACGAGCCACCCGGTAGTTGACGTCAGCCTCAAGTAGGGCAAGGCGCACCTCACGCATCGCGGCCTGCACGTCCGCCGCGTTGAGCTTGCCTTTGCCGCGCAGCCGGCGGAAGACTTCGCTCAGCTTGTCGCCCAGGGAACCGAACACGCTACTCATGTGAGCGGTGCTCCTCTCCAGTTAGTGCCGGCCGCAGCAATGCATCGACGAACTCCTGTGGAACGAACTCAATCAGGTCGTCAAGTCCCTCGCCGGTGCCGAGCATCTTGACGGGAACGCCTAGCTCACGGCGGATGCGAAAGACGGTTCCCCCGCGCGCCGCGCTATCAATCTTGGTCAGGATCACGCCAGTCAACGGCGATGCCTCGCCAAACGTCTTCGCCTGCGCAAAGGTGTTCGAGCCCATGGTTGCATCGAGAACCAGCAGCGTTTCCTGTGGCGCCCCCTCCATGGCCCGGCCGGCCACCCTAATGGTCTTGCGAAGCTCCTCCATCAGGTTTTTGCGGGTGTGCAGGCGACCGGCGGTATCGAGAATGACGACCTCATGCCCGCGAGCCTTGGCGGCCTCGATCGTGTCAAACGCGACCGCCGCGGGGTCCGCACCCGCCTGATGAGCGACAAAACTGGCGCCGGTGCGCTTGGCCCACACCTCGAGTTGCTCGATTGCCGCCGCCCTAAATGTATCCCCGGCGCCCATGATCACCCTGGCGCCTGACCCGGCGTAACGATGGGCAAGCTTGCCGATCGTGGTGGTCTTGCCGGTGCCGTTGACGCCAACAACCGCAATGACCAACGGGGCTCCCGCTTTGCCCATCGGCCGCAAGGGTGCCGCCGGACCCAATAGATCGACCAGCCTTGCCGTCAACATCGCGAATAGCTCGCTCGTGTCGGCCCGGCGCGGCAGGTCGCGGCGGAGATCGGCCAATAACTCAAGGACGAGGTCTACGCCCATGTCCGACTCGACGAGGGCCTCCTCGAGCGTATCCCAGAGCTCATCGTTGACTGGCCGGCGGCCACTAAAAACGTCCGCTAGGCGTCCCAACAAGCCTTTGCGCGCGCGGGCCATGCCCGAAAACAGCGACTTGACCGGCATCAGCCGACTCTCCCCTCTTTGCCAGGCTCGGCGAGCCGCACCGAGATCATCCGCGAGACGCCGTCTTCTTCCATCGTCAGGCCGTACAGCACATCTGCGGCCTCCATCGTGGCCTTGCTGTGGGAAACCACAAGGAACTGGCGTTCTCCGGCCAGGCTACGCAAGTAACGCCGAAACCGTAGGCAGTTGGGCTCGTCGAGGTAGGCGTCGACCTCATCCAGCACGCAGAAACCGGTCTTGCTGTTGCCGACCATCGCGAACAGCAGGGCGATGGCGGTCAGCGCGCGCTCGCCGCCCGACAGCAGTGCCAGGCTGGTCATGCGTTTGCCGGGCGGCTGCGCCATGACCTCGACGCCCGAACTGAGCGGGTGATCCGGATCGGTCAGCTCCAGGTCGGCTCGACCGCCGCCAAAAAGATCGGTAAACACCGCGGCAAACCGCTCGCGCATCTCGCCAAAGCTCCGCAAAAAACGGGTCTCGATCTCGCGCTCAAGCTCGAGTGCTGAGGCTGCCAGCGCCGCAGCCGAGGCCGCGAGGTCTTCTTCCTGGGCAACGAGGAAACCGTGTCTCTCCGCCAGTCGGCGGCACTGCTCGGCGGCACCGAGATCGACGGTGCCAACCGCTGCCAGGTCAGCCTCCACCTCCGCCAGCTCGGCACGGCACGCCGCGACATCACGCTCAGGTTGCGGGACGAGGTCGCCAAAGCGCAGGGGCATCGCCCGGCGCTCAATCTCAAGCGTCCGCGCCTCACCGGCCATCCGCTCGATGTTGATCGCCAGACGGGCAAGGCGCCGGTCCAGGTCGGCCTTGGCGGCGGTGACTTGATCCAGATGCTGCCGTGCGTTACGTAAGGCCAGATCCTTGCCCCTGACCTCGATCGCCAGTCGCTCAGCCTCGCTCTCTGCTGCCTGCCGCGCACTCTCCACCTGCGCGAGGTGGCCCCTTTGGGCCTCACACTCGGTCAGTAATGCCGCTAAGGCGTGATCGGCGCCGGCCATCCGTTGCTCCGCCGCCGATGCCTCGCGTCGGAGCCGTGCGGCTTCGGATTGCAGCCCTGCCAGGCGCTGGGCCGCAGCCCGAGCAATCTCGCGCGCCTTAGTCTGCTCCAGCCGCAGACTCTCGGTCTCGGCAGCGGCGGCGGCGACGAGTTGGGCGGCTTGCCGGGCCGTCTGTCCGGCCGCTTCGGATGCGGCGGTCGATGCGGTAAGTCGTCCCTCGATTGCCGTCAGTGCGAGTGCGGTCTGGTCACGTGCAGTTGCTGCGGCTGCGAGCTGTGCGGCGAGGCGATCGACCTCTGCCCTAAGCGACCCCCTGCGGGCGGTGAGCTGGGCCTCCGCATGGGCAAGCTGTTGCTGTCGCTGCTGTGCTGTCGCACGGGTGCGCTCTGCCTGACCGCGCTGCGCTGTGAGGCGACGGACCTGGGCCTGGCCGTCACCGATTGCGGCGGCCAGATCAGCAAGTTGGGCCGCTCCCGATGCCGTGGCCGCGCTCGCCGCGGTGATCTGGGCCGCGAGACGGCGCCGCTCGCGGCTAAGGGTAATGCTGTCTACTCCGCCCACGCTGCCGGCACGGATCAGGACCCCGCCTGGCAACAGCGCTGCGCCGTCGGGCATCACGACGCCGCGCACCCATCCTCTGGCCTGCGCCGCGACCGCCGTCGGTAGATCGGTGGCGCAGGTAAAACCCGCCAGCAGTCTGTCCAAGGTGCCCTCAGGCAGCGCGCGTGGGTCGCGGGTACGCACGAGTGCCCGCAGAGGTTGGCCACCCTGCAACTGGGCATCCAGGTCAGCTCCGCCGGCGGCATCGGCAGCCATCAGCACGGCGACGCCATCGTTGCCGCCACTGGACGCGCGCACGATGACCGCGTCCACAGCGCGGAAATCGTCCACCACCAGGGCGTGCTGGGCGAGGCCGAGGGCGGTAGAAACGGCTGCCTCCCAGCCGGGCTCGACCTCCAAAAGCTCAGCAAGTGGGGTCACGGTGCTGCTCAAAGAGTGCTCTCGCGCGAGCCGGGCGGCGGTCCTGGCGGCAGCGGCGAGCGGCGGACGCAACGCGGTGGCCTCAAGCTCTGCGAGCGTTTGCTGGGCCACGACCAGTTCACCGTCAAGCTTGGCCTGGGCGGATTGGCGGCGCGCATGCTCTTCGCGGGATTGGCTGAGAGCACGCTCCGCCGCGGCCAGCGCCGTACGGGATTCGTTGAGCTGGCGCACCGCGGAGTCGACGGCAGAACGAGCCTCTGCCTCCTGCCCTAACACTTTTCCCAGATCGGTTTCGACCACTGCCATCTCACGACGCCGGGCTAGCAGCGCCGCGGAAACCATCTCGACCTGATTGCGGGCAGAGGCGGCGCGCTCTTGCAGCCGCGCCCACTCAGTCTTTTGCTCCGCTGCCACGCCGCTCGCGACCGCCGCGGCTTGGGCGGCTTGCTCTGCCGCTGCGCGCGCCTCGCCAAGGCGGGCGTCAGATTCCTCGAGCCGGCGCGCAAGATCGTCGAGGGTCGGCTCACCCTCGCGGGCCTCGTAACGCTGACCGGCAAGGCTGTCTGCCTCCGCCAAGGACGCCTCTGCCTGGCCCAGCCTTGCGGCCAGGGTCGCGCAATCGTCGGCCAATGCCGCGCGGGCTCGCTGCTGCTGCTCCGAACGCTCGGTCAGGACAGCCAGCGCCGAGAGTAGGCGGTGCTCTTCGGCAAGTGCGGCGCGCAATTGTCCATCGGCGGCTTCGCGCTGCTGTCGCGACTCGGTCAGGGCCGACTCCAGTGAGTTGGTCTGAGACGCCGCATCCGCCAGCAGCTCTGCCAACTCGGCTGTCTTGCCCTGCCATTCGGCGCGCCGGGCAACCGCATCGCTGGCCCGACGGTCCAGATGATAGGTCGCGTCCGCCCAAAGGCGGGCAGCGAGGTCCTCGCGCCTGGTCCGCAAGGCGACGTACCGCTCGGCCGCGGCGGCCTCGTGGCGCAGGGGGCGCAGCTGCCCCTCCAGCTCGCTGATCAGATCACGGACTCGCTGGCGGGCACCATCGGCCTCGGCTAGCCGACGCTCGGCCTCCTGGCGACGCGAACGATAGCGCGTAAGGCCGGCAGCCTCCTCAACCACGCCGCGACGATCCTCCGGGCGCGACTTGAGGATCTCATCAACGGCGGCCTGCGGCATATAAGCATAGGCAGCGCCTGCCGTCCCGGTGCCAGCCAGGAGATCGACGACGTCTTTGAGCCGACAGGGCACCCGGTTGATTGAGTACTCGGCATCACCGGAGCGCAGTAGGCGACGCGTGATCTCCACCTCTCGGTACGCCACCGGGAGGAGCCCGTCAGCATTATCGAGCGTGACCGAAACCTCGGCGACGCCCAGGGGACGCCGGGTGGCGCTGCCGGCAAAGATGACTTCCTCCCAGCGGGAGCCGCGCAAAAGGCGGGGATTTTGCTCGCCAAAGACCCAGCGCAGAGCGTCGACGATGTTGCTCTTGCCGCTGCCATTTGGGCCCACCAAACACGTAATCCCGGCCCGAAAATCAAGAACGGCCCGGTCAGCAAACGACTTGAACCCAAATATCTCAAGCTTGGTCAGGCGCGTGATCGATCTCTCCTATCATGACCCGGCGTCAGCGCACTTAGGTCGCCGACGCCTCCGCCATTGTACCATGCAGGTCAGCGTGGCAGGAGCCTGGACAGGAGCTGCCCCGCGGCGTCCTTTTCCGCCTGCCGGCGACTGCTCGCCGAAGCATCAGCCGAGTCTGCGCCCACGGTCACCCGCACCGACCAGGTCGGCGCATGATCCGGCCCCTCACGGGTCAAGACCTGATAGGCGGGCGTCAAGCCGCGGGCCTGGGCCAACTCCTGCAAGGTCGATTTGGTGTCGCTCCCCGATGCCCCGGCCGCCAGGTCGCCAATCCAATCGCCCAAATCCTGCTCCACCACGCGCACCGCGGCCCCGTACCCAGCCCCCAGGTAAATCGCCGCCAGGACCGCCTCGTAGGCCCGGCTCAGGTTGGATGGCCGGCTCCGGCCGCCGTCCAGGTCCTCGCCGCGTCCAAGGCGTAGCGCCGCGCCGATATCCCAGGCCTCGGCCACACGGGCGAGAGCATTTCCGGAAACCACGTTGGCACGGATGCGTGTCAAATCGCCGGGCGCGAGATCAGGGTAGCGAAGCCAAAGGATCTCCGCGACGCACAGGTCCAAGACCGCGTCGCCCAGGAATTCCAGCCGTTCGTTATCCTCTATCGCGGAGCCTGCCTCGTGGACATACGAGCTGTGGGTCAGCGCCACCCTGAGCGATTGCCGGAGCCCTGGGTCTAGCACCGGTTGTCCCAGCGTCGCGGCGAGCCGCCGCTCAAATCCCGTCTCTTCAGTCAGCGCGATCAACTCCTCTCCACCTTCTGCATTCGAAGGCGCACACGACGTGGCGCGCATCGCACACAACGCACAAGGCCGGCCGACCGCCCCGGCGGGACGGCCGGCCGGCAGACTTCGAACAAAGACCTCAATCACCACGGCGGCGTATTGCCTGCGCTGCCTTAGCTGCCTGCGCCTATTCGTGCTGCTTGATGTACGCTACTGCATCACCGACTGAGGTGATCCGCTCCGCATGCTCGTCCGGGATCTCGATCTCAAACTCTTCCTCGATCGCCATGATCAACTCGACGATGTCGAGCGAGTCCGCGCCAAGGTCGTCGATGAAGCGCGAACCGAGCGCAATCTCGTCCTCCTTGACGTCCAGTTGGTCCAAGATCAGCCGCTTGACCCTGCCGAGTATCGCATCTGTCTCCGCCAATCGTCCATCTCCCCTCCGGCGACCGCGCTAGATGCTCAGTCCACCGTCAATGACAAATACCTGACCTGTGATATAGGCGGCCGCCGGGCTGGCCAAGAACTGCACCAGCGCTGCCACCTCTTCGGCCCGGCCCGCTCGCCCCATCGGCACGGCGCCGAGCATGGCCTGCCGGGCCTCGGGCGACATGGAACCGGTCATCTCGGTTTCGATGTAGCCCGGCGCCACCGCGTTGACGGTGATGCCGCGCGCCGCGACCTCGCGGGCGATCGATTTGGTCAGCCCAATGATGCCCGCCTTGGCGGCGGCATAGTTGGCTTGCCCAGGGTTGCCCCGTAGTCCGATGATCGAACTCAGGCTGATGATCGCACCCTGCCGCTGACGCAGCATCGGCCGCAGTGCCGCCCTAGTACAATGGAACGCCCCGCCCAGGCTGGTGTCAAGGACCTGCCGCCAGTCGGCGTCCGACATCCGCATGGCCAGGCCGTCGCGGGTGATCCCGGCATTGTTGACCAGCACGTCAAGCCGACCCGTTGCCGAGAGCAGCTCGTCCATCCCCTGCCTAACAGCGGCAGGGTCCGCAACGTCAAACCCCAGGACCATGCCGTCGGCGCCGGCTGAACGGATCTCGGCCAGCACCGCCTGGGCAAGCTCTACCCTGGTGTGATAGTTGATGCCCACAAACGTCCCCGGGGTGGCAAGGGCCAGGGCACAAGCACGCCCGATGCCGCGTGATCCCCCGGTGATGAGTGCGGTCCTCGTGCTCGTAGACATGGACTGCTCGTCCGCCATCCAGGCTAAAACTCGACCCGCGGCAGCATGATCAGGCCGAGCGCGCCGGGCCCGGCATGAGCGCCAATCACTGGGCCGATGGGCGCCATGGCCGAATCTACCACGTCGTAGCCCTGGACGGCGAGGTCGAGCAATTCCTTGGCGCGATCCTCTGCCCCAGCGCTGATCACCGAAACCTCCACCCGGCTACCAAGCGGGAATCGCTCGTGCGCGGCCTCGACCAGGCGTGGGATGACGCGGGAACGGCTGCGAACCTTGTCCAGGGTGGCATTGATGCCTTCGGGATCGATGTAGAGGAGCGGCTTGACCTGCATGATCGAGCCCAGCAAAGCCTGGGCGCGGCCGATCCGGCCGTTTTTTTGCAGATACTCGAGGGTGTCCACCGAAAAGACCAACATTGTCTGGGCGCGGATCTTTTCCAGGAGTGTGACGATTTCGTCGACGCCAAGGCCTGCTTTGGCCGCCCGCGCGGCGAGGATCGCCAACCTGGCGCAGCCCTGACTCGCCGAGCGGCTGTCAAAGGCCACTACCGGGATGTCGACCAGGCCCCGGGCGGTTTCGGCTGAGGCGAGGGTGCCACTTAGGTGGCTGGAAATGTGGACGCTGATGATCGCGTCGGCGTCGGCGGCGAGCTTCTTGTATAGCTCCATGAACTCTCCGGCCGATGGCTGCGACGTCCGCGGCATGATCTGCGCGGATTTGAGCTTGGCGTAGAACTGGTCTGGCGTTATGTCTACTCCATCCTTGTAGACCTCATCGCCAAAGTGAACATTGAGCGGGATGACCTCGATGCCGTGCTCCGCTACCTGCGCCGGCAGCATATCGGACGTGCTATCGGTGACAATCTTGATCCTCGCCATGCCAATCATCCTTCCCTCGTTGTACTTGCGGTGCGGGGCTGAGCCGCTAGTGCGGCGGCCATGGCGCCCAGGACGTCCTTGCCGGCAAATTGGGCGGCTACCCGGATGCCGTTGGCGACCGCGGTTTCGTTGGACGAACCGTGACACTTGATACATGCGCCATTGAGGCCAAACAGGGGAGCGCCGCCGTACTCGGTGTAGTCCATGACGCGCATGGCACGACGCAATGCGGGTCGGGCGAGTACCCCACCGAGGGCGCTCCGGGTATCGCTCTTCAGCTCGCGGCTGATGCCCTGACCAAGGTGGGCCAGCAGCCCTTCGAGGCCCTTGAGCAAGATGTTGCCGGCAAACGCGTCGCAGACGACCACGTCGGCCGGGCCACCCAGGATGTCGCGGGACTCCACGTTGCCGACGAAGTTGAGGGTTGAGGCCTGCAGAAGATCGTGCGCCGCCCGCACGACCTCGGTCCCTTTGTGGGTCTCAGTACCGATGTTGAGCAATGCGACCCGCGGATTTTGGACCCCTAACACCAGCGAGGAGTAGACTGCCCCAAGCACCCCGTAGGCGAGGAGGTCTTCGGCGCTTGCGTCGACGTTGGCGCCGATGTCGAGCATAAACCATGTGTGGCCCGGCAGCGCCATGTTGGGAAAGACGCTGCCAAGCGCTGGCCGCCGGACGCCCGGCAGACGGCCAAAAGCGAAGAGAGCTCCAGCGAGCAGCGCGCCGGTCGGCCCACACGACACGAAGGCATCCGCCTGGCCGTGCTTGACCTGTTGAAGACCGACAACCATCGACGAATCCTTCATGCGGCGCACCGCGAGGGCTGGTTGGTCGTCGTTGCCGATGACCTCGGCCGTCTGCGTGTAGGTAACCCGGGAATCCTCGCCCAAAGTCGAGCGTGCCGTCGCCAAGGCGGCAGGCTGCCCGAGCAGCCCGACGTTAAGCTGCGGGTCACGCGCAAGGGCGATGCGGGCTCCCTCAGCCTGGGCCAGCGGGGACCGGTCCCCGCCCATCAGGTCAACGAGGACTCGCATCGGGGTACCCTTCTGCTGGCACGGAGAACTGGACCGGCCCAGTGGTGATATCCGCCAGGTCGGCGACCATGAATTTTGCCCGGAATACCTGCTCATCTGAGGAGCGCGTCGTCACCAGCACGACATGCTTGTTGGTGCGGCGGCGCAGGATCTCGGCTTTGGCCACCAGACGCTCACCGACCTGAACGGGGCGTTTGTACTTGACGTTAGCCAACCCGGTGACCACGATGTCGGCATCGACGATGGCGAGTGCCAGCGACTCGGCTTGCGCAAAGAGGTAGTGGCCGCGAACGATGCGGGTCTTTTCAAAGACCATTTCGGCGGTAGTCGCCAAGATCGAGATACCCTGCTGGCCTAGCTGGATGTCCACCAACTCGCCGACAATCTCCCGTTGGCCGAGTGATCGTACTCGCGCGTGGACCATCTCCGCCGCCTGGCGGAGGCGCTCGCGCAACTCAGGCAGGCCAAGCGCCAAACGGTCCAGGCGGATCGTCTGCACGCTGACGCCAAACATCTTGGCAAGATCGTGGTCAGTCAGGAACGGATCATCCCGCAACACGGCGTTGAGATCCGCTTGCCGGCTTTGGCGGGGATGCTTGGACGACATGGCTCGGCCTCCGGTTGCTGGAATCCTCGTGCCCGGCCGTCGGAGGGCCAGATGCCACCGACCTGCCGTGCTGCGGTTAGCACCAAGTGCTATTAGCTACCCCCCGATTATATGGTAAAGACCAGGCATGGACAACCAAATGCACGCAGTTGGCCAAATCCGAGCAGTTGACGCGGGCTCCAGGACAACACAAAGCCGCCGGACGGACTGCTCCGGCGGCAAATCGACCAGTCAGTCGAGCCAGACTTGACGGCTAAGCGACGGCCTTGTGCTATTTCTCTTCGACTTTGATGATCTCGCGGCCGCCGTAGTACCCGCACGACGGGCAAATCCGGTGCGGTAGCCGCGGGCTGTGGCACTGCGGACAGGCGCTCAGCTTTGGTGCGACGGCCTTCCAATTGGCGGCGCGGGACCGCTGACGTGCCTTGGATGTTTTGCGTTTGGGAACTGCCATGACTTGATCCTACTCCTTTGTGTCCTTGGGTTGGTCGGCCTCGGCCGGCCCGTCATGCTTGACCTCGCCGACCCGGAACGCGTCGGCGAATGCCGCGAGCCTTGGGTCGGCTACTTCGACCTCACAGCCACACGGCCCATCGTTGAGCGATTTGCCGCAAACCGGGCAAAGGCCCAGGCATTCTTCGCGGCAAAGCGGTTTCATCGGCAAAGCAAGGGTAAGTACCTCGCGCACCAGCGGCCCGATGTCGATCATACCATCCTGGATCGGCGACATGTCCAGGTCCTCATCCGCCGAAGCGTCGGTGTCGGACCACTCGCGCGCGTCGACCTCGCCGGCGCGCAGGACTCTATCGCCGTGGGCAGGTCCCGTCGGGGGCGCCTCGTTGATGAAAAGGTGCTCCATCTGACCCTGCGCCGGATAGTCAAATTGCACCAAGCAGCGACTGCACTCGAGGTGAGCCGTGGCCTTGGCCTCGCCGACCGCGAGGATCCCCTCTGGCGTCGATGTCAGCGTCAAGCGAACGGACGCCGGCGAAAAGAGCTCACTGGCCTCACCGGCAAGCACCGGAACCGGCACAATCAGGTCCAACGTCCGCTGCTCGCCAGAGGCGCCGATCAGTCCTCGGACGTCAATCTTCATCTGTGCCACCCCCATATAGGCCAAATCTCATTATAGAAGGCCTATTTTGGCCCGGTCAAGCTAGAACGCCGCAAGTAGTCGATGGCATCGGAAAAGCTCGCCACCGCGACGATCTCAACGCCTGTGCCGGCCGCCTTGGCTTCCGCCAGATTCGTCGGGTGGACGAGCATCAGGTCGGCGCCGGCCTGGGCTGCGGCGATCGCCTTGAACATCACTCCGCCGACCGGGCCGATCGTGCCGGCAGCATCTGCCCGGATGTACCCCGTGGCGGCCACCACACGGCCATCCAGAACATCTTCGCCGCCGAGGGCCAAATAGGCGGCGAGAGCAAGCGCAAGCCCGCCAGATGGACCGGTGATGCCATCGGTATCCACTCGGACGGCATGCAACGTGGCAAATCGCGCGTTGACGGTCAGGAGGGCAACGCCAAGCCGCGACTCATCTGCGCCGACCGGTGCCGCGACGATGGGCGCCTCGACGGTCACCAGCCGTTCATCCCGCCAAATCTCGAGCAAGACCGACTGGCCGGGATTCCGACCGCGGAGGATCGGGGCGAGATCGCCGCTCATTGCGACCGGGGTGCCCGCTACCAGGATGATGTCGCCTGGTTGGGGACCGCCGGTGGCGGGCACACGGCCTGAGGTCAGGCCAACCACCCGGACGCCACTCCCAGTGGCCGCCGCCGCAAGGCCTAGCGCCCGGTGCGCGACTGTTGCGGCAATGCCGACGCTCTCGGCCATCTGCTCGGTGCTGTAGGCGAGGTATTCCGCCTCGCTAAGGCCGGTCGGCACCAGGTCGCTGGTCCGCAGGGCGGTGGCGTACGGCACAAAGCCGGCTGCCCATGCCGCCAATCGGTAGAGGTTGGCTGGTTGGGCGCTGACGGTCAACATCAGGACCTCGCCATCCGGCGCCGCTCCAGTCCCTCCGCTCGGAGGACTTGCCCAGACGATCTCCGTCGCGGGCAAGACGCTGAGGATCTTGCCCGGGCCAACCAGTACCCACCCGGTCGGTACGTAGTAGGCCAGGATAAGAAGGATGGCCAAAAAGAGCAGACCCCAGACGATAAGCCGTCGTCTAAAGTACCGCCGCGTGTTGATCCGCGCGTCATCTGCCGCGCTGGCAAGGATACTCATCACTTTTGCAGGCGGCGCACCCGTCCGTCGGCCCTTCGCCGCTTTGCAGCAGGCGCTGTGGGGGCGGGATCAGCCCGCTCTGCTAGGCCTCGCCGGTGGCCTGCGGGGGCTCGTCGCCAGCAGTGCGGGGGCGGCCGGCGTCAGTCGTCCGGCTCGTCTTTGCGCCACTGGCCCGCTCACCGGGGCGCGAAGCCGCCTGTGCACGAAGCTCGCCGCGCGCTGAGTCAACTGCCTTGAGCACGGCGGCCAGGGTCTCCTGTGCCTTGAGCAGCAGACCGTCCGTATAGTCGTTGGCCGACGTCCGGATCTCACGGGCCACCTGGTTTGCCTGGTCGACGATTTCCTCGGCGTGCTTGCGGGCGCTCTCGGTAATGACGTTGTCACGGGACATGTCTTCAGCGCGCTGGGTCGCCTCCCGCAGGATGCGCTCCGCTTCTGCGCGCGCCCCCGTGATCAGCTTGTCGCGATCGCGCAGGACCACTTGCGCCTGGCCGAGCTCGACGGGCAGCTCGTCCCGCAACTGCTCCAATAGGTCGAGCAGTTCGTCTTGATCCAGCATGATCTTGTTGGTCAGCGGCATCTTACGCGCCGCCTCGACGCTCGCCAGTAACTCTTCAACGAGGGCCAGGACGCCCTCGATACCCTGCTCCGCCACCTGCAATCAGCCTCCCCCACATCCCCGGGACGTGCGGCCCCGGATGCTTTGCGTTGTGCCTAGAGCTGTGCCGGGCTTGCCTTGCCGCTCGCGCGATCAGGCAGCCGGCTCTCAACCCCGGGTGGCACGAGGCCCCGGACTGAGGCGCCAAAGGTCGCCAGCATCTTGACCATGCTCGAACTCAGATAGGCGTATTCCGCCGCGGTCGCAAAGAACATGGTCTCGATCGCCGGGGCAAGCTTTTTGTTCATCAACGCCATCTGGAACTCATACTCGAAGTCGCTGACGGCGCGCAGTCCCTTGACGATGACGCTCGCGCCGACCTGGCTGGCGTACTCGACCAGCAGCCCGTCCGATGTGTCGACGACCACATTTGGCAGGTGCCCGACGGCCTCGTTGATCATCGCCAGCCGCTCCTCGATGGCAAACATCGGCGCCTTGGCCGGGTTGCGAAAAACAACGACAAACACCTGCTCAAACACATGGGCAGCCCGCTCGATGATGTCCAGGTGCCCGTTGGTCACGGGGTCAAAGGTGCCGGGGCAAATCGCCTTGGCCACCGGTCAGATCACCTCTTTACGGTCCACTTGATAAAACGAGAGCGCCGCCTCACCGTACTCCTCGCGCCGCACCAACCGCAACGGCGAAACCGCTGCCGGCATTGTCTCGCGGCGACTGTGCTCGATCACCAGGATCCCGTCGTCCGCCAGCACCTCGGCAGTCGCAAGCCGCTCGAGGGCGACCTGGGCGAGCTGTTGCTGGTACGGCGGGTCAAGAAAGATCAAGTCAAATCGCTGTTGCCGGCGGCGCAGAATGTCGATTGCCGCAAAGACATCTTGCCGGTAAATGCGACAGCCCGGACTAAGACCTGTCTCGCGGGCATTGCGGGCAGCATAGCCGACCCGCACCGGATCGCGCTCAACCATGACCACTTCGGCGGCGCCTCGGCTGGCGGCTTCCAGGCCGACCGACCCCACACCTGCAAATAGGTCGAGAAACCGGGCCCCCGTCAGTCGGGGCGCAAGGATATTGAACAGTGCTTCGCGGACAAAGTCAGAGGTATAGCGCGCATCCGCCCCACGAGGGGCGCGCAGACGCCGACCTTTGGCCTCACCCGCGACAACGCGCACGCTGCTACCTCCAAAGCGATCTGAGCCGCATGGTTACTCGACCGAGACCAGATAGTAGAACAAGGGCTGGCCCCCGCGATGGCACTCAACCTCGACCGATGGATAATCTCGCTCAACCATCGCCACCGCCGCGTCAGCAGCGTGGCTGGCGACATCGCTGCCGTATAGCAGGGTGACAAACTCCGAGTCCGCATCAACCAGCTTGGCGAGCAGCACGGCCAGGACCTCGTTGGGATCGTTGCCGGTGGCAACGATATCGTCGTCGACGATTGCCAGGATGTCTCCCTCGGCGATGTCCCACCCGTTGAACTTAGTGCTGCGCACGGCGTAAGTGATCTCGCCGGTCTTGATCCGCTGCATCGCGGCGGTCATCCGGTCGCGATTGGTCGCGGCGTCGGTCTGAGGATTGTACGCGAGCAACGCCGCGATGCCCTGCGGCACGTCGCGTGTCGGCACCACCGATACGCGCTTTTTGGTTAACTCCACGGCCTGTTGCGCCGCCATGAGGATGTTGCTGTTGTTGGGCACCAAAAGGACATCGTCGGGCCCGGCGGACTCGATGCCCGCGATCAATTCCTCCGTGCTGGGGTTCATCGTCTGCCCACCGCTGATCACGATATCAGCGCCAAGACTGCGGAGGATGCGCTCGATACCGTCGCCTGCCGCCACCGTCACGACGCCGACCTGCTTGGCCGGCATATCGATGCTCAGGATCATCGGCGGCTGCACGGGCTGTACCTGCGCCGCTGGCTTGGACTCGCCGTTGCCCGCGGCGCGACTGTGCTTGATGGCCTCGAACTGGTCGCGCATGTTCTCGATCGTAACGTCCGACAAGCTGCCGTAACGAAGGCAGGCCTCAAGCACAAGGCCCGGATTGTTGGTATGGATGTGGACTTTGACGACCTCCGCCGTCCCAACAACCAGCATAGAGTCGCCGTATTGGCCCAACTCCTGGCGGAGAGCGTCGATGGCAAGGTCGGTGCCACGCACAAGGACCTGCGTGTCATAAGCATAAGTGATTTCGTCCAGGTCTTCGTCGATCCGGAAGTGCGTCTCGGCCGGACTGGCCGCCGGCGCTGCGGGAGCGACGGCGACGCTGGCAATCGGAGCTCCCGTCAGCTGCCCCGAAACCTCTCCGGCAAGCCCCTTGACCATGCCGGCCAGGATGAACACAAGGCCTTTGCCGCCGGCATCAACGACTCCGGCCTGCTTGAGCACCGGCAGTAGGTCCGGCGTGCGTTCCAAAGCGGTTTCGGCACCGGCCAAGGCCTCCGCGAGCAG
>ENA-ORXD01000067-ORXD01000067.1-sediment-metagenome-genome-assembly--contig:-NODE-67-length-180396-cov-7.520805_pt1 | contig 180396 bp, 137 predicted proteins | sample MGYA00237862_ERZ511471 | MGnify/ENA metagenome assembly ERZ511471
GTCTCCGGAGCAGATCAGCGGTCGTATCCAAAAGGAACATCGGACGGATATAAGCGTTATAACCCTCTATAACTGGATATATCGCGACCGCGACGCAGGCGGTAAGTTCTACAAGTATTTGCGTCAAAGCCATCGGCGGCGGCGTAAGCGTCGGGTCGGCGAGGATCGTCGCGGTCAGATGCCGGGTCGGCGTATGATTGATAAGCGTCCCAGGGTGGTCGATGAACGCCGGCGCATCGGCGACTGGGAAGGTGACACGATCGAGGGTCGCAAAGGCAGCGGGATTATTGCCACACACGTCGAACGGAAGGCGCGGTACACGGTGGCGGTAAAAGTGGCCGACCAGTCGGCAGACAGCGTGACAAAGGCGACGCTGGAGGCGATGGGGAAATTGCCGCCGGCGAAAGTCAGGACCATGACGTTTGATAACGGCAAAGAATTTGCGGGCTTTAAGCAATTGGAATGTGGCTTGGGTATGCGGAGTTATTTTGCCCGACCGTACCATAGCTGGGAACGCGGCACCAACGAAAACACCAACGGCCTGTTGCGTCAATTTTTTCCCAAGAGTATGGATTTCGGTACGGTATTCGAAACAGATGTTGACAGGGCATTGGAATTATTAAATAATCGACCGCGTAAATGTTTAAACTATCGGACCCCGACAGAGGTCTTCTGGAGTAAACCCATGTGTTGCGCTTCAGATTAAAATTTGGGATGTAGATAAGAAAGAATTGGTTATCGGTCGTAATCAGGGTATGACTTTTTTATAAGGGAACCTCTAATAATTCGAAAAATTGAGATTGCATCGTCGTTGCCCGCCGGGCGAGCGCCCGTCGAGGCAGGCGCTCCTCGCAATGACATTATTAGCATAACGTTAGATTGCTTCGTCGTTGCGTTCCTCGTAATGACATGCTTTACGTTCAAAGTTCAACGTTTAACGTTCAAAGGAGAAACCCCCGGCGGTGCCGGGGGCTAAAAATTTAGCGCGTGGACCTGAAGGTCCACCCTACCAACTAAAATAAAACAGCAACCCCGCGACACGTCGCGGGGCTAAACAAAAAATCACACGATACATTAGAAAAGAAACCCCCGGCGGCGCCGGGGGCTAAAATATAGCGCGTGGACCTAAAGGTCCACCCTACCAACCGGCGGGGCGGAGAACAGGAGAGCAGGTGAACAGGTGAGCAGGCGAAAGACAGAAGATGCAGAAATACTCACCTCGCAATGACATTTTTAGTGGTTGTCGTATGTTTTTAAATCTGTCTTATTCGGGGCAGTTACATTTCAAGGTGTATTCTTTGAGGGTATCACTGTCCTTGTAAGGCTGGACCGTGATGTTCGGTCGGCAAATCTCCTCGCCCGGGCAAACGCGCTCGTCCCGGCATTTGTAAACGGTTACCACCGAGGTGTCCCCGCCACAGGAGGAAACAATCAGGGCGTTACCGTTGCTGCTGATGTTGACTTTCGTATATAAGGTGTCGTGAAAGGTTATTTCCGACTTATTCAGGAAACCCTGCTTGTCGTATTGGTTATCACTGTGGTCACGGTCGTATTGGATACCGCAGGGATTGGTCGCCCCGGCGGCGGTACAGTCGGAGGCGTACGGTACGGTACAGTTCAGCCAAGATTGGGCGAAAGCCGCCAAATCCTCGAGAGAAACCTGACAATCGCGATTGAAGTCCATCTCGGCGTAACCCCACCCGCCGCACTCGTTGTCCTCGACCGTGGCGATTATGTCACTAGCGGTCCGGAGACCCTGATAGTTGGGATCACCGCTGGAAGAGGTATGAATAACCATAGGGATATAATCACCACCCTGGGCGACAGAATCATCGCAGGCCTGAACGGTAACGGTTTGCGGGGTGTTCCAGTTGCCGGAACCAAAGACCAGGGTAATACTCTGGCCCGGCCCGGCGCCGATATCAACCACCTCATCGGCCGCACCGCCGCCATTGGGGTCAATGGTAACGGATACCGGACCGGTCGGCTGACTGGCAAGCGAGACATAATAGGTGTCCGCAGTCTGGCCCTGCTCGTGCAGGGCCATCAGGTCGGTAGAAGGATAATCGATGATAATACCCGGCACATCGTTGTCGTAAATCTCGGCTGGGACGAAAAATGACTTGTCGTCAAAGTTAGGGTCAGAGCTGGTCATCTCATGGAGGATGTTCACATATTGGTCGCCTTCAGGATCGTTATCATTAACGGCGGTGACGGTAATCGTTTTCGGGGTGCTCCAGTTGCTCACAGTGAAAGAAATATTTTTGGGCTGGCCTGGGCCGTTGCCCAGATTGATGTCGTTGGCGTCACCTGTTCCGCCGCCGGCAGGGTCGATATGGATGTTCACTATGGCGGTCGGGGGATAACTCAAAACAATAGTATAACTGTCGCTGGTAGAACCCTGTTCGTAAACAACAGTAGCCTGGTCGGATTGGCTGACATTAACAGGGGGAAAGGTTATTTCCGTTTCGTTAATCGGCCCGCTGGACAGTTGTAATTCATCCAGGTCCATATTGGCGTCGGTAAGCAGGGTGGATATCGTAAGCTCATTACCGGAGGCCAATATCTCCTGCCAATCGACGTGGAGCTTGTAAGTACCGGGGGTTAAGGAGCCACCCGGCAGCGGGACATTGCAGTCATTCAACATGATTTGCCAGTCGTCAGACTGGATGGTATTGGCCAAAGTCAGATCGAGGGTCGGCGCCGGCACATCGCCGGGCTGATCATGCATGGCCTGCAAGGCCTGGGGCCAGCCGGCGTGAAGGTCGAAGGACACCTGCAAAGGTTTAGCAATATTAATCGGCATCCGCGAGTCCCAGTCCAATCCAATTAATTCACGAAAATCAAGTTCGGTATCGCCGTGGTCGTCGATGTATATAAAAAGCTGGGTGTTCTCGTCGAGATTTTCACAGGCATCGGCGATGGCGTCTTTGAGGTCCTGGGTGGAGCCGCCGTCAACTTTATTGATATTGTCATGCTGATCTTCGGGCCAGACTTCCTTTAAGGCGTTTTCCACGTTATCAACGTTATTGTGATGGCGTTCGTTGGTCTGACTGCCGCCGAAGATGACGGCGTGGTGCTTGGTCCCCGGCTCATGCCACTTGACGGAATCGCCGCCGTTGCCGCTGCCGACGACGGGATTTTCGCTTTTGTCGCCGTTAGGCCCGGAATCATCGTTGTTTTTGGCGCCTTCGAGGTCTTCTTTAACGTTATCGGTTTTGCGGTCACGAATGGTCCCCTTGCGATTATCGGTGGGACTGGTTTTCTCACCGGCGGCGGCGTCGGTCCAGGTGGAGCCGAGATTGCCATTGCCGGGTTTGGCAATGGTGGAATCATTCCAGCCCCAGGCGGATTCCGGGGAGGCACTAGCGGAGCCGCCGACCCATTTAATCCCTTCACATGCTCCGCCGGCACCGAATACCCTCTGAAAATCGTCCAGAACGCCACCACCAAAACAACTGTTAAGCATGATTTTGACATCTTTGACCTTGCCGCCGTTTTTCTTGATCTGCTCACAGACATAATCGGCGAAATCGTCGTCACGAATACTGCCGTCCGAGGTGCTGATGGTCGCGTGAATGCCGCGGGGGTCAACAGGGACGGTACTGTCACCGGCATAAACAAAAGCGGCAATCAGAAAGGTTAAAATAAAACTAAGCGCAAGCAAGCAAAAATAATTTTTCAAATAATGGTTTTTAGCAGGGTTAGCCATAAATATTCTCCTTATAAAACAGATATATTTACATTTATATCGAATGGGAAGGCGCGCAAACTACGCGCCTATTTCATATAAAAATGGACGGCATAAAGAAGCGCCTCAGGAAAATCACATAAACTTTAACGAGTCGAAATTATCATAACATAATAAGAAGGGTTTGGCAAGGGTTTACCGTGTTTTTCGTAGCAATTCATAACGCCTTGCGGTAAAATGTCTTATATCATTCTCGAAAGTCCGGTTAGGAAGTGTCAGGCCGATAATGATTGGATAATTATTTGTTTGACGGAGCGTGCGGCCTGGGCAGGGTCGGGCTGGGAGATGATCGACTGGCAGAGGGCGACGGCGGTAGCGCCGGCAGCGAAGGCCTGGGCGGCATTCTGGACGGTAATGCCGCCGATAGCGATAAGCGGGCGGTCACAAATAGTTTTTATCTGTTGAATCAATTCCGGGCCGGTGTGGGCAAGCTGGGGCTTCGTGGGGCTGGGAAAGATACAGCCGACAGCAAGATAATCGGCGCCGCCGTCCAAGGCGGACTGGGCCTCGGCCAGGCTGTGCGTACTGCAGCCGATGACCTGGTGCGAAGCGAGAATCCGGCGGGCCTGGTCGATGGGCAAATCGTCCCCGCCGAGATGCAGGCCGTCCGCGTCGGCAAGGACCGCCAGGTCGGGTCGGTCGTTCATAATAAAAAGGGCGCCCGCCTTCCGGCACAGGCGGCAGATTTCACGGGCTAAAACGAGCAGGTCCTTGTCGGATTTGTCTTTTTCCCGCAGTTGGATACAATCGGCTCCGCCTGCGAGGACCGCTTGGGCGGTAGCCAGGATCGGTTGGGAACAGAGGCTTTCGGTGAGCAAAACGTATAAGCGAATATCAAATAGGCGAGCGGAGATATCAGTTCGGCTGATGACGAGTTTTTCCAGTTGATAGGATCGGTAGCGGAGGGCCTGGAGCTGGGCGGCGAGGGGAGGTGAATCAATTTTGGTGTATTCCTCAAGGCAGCGAAGGGCCTCGGTCAGCCGTTTGGCGGCGGCCTGGGCGACGGCGAAGGCGTTTTGCCGCAGGTTTTCGCCGGGGGTGGTGATGGCAGTGCCGACGTCGCCGAGGATGTCGCGGGCGGCTAAAAGGTCGCGATGGGGCAGTTGATTGAGGCAGGCGGCCAGGTCATGGCGAAGATTTTTGGCGAGACTGGTGAGGTGCGAGTCGTTAAGGTGAAAGCGGACGAACTCCTCCATGACCCGCAGGGCCTCGCGGGCCCGGTTGAAATTGGCGTCCAGAATTCTCAGGTTTGTATTATCCATAATGCGGTATTATATCGGTTACGATTGAAAACAAAAGCTTGAATTTATTTGCCCGGCGAGTTATGATAATATAAGGTAAAGGAAGGATGGGAGCCTATCTTGTTCATAGTAACGGTAATTTGGTAAATTAAAACCATTTTGTGGAGCAAGTCATGTTTGAAACACTAGATAAAATAATGATGGCGGGAATCGGGGCGCTGTCGATGACGCGGGAAAAGGCAGAGGAAATTTTCGACGAACTGGTCAACCAGGGCAAGGCGGCTAAGGAAGGGCGGAGCAAGTTTGTCCAAAAGATGCTGGATAGCGCCGAAAAGTCGCGAACGGAGTTTGAAAAGGTGCTGTCGAAGCAGATCGACAAGGCGATGGAACGGCTGAACCTGGCGACGCGCGAGGATATCAAACGGCTGGAGAAGAAGCTGGATAAACTGCACGGCAAGGAGTAGCCGATTTGCCCATGCCTAAATTACATCTGAAAAACCGGATGGAACACCTGCGCCGCTACCGGCACATCATATCGGTGCTGATGAAGTACGGACTGGGTGAGGCGGCAGAGGCGCTGCACAACCGGCTGGCACTAAAACCGGGGGAAGGCAAAACAGAAGAGCAGTTAAACCAAGAGGCGAAAGGCAGAAGCCGGCCGGTACGGGTGCGGATGGCACTGGAAGAACTGGGGCCGACGTTTATCAAAATGGGACAACTGCTGAGCACCCGGCCGGATTTGGTGCCGCATAGTTATATCGTAGAGCTGGAACACCTGCAGGACCGGGTGGCGCCGGCGGATACGGAATCAATCTGCGCGGAGATAGAAAAAGAGCTGGGGGGCAAACTGGAAGATATATTCGCCAGCTTCGAGCGCGAACCACTGGCGGCAGGCAGTGTCGCGCAGGTGCATCGGGCGGTGACCCACGAAGGGCAGCAGGTGGTGGTAAAGGTCCGCCGGCCGGGAATCGTTAAGACAATTCGGACGGAATGCGAAATCCTAGAAGAGCTGGCGGGACTGTTAAAGGAAACCATCTTCAAACGTGAGACTATCGACCCGCAGAGGATCGTCCGGGAGTTTGTCGAGGCGGTAAGCAAAGAGGTGGACCTGGACAATGAACGGCGAAATCAACTGCGGTTCGCCCAAAGCTTCGCCAAAGATGAGTCGGTACATGTGCCGCAAGTGTACGAGGAATACTCGACCAGCGGGGTGCTGACCATGGAGTATATCGATGGAATCCGGCCGAGCGACCACGCGGGCATCGAAGGAAACGGATTAAATCGCAAGATAATTGCCCGACGAGGGGCGAGATTCGTGCTGCGGCAGATATTCGAATTCGGCTTTTTTCATTCCGATCCGCATCCGGGGAATTTCTTTTTACAGGCGGCGAATGTGCTGGTGCCGCTCGATTTCGGGCAGGTGGCGTATCTGTCGACGCGAGATATCCGGCTGTTAAACGAAATGGTGCTGGCGATCGTGGATAATGACACCGAAAGAATGCTGCGGGCCTTCGAGCGAGCGGAGATGATCAGCGAAAAAACGAATACCGAGCAACTACTCCGCGAAGGCGAACAATTGCTGGCGACCTATCAGAACCTGCCGCTGAAGGAAATACCGTTCAGCAAACTGCTGATCCAGGCGTTCGATCTGATCCGCAAGAATTATATCCAGCCGCCGGCGCAATTTACCCTAATGCTAAAAAGTCTGATGACCATAGAATCATTTGCCACGGACCTGGACCCGGATTTTAAAATTATCCAGGAGATAAAGCCCTATGCCCGGCAATTCAGTCTGCAAGGAATAGAGCCAAAACAAATGCTGCGCAATCTGCAAAGGGCGATGCAGGGAGCGGGCCAGTTGGCGGTCCGCCTGCCGGAGGAAGTGGATTCGATACTGAATAAATTCCGGCAGGGAAAGTTCCAAGTTCGGGTACATCATGAACATCTGGAAAACCTGGCCAAGACGCTGGATAAAAGCTCCAACCGAATCAGCTTCTCGCTGATTATCGCGGCGCTACTGGTGGCGTCAAGTATGCTGGTAACACAGGAAGGCAAAGTGCTGGGACTGTTCAGCCTGCAGACCATGGGGATACTGGGTTACGTGATCGCGGCGGTAATGGGACTGTGGCTGCTCATATCCATAATCCGCAGCAGACGGTTATAACAGGGCGGTTTCTCTAAATTACAATGATAAAATGTGCGAAAATACCATATATCAACGGCAGGAGATATTGCGCCCTTAAAGTTATGTAAGTAATTGTATATTGGTTAGTTATGGAAAATATTGCAAATATATCGCCGGTAATATATGGCTATGGTGAATAGAAGGAGCATATTTATCTTGACCTGAACGAAAAAATTGGCAATTTAGTGGTAAAGAGAAAGTATGTGATTGATTATACGCCAACTGTTTCTTGTGGCAGTTCTGCCGTTTAAGAACTTTTCCCGGATAAACGCGTGTAATTAGATGTAGTTGCGATTGAAATCCAGGGAAAAAAGAGGTAATAGCTTACGAAAGGAGATCGACGTGAAGAAACTTGTAAAATTGATGCTGGCATTGATTGTAGCAGGGATGATTAGCCTGGGTTGTGAAAATAAAACCGCAGCCCCACCAGCAGAAACAGAGGGAGCGCCAACCGCACCGGCAGCGGAGCCAAATGCTACTAAATAGTCAAGCCGGCGGATTACCTGTACCAGATTAACAGCCAGGTGACAGGTGAGATAGTCTGTTTATTATTATGCCTGAGGACGTGGGAAATTATATTGCCGAGGCTTTTGGGCCTGCGGCAATATTTTTTTATGCCCGCCTGGTGAGTAGCGAAAGAGGAAGTGTCGCTGATATAATGATACGGAAGCAAATATTGGTTTTCACCGCCTGAAACGATGGGCGGTCTAAATTTCCATTATCTCCCTGGTTTTCGTATTCAGCGAGTCGTCGATTTTGCCGATATATTTTTTCGTCAGCTCATCAATCTGCTTTTTAGCCTCGTCGCGCTGGTCCTCGGTGAGGGTTTTTTCCTTCTCCGACTGGTCAAACTGTTTGTTGGAGTCGCGGCGGATATTGCGGACACTAACCCGGGCCTGCTCGGCCATCTGCTTGATCTGCAAAATCAAGTGCTGACGGCGTTCACCGGATAAGGGGGGAATAACCAAACGAATGACCCGACCATCAGAGCTGGGAGTGATACCTAAAGGCGAACTTTGAATGGCCTTGTCAATGTCTTTTATGCCGGCGGCATCGTAAGGTTTGATAACAATAAGGTTGGACTCCGGGACGGAGATATTGGCTAACTGCTTCAAAGGAGTAGTCGAGCCATAATAATCAATCTTGAGGTTCTCGACCAGAGCAGTGGAGGCGCGACCGGTACGGATGGTGCGGTATTCCTGGGCGAGAAAATCCACCGCTTTGTCCATTTTGTCTTCCGCGGTTAAAAGAATTTCGTCACTGTCCATGAAAAGACCTCGCTTATTTAGAGATAAGAGTGCCGATTTTTTCACCCCGAACAATCTGCGCAATGGAGCCGCTCTTCATCAGATTGCAGACCAAAATGTCGATGTTGTTATTACGACAAAGAGAAATGGCAGCGTGGTCCATAATCTGCAAATTCTGGTGGATGACATCGGAGCAGGACAGCTTTTCGTAAATTTGGGCAGCGGGATCCTTCATCGGATCGGCAGAATATACGCCATCGACCTTGGTGGCTTTTATCAGAACGTCAGCGTGGATTTCCGCGGCCCGCAAGGCAGCACAGGTATCGGTGGTGAAAAAAGGATTACCGGTACCGCCCGCCAGAATGACAATGCGGCCTTTCTCCAGGTGGCGAATGGCGCGCAGGCGAATAAAAGGCTCACAAATTGTGGTAATGTTAATGGCGGAAAGCACCCGAGCAGGGGCGCCTTTGGCGTCCAAAATGTCCTTCAAGGCGATGGCATTGATGACGGTGGCCAACATTCCCATCTGGTCGGCGGTGGCACGATGCACAGGTGTATGCCGGCTTAAAACAGCACCGCGAATAAAATTGCCGGCGCCGACCACAACGGCAGGCTGAACACCCATTTGCAGCAACTCGATAATCTGATCGGCTAAAATGTCCAACGCTTTACTGTCAAAACCGAATTCGTTGGAGCCGCTGAAACCTTCCCCGCTGATTTTAAGCAGAATTCTCTGGTACTTCAAATCTTTGGCGGTCATGACGGTTTCCCAAGAAAAACAATCCGGTTAGCCGATCTGGATGCGGATGAAGCGTTTGATATTAATGGTAGCGTCGAATTTCTTGCCGATTTCCTCCAATAACTGCTGGACCGTTTTGCTGTCATCCTTGACAAAAGGCTGCTCCAAAAGAACATGCTGCTGGTACCATTTCAGGAGCTTTCCGTCCACGATTTTGTCCATGATGTTTTGGGGTTTGTTTTTTACCTGGTCGGCAGCAATATCCCTCTCCCGGGCGATAATATCCGAGGGGACCTCAGAGCGGGAAATGGCCAGGGGATTAATGGCGGTAATGTGCATGGCCAAGTCGTTGGCCAGAGTTTTAACGGTAGCATCCGCGACGGCAGCGGCAGAGGGGATATCCAACTGCAAAAGAGTGCCGATCTTGTTGTTGAAGTGCACGTAACAGAAAAGCAGGCCGGGATTGTCCAGGTCATAGCGGGCGAACTCACCCAAAGTTATTTTTTCTCCGGTCTGGCTTATCAGATCGTTAATAATATCAGCCAAAACTTTACCGTTATTGGTTTTCAACTGAGCCAGAGCCTCGGTCGAGGGGGGCTGATGGGTTGCGGCGAGCAGGGCGTCAATCAAAGCCTGGGCGGCGTGGTGAAATTTTTCGTTTTTAGCGGTGAAATCAGTCTCACTGGAGAGGGTGGCCAGGGCGGCATGTTTTCCGTCGGGCGATATTTTTCCCACGATTCGCCCCTCCCTGGTTTCCTTTCCGCCGCGTTTTTCCAGGACTGCCAGGCCTTTTTTGCGCAGCAGATCGACGGCTTTTTCGAGATCGCCGCCCGACTGCGTCAACGCTTGCTTACAATCCATCATTGCCTGACCGGTCTGGTCGCGTAATTGTTTAACCAAAGCTGCTGTGATTTCCACCATTTTTTAATAGACTCCTTATATATATGAGCCAAACGAGCAAATATCTGCCGATTATTATGTCGGCTCAGTAATATTGGGCGGCGTTGCGGGCGCGGCGTCATTCGGGGGTGAAGACGGCTGGCCGGCGGGCGCCCGATTTTCCATAATGCTTTCCGCGGCACGGGAGGTGGTAATCCGCTGCGAACGGGGACGCTGCTCGGCTTTAGAGGCGGCTTCCAGCTCGGCAGGGCGGGTTTCTTTTCCCGTCAGCACGGCATCGGCTAACTGGCCGACAATAATGTCGATAGAACGCATGGCATCATCATTGCCGGGTATGGGTATATTTACCAGGTCAGGATCGGAATCGGTATCGAGCAGGCAAATGGTGGGAATACCCAGCTTACGGGCCTCGCGGACGGCTAAGTGCTCCCGCCGACTGTCAATGACCACTAAAGCACCGGGCAGACGCTCCATCGTGCGAATGCCGTCCAAATTTCGCTTAACCTTACGCAACTCACGGCGTAGGGTCGATTCCATTTTTTTACTCTCAGCAGCCAGCAAACCTTTTGAATCCATATCTTCCAACTCGATTAACCGGCCCAACCGGGAGCGAATCGTGCGAAAATTTGTCAGTGAACCACCCAGCCATCTCTCCGTTACATAGGGCATACCGCAACGGGTGGCGTGCTTGATGATAGGCTGACGTGCCTGGCGTTTGGTTCCCACAAACAAAACATCTTTCCCCGAGGCGACCATGCTAACCAGGAACTTTTTGGAACGCAGAAGTCCTTTGATGGTCTCCTTGATGTTTATAATGTGGATCGAATTGCGGGAGCAGAAAATGTAGGGTTTCATTTTCGGATTCCAGCGACCGACCCTATGTCCGAAATGTATGCCCGCGTCTATTAAATCGCGGACGAGCGTGTTTTCCAAATCAAGTCCTCCATAAAAAGGTCCCTAAAACTCATATAACCAAAAAACTACCAGTACTTTAGAACTAAATAAGTTAAAGATCGCGTTATAATCTGTCAAGCTAAAAGCTGGATAAATTTCCCTCTCCGCCGACCGCCAAGTTTAATTTAACCATATAATCATAGGGTTTAAACGGCTCCAGTGGCTGGTTTTCAGAAGTTACAAAGGCAATATTAAGGAGGCGGGCATGATATATCATTAGTTATTGCAGATACTTATGTTATTTTTTCTCTGTCGCCGGCGGGGTTGTCCGCGGCTGGAAGGCGCCCTTTTTCAGGATGAATTTCATTCGCGGCAGGTAGATAAGGGCGGAAACAGCGGTAAAAATCACCGCAACCCAGATGATAACATCACGGAAAATCCCTACCCAAGCAAAGTTTTGCAGACGGGCGATATATAAAATAATGGTTCCAATCATCAGACTTTGCAGGAACATCTTTAGCTTGCCCGCCCAGGTGGCGGCAAATTCCCGGCCGCGGGCCTCACTGAGATGGCGAATAATGGTAACAAAAACCTCCCGGGCAATAATTACCGCTACCATCCACCAGGCGAGGGCGGTGATTTTGCGGCCCATATAGGCCAAAAGAAAGACGCCCCCGATGATAAATATCTTGTCAACCATAGGGTCGAAAGTCCTGCCGAATTGACTGGTTACCTTCAATCGGCGGGCTAAGGGACCGTCGATCATGTCGGTCAGGCCGGCAATCAGAAAGAGGATAAAGGCCCAGTCCAGCCGGCTTATATCAGCGTTCGAAAAGGCAGTACCCCGGTGGGTGGGTAAATCCACCCAGGCCAACAGGATAAGGTAAGCCACGGTTAATACCAGGCGTGAGGCAGTGAGAAAATTCGGTAATTGTCGTAATAAGATTGACATAGAATTTATTTAAAGAATTTCATTGATCCGAATTTAATTAAAAAAGAAAAAACCGAGTCAATTTACTATGGTTTTATATTTCCGACCAGGTCATATTGAACGCGGGCGGTAATAAGAGCGGATTTTATCTCGCCCGGTTCAATTATACCCGGATTATCGCTCGCCAGGTAACATTCACTGTCTATTTCCGGTGCCTGGCCGGAATGGCGAGCGAGAAACCAGGATTTTTTCGAGTCCAGCATTAGCTGACATATCTCGGCGGCACCCATCGGCCTGATTATCAGGGTGGCGAGCGTTGTGCCAATAAGGCTATCCGCATAGGCGAAGGCGATTTCCTGCTGGGCCAGCATCACCCGCTCATGCCGCGAATGCTTCAGCTCATCGGTGATCTGGTCGCTAATCCTGGCAGCGAGGGTTCCAGCTTCCCGGGAGTAGATAAAGCAGCCGAGGGCCTCAAATCGCTGCCGGCGGATAAAATCGAGCAATTCGGCGAATTCCGCCTCAGTTTCCGAGGGAAAACCAACCAACATGGTAGTACGGATAATAATATTGTCAATTGCTTGTCGTAATTTTTTTAGAATTGTCTCGGTTTTACAACGGTTAATCCGGCGATGCATAAGCTGGAGGATGCGATCATTTATATGCTGGAGCGGGATGTCGAGGTAGGGCACGGCCTTTTCGCTTTCGGCTAAAACGTCGATAAGCTCGTCGGTAATGCTGGCGGGATGAGTGTAGAGAATCCGCAGCCATTTTAAACCGTCAATTTGGTTCAACTGCCGAATGAGCGAGGCAAGGCTTTCATTATTAGGCAGATCCAAGCCGTAAAGGCTGGTCTCCTGCCCAATCAAATTAAGCTCAACGGCTCCGTCGGCGACCAGCTCGCGGGCCTCGTCGATTATCTGGGAAAGTGGCTTACTGCGGTATGGGCCGCGGATCATGGGAATAGTGCAAAAAGAGCATCGGCGGTCGCAGCCCTCGCTGATTCTCAGATAGCACCAGCACGGCTCGGTAAGTCGCAGCCGAGCGTGGTCGTCGCTGATAATATGGGAGAATTTTTCCGGGCGAAAGCTTAACGTGGTCAAGGCAGAGGGCGCGTTTGCGGTGGTTAGCCGGTGGGTAATTTCCGCAATTCGATCCCGCTGGGCCAGTTGGACTATGGCACTGATATCGGGAAATTGCCGCAGGAGCTTTTTTCCCCAGAACTGGGCCAGGCAGCCCGCGACCACCACATGACCAATTTTACCGGAGAGTTTTTCCTCGATTGCCTGGGCGATATTTTCCAGGGCTTCCTGCCGGGCGTCGGCGATAAAGCCGCAGGTATTGATGATTTTTACCTCGGCCGGGGCGTCACTGTTTACCAGAATAAAGCCGGATTCCGCTAAAAGACCCAGCATTTTTTCACTGTCCACCAGGTTTTTTGCGCAGCCCAAGCTGATAAAACTGACACGAACAGGTGCAGAATGGTTTTTGGATTTCACCGCGAGATATAATACCTAAAATACTAAATTACAGGCTGTTGAATAACATAAATTACTGATTATACTCACACGGTTCGGCCATATCAAGTTAGTAATTTACCTGTGGACAAATGGTATTATTGCTCCGTCTCGTTCTGAACAGGTTCAGCGGAGGCTTCGAAATCATCCCCTGCGGGTGAGATGAGGTTTTGAGAGTTAATGGAAATGTCGTTCGAGGCAGAAGGCTCAACATCATTATCCTGCTCATCTTCCTGCATGTCAGTATAGCCTGCATCGGCATCGAGCTGCATCTGGCGGCGAATCGCCTCGTATTCCTGCGGGGTAATAAGAACTTCCCGGGCCTGAGAGCCCTTATACTCGCCCACGATACCGGCCAGGGCCATCTGGTCGATCAGGCGGGAAGCCCGCGAATAGCCGATGGTTAAACGTCGCTGCAGGAGAGAGACACTACCCCTCCTGGTCTCCAGTATGATGCGGACGGCTTCGTCGAAAAGCTCGTCTTTCTCAAGAATCTGGTCATCGACCTGGCCGAGTTGGACTAACTCCGGATGATAGTGCGGCTGAACATTTTGCCGGAGATAATTGGTAAGCCGTTGAATCTCCTCCTCATCAATGAAAGTGCCCTGGGCACGGACCAGGTCGCTGGTGCCTGGACGAAGGAACAACATATCACCCTGGCCCAGCAGGGCCTCGGCCCCGTTTTGGTCGAGGACAATGCGGCTGTCCATCCGGGCAGCGACGCGGAAGCTGATGCGACTGGGCAAATTGCTCTTAATCAGCCCGGTAACCACGGTAGCCTGCGGCCGCTGCGTCGCCAGCACAATATGGATACCAACGGAGCGGCTCTTTTGGGCCAGGCGGATAATATAGGACTCGGATTCCTTGGCCGATGTCATCATCAAATCCGCCAATTCGTCAATAATCAGGATGAGATAGGGCAGTTTCAACGGGATCTTGGCCATTTCCTCCTCATTGCTCGGGGCGAGACGATCATAAATCTCCTCTTTAGTTAAATTATTATAACCAATAATATTCCTCACCCGCGCCTCCGACAGCAGCGAATAGCGCTCGTCCATCTTGACGCACAGCCATTCCAGAATCTGCTCGGCGCGTTTCATCTCGGTTACAATGGGACACATCAAATGAGCCAGATCACGAAAAGAATTCATCTCCACCATTTTGGGATCGACCAGAATCAGCTTAACCATGTCCGGCCGCTGCGTCATAAGGATGCTGACGATAATACTGTTCAAGCAGACACTCTTGCCGGAGCCTGTCGTGCCCGCAATCAATAGATGCGGTAAAGTGGTTAAATCAGCCACCAGCGGTTCACTGGAGGCGTCTTTGCCCAGGAAGAGCGGGATCTGCATTTTGGCAGCTTTGTCTTTGGCTATCTGCAAAAGCTCCTTTATCCTGACCTTTTCCTTTTCATTATTGGGCACCTCAATGCCAATGGTGTGCTTGCCGGGAATAGGAGCTACTACCCGAACGGCACCGGCACCTAAAGAACGGGCCAGGTCATTGGACAAATTGGAGATTTGCGCTACCTTAATGCCGGGCGCCAGTTGCAGCTCAAACATGGTAATGACTGGGCCGGTTTCGGCTTCGACTACCCTGGCATCGATATTAAATTCACTTAAAGTGGTCTCCAGGAGCCGGCCCTTCTCCCGCACGACCTTTTCCTGCAGGGCAGTATAGCCCCGCAGGGGTTCGGCGAGCAGATCCAGCGGCGGATAGATATAATCGCTGAAGATTTCTTCATGATCGTCGGCGTTGGTGGAACCGGTTGTTTTGGAGGTCTTACCCAGCATCTGAGCCAGGGCAGAGGAAACCGCCTGCACGGAGGAACGGCTGGCAGAGGGCGACTTTACCGGAATATCATCGCTGTCTTGGCTAGCTTCGTCAACGACCGGTTTACTATCGCCGTAGTTATCAGGGTTGTGTTGCCGTAATTCATTCTTCGGTTCATCATCATCGAGGCTGGCGGGGACAGCGACGGCAGAATCGCGGCGGCTGGGAGCCAGTGCGGTTATCTTGTTGATTAAACTGTCGCGCGGCTCAGATTTTGGAGGAGATTTTATCCGTGCCCCCGCCAGGGCAGGTCGAGTGCGGACCAGCAGCAACTCGATGGTTTGAAGCACAAAGCGCAGCAACACGAGGATAAAGTTATCGGCAGCCAGCAGTAGGCCTACCAAGATGGTTGAGGCAATAATAAGGCTGGCCCCCGTTACCGCGGTTTTGGTTAGTAAAAAATGACCGAAAGCAATACCCAGCACCCCGCCATTGCCGATGGTCAGAGAGCGGGCATTACCGGGATTAATCATAAAGAAACCGGCGGATAAGCCTGCACCGATCAGAATAACACCTGCAGTACGCAGCCATTTCTGGTCGATGGGTTTCTGCCGGCAGTACAGCAGCAGGGAAATGACCAGGGCAATCAAAATCGGGAAAACCGCCGGCCCCAGGTAATATTGGCAATTATAAGCCAGGAATGCTCCGGCTGGGCCGCATAAATTATGGGTAGTCCGTAAGCCGGCTACGTCCGGATTGGGCCAGTCGCTGATATCAAAACTGAACAAGCTGATGGTTATAAAAAGGCAAAAACCCAGGCCGAAGCAGGCCAGGGCGATTCGATTTACGCTACCGGTAGTTGAAGTCATATCTTTTTTTGATCCATACAAAGAATAAGGCGGCAATAAGGTTCATAATTGCCTGAAATCAAGTATCCATACCCATCTACTAATTATCGGGCGGATCGAGGTTGTAACTGCAAATATTGGCTGGTTTGTCCGGGTGGCCGGCTGCCGTTGTAACATTATGCAAAACAAGAAGATAGGTAAATTTACCGGTTGTCATGGTTCGGCTGGGATAGTTTTTCGGCGGTTTTGATAATCAGAGCGGCGAGATTGCTTTTGGAGATGTTCGGATGGCTTTGCCAATGGTTGTCGCGGGCGGTGAGCAGTTGGGCATCGCAGCGATCCGCTCCTAAAGAGGCAGGGCTGTTGAGAATAACGGCATCGAGATTTTTGAGCTGCATTTTCCGCTGGGCGTTCCGTCGGCCGGCACGGTCCTGCAGGGCAAAGCCGATCAGGATTTGATCTCGCTTTTCCCGGCCCAGGCCGGCGAGGATGTCCGTGGTCCGCTCCAGGGCAAAAGTAACCTTTCGCCTGATTTTGGGTATTTTGTATTTGGCAGGTTTAGCCGGCTTATAATCACAGACGGCAGCGGTCATAATGACACAGTCACAGGAGGCGAACACATGCTGCACCGCCTGAGCCATTTCCTCGCTGGAGACCACTCGGATAAGTTTTACTCCGGAAGGGCAGGTCAGGTCAACCGGCCCAGCGACCAAAGTAACCTGATGCCCCCGCCGGCGGGCGGCGGCGGCGCAGGCAAAGCCCATCTTGCCGCTGGAGCCGTTGCTGATAAAACGGACTGAATCGAGGTATTCGCGGGTGGGGCCTGCTGTTATTAAAAAACGCATGGAAAATGCCGTAATAAAATTTGATTAAAAAAGGGCCAAATTTTTTGTATGGGTAGATTATTTATTCAGCAGCTCGACAATCCGAGCGAAAATATCCTGCGGTTCACTCATTCGGCCGATGCTTTCCTCGCCGCAGGCTAACCTGCCGGTTTCCGGACCGATGAAATGGCAGCCGGCCTTTCGCAGGGTCTCGATGTTTCGCTGGGTGACGGGGTTGTTCCACATGCGGTGATTCATGGCGGGGGCCAGGAGAATACCGCGGTCAGCACCAGCCAAAATAGTGCTGAGCAGGTCGTCACAAATGCCGACAGCCATCTTGCCAATAATATTAAGGGTAGCGGGGGCAACAACAATCAGATCAGCCTGGGCAGTCAGACTGATGTGCCGGACCTCGTAAGCCTGGGGATCAGTCCACAGGTCGGTATAGACCTTTCGGCCGCAGAGCGTACTAAAGGTAAGCGGAGTGATAAACCGCTGGGCATTCTGCGTCATTACTACCGAGACCTTCGCCCCATGCTGGACCAGCAGCGAGCAAAGCAGCGCCGATTTATAGGCGGCAATACCACCCGTGACGCCCAGCAGAATTTCATATTTATCCAGTTCGGCAGCCATGCTTATCCCAATTCAATGGTTAAATTAGCGGTATTTGTCCTAATCATCCTGGATAACAGCTTTAGCGGTGGTCCGCACTTCTTTATCCAGAACAGTCAGGTCCGGCGGATTCAGGCTGGAAGATTTGTCGTAATCGATGACAATTTTGTCTTCTGCGATCTCTTGGATGGCGATTTCAATAAACGTTTTGTTGGCGGAATCGACCAGCGGACGGGCACCCTCGATCAGCTCTTTCAATCGCCGCTGGATAAGAGCGGTGAGCCGAAAAGGACCGCCGACTTTTTTTACCAGTTCATCACCTTTTAAGGTTTCAATCATTGATTCTCATCTCCTTTATTATGGTACCTGGGAAATTATCATAACAACCCTGGCTATAGCCTCGTTTAAATCGTCGTTAATGACGGTATATTTAAAATTTTCGCACAGCCGGGCCTGGTCGATTTCCGCGTCGGCTTTGGCCAGGCGACGGGCGATGATCTCCGGATCATCCCGCCGGCGGTCGTATAAACGTTTTTGCAACTCCTCTCGGCTGGGCGGCAGAATCAGGATACCGATCGCCAAGGGAAAACGCTGGAAAACCTGGGCTGCGCCCTGGACGTCGATTTCCAGGACAACACTTTGGCCTTTCTCCAGCATTTGGAGTACTTGCCGGGCCGGTGTGCCGTAATAATTTTCAAAAACCCGGGCGTATTCCAGAAATTCGCCCGCATTTATTTTTGCCTGAAATTCCTTTTCACTGATGAAAAAGTAATCTTTGCCGTTAACCTCGCGGGGGCCGGGTTTCCGCGTGGTGGCGGAAATGCTCAAACGAGCGTTTGTGCGTTTTATCACCTCCCGACTGAGAGTGCTTTTGCCGGAACCGCTGGGGCCGCTGATTACAAAAAGTCTGCCGTTGGGTGACGAATTAGTTTTATCATTCATTAATTTTTATAAACTATTCCACATTTTGCACTTGTTCTCTCAGCCGATCGATGGCTACCTTAATCTCCACGATGTGCTGACTGATTTGAGCGTTGTTGGCCTTGCTGGCGATGGTATTTGCCTCCCGCAACATCTCCTGGGAGAGAAAATCAAGCCTTCTACCCGCCTGCTCATCCGTTTGGCAGGTAACCTCAAACTGCTTCAGGTGTGATTCCAGCCGAGATACTTCCTCATTAATATCACAGCGTTCGGCGAAGACCGCAATTTCTTTGATAAGCAGATCCTCATCAACGGATAAATTAACCTCGGAAAGCATCTCATTAACCCGCTGCTGGATACGTTTTCGGTACTGGTCCACAACGGTGCGGGATAACCCGTTAAGGGCGTCAAGATTCTGACGAATGTCCTGACATTTCTGCTGCAGATCCGCCAGGATCTCCCGACCTTCATCCGCCCGCATCTTTCGCAGACGCTGCAAAGCGGTTTGTGTCAGTTTTTGGGTGATTTCCATAAATTTTTGATGCTTCTCTTCACTGTATTCACGTAGTTGGCATATCCCCGGCAACTGCAGCAAACTGGCCAAATCAATATGAATAGCGTTTTTATCTTTACCGTGGAGAGTAAGAATCTGCTCCAGGTGCGACATATATTCCTGGACCGCTGTCTGATTGACCTCAAAAGCGCTGCTCTCGCCGATATAGCGCATATGCAGGGAGTATGATACCGAGCCGCGGGAAAGTTCCTGTCGAATCATGCGGTCAACCTCCGGCTCAACAAAGGACAAAGCGTCGGAGATTTTAAATGAGGTCTTGAGAAAGCGGTTGTTCAAAGTCTTTATCTCAACCACAAAGCTGACACCGCCTTCTTCATGTTGGGCGTCACCAAAGCCGGTCATACTGTGCAACATAAGATATCCTTTTGAGAAGTACTCCCCATCAGGCACTATTGGCTCATAAATAGGCTATTGATTTTCCACCGGTATGCCGCCCGTAGAGTCGGCTTGGCCGTCTGAAACTGGTGGTGCAGAGCTTTCGGGCTGGACCGGGGCAGGCTGTTCATCGGGGGCAGACGAAGGCCCAGCGGTATTGGTTTGCCCCGGCGGCATTGATGGGGGAAGGGCGGTTATTCCTTCTGCCGTGCGGTCCGCTTCCACAATTGGCTGATAATGCATACTCAGAACCATGGAAAGCAGCAAAAAAACCGCCACAATCACGATGGTCGCCCAGGTAAAAACATCGCCCGTCTTACTGCCGAAGGCACTTTGACCACCCGCTCCGCCAAAGGCCGCGGAGAGACCTCCACCTTTACCTTTCTGCAATAATACGATAATTATCAAAAGAATACTGATGATGATAAAAAAGAATGCCAGTGCTTGTACCCAAAACGCAATGGCTGCCAACATCGACATCTGCATAATCTTCTTCCTGTAAAACTATTGCCTAAAAAACCATACAAATTTTTATTTTTAACGCGGCTTAAACCCTGCGGCAAGCTCACCAGATGAAATCATAAAGTATTTAAATATAATTACTTATGTTCTAAGCCACATCCGGCCTTAATGATTCCCACAAAGTCATCGACCTTCAGGCTGGCACCCCCGACCAACGCCCCGTCAACGTCTTTCTGCCCGATTAACTCCGCGGCATTGGCAGGTTTAACACTTCCGCCATATTGTATCCGAGTTTGCCGGGCAATGCTATCATCAAAAATATCCGTCAAAACCCCGCGGGCAAAGGCGTGAGCCTCCTGGGCCTGCTGGGCGGTAGCGGTTTTTCCAGTTCCAATGGCCCAGACCGGCTCGTACGCGATGGTCAACCGGGCCAGCGCCGCTTTATCGAGATCAACAAGGTCCTGGCGAAGCTGCTGTTCGATGACGGCTTCCGTCCGTCCGGATTCCCGCTCCTCCAGCAGCTCACCGATGCACAAGATCGGCTCCAGGCCCGCCGCCAGGGCGGCGCGAAGCTTTTTATTGATGAGCTGGTCACTTTCACCGATGATATGCCTTCTCTCCGAGTGCCCGATTATCACGTATCGGCAGCCGATGTCCTTGAGCATTTCCGCACTGATCTCACCAGTAAAAGCGCCATTTTTTTCGTAAAATACATCCTGGGCCCCCAGCGCTATGACACTGCCTTTCAAAACCGCTGCTACCGTGGTCAGGTAAACACTGGGCGGACAGACCGCTATATCCGCGTAAGATTCCAGTTTATCCTTTTTTAGGGCGGCTGACAGTTCTTTGGTGAGTGACTCGGCGGCGGCGCCGTTGAGATTCATCTTCCAATTGCCGGCAATGAACTTTTTTCGCATCAATCTCATTCCTTATTGTATTTGTTTTCCGATAATAGCTAATAATTTTCGGGCCTGCTGCATCAAATCGCCGAACATCTCCTCGGTAAGAGCCTGCGGTCCGTCGCAGAGGGCTTTTTCCGGACAGTTGTGCACCTCGACGATAATGCCGTCCGCCCCGGCGGCGATTCCTGCCAAGGCTAACTGTCTTACCATGTCGCGCCGACCCGCGGCGTGGGAGGGGTCAACAATGACTGGTAAATGCGAATCAATCTTAGCCAGGGCAATAGCACCCACATCGAGGGTAAAGCGCATCTCGGATTCAAAGCCCTGGCTGCCCCGCTCGCAAAGCACCACCTGAGAATTTCCTTCGCTGAGGATATATTCGGCGCTCATCAACCAGTCTTTCACGGTGGCACTGGCGCCGCGTTTGAGCAGGACGGGCTTTTGGCTTTTGCCAATTTCGGTAAGCAAAACGAAATTCTGCATATTTCGCGCCCCGACCTGGAGCATGTCAGCATACCGGCATACCAGTTCGACATTGCGGGGGTCGGTAACTTCCGTGACCACCGGCAGGCCAAGCTCTCGACCGCACTCCTGCAGGATTTTCAACCCATCCAGACCCAGTCCCTGGAAGCTGTACGGACTGGTACGCGGCTTATATGCCCCGCCACGAAGCATATTAGCGCCGCATTTTTTCACGAATTGGGTTATCTCCAAGCAGTTTTGGCGGTTTTCCACGGCGCACGGGCCGGCTATCATGCCGCAACAGCCCCCGCCGATCTTTACCTTTCCCACGGTAATTTGTGAGTCCTGCGGGTGGAAATCCCGGCTGGCCAATTTATACGGCCGCATAATCGGAACTACATTCTCCACTCCCGGTATGCTGCGAAGCTGCTCCGGGTAAGCGGCGTTTTCCTCGCCGATGGCCCCGATGATGGTGCGAAACTCACCCCTGGAAATGTGGGCCTTGAGACCCAGTTGCTCGATCCGCTCGACAACCCGAGCGACGATTTCCTCAGTTGCTCCTGATTTTAAAATAATCAGCATTTAATATCCATCCACCCAAAATCATCGTATCGGTTTATAATATTTCCGTTGCCCTGGGATAGCTGCCCAGGACGCTTAATTGCAGGCAATGTTTTTTCATCTCCTCGATGGCCTGGGCGATTTTACCGTCGGTAAAATGACCCTGGCAGTCGGTGAAGAAGTAGTATTCCATCTGGCGTTTTTTACTGGGCCGGGATTCAATGTTAGTAAGGTTGATATTTTTGTCCCGTAAAACCTGCAGGACGTCCACCAAAGCCCCGGCTTTATGAGCGGTGCTGAAAACCAGCGAGGTCTTGTCGTTACCGGTCGGCCGGGCAGACTCTCGGCCGATAACGAAAAAGCGAGTGACATTATTAGCAAAATCCTCAATGTTTTCACAGACTATTTTCAGCCCATAAAGTTCCGCCGCGACTGCTGAGCCGATAGCCGAGGCGTTTTTTTCCCCGGCGGCCTGCTGGGCCGCCAGGGCGGTGGAGCCGATGGGCGCCATTTCCGCCTGCGGCAGCGTGGTGGAGATCCAATTTCGGCATTGGGCGAAGACCTCCGGCTTGGAATAAATCTTTTGAATCTCGTCCAGCCGGCAGTTGGCCAGCAAATTATGATGGATGGCCAAGAGCACCTCCGCACAAATCGCCACGTTGGAATCGATTAAAGAGTCCAGGGTCTCAATTATCCCGCCGGCAATGGAGTTTTCCACCGGGACGATTCCCAGGTCGCAATGCTGGTGACTAATCTCATCGAAAACGCCGCGAATATCGGTTACCGGCTCGTATTCGACACATTGGCCGAACTTGAGCATAGCGGCGTTGTGGGAAAAGCTGCCCTCCGGCCCCAGGTAGGCGATGCGGAGCGGCCGTTCCAGGAAAAACGACCCGCTCATCAATTCCCGATACATAGCGGTCAGGCAACGATCCGGCAGGGGGCCTTGATTATTGGCCTTCACCTTTTCCAGCACCGCACGTTCCCGGTCCGGGGCATAAATGGGCGGGGCATTTTTCGCCGTCTGCTTGACTTTGCCCACCTCAATAACCACCTTCGCCCGCTCGTTCAGCAGATGGACGATCTCCTCATCGAGTTTGTCAATCTTCAGACGTAATTCTGCAAGCTTATCCATTTCCGTTGGCTATTTTACGTTATCAATGAACGCGGCCAAGTGCTTTTTATTTCATAACCTATAGGTATAGCAATAAATTATAAACATATTCTTCTAACAGGAAATCACGATTTCGTCAATGGAAAAATATCCACGATTTGCAGACCTTTTTATTTACCGGTTTTCTGCTGGTTTGATGGGCCGGGGTGAAAGGTCGTGGTAATCGGCCCGTCGGGCGTTAATCGACAGGAAATCGCCCCGCGGTTATAGGTGTGGATGATGGTTCTTTCCGGCAGCAGCCGGCAAAGCTCCTGCGGGTAGCTCTCCTTGATTAAACCACAACTGTTAAGACATACGGCTGGGTCGATCAATTCGACGAATTCCGGCAGGATAGCGCTAACCGAGCCGTGATGGGGAAGTAGTAAGATATCCGCTTTCAGGCTGGAGGCAGTTTCCATCTTCAATAGTTGTTCCTGGACAGATGTCCCAATGTCGCCGCAGAGCAAAATAGCCCCATTGTCATCGCTTATTCTTAACACCAGGCAGGAATCGTTATCACTGAGCTGGTTCGGCTCGGCGTTTGGCTCCGGCCAGAGCAGCTCAAGACAATATCGCTTTTTTCCGCCTTTGCCATCGTCATCAGCGGCGATGTTAAAACCTCGTGCTACGAAGCGAACGGGCTGGCCCATCTCATTGAGAAGATCCAGCAGCATTTTAGCCGGCCCGGTTTCTTTGCAGGCGAACCAGTCGTTTAGATATACGCAACCGACCGGGAAAAGCCGGCATAAATCCGCCGCACCACAGTAGTGGTCGATATTCGGATGGGAGATAAACAGGCCATCAATCCTGCCGATGCCTCGGCTGCGGAGGTATGGCGCTACGATATTCTCAACTACATTGTAATCGGACAGGCTCCCAATATCATAACAGAAAACCCTGCCGTCAGGCAGTTCCACCACCGTCGCGCATCCGTGACCCACCGCCAGTACGTCAAGAGCGGTATCACGGCTGCGGTGCAGTTTGATAAAGGTGATAGAAACGGAAAATAAAATGACCCAGATAATTAAACCAATCCAGATAGTTTTGCCGACGCCCCAGCCTTTTCTCACCGACCAGCCGGCCAGAATAAGCAGCGTATAAAAAACCGTGATAAGCCAAAACGCCGGACTAGCGGTTATAACGCAGCAATACGGCAGGCGGGCTATTTGCTGGTTGACCCAGATGGTTAGCTGCCCCAGGGTATTCAGCGGCTCTGCCAGCCAAACTGACTGACTCGGCAGTGCCAGTCCTACAAGCAATTTGAAAAAACCAGCCAGCATGGTGAGAAAAACCAAAGGATAGGTAGCCATCGAAGCGGGAATACCCGCCAGGGCGATCCGGTTAAAGTGATAGGCGGTTATGGGCAGTGTTACCACCCAGGCGGTTATCGCCACGCATAACAGACTCCAAAGCCCGTTCAAGGGAAAACGCCGCCATAGGGAAGGATTATCGTCCGGCAGTGTTATAAGCCTAAGCTTATCTTTACGGAACAATCTACCCTGGTATAAAGGTGCGGTAAATACGGCTAATCCTAAGGCGGCGATGAAGGAAAGCTGAAAACCCGCGCTAAACAGGTCCAGCGGCCGAGCCAATAGTATAACCAGGGCAGCCAGGGCCAAAAGATTAAGGGGGCTGGTCTTCCGGCGGAACATGTAGGCCAGACAGAAAATCACGCCGATGGTTGCCGCCCGGAGAACCGGGGCACGGGGCGGAACAATCAGAAGAAATACCACCAAGGCCGACAGGGACAGCAATCCCTGCAACCAGCGGGGAAACTTCAGCCACCAGCATATCCAACACACGAACCCGACGAACAGCCCAAGGTGAAGACCCGAAACACTCAGAAAATGCATAGCCCCGGTTCGCATAAAGACATCATTTAAAGCGGGGTCTATTTCCTGCCGCTGACCCAATAGTAGGGCGCTGAGAAATTCGTCCGCCTGCCGTCGGTCGGGTGCGGGACCATCATCATCAGCCCAGCCATCCTCGAAAATCGCGTTCCGGGCCGCTGCTTGAATACGCCGGCGAAGTGAATAAACCAGCCGGTTATCAGGGCTGGATTCCTTTAGGATGGTAATCGCTTCAGCGTTATTGATACGGCAGGCCACTAGATTACGCGCCCCCCGGTGGCTGTCCCGGCGGTCATATTGGCCGGGATTGTTCGGCCCGCCCCGTAGCGATATCCAGCAGTCAACCTCGATTTCCTGGCCCAGCTTGAGATTCAGGCAAGGCTGACTGACTACCGCCTGCATCAAACCGCAAGCCTTACGCCAGCCTGCGGTGGTGAGCACTGACTGGCAATCCAGGACAAAAATTGTCCTCGGCTCATGCATAAAATCGAACCGGGCGAAGGTTCCGGTGGTTTGAGCGATATATGGGTCGGTGTAAATCACCCCTCGCAGCGTCGCCAGTCGCGGCTGCTCACTGTCGCAGTAGGTGATGATATGGTTCTTCGGGTAATAATAATATACCAGCTCATAGCGCAGGCCCCCCAGGCTGGCGAATCCAATGAATAAATAAATCGCGAGGACCAGGCGTTTTTTTCCGCCGCTGGAGCTTTTCCGGCTAAAAAGCAGTGTCGTCGCCGCTGCCAGAGCACTGCCGGCCAGCAAAACGATTAAAAAAACAGCCGGCATGATATTCAGATATCGACCGGCGATAATCCCCGCTATTACCGCTATCGACCAGGGTAGCAGCGGCGCCGGTGGTGATGGAGAAAAATCCGGCTTATAGAAAGAGGCGCTTCTCATAGCGACAACTTACAAATTCTGCTTCAGCGGGAATGGTTATTTTCCGCCCGCGGTAATCTGCCGGCGATTTTGCATATAGGGCTGAAGACTACGGGGAATATTAATGCTGCCGTCCGCGTTTTGATTTAGCTCCAGTAAGGGTATCAGGATCCGCGGCGAGGCGATAACGGTATTATTCATGGTATAGCAGAAATGAATTTTGCGGTTTTTGTCCCGGTAGCGGAGGTTCAACCGACGGGCCTGGAAATCCAGCAGATTGCTCGCCGAGTGCGTCTCGCAGTAACCGCCTCGGCTGGGCATCCAGGTCTCAATGTCGTACATGCGGTACTTGGCCAGGCCCATATCGCCGGTGCAGATCTCCATGACCCGGTAGGGCAGCTCCAGCGCCTGGAGCACTTCCTCCGCGTTGGCGACAATCTGCTGATGCCATTTTTCCACTTCCTCCAGGTCCGCTCGGCAGATAATTACCTGCTCGACCTTCTCGAACTGGTGGATGCGATATAATCCATAGGTGTCTTTTCCCGCCGCACCCGCTTCCCGCCGAAAGCACAGTGACTGCGCCACCAGTTTTTGCGGCAACTGACTTTCATCCAGAATCTCGTTCATGTATAAGCTGGTAGCGGGCACCTCCGCGGTGCCTACCAGGTAGAGGTTGTCTTCCGGTATGTTATAGACCTGGCTTTTGCCTTCGGGGAACCACCCCGTGCCTGTAAAAGTTTCCTCGCGGGTAAGAACGGGGACGGTCAGGGGTTCAAAGCCCTTGGCGACCATCATATCGTGTGCCAGCCGCAACACCGCCTGGTGCAACAAGGATCCCTCGCCCTGAAGAATGTAATTGCGGGCGCCGCTAAGCTTTACTCCCCGCTCAATATCGATTATGCCCAGGTGAGTGCCCAGTTCAACGTGGTCCTTAGGCTTGAAATCGAACTTGCGGGCCTCGCCCATACGCCTTACCTCGACATTGCCGGATGCGTCCGGTCCGACGGGCGTCTGCGGAGAGGGCGGCTGCGGCATCAGCATCAGCATCTCGGCCAGCTTCGGCTCCAGGTCGGTAAGGAGATTTTGGCACTGTTTTTCCCGCTCCTTGAGCCGGCTCATCTCGTCGATAAGCTTTTGCCGTTCAGCGGGGTCTTTAGCAGCAGCTATAACTTTGCCGAACTGATTCTTTTGGGTGGCAATATCCTGCAGGTTTTGTTTGTTCCGCAGTACCTGCGCGTCGATTTCCAGCAGCTTATTGACCTCGACGTTGGCATGCTTGTTGATAACCGCTTGGCGGTATAGGTCCGAGTTTTCTCTTAGATGTTTTATATCAATCATGTCAGGGAAGATAACCGGGATTTTTTACAAAATCAATAGCATATTTACCTTTTTATCTTGAGTGATATTCCCGGATATTTCATCCTGCTTTTAACGGGGGAGGGATAATGCTCTATTAAACAAAAGCTAGGGGATGACGTGGCTTTTGTGCCGGGCGTTATCAGAAGGAGAATTATCGGCGGTAGAAGCTGGCGGGGTATAGTTGAGGATAAAATCACGGATTTTCTGCCGCTTCGACCCGTTTAAACTGTGGCCGAAGAGGGGCAGTTTTTTCAGAATTTCTTGGTTTCCAGTGCCGAACCGTTGCTTGAGATACACCGCGACCATCATGCCGGTGCGGGCTACTCCCTGCTTGCAGTGGACCAGGATCGGCTGATAATCGGGGCAGAGGGCAATCTGCAAAAAACGCCGTATCTGCCCCGGATCGGGAGGTAAGCCGGGTCTGATAGGGATGTTGATAAGGTTTAACTGATTCTGTCGGCAAAATTCTTTCTCCTCCTCGTACCACCTGCCGGCGGCGCATTCTTCCTGAGAGGCTAGATTGATAACCGTGCGAATTGCGGTGCGGCGGACGACCAAACGCAAGCGGAGGGCGTTCAGGGCGCCGCTGCGATAGAGTTTACCTTTTTCCACAACCGAGAAATGATAATATAATTTATGACGGAATATGACAATGCCGATAAGTATCAGCACAATCAGCAAACTCAGCTTCACTATGAAATCCGGCAGCATAAGTTTCCCATCCCGCAGGCGATCACGCTTGCGAAGGTCTTTTTTGTAATCTACGACTCAGGCGTTTTTTAGTTTTTCTCAGCACGCGGGTAATCCATTCGCGGCGGTGGGCCATTATCCGCGGGTTTTCCTGCTGATAGGCCTGAAAAAAACGCAAGCGGTCGGTCCAGCTGATAATGTTCTCCAGAGTCATATTTAATTGTACTAAATTCTTTAATATTTTACGCCGGGGCAGATGTCGGTATTGTACCGTCCGCTCATTGTCCATAAACAGGAAGCAAGCCCCGACGGTATCGGAGTCGTCAACAAGAATGTTTCCCCAGCGTAAATCACCATGCGCGATACCGCGGGAGTGCATTTTTCCGATGGACCGTCCCAGTTGGCGAATAATATTTCGATGCCGGGCCATGTTCGCCGACGACTTAGGCAAGAAGGACGTCTGCTGAAAATACTGGCGTAATTTGAGGGGATGGGGGACGGCACGAGTGACAATAAAATTATAGGCGCCTTTTCTGCCAACGACAACAATGCCTGCGACGGCGAAACCATTTGCCTGCAGCAGCAAATCCCCGCGGAGTGCGCGTTCCGCGCGACTGCGGAGAAAGAATTCCTTGACCGGCTCAAACCAGTTGCGTGGAAGAAAGGTTTTATGAAAATAAATTTCTTGCCGGTATGCAAAACGATATATCCTGGTGTTGGCAGAGCTGACCACGGGGGTTACACCGCTGTCGCCGGGCGGGGGACCGAAGCAGCATCTCTCCAAAAACAGCGCGTCGGGCGTTTCCCGGGGAATAACCAGATGAAAACCCCGGAAATTATAACGGGTATAATTATCAAACCAGGTACGATGATAACGGAACATAAATTTATTTTAGCGTTCGAGGGTAATATAGTTTTGCAGGCGGTAGTCCGGGCCGATAGTGAAAGTAACCTGCAGGACGATCCGCTTTAGGTTTTCGGGCAGGGGGGGCAACAACAGGGGGATTTTGTAGGTGCGGGTGGAACTGTCCCAGTGCTGTTGATTGACACTCAGTTGGGAAAGGTTAACTTCCTGGATGCCTCGGTTGGGAAAACGCTGGCCGCGCGGGTCGGAAAAGGCAGGGCGATACTTGAAGATTTCAAAGCGGAAGGTACCCAGGGTCTTAATGGGATCGCCGAACTGATCTTTGATCTCGACATAAGCGATGATGCTGTCTGGTTTACCGGCGGATTCGTCAGACTCGATAATCTGGGTAAACGAGGGCTGAAGACGGACCTGGGCGGGGATAAAATCACCGGATCCGCAAGCAGAGTCGCTGCTGCAGGGTCGGAAGTTCTGGCAGCCCGCCGGCAGGAAAATAAAGGCGAAGAAGATGACAGTAGCCGATCGACACGCAAGCATAATTAAACCTTTGAAAAACAGAAAATTAACCGACCAGAATATTTTACAGATAATATAAGAAGAAATCCAGCCTAAATGCGCTGGTCGGTTTTATGCGATATCGATTGCCCTGACGGGCTGTTTTCCCCCGGTAAATTACGGGCTGTATTTCTTTTCCAGCCGGCTGTAGATATGGGCAACGCCGCTGGCAATAAAGCCGTTTTCCGCGTTGGCATGGCTGGCGGAGACCTGGACGAGATCGGTAATGTTTTTGAGGATATCAGCCTGGCGCCGGGCGTAGATGAATTCCCGGCGGGCCAACTCTGGCTCATTACGCCGGTCAAAGATTTCAGTGCGGGTTACGTGATACTGCAGACGAAACATCGCTTGGCCGTAGGCGAATCGGCGTTCATCCTCGAGTAGGCGGGCCTGTTCATTTTTATCGGCGCAATGCAACAGAGATGCGTCAAGATACGAGCGGGCTTGATCGACCGCGGCGATAACCTCGACCATATCCGGGCCGTCGTTGAGCAGGGGGTGATATTCTTCATAGTGAAGATGGTCATGAGGGAAAATTTCATCGGTTTTTACATCCAGGCCTTTACGCAGCGAATAACCTTTGCCGTTAACGTCAATAAAGTGCTTGAGCGGCTTGATATTGCGACTAACAAATTCCAGTTGTTCATAAAATTTTCTGGTGGTATCGGTTGTTGTGGGATAAAAGCGCTGGAAGTACTCGTTTATCAAATCGTCGGTTTTCGTATCAACATTCCAGAGCAGGCGAGCTAAAAGATACTGGTTGAGGTTCCAGGTCCCCAAGAGTCGTGTCGGGGTGTGCATATAGTCGAAATGGCGGGCCGAGGTGTGGTAATACCAGGGGATATCAGCGGCCATGTTCCGGTAGAATACCACGGGCAGGGATTTAAGGGAGCTGACGTTGTAATATTCGGTAATAGCGATGTCGCCGTTGTAAAATCGCCCGGGTCCGGTCGTCCAGCCCTGGTACTCCTGGAGCAGATGTTGATTGACTTCGGTGCAGGCAGCATCGGCGAAGTTATGCGCGTAGCAGCGCTGGATGGGGACGTAACGCAGAGCGAAATTATTATAGTCGAAGTCAGCGGGCAGGGGCTTAGTGGGCGGAGGAAGGGTTTCCAGATAGGCGGAGGCGGTAAGCAGCACGGGGCGGTGAAGGCGCCCTTCCTGACGAGCTTTTTTTATTTCCTGCTGGATAGCATAAATAATCTGGAAGACGCGGTCGGTGTAGCTTCCCTGTTTCTGACAGTTTTCACACTGGCACCATTTGCCGACGTCTAACATACTGAAACGGGCTATATCGGTATAACGGAAATCACCGTCGATGAGGATTTGAGCCATGTTTTTCGCCAGCTCCCTCGTAGCGTCGGGGTTGGAGGTGCAGTAGTTGTCCCCGCCATCCAGGCCGATGTTGTTGCTGCGCTTGCCGTCTTTTAGACAATACCATTCCGGATGGGCCTCGAAATAGGTAAGCTTGCCGTCGGAGTTGGTATCGCCGAGGTATTCGTCGGAGGAGGCATAGGGTTCTTGGGGTTTGTTTTCATCACCCTGGAATTTGGGGTGATTATAGGGATATTCGCCGTTGGGATTAAGGCACGAAATCTGAATCCGGTGGGAGCCGAAGGTAAGCTTAATACCAAGTTTTTTCAACAGATTGATGTGCTTGTCAGCGGCGGTCCAGACGTTCATGTGATTTCTCGCCATCCAGAAAAAGAAATCTTCGTTGCCGCGGTCCTCCCAGGCCCAGTATCCGCGGGTGATATAAGAGGGATTTTCCATAATCTCCAGGTCACGCGGCAGTGGGGCGGGTTTATCGGGATAAACGGTACCCTGCTCGCCCAGGCCGTAGAAACGCATGCCTAATTGTTCCAGGTACGCGTATGCGCCGTAGAGCGAACCGCTGCGGTCCTTGCCGGCGATGACGGTGACGACGCGATTGTTATCGGAGACGGTTTTTATCAGGAACGATTCATCGCTGGCAAGCCGGGAAATTTCCGGTAAATTGTATGAGGCGATCAAGGGGTTGGATTGTGAACTGCCTATCAGGATGACATTTCCCTGAGGTGGAAGTTTGTCGATTGATTGTAATATTATATCATTCTCGCTCAGCTCGGTGCAGCGGGGAAGGAATTTGGCCAGTTCCTGGGCGGCGAAGCATTCGGTACAGGCGCGATCATCGGCGAAGTCGCCGTCCCACCAGTCGATTTTTTCCTCGCTTTGGGCAGCCTCATTTATATTGGAGAATTCGCCGTTATTGACGATAATGGTAAGGGTGTCCCCGGCAAACAGCTCCGCGGAGCCAAGGGAGAAAAACATAACAAGAACAGCAAATATTACGACTGAACAGTTTTCGGTTCGATAGTTCATCTAACGGCCTCCATAGTAAGGAACAGCAAGATTATTGGTGAAATATTTTTGTTGTCAGCACCAAGATATCAGCGGGGTAAATATCTTTATCTTCTTTTCATTTCTTCCACCGCTTCGATTACCGCCTGAGCCATGTATGATATCTGCTCATCCGTAAAATTATACAAAGGAAGATGTGTGAACCGGCGATTGAATGCCTCTTCCGCCGCCGGACAACTGCGTTCGATCGCCTTCGTATCATATCCTAATTGCCGCATGATGCTGAATTTGTATAGTGGGGCAAAGTGAGGAATTTGCACTATTCCCTTCGCGGTCAGCTTTTGCTTCAAAAGTTGAATGTTGCCGCCGACCTTTTCGGGGTCGATCTGCAGGAGATAAAGATGATAGGTAGCCTTATTTTTTTTATCGCTCAGTTTTTGGGGAATAATTCCTTCGACTTTTTCGAACCGTTGTGTCAGATACATCGCTGCCTTTCGCCGCTGGGCGATGATTTTCTCCAGCCGGTTTAGCTGACTCAACAGGCAAAGCGCCTGAACCTCGGTCGCCGAATAATTTCCCGTTGCGAAGCAGCCATTTTTGCTTTTTAGCGCACGAACATCATACAGCCATTTGGGAATCTTTCGGCTCATATCCAGTCCTACGAAACGCGCCTTGGCAAAATCTTTTCCGTAAGCGGTATTGCTTACCAGCATTCCGCCTTCACCCAGGGCGGTTATATTTTTTACCTCGTGAAAACTAAACGCTCCGAAATGGCCGATGGTCCCCAGTTTTTTACCTGCGTATTGACCGCCGAACCCGTGCGCCGCGTCTTCGATTACCGTGATATTATGTTGCCGCGCCAGTTTCATTATCGGCGCCATATCCGCCGGATAACCGCCCAGGTGTACCGGGATGATTACTTTCGTCCGCGGCGTTATCTTTCGCGCCACATCCTGCGGATCGATATTGAGTGTCCGGCGATCCACATCCGCCAGCACCACTTTCGCTCCGATGGCCAGTGGAAAGCTGATCGTAGAAATAAACGTAATGGCGGGCGCTATTACTTCGTCACCCGCCTGCAAACCTGCGAATTTGTACGCCACCTCAAAACAAGACGTGGCGTTGGTCATGAAACAGGTGTATTTCACCTTGAGATAATTCGCCACTTTTTCTTCCAGTTCTCTGACTCTGCTGCCCAGGGTCAGTTTTCCCGCCGGCTGGCTGAATTGAATAAGTTTATCCAGCTCCTGAACAACTTGTCGGAATTGCCGCTGGTATTTTTTTTCATTTTCTTTCGCCGGCTGATAAAGGAACCGGATAATCTCCGCCGCTTCCTGGCCCATGATGTTTTCGCCCACCGCCGCCCAGGAAATATAGGCGTTGCCGGTATCGTAACGAAAATCCGCCGCTGTCTTTTTTTTGGTTTTCTTGGTGGTTTTGCTCATTTTTAAATAATCTTTCTTTAACTAACTGGTTGGTTTTTTACTCCTGGCCGGCAGTCCAAGTTGCATGCTGTCGGGATTGACGCTGGCCAACTTAACCTTTATCGCCGTCCAAATTTCGGCGGGTGCAGTCAATCCAATAGCAGCTCCTCCGGCGTAAAGGATACCTCTTTATACACACCATCCGCCTTTAATTCCAGTTCAATTATGATCCTGCTGGCGTTGTTTACGATATCGTCAACTATTTCCTCGCCCAGTTTTGACGTAGCCTTTTCCGGATGGCCCATCACTCCCACCTGGATCTCTTTCCGCTGGCGGCATCGGGGGATGACAAAAGTGCTGTCCACGATTTTTTCCGCGTGTTGATAGTTGTCTGGATGCCTGATCATCCGCTCCAGCAATTCCGGCGGATCGGTCTGCATCTCTTCCATTCGCACCAGGTCCGGCTCCAGTGCCATCACCATCGCCGTTTCCAGCCAGCCCGCGTGCCAGTCGCCTTCCCGCACCGCCTGGCGCCATCCGACGTTTTCACTGCTCAGCTTCCATACCGGCAGCAGCGCAATCATCACCTTTTCGAAAGCCGGATTGCTCCGCAGCAATAGTTTCAAAGTGTTGTCCAGCGCCCGGGTGTTTTCGCTGCCGCCATGGCACAGCAGCAGATAAAAATTGCGAAATCCCTGACTCGACAGTGAAACCAGCATATCACTCACCACCAGCGACATAGCCGCCGGCGAGATATTTATTGTACCCGGGCAGCCGCCGCCCGAAAAGGACTCATACATCGTCGGCGCCGCCAGCATATCGATTTTCGCCCCGATCCTTCGGGCTAAGTGACTTGCGATCAGAGCGTCCGTCCGCAGCGGCAGATGATAGCCGTGCTGTTCGATCACCCCCAGCGGGATAATAATCGATTTTTTACGCGCCAGATATTCCCGCACCATCTTTACGGTCATATCCTCCATCGCCGGAAACGGATTTTTCTGTTTGCACGCCATCACTTAACCTTTGGGTGTTTTCGTATTATACTCGATCCGCTGGAAATTTTACATTAACTAATCCCGTAAACGGCGGAACATCGACCAATCGGCATTTAACACTTTCGCCTTCATCCTGGTAAACTTCCAGCGCGGTGGTAACTTGGGCCTTGCCTTCCATATCACAGCCGATTTGACCGCTTTCCCGGTTGACGTTGATCGTGGCGATTCGGCTGTTATAATGGCTGCGGGCATAATCGCAGATAAATTCCGTCCGCCGGTATATCAGCTCATATTTTTTCAATCCTTCACGAATACCGGCGAAGATTTCCTCCCATTCCGCCCGGTTAACGGTGGCGATCCGCTGCTCATGGGTCATTATCTGCCCGAAGAACCGAGAATCCACTCCCCGCCGTGCCTGCAGCACTGCCACTTTTATCGCCGCCGGGACATTCGTCTTGGGCGCCTCATCCCAGAACATGGTATTATCCCAGAGAAAATCACCATAGGAATGAAATGTCGTTGAGGTGCGGTCTTTCGCGTCCAGCCGGGAGCGAATAGTGAAAAAATGCGGATCGTCCGGCACGTCCGCCATATTGTAGCCCCGATGATTGTATGGCCCGGGAATCTCCAGTGCCGGCTTCTTTTCCGGCACATCGAACCACCCCGTATCGAAGGGCAGTGACATACTAATGTAGGTAATACCTCTTTCTTTCAGGTAGGGCAGGGCGTTTCTGCCCAGCTCGCTGAAGTGGCAGTTTTCCACCCGGCTGGGTCGAATCCCCCATTTCGCCAGGTATTCATCGTAGCGGCGGAAGTTTTCCGCTAGCTGCTCGTTGCTCAGCGGCTTTCGCCCCGCGTGATCGAACCACATCAGTTTGTCGTAGGTAAACCCATGTACCCCGAACTCCGCCAGGCCGCTGTCGTACAGCCATTTAATCTTTTTCGAGTCCGCGTAATCTTCCTCGTGCATTACCCGGTCGATGTCTTCCATGTACACCTCCAGGTGGGGCAGCCAGCCGTAGCGGTTCATGGTATCGACGTATCCAAAATGATTGTATGAGCCGCTGCAATCGTCGATTAAGGCTGTAGCGAAGGGCGGCATAGCGTAGATAACGAACGGCTTCCGCGCCGCCCACACGATTGATTTCCAGAACACGTCATCCAGTCCGCAGGCGTGTCCCAGGTGTTTCTTGGTCCACAGCTTCACCGATGCGGTAAACAGTACCGCTTTACCCCGGCCATATCGACAGACGGCGGCCACCGGCTGGTTATTCTCTGTCTGCAGTGGGTCGGTCCTGCTCAATCCATACTGCGGACTCTCGATCGGCCAAAACTCCACTGGATTATCCAGCGGCGCCTCGTCGTCCAGTTCGCGGGTCCCTGTTATATAATGTTCGAGATTGACGGTTTTAATCTGACGGCAAAGTACCGGCCTTTTACCGATGCTGATATTGAATATCTCGTAAAAAGCACCGCTGAAACCGGCCAGGTCGCCGTCGAAGCTTACCAGTCCCATCCCGTCTTTTACTGCGTCGCGGATAACCTGGGCCCCGCTTTCGCCCAGTTTTTTCCCCAGATGGTCCTGCCCCAGGACCAGGCAGGCATATCGGCTGATATCTGCCGAATTTATCGCTCCCGCCTTTAGATCCCACATCGCGTATGGTATCCCTAAATGGCCGAAAGCGCTGAGGATGGCGAGCTTTACTACCTGGTAGGATTGCGCATCTGTACTATCCACCAGCAGGAGCACCGCTCCGTTGCCCTGGGCCTGCCGCGGCGCCTCGCCCAGCCATTTCTCATCCATAACCATCCTCCCAGCGGGAAATCCAAAGCATGAAATCCAAAATCCGAAACAATATCGAATTATCAAAACTTAGATATCTAAAATAAATCAGCACTCTTATTATGTTTTGAACAATAGGATTTCGAATTTGTTCCCGCCTTGCCAGCGCAAGTCGCGGCAGGTCGTATTTCGATATTCGAATTTCGGTTTTTTAGTCGAGGTATCGTACCGCCCCGGCTGACAGCCGCCCGGGGTCTCCGAACAGCCGTTGTCGGTTCGACATTTCTTACTTCTTGCCTCTTTCCCTGACCTTCCGCGCCGCGTTTTTGATCCCCGCCGCCATCATATCCAGTTGGGGGTGGGTAAATCGCGGGTGCATCGGCAGCGTCATTGTCTCTTCGAAGAACACCTTCTCCGCCACTGGGCACAATCCCTTTTTATAGCCGCGTTTTTGATAAATGCTGAACAGATAATTGGGCAGGTAGTGCAGAATCGCCTGGACTCCTTCCTCGTAGTAGAGAATCCGCAGGAACTCGTCCTTGGGACAGCCCTCGCTGTGCAGCTTATACCGCGGATTGTACAGGTAGCATACCTGCGTCCGGTCCGGCGCGAAGTAAGGTATTGCGATCCCTTCCGTACCTTCCAGCTTAGCGTTGACGTACTTGGTAAACTCGAGGCGCTTGGCGTTGAACTGGTCCAGCTTCTTCAGTTGCACTCTGCCCACCGCCGCCCGCACCTCATCCATCCGGTAGTTGTCGCCGATTACCCCGTTGACTTCCACCACGTCATAGTGATAGGGCAGCCAATAGTCTTTCTGGTTGGTGTAGTTTTTCAGTCCGATGCACCGCAGCGTGAATACCTTATCGACCAGGTTTTCATTATTGACTACCAGCATACCGCCTTCGAACGTGGTCATGTTCTTGAGCGGATGAAAGCTGAACGCCGCCACATCGCCGAAGCTGCCTGCCTTTTTGCCTTTGTACAGCGCCCCCGGCGTGTGCGCCGCGTCTTCCATTACCAGCAGCTTATGCTCCCGGGCGATAGCCATGATTTCATCCATATCGCAGATTTGGCTGCCGTAATGAACTACTATGATGGCCTTGGTCTTTTTGGTGATTTTTTTCCTGATGCTTTCCGGGTCGATGTTATGCGTCTCGTACTGCACGTCCGCGAACACCGGCACCGCCCCCAGCCGCAACAGCTCCGCACTGCTGGCGATGAAGGTTATCGGCGTAGTAATGACTTCGTCGCCCGGATTTAGTCCCAGAAGTTGCATCCCGATATTGCAGGCTGTTGTCCCGCTGGAGGTGGCGAAGGCGTGTTTCACTCCGCAGTACCGGGCCCACTCCTCCTGAAACGCCGCTACCTGCGGACCCATAGTAAACGTTTCGCCTTTGAGTACCTCTTTAATCGCTTCTAATTCTTCTTCGCCGATTATCGAGCCGAAAAAGGAATAAGGAACCTTCAGTTTCACCCCATCCCCTGCGTCGTAACTTGCCGCATAACTTGCTTGTTTCTTCCCGGATTCTTTAGGCATTGTTGTGTCTCCATTATTTTCTGATAACTATATAATTTTTTATCCCATGCTTTGCAGGGGATTTCTTTGTTTTTTTTACTGCAATTTAGTCGTTCGCTTGCAGTTCATCTTTGTATTTGAGAACCTTAGCTACCGCTTCCGCGATATCATCCATATCCTCTTTGGTGCCCAGAAACATATTTTGCGCCAGCCATACCGCCTCGCCCCGGCATGCACCCTCTGAGACCGGGCACTTATCCTTGAATTTACTATAATCAATATCCGCGTGATACGGCGTTCCCAGCGGAAAAGACCCGTTAATGAACCTTTTGTTCAAAAACATCGGATTTTGATACAGTGGGAAGGTATAGCCGCTGAAGCCCGGCACACCTTCCGCCGCCAGTGCTTGCAGGAATTTATTCCGCGGCAGTCCGGTTACCTCTTCATTGTATCGGAACATGTAGATATGATAGCCGTGTCGGGTGGTCCGCTTATCCTGCACCAGCGGCCGAAGGCCGTCTATTTGATTTAGTTTTTCGGTTAGATAACGGGCCATCTTTTGCCGCTGGGCTACCTGCTCGTCCAGGTGTTTGAGCTGCACCCGCAGGATAGCTGCCTGGAATTCGGTTATCCGGTAATTCCAGCCCAGCCGGTGAAATTCGTACCAGGGCCTGCCCACACGGCGACCCGCCCATAACATCGAGTCGCATTCAATGGCCAGCTTATGGTCGTTGGTGCATAAGATTCCGCCTTCACCGGCGTTCATATTCTTGCTGGCTTGAAAACTGAAGGAGCTGAACCATCCCAGCGAACCTGCCTTTTTGCCTTTCCACTCGCAGCCGTGGGCGTGAGCGGCGTCTTCGATAATGGGCAGCTTGTGTTTATCAGCAATCGCTCCGATGCGGTCCATATCTGCCGGTTGGCCGCCGAAATGCACTACCATAATCGCACGCGTCCGGTCCGTTATCGCTTCCTCGATTCTCTCCGGGTCGATATTGTAGGTATCCGCCTCAATATCCACGAAAATGGGAATGCAGTTATTCTGCAGAACACAGGTAGCGCAGGCGACATAGGTATAGGCAGGCACGATAATCTCGTCGCCGATTCCCAGGTCCATGGCTCGAATGCCCATTTCCAATGTGCCGGTGCCGTTGGCCGCCGCGATGCCGTATCGGCAGCCGTGATGCCGGGCGAATTCTTCCTGGAACATTACCACCTGGCTGCGCTGGCCTTTTTCCGGCTCCGCTAATTCCACCCCCTGGCCGAAAGCGAATCGCCACCATTTACCGCTGCGATGGACGTCCAGCAGGGCCTTTTCCTCTTCCGGATCGATAATCGGCCATTCGAAGAAGGGCTTGGTCCGCACCGCCGTGCCCCCTTTGATTGCTAATTTGCTCATCTATTATTCCTCTATCACTTCACTGCGACCACTTTTTTTTCTTTGACCGCCTGATAGACGGCATTTACCACATTTACCGAGTGTCTGCCGTCCTCCAGGGTAATCGGCGGTGTGGTATTTTCCAGGATGCATTTGCTGAAGGCGTTAATCATCTGCCCGTAAATACCCACCCCTTGTAGTTTATATTCTTCCCGCTTGACTTCCACATTACGGACCTGGTTGGCGTCGTAGCCGGTCTCCTGTGGCTGAATGATACTGAACATCTTGCCGGTTGGGTCCTGCCCGATGGTGCCCTGGGCGATGATTGAGCCTTTGGTACCGTGCAGTTCCAGGGCATTCTGGGCGGCGGCGTCCGGCAGATTGAAGTAATTATCCACGATCCCGTGGGCGCCATTGCTGAAACGCATCAAAATGGTGGAAGCGTCCTCGATCTTCGTGGGATATTTATGTGTCATAAGGTCCTGAAAGCCGGTTACTTCCACGATCTTGGCGCCCATTATCCATTCCAGCATGTCCAGACAGTGGGTTCCCATATCTAAAAGGGATCCGCCGTGACTGATTTTAATGTCCTGACGCCAGGCACCCGGAATAGGGGGGTACCAGCAGGTCAGCTCCGCTCGGCCCATGACCATTTGGCCCAGGGCGCCGGACTGGACCAGCTCGCGGGCTTTCTTATTATACATGTTGTTTCTCATGCAAAAGCCCAGCATAAGTTTTACTCCGGCTTTGGCGCAGGCATTTTCCATCTGGTCCACTTCCTCCAGGGAGGTGGCAAGAGGTTTTTCACAAAGGATGTGTTTACCCGCCTGGGCTGCCTGGACAGTCTGGCGGCAGTGCACATTCAGCGGCGTGGCGATATATACCACTTCCAAATCCTGCTTTAAAAGCTCCGCCTCATTATCACAGCTATGAGGCACAGAGAACTGTTTGGCGACCTCCGTGGCCCGCTGGCCGCTAATGTCCATAACGGACACTATCTCGGCATTTTCCGCCATTTTTACGAATTCAGGTATGGTCCTGCGAGCGGCGATACCGCCACAGCCGATTACACCCCATCTAATTTTTTTAGCCATCGCTAGTCCCTTTCTGCTTAATGTTGGAATGTTTAATCGTGATACCACATATTTTTATTTTCATCGTTTTTAACCGCATTTAATCGTTTTATCCAGTGTTTTCATAACCAATTAAGATTAAAAAGACTCATATTTTGGGCGGCGATTCGGTTAGTAAAATCGGTCCGCTGATTAACCATTCTTTCTGATTGTTAACTATCTGCCTCATACAATTATTTTTAAAAATAGAAAATTTATTATACATAAATATCTGCGTTATTTCCAGTTAATTAAATTTGCAAAACCAGGCGACCGAGCCGTAGAAAGGATAAGGAGAGACCTTTAAGGAAATTATAGTACAAGATGCTACCGTCAGTTTCTGTCAAAAAGAATTAAATAATTCGTAATATTTAAAACAAAAAATGCAGGCGCTTAAGGATTAAGATTGGTTTTTCTTGGCTAAAAATGCGTATTCGAAGACAAAAAATGGCAAATTCCTGCTCAAAAGTGGTCAAATCTGACGCTTTTAGCCCCAATGTCCCACCTTTACACGAAGGTTTTCATCGTTTTTTACTGGTTTTAAGCAATTTATTAGTTTGTTAGTAATAATCAATGATTTTTTAAGAAAAATTATAGTTTTTGCGTTAAAGATCGACGGACAGGATACTTATAAATTACCTATATGCGGGTGGACAATTTATGGTCTTTTGGTGTTAAGATGGATAAGTAAGAAAGTAAGAAACTGAGAAAGTATGAAAGTAAGAAGGCGGGAAGGCGACGCTGCGCGAGATAGGAGAACAGTTGAAAGCTAAAAGTAAAGATGTTTGCGGAAGTCGCCGACGACAGGTGAATGAAAAAATGATGCGAAATGCGGTAATTTAAAACTACTAACAACGTAAGAGGTATTTCACAGGTACACAAACTGCCGAAGGAGGGAATCGAACCCTCACCCGGGGTGAACCGGACGGGATTTTGAATCCCGCGCGTCTGCCAGTTCCGCCACTTCGGCTGATTTCTCTCGTTAATACACTTTGGGAAAACAATGTAATCTTTTGCTTTCCCTGCCTTTCTGATAGAGACGAGATTATAAAACCTGCTTTTCTGGCCGTCAATCAGTTAATTGACAGAACTTACTTCGGCTGATAGACTAGGACAGGTTATATAGCGGGGTGTAGCTCAGTTTGGCTAGAGCGCCTGCTTTGGGAGCAGGAGGCCGCTGGTTCAAGTCCAGTCACCCCGATTTTTTCGCCCGCAGGGCGAAAAAATAGAGTAGTAGAAAATAGAAAGTAGAGAGTAGAGCAGTGCGGCTAGCGCCGCATATGTGATAAGATAATAAAAAGTCATTTTATCTTTCTCCTGCGGTCAACTTTCTACTCTCTACTCTCACATGGGATGAAAGATGGTTTTCGCATTTGAGAAGCTTATCGTCTATCAAAAAGCCATAGATTTAACCGATAAAATTGCTTCGCTGACCGAAAAATTCCCTCAAGGTTATAGATACCTTTCATATCAACTCAATCGGGCCTCATTATCCATAGCCGCTAACATCGCTGAGGGTAACGGCCGATTCACCAAGGCGGAGAGGAAAAACTTCTTAGGTATCGCCCGCGGTTCCGTACAGGAATGTGTCCCGTTGCTGGAGCTTGCCCGGCGACGAAATCTGGTTGCAGCAGATAAACATCAACTATTGAAATCCCACCTTGAGGAAATCTCGAAAATGCTCTCCGGTCTGATTAACGGGTTAGAAAAACGGAAAATGTAACAGCAGTAAGGCAAGAAAATCGGGCGATATATTACTTTCATAGTAATAGAAAAAAAGAATCCGCTGGTATCTGTTGACAACAGCGGATTTTACAACGAGGCCGACGAGGCTCGAACTCGCAACCTTCGGATCGACAGTCCGATGCTCTAACCAAATTGAGCTACGGCCCCATAAGACATATATTCAAGCAAACTTACATTATAGCAACTTCAATCTGTCTGTCGAAGATAAAAAATAACACTGCCTAATATAAAATTAGCGGCGGCAAAATCAAGCAAAATCCGGGAAATTAGCAGATTGACCGGCCACCAATACCCCAAGGGGGTAAATAACAATGAGACATATCTTATAAAATTGGGTGAAATTCAGCTTAATATTTCTCTAAATTATGTTATGATTACCAGTAAAATATGGCAATTGATTGAATAATTGTTATAAAATAACAACCTTGCTTGAGTAAAGCTATATTTCGCATAAATGAGTTATCGCGGCCTTTATGGGCACTTATTTAAGGAAAGAGACCGAATATGAAATTTAGAATACCGGTGGTTGTCCCGTCGTTATTAATAATATTTTGCCTTTTTTACGCAGTACCGTTGTGGGGGGCGACTGATAATCTCGATGAAGCTTTCGATAAGGCAGTATCATACCAGATAGGCCAATCCCGTCAGGGGCTTGCCGTTATAGAAAATGCCATAAAAGATAGCTACGCCAGTCCCGATGTGCGAAACGAGTTAGCTCAGCGTCTGGCAAAGCTGCTGGGTATGCAGCAGGGGAGCTGGGCGTGTAAGGATTTCGCCTGTCGGCAGCTCTCGCTGATCGGCAGCAGCCAAGAGGTTCCCGCGCTGGCCGGTCTTCTGGGTGACCCCAAACTGAGCGATATTGCCCGCTACGCCCTGCAGCGGATAGCCGATCCCGCTGCCCTGGCAGCTTTGCGACAGGCTCTGAGCAAGGAAAATAATGACGATATTAAAATCGGTATAATAAATTCGCTGGGCGAACTGGGCGATAAAGAGGCAGCATTATTGATGGCTGAGCCGATCAAATCCGGCAATCAGGCCCAGGCAGCCGCGGCCATCATCGCCCTGGGCAAAATCGGCGGAAAAGACGCCTTTGCCGTGCTGGAGACAGCTACAAGTAGTTTCAGCGATGAACAGCTTGCTCTGCTGGATCAGGCATTTCTCAATAGTGCCAACCGAGCGCTGGAGCGGGGCGGAGATCAACTGGCTGCCCGTATCTATCAAAAGGTTTACAACGCCACCAAATCACCGGATATTCGGGCTGCGGCATTCGGCGGATTAATCGCTTCCCTGGAGCCGGATAAAGCCGCGGCTTTAGTTGTCAAATCCCTGAAAAGCGAGCATCCGCAGATGCAGAGCCTGGCCCTGCGATTTATCCGCAACCTGAAAGGGCCGGTGGCCGCCGGCACGCTCGCGGAAGAATTGCCGAATTTTTCACCCGCTAATCGAGCGATGGTTCTGGTTTTTCTGGGTGAGCTGGGCGAAAGTATCGCTCGCCCCGCAGTATTAAAAACGATAGAAGATCCCGACGAAGCGATTCGTCTGGCGGGTTTGCAGGCGCTGGCAAAGTTGGGAAATGCCGCTGATGTCGTAATGCTGGCAAAATTAGCCGCTGCCCAGACCGGTCCCATACGTGACGCGGCTCGTAACAGCCTCGACCGTATAAGTGGGCCGGAAGTGGATGCCGCTATTATGGCTGCCCTGGAAGATGCCCATCACACCGATGCAAAAGAACGCGTGGAACTGCTTCGCAGCTTGGGTTCGCGCCATACAGTTGCCGCAGCGACACTACTGGTCAAAAATGCCGGCCAGGAAGACCAAGCGGTTCGTCTAGCGGCGGTAGAAGCCCTGGGCAAGGTTGCCAGCGGCGATAATTTACCCGATATGATCAAATTATTAAAAAATGCACCAACTACCAGTGATAGTAAAGCAGTAGAGAAGGCCATTACCACGGTTTATTCTTGTCTGCCCGATGAAAATCAATCAATCGATGTGCTCACAACGGCTTGCCCAGATGCCGGTCCGGCAGCCAAGGCGGCAATCCTCAGGATTCTGGGCAATATCGGCTCGAGCCAGGCTATAACGGTGGTACGGTCCGCTTTAAAAGAACCGGATGAGAACTTGCAGGATGAGGCAGTCCGCGTTTTAGCGGGTTGGCCCAACACCGCAGCGACGGATGATCTGCTGAATATCATCAAGAACAATCAAAAAATGAACCTTCAGATACTGGCTCTGCGGGGCTATATCCGCCTGGCAGGGCTGAAAGGCGAAAACCAAGGTGAACAACTGGAAATGTACAAGATCGCCTGGCAATTGGCGCAAAGGACCGAGGAAAAGAAGCTGATACTATCAGGCCTGTCTCAGCTCGCCAGCGAAAGTGCCCTGGAGATGGTAAAGCCTTACCTGGGAGATGATGAGCTAAAGGCAGAAGCACAAGAGGCAGCCAAGAAGATTCAATCGCGTTTGGATAAAGTTAAAAATAATTAATGAAAAATGGTTGCCCATTAACCAAAAAGGGGTGAGAATTAACATTAGAAATAAAGAAATTTCCCTTAATAATATTATATGCGAAATTTTTACAGGAGATGGGGTAAGTTAAACATGGAAAATACAAACGCCAAAAAAGGAATCAGTCGTCGAAGATTTATCTTTTCCACCGCGGCGGCGGGAGCGGGATTGGTATTCGCTCCGCGAGTTTTAGGCGAGGCTGCCGCTACCAGCGGCTCGAAGGAGCTGAATGTCGCTTTAATCGGAGCCGGAGCCCAGGGCAATGTGCTCTTGAACGCCTGTCTTAATATCCCTGGAGTTCGTTTCAAAGCGGTCTGCGATATCTGGGAAAGCTATAGCCTCAAAAAAACCGTTCGCCTGCTGAAAGCTTATAAGCATGAAGCCAACGGTTACACAGATTACCGGGAAATGTTGGCGGCGGAGAAGGACATCGATGCCGCAATTGTAGCCACTCCCGATTTTATGCACTCCGAGCATGCCTGTGCCTGCCTGGAAGCCGGCTTGAATGTGTATTGTGAAAAGGAAATGTCCAATACCCTGGAAGGAGCCCGCAAGATGGTGGAAACCGCCCGGAAAACGGGCAAGCTCCTCCAGATCGGCCATCAACGCCGCAGCAATCCGATCTATCTTTTCTCTCAAGAAAAAATCCTCAACGACGCCCATTTAATCGGTAAGATTACTACCATTAACGGCCAATGGAATCGCAGTACCGCCGCCTGCCGGGACATCACGGTTACCGACAAGTACAAAATTGACGAAGCCACTCTTCAAAAATATGGTTATACCAGCATGGAACAATTTCTCAACTGGCGGTGGTACAAAGGGATGGGGGGCGGGCCGATTGTCGATCTAGGCTCACACCAGATCGATATTTATAGCTGGTTTTTAGGTACTAATCCTAAATCGGTCGTCGCCAGCGGCGGTATCGATTATTGGCAGGGCCGGCAGTGGTATGACAATGTCATGGCTATTTACGAATATGTCACCCCCGCCGGTACGGTGCGGGCTTTATATCAAACCCTGACCACCAACAGCAGCAACGGGTATTTCGAAAGCTTTTTGGGCGATAAAGGCACCTTGCTGATTTCCGAGGCGCCCAATCGTTCCAGTATATATCGGGAGGCCTGGGTACCGGAGCAGGAGTGGGACGTCTTCGTTAAGAAGGGCTATATTGCCAAGAAAGAAGTCCCGGTAAAGGAAAAGAGCGATTTGGCAGATTCCCGCGCATCCGAAACACCTCCGGAATATAATCTCCTGGTTGAAATGAATAAGCCGGCCCACCAGCCGCATCTGGAGAATTTCTTCGAGTCAGTTTGCAGCGGCGGCAAGGTGAAACTCAACTGCCCGGCGGAGGTAGGTTATGAGACAGCGGTTACCGTTTTGAAGGTCAACGACGCTGTGGAAGCCGCTCGCAAGCTCGATTTCAAACCGGAGGAATTCAAGGTCTAAATCGGCAAAGATGTTAAATTGTCGATTTTGGATATTGCGGACCGGATGGCCGTATCTCAAGAGGAAAGGTCTGAAATTGCATCGCGGATTAGTATCGATATCATTGGTTTTTTGCCTTAGCGTTTTTTGTTATCCTGTTACGGCTGATACTGCCTCCACTTCCGAGCACCCGATGCTTCTGGGCGATCACGATGACGGCAGCCGGGCCAGCCCGGTGCATCGAATACCATTATTCGATGAAGATAAGCAGCAAGTAAATCCGCAGGTCGATGAAGAGCCGTTGCCGTTTTCTACCCGAACTACCTGTGGCGATTGTCACTCATATGACATAATCAGCGGCGGGTGGCATTTTGACTCTGCCCAGTCCAACGTGCCGGCTGGCCGGCGCGGTGAGCCTTGGGTCATGGTGGACCGGCAGACTCGAACCCAGATTCCCATATCCAACCGCGCCTGGCCCGGCGTGTTTCCGCCCCAACAGGCGGGGCTGACGCCCTGGCTGTTTCTGCGAAAATTCGGCACCCATGTTCCGGGCGGAAATTATGGGGAAATAACCGATCAGGACGACCCTAAATATGTTTTACGCTGGATGATTTCGGGCGCATTGCCGATTAACTGTCTGGTGTGTCATGACGCCGCTGCCGACCAGGATAAAAGTGAGTTTGCTTTGCAGGTTTTTCAGCAAAATTATCGCTGGGCGGCAACCGGGTCATGCCCTTTTGCCGCGGTGGCCGGTGACGCCTCGACCCTGCCCGATACTTATGACCCGCTGATGGGCGGTTTTTCCGATAATCCCGCCATTAAGCCGCCGGTGGTGACTTATGACAAAACAGTTTTCGACGCCAAGGGTATGGTGTTTTTTGATATCGTCCGCCAACCGCCGGCCCGCAACTGCTATTTTTGCCATTCCACCCAGGACCTGGAAAAAGCAGGACCGTATAAAGAATGGACCCGTGACGAGGATGTTCATCTGCTGGCGGGCCTAACCTGCGTGGATTGTCACCGTAATGGTCTGGACCATATGATTACCCGCGGGACGGTTGATCCCAAGCAGCCGGACTTGCAGGCAAAAACGCTTACCTGCGAAGGCTGTCACCTGGGCGATCCCGCCGCCGATTCTCCCATCGCTGCTATGGGCGGCAGACTGGGAGCGCCAAAGGCGGCACATCAAGGGCTGCCGCCGATCCATTTTGATAAATTGTCCTGTACCGCCTGCCACAGCGGCAATTGGCCCGGCAAAAAAGCCACCCTGGTTCGAACTTCGCGGATCCACCACTTGGGTCTGCACGGCAAACATAACCCGGAAGAGCCGTTGCCTCATATAGCCGCTCCGGTTTTCGCCCTGGCGGAAGACGGCAAAATTACCCCGCAGAAACTAATCTGGCCCGCTTATTGGGCATATGCACAGGGGGGTAAAGTGACTATTATACCACCGGAGGCGGTAAAAGAGATAGCCGGCAAAATATTGGAGGGGAATTTAAATGAGGCACGGGTCGATGACTGGAATTCGATAACCAGGGAGCAGATCAGCCAGACGCTTACTCTGCTGGCTGCTGCCGGTGGTTCCGGTACCGTCTCCGCCGCCGATGGTGATAAGGCTGGTGAGCCGGTTTATGTGTCCGGCGGGAAAATATACGCCCTGGACGAAAAAGGCGCTCTTGTCGAAAAAGATGATGATGCCGCTGAGGCGATCGCCCAGCCGTATTCCTGGCCCCTGGCCCATGATGTAAGACCCGCCGCACAATCATTGGGTGCAACCGGTTGCGAAGACTGTCACAGCACCGAATCAGCTTTCTTTTACGGTGAGGTGGCGGTGGATACGCCGGTCAAAACCGAGCAGGCAGCGTTGTTGCCCATGTATAAGTTGCAGCAGATTCCGGAGCCACAGCTTAATATAACGGTCAACCGCTTCTTCAAATGGCTGATTATTATAACGATGGTGGTACTGATTCTGCATATCATCGGTGATTTATTCAGCCGGCTGTTGCGTCGTTCGCAATGATGTATTTTGAGCCGTAATACCGGGAGCAAAATCCAGATAATGGAAAACGTAGATTTGAAAGATATTGGTCAGCAAAAGACGTTTCGACGATTCGACCTGCAGTTTCGTATTCAGCATATCGTCTTGTTTACCAGTGTGATAGCCCTGATAATTACGGGCATACCTATGTGGTTGAACCTGGGTGGGGCGGATCATATCTGGGCCAGTCGGGAGGTAACCGCGGCTTTTGGCGGACTGAAAGCAGCCCGGCTCATCCACCGCTGGGCGGCAGCCGTGCTGATAGCCGTATCGCTGTATCACCTGATATATTCCATCGTCGCCCGGCGCGGTCGGCGGGAGTTTATGGAACTGCTGCCGCGATTCAAAGACGTTACGGATGTCATCCATAATTTCATGTATTTTTTTGGTCTGCGTACAACCCGGCCGAAGTTTAGCCGGTACAGCTATTATGAGAAATTCGATTACTGGGCGGTGTACTGGGGCTGCGTGATAATGATCGGTACGGGCATGGTACTCTGGTTTCCCCGGCTGGCGGAAAAGTGCATCCCCTGGCTGTCCTATGAGCTGGCGCTGGAGGTGCACGCGGATGAAGCTATTCTGGCGGCACTGGCTTTATTTATCTGGCATTTTTATAATGTACATTTTAATCCCTCTCGTTTCCCCGGCACGCTTTTATGGTGGCATGGAAGAATCTCCCGCGAGGAAATGCTGCGGGACCATCCCCTGGAACTGGAAAAATTAAACCAGGAGGGACAGGCTGACCAATTAGCGAAAAAGGTGGTTCCTGGTGAAAGCTGATGGGGCTTAATTGCTTGACATTCGGTATTCCGGCGGGTATTTAATCAAGCACAATCGATAAATGAGCGTTTTTTGGCTTGGTTTGACGCGTTTCGTACAATTTCTTTAATTTTGTCCGTGGCACACAAACAGACAGATTATAGCTGGGTGAAGTTACCCAGCCGATTTCGCCAGGCATTATTTTAGGAGAACAGATCATGAGCAACCAATCGCTACCCAATTACCTCAGGTCCGCTGTCCCTAATCCGCTCGATAGACGCGCCCCGTGGTATAAAAACACCGCTCCTTCTTATGCGGGGATTTTCCTTTCTGTGCCCTTTATGGCGGGCATGGCAGTGGCCTTGCAGTACGGCAGCGTCTGGGCTGGGGTTGTCGGACTGATCCTGGGGGCGTTATTCTGTTTCGCTTTATATTACGTGCCGGGTTTGCTCGGTTTTAAGACCGGAATGCCTTTATACGTCGTCGGCTCTTCCACCTTCGGCACCCACGGCGGTATTTTGATGCCGGGCCTGCTGATGGGGGTTTTGCAGATCGGCTGGCATGCGGTCTTTACCTTCTCCGCCGCCAAGTTTTTTATGTCAGCCATAGAATCCTCTGCCGGACCCAACACCGGTCAGTTCTGGCTGGTTTGTGCGATCTGGGGAATTGTTTTGGCCCTGGTGGGTGCGGTGGGGATAGGTTTGCTGGGCAGGCTTTCCAGTTTCATACCTATCTTTCCTTTGGTAATAATCATAATAGCCGGTTTTAAGAATATGAGCGGTTTATCTAATTTTAGTTCCGCTATGCAGGCGGTCTCTTTTCCTACGGCGTTATCGGCGCTGATTCCGGTAATGGGCTTAGGCGCTTTTGCCGCTATGCAGGCGGCAGCGGGATTCTTCGCCACCGCCGGGGCCGCCGGCGCTGATTTCGCCATGAACAGCCGCAGTGAAAAAGACGTTGCTTTGGGCGGCTTTTTCGGAATCACCATTGCCGCTATTGTCGCCGGAGTTTTTGCCATAATTACCATCGCCGGCGCCATCGGCAACAATCCGACCATCGCTACCGACGCCCACATGGGTACAAGTCAGATAGACAATTGGGGCGTCTTTATCAGTTCGATCGGCCAGGTCGGAGGCAATGTTTCCAAGGTGATGTACTGGGTGTTTGTCGTCGCCTGTATCTGCCCGACGGGTTTCTGTGCATTCCTGGCTGCTAACGCCTTCTCCACCATGATACCGAGCCTGCCGCGAACCCTGTTAACCTTGATTGCCGGCATTATCGGCGTAATTTTAGCCGCTACCGGAACTTCCCAGAATTTAGTCGGCTTCTTTTTAATCATTGGCGCCTCATTCGGCCCGATCATCGGGGCTATGGTGGCTGACTATATCCGCAGCGGCGGCTGGGCCGGTCCACGCCAGGGGGTAAACTGGGCCGGTTACATCGCCTGGGCTGCCGGGTTTGTAGTGGGTATTTTAGGCGTTATTCCCCAAATCGGTTTCAGTTACGGCCTGGAAACCTTGATGTCATTCGTGACGGGTTTTGCGGTTTACCTGATTCTGGCTGGCGCGGGCCTGGAACCCAAGACGGTCGAAATGCCGGCAGGGAAATAGGTTGTATTGTTAAACATATTGAAATAACGGCATTAGTTCGATTTAGTGAATAGCTTTAACATTTGACATTAATAGCCCGTGGTTATAAACTGATATTTGTGGTTTTCAGCCATGATATTTATGGTTATGATGAAAACAAGAGTAAGCTGTTGTCGTTTATAACTATTTGTGAGGTAAAAGGTTAGATGAGTAAACGAGTATTATTTTCTGTTGTTTTGCTTTTGGCGACTGCTTTGGTGATTCCTTCCTGCAAAAAATCTGAGCCTTTAGATCAGACGTCTCCAAGTGGGGCTAAAGAGACTACAACCGCACCGGAAAAACAAACCGTTGCCGCCCAGGATGGCAAGGTGGTTTTGGAGCTTAAGCTGCCAACGGCGATTTTTGAAGGTACCCCACCTGATCTGAGATCGGAGAACCTGGAGCAATCCCACAGCGGGGCTCGACCGCCTTTTATGGTGCCTGAAGGTACCACCAACGTTGCCCTGAACAAACCAGTCACCGGCAGTGATGATGAGCCGATTATCGGAGAGCTGGAGCAGGCCACGGACGGTGATAAAGAGGGTTCCGACGGCAGTTATGTCGAGCTTGGCCCCATGAAACAGTACGTCCAGATCGACCTGGAAAAAGAATATAATATTTATGCCATTCTGGTCTGGCACTATCACAAACAGGCCCGCGTCTATCATGACGTCGTCGTCCAGTTAGCCGACGACCCAGATTTCATCACCAATGTCCGCACCGTATTCAACAGCGACCACGACAACTCCTCCGGCTTGGGCATCGGCAAGGACAAGGAATGGATCGAGACCTTCGAAGGCAAGCTCATCGATGCCGGCGGCGCCAAGGCCCGTTACGTTCGCCTTTACAGTAAGGGAAATACATCCAACGACCTGAATCATTACGTGGAGGTGGAAGTTTACGGCATCGCCGCCCCATGAAGCGAACCCTGTTAATTAGTGGTATTCTAACGGCAGTCGCTGGAGCATTGATCCTGCGGCTGCCGTTATTGTCTTTACGGCCCATGCATACCGATGAGGCGGTCCACGCGATAAAATTCGGCAAACTGCTGGAGAAAGACTACTACGTTTATAACCCCGTCGAGTATCACGGCCCCACCCTGAATTACTTTACCCTGATTCCCGCTTATTTTGCCGGCGATAAGTCCCTTGCCCAGACCAATGAATTCACCCTGCGTATTGTCCCAGTTGTTTTCGGCATCGGGGTGGTCCTCCTTATCTTTTTACTGCACGACGGCCTGGGGCTCGCCGCCGTTATCACCGCTGCCTTCCTCGCTGCCATCTCGCCGGCTATGGTTTTTTACAGCCGATATTATATCCAGGAGATGTTGCTGGTATTTTATACCCTGGCTGTTATCGTATTCGGCTGGCGTTATAGCCGCTCGTCAAGACTTATCTGGATTATTCTCCTGGGGCTGGCACTTGGTCTGATGCACGCCACCAAGGAGACATGCATCATCGCCTTTGGCTGCATGTTGCTGGCTGTGCTGGTGACGCGATTGTTTACCACCGGCGATTCTGCAAATTCCAGGCTGAGGGCAATGATCAAATTATGGCATTTGCCGGTGGCCCTTTTGGCCGCGGCAGCTATTTCCGTTGTCTTTTATTCCTCATTTTTCAGCAATCCCCACGGCCCGTGGGATTCCATCGCCGCCTATTCCAATTATTTCGAGCGGGCTAATGCTCACGCCCGGCACCATCATCCGTGGTACTATTACCTGCGGATGCTCCTTTTATTTCACGATAGCCCCGGACCCTGGTGGAGCGAGGCCTTGATCGTGGTGTTGGCTGTGGCTGGCTTCCTCGCCACTGTCTGCCGGAAAGGTCTGGCCGGCATCGATATTAAGCTGGCTCGTTTCCTGGCCTTTTATACCCTGTTCATGACCTTGATATATTCGATTATCCCCTATAAAACGCCCTGGAGTATGTTGAGCTTTTTGCTGGGGATGATTATCCTGGCTGGCATTGGTTTGGTGGCGATGTTCCGCTGGCTGCGATTTACAGCCCTGCGGGTCTTGCTGATGGTGCTGGTTATCGCGGCCGGCGTCAATCTGCTCCAGCAGTCTTACCGGGCTAACTATAAATTTTATACCGACCAGCGAAATCCCTATGTTTACGCCCACTCCACCACCGATGTGCTGCGACTTGCCGGCCGTATCGATGATATTTCACCGCTTTCTCCTGCCGGTCATTCCATTCGTATCGATATTATCTCCTCCTCCGAGGATTATTGGCCGCTGCCCTGGTATTTGCGGGCCTATTCCCAGGTAGGCTATTGGACCGAAATGCCGCCCACACTCGACGCGCCTATAATAGTTGCATCGCAGGCTTTTCAAGCGCCGCTGGAAAAACTGCTCAACAACGACTATCATAATGAATATTACGGCCTGCGTCCCGCAATCATTTTGAATGCCTACATCAAAAATGACTTATGGAAAGCATTCATTGACCGGCAAAAATAATACCGCGCCAATCTGGGAATAGAATCATGACCGACTTTGGAGAAATGTTTACGGTTACCTCAGCAGAGCTGCCTTCGCCGACCTATCGTTTTCCCCATCAGGCGATGGCCACTACGTTCGAAATTCTTATTTGCGGGCACGAATTGGATTATGCCCGTCAGGCTGCCTGGTCGATTTTTGCCGAGCTGGACCATTTGGAAGAGAAACTCAGCCGCTTTATTCCCGGCAGTGATATTTCCCGCATTAATGATCTTTCCCCGGATCAGCGCCTTCGAATCGGACTGGAAACCTTCGAATGCCTTGAATTCGCACGAAAGGTTTTTCTGGATACCTCTGGTGCCTTCGATGTTACTGTAGGCCCCCTTTATACCTATTGGCACAGCCTCTCGGCGAATTCTGCTCGTCCATCAGCCGGGGAGCTTGACGAAATTCGCCGGCGTGTGGGGATGGACCTCCTGCAGATTAACCCGTCCGATCATTCTGTAGCTGTAGAAACGGATGGGATAATGGTGGACCTCGGCGGCATCGGCAAGGGCTACGCGGTGGACCGGATAGTCGAATTGCTGCGGGATTGGTCGATTGAAACCGCTCTGATTTATGGTGGTCAAAGCACCATCTATGCCCTGGGCACACCGCCGGGTTGCGAAGGCTGGCCTTTAACATTGCATAATCATGTTGACCCGGCTGTGCCTTTGGAGAAGGTTTTTTTGGCCAATTACGCCTTGAGCGGCTCAGGCCGAGCCATTAAGGGTCAACACATTATTGATCCACGTTTAGCGCAACCTGCCGAGAATGCCCTCGCCGCCTGGTCCCTGGCTCCGACCGCCGCCTGTGCGGACGCACTCTCCACTGCTTTTATGGTTTTTTCGGTCGATGAGGTGGATAATTACTGCCGATGTCATCCTGACGTTTCCGCTGTTTTGGTCCTGCCGGAGAAGGATGAATATAAAGTAAGGCGTTTCGGCAGGCGGTTTACTGCCTGATGATATCAACCCGGCGGAGTGTGTTTTTCTCTGGCCAGGGTGATTTTAATCGCCAGCAATTCCACTAAACTGGCAAATGATGCCCGCAGAAAGCGAAACCGGGTATCGCGGTCACTATTCCATTCGATGGGGAATTCCCTGATTTTATAACCTTTTCTTTGCGCCCGCAGCATGATCTCCACATCGAACATAAAACCGTCGCTTTTACATTCGCTGTATAAGCTTCGGGCTGCCTCTCCGCGATAGATTTTGAAACCGCACTGGGAATCGGTGACCTGCCGGGGTAGGCCCATCAGGTTGACAACCAGCCAGCGAAAAACTTTCGATGCCATTCGGCGGTGCCGATAGTGAGATCTTTTAATGATGCTCTGCGGTAATTTTCGCGAGCCGTGGGCGATATCACATGCCCCGTTTTTGATTAATTCCAGTCCCCGCAGGGCATTTTCGTAGGGAATGCAAAGTCCGCTGTCAGCGAACATCACATATCGACCTCGGCTGATGTTTATTCCTGTTCTGATGGCATATCCTTTGCCCCGGTGCCGCGGCAGGCGAATTACCTGCCGACTTACACCATCGGCGGGAGCGGTATTTTCCGCTAATTCAGCCGTAGTGTCCTGGCTGCCGTCATCCACGACGATAATCTCGCCCGACAGTTTTTCCTTTTGCAAAAAGGCAGCCGCCGCTTCAATATCAAGGCGTATCTTATTACTTTCATTCAATGCCGGTATTACAATCGATAATTCCATGTCGAGTAAAGCGTGCCTTCCTTATAAAATATGTTTATTTTTCTGATTTTAGCCACTGCCGTACCGCTCTCAGTCCCTGCTCAAGACGGTTTTCCGACCATGCCAGCACCGCGATTATATTGCTGATATTTTCCGGGGGATGGTCCTCGCCTTCCCGCAGCAGCCAGATTTTATCTATAGTACTGCTTTTGAATCCTTCTATCAGAACCAGGTCAAAATCTTCACCCAGTTGATTAATCGCCTTTTCCAGGGAGAAGGCGTTTTGCTGATGTGATCTGGTGAATATGGCTTGGCCGTCGTATCCTAAAACCGCGGCTCCTGCTTGAAAGAATCGTCCGGTATCGCTTTGGGGCGAGTCGATATTCATCGGCTCCGCCATGTGTTTGACTACCGCCAGGCACAGGCCTTCATTCTTCAGGGCCGCAACCAGTTGCTCAATGAGACAGGTTTTGCCTGAATTGGCATACCCGCAGATGCCCAGCCGCCGCCTTGCTTTTGCCATTGCTGATTATCCCTAACGAGCCTTTTAATTCGGTCTGTTATGATAACCGGTATCGGCCGTCCGGGTAAAGGCAAAATGTTACCATTAAACAGTTTGACGTGAAAGACATATTTATTCTGACAGGCAGGAAAGCTTTCTTATGCTAGCACTTATAGTTGAAAACCAGCTAAGCCGGCTGTCATAGTGCCGTTGCTGACAGCCGGGGGAGGAGTATTTTTATCTCATCCAGGATTGTTTGCGCCTCCTGGAGCTGGGAATTGAAGGCTGCGTTTTCCATCGCCTTAGCCTTTTCATAGATGATATCAAAACCGACATTTCCCCCGCTACCCTTTAGTTCGTGAGCTAGTTGTTTTAATTCGGCCCAATGGGATTGATTTAGTGATTGTTGGATTTTATCTAAAAATGACGGCAAATTCTCCAGAAATTCTGAGACTACCTCGGCTAAATCAGGGTCATCCGCCAGTTTAGAGACAATAATGTTATCATCTTTTTCCGCGGAGCTGTTTTCCAGGGGTTCAGTATCATTATTATTTGCATTCGGTCCAGTCGAGTCGTTTGTTGTCTGAAGATATTTATTCAATATCATTATTAACTTTTCCTTTATTATAGGTTTGCCCAGATAATCATTACAGCCCGCTTGTAAATATTTTTCTTTATCCCCCGTCATAGTATGGGCGGTCAAGGCGACAATAGGTACGGTGAGGTTTTTGCCGCGAATAATTTGAATTGCTTCATAACCGTTCATAACCGGCATTTGAATATCCATGAAAATTAAATCATAGATTTGTTTATTTGTCGCTTCCACTGCCTCAAGGCCATTGGCGACCAAAGTTGTATCCAGCCCCATCCGCCGCAGGATAAGTTCAATAAGTTTGCGATTATATTCGTTATCTTCCGCGATGAGTATTTTGCCGTTTAATTTTATTGGTTGCTGTAGTTCAGTTTTTGGTTGTTTGCTGGCTTTTCCATTGCCCATAAGTTTTGCGGCAGTAATTTTTTCATTCAGGTTAGTGGCGATTAACAGTGTGAATGTCGAGCCCTCGCCGACTGTGCTTTGCACTGTTACACTGCCGTTCATACATTCCGCCAGCTTTCGTGTAATGGCCAGGCCCATCCCGGTCCCGCCGTATTGTCGGGTAGTACTGCCGTCTGCCTGGACAAAAGGCAGAAAAATATGCTTCAAAGCATCGCCGGCAATACCTATCCCGGTATCTTCCACAGCGAAGCGAATCATATTTATGCCCTGATGCTCTTCCATCGCCACATTGACGTACACATGTCCCTGACTGGTAAATTTGATGGCGTTATTAATCAGATTGATCAGACATTGGTTTAAGCGCAGGGGATCCGTGTATATTATCGCGGGGACGGCATTAGCGTAGCGGATGGCGAAATCAATCTGTTTTTCCTGGGCCTTGGGCAGCATGAAAGCGTGTATCTCGTCCAACAGTTCCTGCAAATTGCATTCTACAATATTAATATCCAGTTTGCCCGCCTCAATTTTGGAAAAATCCAGAATGTCGTTAATTAATTCCATCAGGGTTTTGCCGCAATTCACGATCGACCTGACATATTGATGCTGCTCTTCGGTGAGCTTTTCTTCCAGCAATAGCTCGCCGAATCCGATGATGCCGTTCATGGGTGTCCGGATTTCGTGGCTCATATTGGCCAGGAATTCGCTTTTCAATCGATCCGCGCTCACCGCCTGCTGGGTCAACAAATTCGCCTGTTCAATGGATATTTTTAGTTGTTTATTGATATGTTCCACTTCCGCCCGGGCTTCTTCTGCTTGCTTCTTGGTCTTTTGTAGTGCCAGTTCCACCTTTCTCCGCTCGCTGATATCCCGACATAAGCCGGAAATAAATGTCCCCTCCTTGGTTTTGGTCACCGTGGCATTAATCTCGATGGGGATAATTATACCGTTTTTATCTATATAATCAATTTCCAGATTTTTGACATATCCTATTTCGAAGCATTTGGTTAATTCCTGAATATTTTTATCCCTATGGTATTTTGCCGTCCATTCGGTTATGCATCGGCCGAGGATATTTTCCAGCTTTTCTTCACCCGCCAGACGAACATATTCAGCATTGGCATCTATAACTTGGCCATTTATGTCCACGAAGACAAAACCGGTGCGGGTGGTTTCGATTAAGGCACGGTATTTCCCCTCGCTTTCCCGCAGCGCTTCCTCTGCCCGCTTACGCTCGGTTATATCAATAAAAGACGCCATCATACTGACGGGTTTGCCCGCCTCGTTTTTAACCACGCTGGCCATCAGTTGCGCATCGAAGAAGGTGCCGTCTTTCCTTTTGGCGATTAATTCGCCCTCGCACCGACCGTACTGTTGCAGTTCGGTTATCATCCGGGATGCTTTTTCCTCGTCTTTCCAAAACGCTAGCACCGACGTCCCTAAAACTTCCGTTGCCTCACTATATCGCCACATATCCAGAAAGGACTGATTGACATAGGTAATATCACCTTGAAGGCCGGATATGGCTATGCCATTGATAGATGAGTCAATGGCATGATTTTTTATCATTAAGTCTTCCTCAATGTGTTTTCGCTTAGAGATATCCAGGAACAGGCCCAATAACGCTTCCTGCTCACCGAAATGTAATATCTGGGCCGATATTAAAACCGGTATTGTCTTTCCGCTGCTGTGCTGTACTTCGCCTTCATAATCAACTATGTGTCCTTTATCTATGTGATGGCGAAATTTATCCTGGTACCTTTTCACTTCCCCCGCGGGATGAAGTTGTGATTGATGCAGGCCGATTATCTCCTCACGGCTGCGCCCTATCAGCTTTTCCGCTGAAGTATTACATTCCAGAATTTGTCCGGTTTTGATATCCGCGATAAATATCGCCCCGCCGGCATTCTCAAATATTGTTTTGAAGTTCTGCTCTGATTGTTGCAGCATTTGATATTTTACCAGGTGTAATATTTACAGTTTTTCTGCCTGCGCAGCCGTTGGCATTATACTTTCCAGAATCATGCGAAAATCGTCCTTGCGGGGCGGCATGCACAAATAATTACTGGCGAAATTGGCCATGGCGTCATGACCGTGACTGATATCATCACAAAGGGCGATGATAGGCAAGCCGGGAAATATTTCCCTTATTTCTTTAAATTCTTGCGTATTACCGGCATCAAAATCCGCCAGGATCAGATCAAAGGGAAATTTTATCAATTCCTTGGCCTCGAGGAAATCTTTGGCCACCCGAAAATTATAACCATTCTCTTCCAATTGATAACTTATCAGATTAATCCAGGTATTATCCATACTCACTATCAAGGCACGACCGGTCAATTCCTGATCGCCGATGTTGTGACGAATCGTATGCCCGATCATGGCCCGTTCGATAGCCTGGAAGAGAAATTCGTCCATATTTTTTTCCAGCAGGCACTCATCGATACCGATTTTCAACAAGGTGAACCGATCTTCTTCTTTTTCAATAATCGCCAGGCTCGCCAGGTGTATGGGCTTCTTTTTTATTAGCTCAATCGCTTCGGGATCGTTGCATAGTTGAGAGCCTTGGCAGAAGACAATCAGTTGCGCGGAAGTTTTTTCCGCGCTCTCCAACGCTTGGAACACGTTACTATGGCTGTGGATGTTGTATTGTTGGGTCTTGATTCGCGCCGCCAGTTTTTTCTCCGTGATTTCCGTATCCTTGCCCACCAGAAGGATCAGGATGCCTCGCTTGTTGTGTAGTTTACTCCGCATCTTGGCGATGCGTTCTTCCTGCAGCCGCAGTCGCCGCACTTCTTCATTGCTGACGCTGCGGCAGCCGATTTCCAGCCAGCTGCCGTCCTGGTTGCTTCTTTTTTGCATCCGAACCACCTCTAAAAAGCAACGCTTGATTTTCCCGCCCGGCCGGGCAAACATTACTTCCACTACCCGAGAGGGGATAAAGCCCTCGTCGATTTGCAGGCACATCCCGTTGCGGGAGATATCATGGATGGTTACGCTGTATTCTTTCCGTTCGCCCGGTCTGACGTCGGTGATTCGGGTCAAAGTGCCCAGCAGATTGGTTTCGAATCGCTCTTCCCGGCGTAATTTTCGACCGGCCGAGTCTGACCAACGAAGGTTGTTTTCCTCGGTTTTTTTGATCAGATGCCCTAATACATCACGAATGGCGTATAATTCTCTTAACTCACAGCGTTGCAGGAGTTTTTCGATCTTGCTTAAGTTCATATTTCTACCCTGTTCTGTCTGTCAGGTATTATGATAAATAGACTATGGACATGTAAAATTTCGGCTGGTCTGGGCTGCGGGTTAAGAAAACATTAGTCATCCACCTGAAAATCCTTATTTTTACCTGCTAGCGGCCGATAATTACGCCCTTTTAAGCCACTTTTTACTGCTAAAACAGCGTTAGGGCAGTATGGTTTTTACGCAGGGGTGGGCAGGAGTAGGGGGGATTTTATTGGCAATATGGGGCGGGATCGATATTCTTAAAAGAATAAGCCCTGTTTGAGCCGAAGTTAGACCAGTAAATGAAAATTATCAATAGGGTAGGGCTGGTAAGAAGCTAGAGGAGCGGATATGCAGGAATTTAAAACAGGCGGAAAATTACTAGTTTTAATTTTGTTTTTAGCTTCTTTCCTGGTAGTGCCGGGCTGCCGTCGGCCGGGTGCGGAAAGTGACTCTGCTACCGTAGCTTATGACCCCGCCCAGGACCCGCTGGTAAATCCGCCTTCCCTTTTTACCCCACCGCCGAAGGATATCTCCCAGATCGCCGCTGATGAGACGCTTTACGTGACCTTGCGGGCTAATCCCAATACCCTCAATCCATTGTTCGTGTCATCATTATATGATTTCATAGTAGTTGACTGCTTGTATGCCGGATTTTTTACCTTCGGAAAGGATATGAAATGGCGACTTGACAATGATACGGTGGAGTCATTCCAGGAATCGGATGATCACACGGAATTTATCGTAAAAATGAAACCCGGTATGAAATGGCAGGATGGCGCGCCTTTTACGGCGAAAGACGTTGTTTTTTCCTGGCAGCAGATTCTTGACCCCAATGTGCCTTGCCAAACCCAAAAGCCCACTACCGAACCGATAAAACAGTGCCTCGCCCTCGATGATTACACAATTAAATACGTTCAACCGGAGCCGCTGGCTACCAGGTATTGGAATCTGTTATTTCCGATTATACCCAGGCATATTTTTGAAAAGGAAAAAAACCAGTATCCGGATTTGATGACCGGTGATTATTATAATCAGCAGGCCCGACTTCCCGTAGGCAACGGTCCTTATCGAATCGTCCAATGGCAGGAAAATTCCAAAATCGTATTGGAACGCTGGGTTGATTACCCCGGTGAGAAACCTTATTTCAAGCAAATCATCTTTCGCATTATACCAGACAGCAACATTGCCATGCTTTCCTTCCAGAAGCAGCAGGTGGATGTGGTGGACCAAGTCAGCGCCCAGAAGTTCGCCCTGGAAACCAATACTGATGCTTTTAAGCAGGCAGGCTACAAGGCGTGGGGGGTTGAGTGGTCTTTATCCTATATCGGCTGGAACATGGATGGTAGTAATCCCTTTTTCACCGATAAGCGGGTCCGCTATGCTATGACCTGTGCCTTGAATATTCCGTTGATTCTGGAGAAGGTCACCTATAACTTGGGTACCCCTTGTTATGGGGAATATCATCCGGATTCCTGGATGTTCAATCCTGATATCAAGTTATTGTCCTACGATCCGGAAAAATCAAAGCAATTGCTGGACGAAGCAGGGTGGCAGGTTGATCCGGCGGACGGCTGGCGATATAAACTAATCAACGGGCAGAAAATTGCCCTGAGGTTCACCTTGCTCATGCCGCAGGAATCACCCACCTCGCCCAAGATCGCCGCAATTTTCCAGGAAGACCTCAAAAAAATCGGCGTCAAAATGGAAACGCGAAGTATGGAATGGTCCAGCTTCCTGGAAAAGGTCCGCAAGCATGAATTTCAGGCGGAAATCGCCGGCTGGGGTACAGGAACCGATCCCGATCTGGGCTGGAATTTATGGCGGACGGAGGAATATAAGACGGGCCGCAATTATGGCGGATATTCCAATCCGCAGGTCGATGAGTTATTCGCCCGGGGCCGCCGGGAATTTGATTTTGATAAACGACGCAAAATCTACCAGCAGATACAGCGTATCCTGTATGAAGATCAGCCTTACATCTGGATTTATAACAATCCTATACTTGCGGTATTTAATAAGAGAATACAAGGCGTACAGTTCAGCCCGCGGGGAATTTACAATTTTAATCCTAGTTTTTTAGGTTGGTGGGTTGCTCAGGGGCAGGCTATGCAGTCGGCAGTGCTGCCATAAGGAAATAAAGTTTTCAGAAAGTGGGGAATTGGCTGACGCAGCGTATCATGTTTAATTACATTCTCAGACGACTTCTGATTGCGATACCTACCCTGTTGGGGATCACGCTGGTTACGTTTGTGATCATCAACCTGGCCCCGGGCAATCCCGCCCAGTTTCAGACGCAGGGCATCATGGATACGCGGGTGTCGATCCGCGTTTACGAGCAGTTGAGCAAGTATTACGAGTTGGACAAGCCCATCCATGTGCGGTACGTCAAATGGCTGGGCCGATTAGTCACCTTGGATTTCGGTGATTCGATGTCCACCGACCGCCGCAAAGTAACCGACAAAATTAAAGAACGGCTTTGGCCCACCATGTCGCTGGCGATCCTTTCCATCGGTTTTAGCCTGATGCTCTCGATTCCTATCGGCATCTACGCCGCCGCCCGCCAGAATAGATTATTTGACACCTTGTCCAGCACGATTCTATACGCCCTTTATTCCATACCGAGTTACGTTATGGCGGTCCCCTTGATACTTCTGGTCGGGGTCCAGTGGGACCTGCTGCCCTTCCAGGGGATGGTCTCGGATAACTACGCTGACTTGTCAGCGGGGGGCAAGATCGTTGACCTGGTCAAGCATTACACCTTAATTACTTTTTGTTTTAGTTTCGGGGCCTGGGCCTATTATTCGCGGTTTGTTCGGCAGAACATGCTCGAAGTATTGCGTCAGGATTACATCCGCACCGCCCGCGCCAAGGGTTTGACCGAGCATAGCGTAATACTGCGGCACGCCTTCCGCAATACCTTAATTCCGCTGATGACGCTTTTGGGTCTGCTTTTGCCGGAGATTATCGGCGGCTCGGTTATCCTGGAGGTCATGTTCAATTGGCCGGGTCTGGGCCGACTATTTTTCGAGAGCATGATGGCCCGCGATTATCCGACGATCATGGCCCTGTCGTTTATCACCGCCTGCCTGGTGCTTCTGGGCACGTTATTGGCCGATTTAAGCTATGCCCTGGTGGATCCGAGGGTCTCCTATGATTGAGCATTCCCCGAAAGCGAAAAAAAAGCACCATTCGGAGAATTACTGGCTGAACGTCTGGAGCCGGGTGCGGCGCAACCGGCGTGGCTTAACCGGCCTCTGTTTCGTTGGTTTTATGCTCTTGGTTGCCTTTTTCAGCCCGCTGCTGGCGACCAATCAGCCGATTGTCTGTAAGTATCAGGGCAATTGGTATTTTCCCGCCGTGGTGGAGATTTTTCAATCGCGGGGCTCCGGTCCCCACTGGATTAAGAAATGCCCGCCTTTTAATTTGCCCCAGTTTGACGCCAAGCGTCAGCTTGACCCGCAAGCCTTTGCCATTTGGCCGCTCATTCCTTACAGCGAATATGAACAAACCGCGAATTTTCTTAGCCCCCCCAGCCGCCGGCACTGGCTGGGCACGGATGAGTTAGGCCGGGACATCGCGGCTCGCATGATTCACGGCACCAGCGTTTCGGTGGAGGTGGGTTTTGTATCGATGGGGATCGCCGCTCTTATCGGTATCGCGGTAGGGGCCCTGGCCGGATACTGGGGCGGCTGGGTGGACATTATCATCAGCAGGATTATCGAGATTGTCATCTGCTTTCCCGTCTTCTTTCTGATTTTGGCGATAATGGTCTGGCTGGAGCCGAACATCATCAACGTAATGATTGTGATTGGTCTTACCCGCTGGACCAGCATTGCCCGTTATGCCCGGGGAGAATTCATTCGCATCAAGGGTCAGGATTATGTAATTGCCGCCCGGGCCTTGGGGATAGGGCATTTACGAATAATGTTCCGTCATATTTTACCTAATTCGCTCGCCCCTGTGATGGTCAGTGTTACCTTTGGTATCGCCAGTGCCATTTTGCTGGAAGCGGGCTTGAGCTGGCTGGGCTTTGGTGTTCAGCCGCCCAGTCCCTCCTGGGGCAATATCCTGCGGACTGCTTACGATTCACTGGGGGTAGCGGGTTACATGGTTTATCCGCCGTGTGTAGCGATTTTTCTGGCGGTGCTGTCGTATAACCTGGTGGGCGACGCCCTGCGGGATGCGATTGATCCACGCTTGAGGAAGGCGGCATGAGCGAAAACGGACATTTATTAACCATCAAAAATTTGCAGGTGGTATTTGACACCGAGTCGGGCCGGGTACGAGCCGTTGACGGGGTGGATTTGGATATTCGGCAGGCCAGAACGCTGGCTCTGGTGGGCGAGAGCGGCTGCGGCAAGAGCGTGACCGCCCTGTCTATTTTACGTCTGATTCCGGACCCGCCGGGCAGGATCATCGGCGGGGAGATAATCTTCAAGGGGCAGAATCTCCTGCAACTGCCGGAAGGCCGGATGCGGGGTATCCGCGGCAATGATATTGCGATGATTTTTCAGGAGCCGATGACCAGTCTGAACCCGGTTTATACCCTGGGCGAGCAGATTGTCGAGACAATCAAGTTGCATCAGCGGCTGAAGGGCCGGCTGGCCTGGGAGCATGCGATTGAGATGCTCCGCCTGGTGGGTATCGCTGAGCCTAAGCAGCGAGCCGGTCAGTATCCTCATCAGATGTCCGGCGGGATGCGCCAGCGGGTAATGATTGCCATGGCCCTGAGTTGTAATCCCGCGATTTTGATCGCCGATGAGCCGACCACCGCTTTGGACGTTACCATTCAGGCCCAGATCATGGACCTGCTCAAACAGCTCCAGCAGCGTCATCGGATGAGCATTTTGCTGATTACCCATGATCTGGCGGTGGTCGCGGAGAACGCTGACGACGTTGCGGTGATGTACGCCTCGAAAATCGTGGAAAAGGCGCGGGTCGCGGATATTTTTGCCGAGCCGCTGCATCCTTACACCCAGGGTCTGCTGCGGTCGCTGCCCCGGCTGGGTGTTAAGCGTCGTCGGCTGGATGTGATTCCCGGCAATGTTCCGGATCCGCAGTATTTCCCCGCCGGCTGCAAGTTTCACCCTCGCTGCCCGATCGGCCGTGACGATGCTCGCTGTCAGCGGTCTGAGCCGCAGTTGCTCGAAGTTCAGACGTGCCGCTGGGCCGCCTGCTGGTATGCTCCGGGATATGAAGACAAAGTTAACGACAAGTAAGAACCAGGCGATATATGACGGATAACGGTAAATACCTGCTGGAAATTGAAGATTTAAAGACGTACTTTCCCGTACGCAAAGGCCTTCTCCGCAAGACCGCTGGTTATGTCAAAGCCGTGGATGATGTCGGTTTCAAAATTAAGCCCGGCCAGACCCTGGGCTTGGTTGGCGAGAGCGGCTGCGGCAAGACCACCATCGGCAGGACCATTTTGAAACTGATTCCTGCCACTTCGGGTAAGGTTCGTTTCGCCGGTCGGGATATCTTTTCGCTTACCAGCCGCCGGCTCCGGCGTCTCAGACGTGATATGCAGATTATCTTTCAGGACCCCTTTGGCTCGCTCAATCCCCGCATGACCATCGGCAATATCATTGGCGAATCGCTGCGGGTGCACAAAATAGCCCAAGGCCCCGTCAGGCGCGCGCGGGTGGAAGAACTGCTGGAGAAGGTCGGGTTATCCGCCGGTTATATCAGTAGATACCCCCACGAATTTTCCGGCGGCCAGCGCCAGCGGATCGGCATCGCCCGTGCCTTGGCACTTAATCCGAAATTTATCGTCTGCGATGAGCCGGTCAGCGCCCTGGACGTCTCCATCCAGTCACAGATTATCAATTTACTCAGGGATTTGCAGGAGGAGTTGCAACTGACGTATCTTTTTATCGCCCACGACTTGGCCGTCGTCGAGCACATCAGCGATTACGTCGCGGTGATGTATTTGGGCAAGATCGTCGAGTACGCCTCAGCCGGTGAGCTTTACGCCCATCCCCGGCATCCCTACACCATGGCCCTGCTCAGTGCGATTCCCAAACCCATACCTGGCCGCCAGAGTGAGCGGATCGTCTTGCAAGGTGAGGTGCCCAGCCCGGTCAATCCGCCCGCCGGCTGTCCCTTTCATCCTCGCTGTCACCTGCGGATCGAGCGCTGCTGCCGGGATGTCCCGAAATTGGAGCAAAAAGCCGGCAATCCCGAACACCTCGCCTCCTGCTGGGTGACGAAATGATTTCGGGAGTTATATTATTGCTTCACCGGGTTTTTTATTGTGTGCAGGCGTAACTACGGTTGCCCTTACGCCGATTTACGGGTTGTCATCGCGAGATTTTGTCCATATTGGCACTTGCAGACCCGCGAAGCGGTTCAGACCTACTGCCTGGAATGTCAGTATGACCACCGCCAGGGCCATCAGCAGTAAATGCCACTGTTGGCCGAGAGCTCCCAGAGCGACGATCAGGCCGCTGGCGCACGCCGGCGGATGCGGGCAGGAAAGACGAATCATCAGCAGGCTGCTTAGCGCCATGGCTGCGGCTGCGCTGCAAAACACCGGCCAGTCACCCGCCGTCAGCCGCACCGGATAGCCCACCGCCAGACTTACCAGTTGCCACATAATATAGCCGCTCGCCAGGCTGACCATGTGTCCCATAATGACGTTGCGGGGTACCGCTGCTTTCGCGAAGGGGCTGCTGAATAATATAAATGCCGATGGGCCGAGAGCCGGGAAAATCAGCGGCATACTGGTCAGCCAGGAACAAAAGCCGATCGTCAGGATGGCCAGTCCGCCATTGACCGCCGTGATTGCCGACACTACCTTACGTTCATCGAACCGCGCCAGCAAAACGGGCGTGCTCAATCGTGCCCGCCAAATCTGCCAGCGCCTTTTCAGTGGTATATGACCCTTGTTACCAGCCATTCACAAGTATTTCCCGCAGCCGGCTCATCTGCCTGGTTGTTTTCTGTTATTTAACCATTTCTATCGGTTTTCCTGCCCATGTAATCGGCAAAGCAAAACCCAAAAAGTAAAAAAAGAGCCATAATCCCGCCTCTCTCGCCGACGCCGGACCGCAACATACAGCTTAGCATAGCCTGTCAGGATTTGTTTAATATTGACCAATGGCGAAAAGACGGCCAGTGGGCGAAATGCCTTTTTTACCCTTGTTTTATGGGGGTCAAACGATTATTCTGCTTTTTTTGTCGTGTTAGCACGTTGATATCCGATGCGGCCCGAAATAATGCCTTAACACTGGAAAGGTACTATATGGAGGTATTAAATAACCTTGTCACGCAGCTTAATGATAAATTACTCTGGGGTCCGCCGATGCTCATTCTTCTGCTCGGCACGCATATTTTTCTGACGATTCGCCTGAAGTTTATCCAGCGATATATTGGTTTTGCCGTCAAGCTTTCGATTACCAAGGAAAAAGGCGCCGCCGGCGACGTCAGCCCCTTCGGTGCCCTGGCCACCGCTTTAGCCGCGACTATCGGAACCGGAAATATTGTCGGTGTGGCTACCGCTGTGGCACTGGGTGGTCCGGGCGCGGTTTTGTGGGTCTGGCTCACCGGTGTTTTCGGTATTGCCACCAAATATGCTGAAGCCCTGCTCGCCGTTAAATACCGCCAGATAACTTCCGACGGCACCATGCTCGGTGGGCCGATGTACGCCCTCGAAAAAGGCCTGGGACAGAAATGGCTCGGTGTCTTGTTTTGCATTTTTACCGCCTTTGCCGCCTTCGGTATCGGCAATATGGTGCAGGCCAATTCCATTTCGGGTATGATGCAGGGCACCTTTCACATTCCCACCTATGCCACCGGCATTATTCTGGCCTTGCTTACTGCTGTCGTAATTCTTGGGGGTGTACGATGGATTGCCGGTGTCTGTGAAACCCTGGTTCCCTTTATGGCGATTTTTTATGTGCTCGGTTGTATCGTTATCCTCGTAATAAACGCGCAGTATGTCATCCCGGCTATAGCTTTGATTTTCAAGAGCGCTTTTACCGCCCGGGCGGCGGGTGGCGGCTTTGCCGGATCCACCCTGATGATTGCCGCCCGTTATGGCATTGCCCGTGGGTTATTTTCGAATGAATCAGGCTTGGGTTCTGCTCCTATAGTAGCTGCGGCGGCGAGGGCGAAAAATCCTGTCCGACAGGCTCTCGTTTCTTCGACGGGTACGTTCTGGGATACGGTAGTGGTGTGCGCCATCACTGGCCTGGTGCTCGTCAGCAGTATCATCCGCTATCCGGAAGGGCTGGAGGGGCTGTCCGGCGGGGACCTTACCAATAAAGTATTTTCGCACGTTCACGTTATTGGCTCGGTTATCTTGACGATTGGACTGCTGACTTTTGTGTTTTCCACCATACTTGGCTGGTCGTATTACGGCGAGAGAGCGATTGAATATCTGTTTGGCAAGGTCGCTATAAGACCTTACCGCTATTTGTGGGTGGTTATGGTTTTTGTCGGGGCGGTTGCGGAGCTTGACCTGGTATGGGGCCTGGCCGACGCCATGAATGCTATGATGGCGATTCCGAACTTAATCTCACTTTTACTGCTCAATGGGGTTATTATTTCCCAGACCCGCCAGTACCTCTGGCAGGGCTCTGCCGATGACCTGGCGTAAATTGCCTGTGCGGGGAATGTACGCGGCATTAACCTGTCGTGTTTTTGGGATTTGGTTGCTAAACTGGCCGAAGCTTGGTTTGCGTTATTTGGCCGAATCAGCAGGGGCGTAGCTGTAGCTGAAGATCTCCTCCGACAGCGCCAGCCGGTGGCTCGACTGCCAGAGATTGAAACGACGCTTGATGTCGTCGGATATTTTCTTCAGAGTCTCAGGATTGGTTACATAACTGTTGATCAGCAGATTACCGTCGGCGTCGGAACGGGCGCTGACGAGCACGCAGCCGGAGGCTTTCAACTGGTAGTCCTGGTCCGGAACGAGGTTGTTGGCTTTGAGGACAAAGGCCAGGTAATTCCCGCCGGTGTTGTGTTGAATATTACCACCCGCGTCAGGGGCGTAGTCATTGCCCAGCGGAATCAGTTTGACTCGGTTGGTTTGCGCGTCCTGGGCCGATGGTGAATCACCCTGTGATAATGCGGCGCTGATATACACACAAAAAATGACTGCCAACAGTGGTCTTATGATACTTTTCATTTCTCCGCCCTTCTAATAGATGAAAAATTTTGGGGGATGGGCCTGAAAATACAACAGTACCCATTACATTGCGGACAGTATGCGGTAGTGGAAGATTACAATATAAATAAAACAATGACAAAGCCAATCGGCGAAATTTCGCGTTTGGTGGAGATATCAAAGATTACCCACCCGGCAAGATTGGTCTAATCGTTACAAATAAACCATTTGGCACACTTATAATTCGTAATTTATGCTTATAAATTGATGCCCGATAAATTAATGATTTTAATACATTCTGTAGCTATGGACGCCGTCAGGAAAAATGCAGCTCGATTATATCCTTGTCCTGCAGAACGTAATCCCGCGGCACCTGCTGGCCCGCGTATTTATCCGGGCCCCAGATGCGGGCGAATCGGAGTTTGTCCGTCAGCTCACGATGAATCTTGCAGGTCAAATCTTGTACGGTTGAGCCGGTCGGCAGGGTAAAGGGCTGATCCATGTCTGGTTTTTTACCGGGCAATTTGGAATAGACGCGAACGATTCGCAACAGCTCGAATATCCGCCGGGCCAGCCGGCCCAGGCTTGCCGGCTCATTAATGGAGACCGCGATCATCTCCAGCCGGGGGCGGTACATCTCCTGCAGGGTCTCGAAATCGCCCGGCTGGGCCAGGTCGCTCTTGGCGGCCACGCCCAGGCAGGTGCGGGTCATCCGTTTATAAAGCTCGTCATTCTCATCCGCGTCCGCCGGGCGAATCAGCGTCCGCTCCAGCAGGAAATTCAGGCAGATATCCATCTGTTCGATGACATTTGCCGCGGACAGGTCCACAACTGCCAAAATCATATCGGCATTGCGATAGGTCCCTGCCTGGCCGGGTGCGATATGTTCCTCGGTAATCGGCGGCATATCGACCAGTTGGATCTGGATGTCTTCGTAGGACATAATACCGGGTACCGGCGTGGGTGTGCTGAAGGGGAAATCGGCGATCTGGACGTGGGCGTGGGTCAGATACGCCACGAGCGCGCTTTTTCCGCAGTTGGGCGTGCCCAGCAGTACCACCTGACCGGCTGCCGCTCCCCGTGGAACGTAAAAGATATCCGCATGTCGGCCGGCGCCTCTGCCGGCTGCCGGCTCCCGTAATTTCGCCAGCCGACGTTTGATATCCGCCTGCAGGTGCTCGGTGCCCTTGTGCTTGGGAATGGCGGAGAGCATCAGCTCCAGGGCGGAGATTTTATCCTCAGTGCTCTTGGCCTGGCGGAAAAGCTCCTCCGCCTTCTTGTATTGCGGGGTGAGATTAGCCGGCATAACCTTACCTCGTCAGGTATTGTTATATCATTAATAATTTTATTGCTCGGCTACGCGCTGGGCGACAAGATCGCCGACCTCGCTGGTGGAATAGCCCATCTTGCCCGCCGCCATGCTCTTTAGCTTATTGGCGGTGACGAACTTGACCGCCGTTTCAATAGCCTGGGATGCTTTTTCCTGGCCGAGGGTCTCCAGCATCATACCGGCGGCGCAGATGGCAGCTAAGGGGTTGATAACACCCTTGCCGGTGTATTTGGGGGCGGAGCCGCCGATCGGCTCGAACATACTTACGCCGGCGGGATTGATATTGCCCCCGGCAGCTATGCCCATCCCGCCCTGGGTGATAGCGCCAAGGTCGGTTATAATATCCCCGAACATGTTGCCGGTAACCAGTACGTCGAACCATTCCGGGTTTTTGACCATCCACATGCAGGTAGCGTCCACGTGATAATACTCCCGCTTGATGTCGGGATATTGGGCCTGACCCATCTCGTGAAAAGCTCGTTCCCAGAGGTCATAGACGTAGGTTAGAACATTGGTTTTACCGACCAGGGCGAGGGTGTTATGCTCACCTTTGCCGCGGGCTTTTTTGCCGTATTTGCGAGCGTATTCGAAGGCGTATTTCAGGCAGCGGTCCACCTGGAAACGGGTATAAACCGCGGATTGGACCGCGACCTCGTGCGGCGTGCCCTTCATACTGAATCCGCCGGTGCCGGTGTAAAGGTCGCCGGTGTTCTCCCGGACCACGACGTAATCTATCTCGTTGGGGCCTTTGTCCTTAAGTGGGGTCTGGACCCCAGGATACAGCCGAACGGGACGCAAATTGATATACTGGTCCAGCTCAAAGCGGAGCTTAAGCAGTATGCCTTTTTCCAGGATGCCCGGGGCGACCTGCGGATGGCCGATGGCGCCCAGTAGAATGGCGTCGAATTGCCGTAACTCTTTGACGGCACTATCCGGAAGCGTCTCGCCGGTTTTCATATATCTCTCGCCGCCGAAGTCGAATTCGACAGATTCATACTTGAAGTTAAACTTCTGAGCGACGGCTTGCAGGACCTTGACCGCTTCCCTGGTCACTTCCGGGCCGGTGCCGTCACCGGGGATAACAGCTATCTTGTACACGGATGCTCTTCCTTTCTAAAAACTAATGAGTTCCTTTACCAAAAAACAAGGGATTATTGTACATAACTGTCTGCGAGATTTCCAGTTAATAACCAGGCGGCCGCCGAAGCGGCGGAGAACAGGTGAGCCCGTCTTCGCCAAGGCTTCGACGAGACAGGCAGGTGAACAGATGAGCAGGAGAAAGAATAGGAAATTGTGAAAGGAAAGAGAAGTGGCCGGCGTCGGCTGGGACCAGAATCAGGCATTGCCTAGAGTGCCTAGATTAACTTTTTCCCCGCAAAAAAGGGTGAAAAATGGGCGAAAACAACGGTAAAAAGTGGTTAAAAGTGGCAAAAACTGCGCAAAAATGACGCAAAGACTGCAAAAATGACCATATTCTGCCGCTTTTTAACTGGTTTTGAGCAATTTTTCAGGAAAAATCACCGAATTTTTAAGAGAAATTACAGATTTTTTTGTGACCTGGAAGGTGCGGCTAATTACCCATATTAACTTGTCAAAGAGCGAAATCAGAGTGCAAGATTCTTAAGGCAGGAGGAGAAAAACCTCCGCCGTGAGAACATGACCCTCCATAAATACCGGCGGCGTTCCAAAATCGCGCTAAAATTTCGGGGGGTTTATAAGGGGGAAAGTGTTGTAAGTATTCGTGGAAGGTGGAGATATGCAATTTATCAAAAATTATATTTTTTGTCTGAGATAGTGCCAAAAGTGCGCTAGGTTCCGGGGACCCTTTCTCCCTGCCCGCTGCGACGAGTTGCGTCTCATCGCGGCGAGCAGGGCGGATGCGGACGATCTGTCTAAGTCGTAAGTATAGCATGTTTGGCTAGTTGAATATTGACACTCTTCTTTACGCGGCGGAGATAGGAGAAAGTTGATAGTAGAAAGTAGAGAGGGAAGAATCATAGACAGGATATACACGATTTAAAGGATTATAATTCTCGGATAAAAAGAGGTGAAGAATCGTACACCATATTGTCAGTTGCCTCGACAGGCATTTAAATACTCATCTATCCCGCGGCGCGGAGCGAAAACAAGTATAAGAAAGTGTGAAAAGTGTGAAAAGTATGAAAAGTATGAAAGGTGTGAAAGTAAGAAAGTGTGGGAAAGTGAGAAAGTCGTCACCAATAGGATAAGTCGTACCTCGTTAAATGGTAAACGTCCCCGGTTTCCTCCTAAAATGGTAAACGTCCCCGGTTTCCTCCCCGGTTTCCTCCAAATGGTAAACGTCCCCGGTTTCCTCCCAAACAGTTGCGAAAGGGCTGACCCCAATCCGGATCTAAATTAAATAGGTAAACGTCCCTAATTAAATTCTAAATTAAATAGGTAAACGTCCCTAATTAAATTAAATTAAATAGGTAAACGTCCCTAATTAAATTCCTAATTAAATTCAACGTCCCTAATTAAATTCCTTAACCGCCAGAAGTTCGAGATGACAGATGGGGTGCGAAGGCGATGGGTTTGTTAACCCGGAGAGAGGTGTAGGCCTGCTACAGTGTGTCCGCCAGGGGGTGCCCCTGGCGATCCAGCCACGCAAGAATGCCGTTAATACTCCCGGTTGCCAGGGCTATGCTGGTATCTGCAGCACCATAGTAAAGCCGCAGGGTGTCGCCGTCAGGCTCGACAGTGTAGCCGCAGGGAAAGACCACGTTATCCACATCGCCGTGGCGTTCGTAATGCTCCATAGGGCCGAATAGCCACTCGTCACCGCGCAGCAGGCAGCGTTCGGGAGTCGCCAGGTCCATAAGCGCCGCACCCAATCGGTAGATGCAGCCCGCAGCGGTCATGCGCACGCCGTGATAGAGAAACAGCCATCCGCGCTTGGTTTCAATGGGCGGGGTCGAGAGGCCAACCTTGCCGGCGTCCCACCAGGCACCTCGCCGCGCGGGCAGGATAATCTTGTGGGTGCCCCAATGGCGCAGATCGGGTGAGTAAGACAGCCAGATGTGCGCGCCGGTGTGGCTCACCGGCCGATGCACCAGCGCCCAGCAGTTGCCGATGCGGTGCGGGAACAGAGCCGCGTCCTTGTCCTCCGGCGGCATGATCATTCCGTAGCGTTCGAAGGAGCGGAAATCGGAGGTCATCGCCAGCGACACGCCCGGACCACCCTCGGAGTACGAGACATAGACCACCGCGTAACGGCCCAGTTCGGGCACAAACGTGATGCGCGGGTCCTCGATGCCCCAGATATCCTCGGGGTGATCCTTGGGGTCGGGGAGCATGGTCGGCTGGGAGTCGATGGTCCATTTGTCCAGGCCGTTGGCGGAGCGCGCGGCGCACAGGTGTGAGTGACCGCGGTGGTCCTCCACACGGCAGAGCAACAGGGTGCTGCCGTCGGCGAGCCGCGTGGCACCGGCATTGAAGACCGTGTTGGCCGGGTAAGGCCAGTCCTGGACCGAGAGAATAGGATTGCTGGGGTGGCGGGTGAACAGTTGCGGCTCCTTGGTAAGTCTCATGGCACCTCCGTCCTTTGAATGATGTTCTCGGCTAGACGCATTTCTACTAGTGAAAGTAGGAAAGCCAGCGTGGACTCCGCCCCCTGGTTCTGGTTTACCCGGTCGGGGTGCAGTCCGTCGCGGCACCCGCCGGTGCCTGGGTCGTAAAGTGGCTGCCGCAGGTCATTGCGGCCCAGAAACCACTCGAAGGCTACCTGGGCCTCCTTCTGCCAGCGTGCGTCGCCAGTCAGTCGGTTGGCCTCCAGGCAGGCTGACACCGTGGCGTAGGCCTCCAGTGGCTGCTGGTCGAACCTGGGACGCGGCCCGCCGCGGCGCCAGAAGCCGTTGGATCCCACCGGTACAAAATGGCCGCCATCCGGGCGCTGCAGCCGAACCAGCCAGTCGAGGGTCTGTAGTCCCACCTCGGTCATGTCGTTGCGGCCCATCCAGTAGCCGCAGAGCATCATGACGTGGGGCAGCTTGGCGTTGGTGTAGCTGAGGACCTCCTCGAACCAGGGCCAGTCGGCAGCACTGGCTCTCCTGTAGAGGTCCAGGAGTCGCTCGGCAAGCTTCTCGCGGGCCAATTGGGCATTGCGATCTCCGGAGAAGCGTCGCAGGTATTCGTGGATCGCCAGCAGCGAGAAAACCCAGGCGCGAGGAGAGGTGGAGTCCATTGCGCTGCGCAGGGCCTGATCGAAAAGGTTCGCGGCTGGCCCCCGTAGCCCCTCGTTCTTGGAGCGGCCCAGAACGGTGCCCAGCGCCCAAAGCGCCCGCGCATGACCATCGTCGCTGAGATCCTCGTCGGTCCAAGCCCGGTCGTAGGAGAGGAGGTTGCGGAATCGGCCGCTGGCGCGATCAAAGGCATACCACAGGAAGGCCATATACCGGGCGGCTAGGTCCTGGCACTGCGAGGAGACCTCATCCTCCACCTCTTCGAGCAGCACCGCGAGAATCAGGGCCCGGGCGTTGTCATCTGTGGTGTAGCCCTTGCTGAAGTCGGGCACAGCGAATACCGCGTGCTGCAGGATTCCGGTGCTGTCTGTCAGCCGGCGGAGGTGGTCCAGCCGCATGAGGGGCAACTCGCGTGGCCGCTTGTTCAGGGTGACGAACACGCCCACTGGGTCCGCCGGGCGCTTGTGTCGGCTCCGTGCCCGCTCAAAACTCATGCGGTAGAGTTCGGAAACTACCGGCCAGGTCATCTCCCGTCCGAGCAGATAGGCCCGCTTACGCATGGCGTGGCGGGTAGACTCATTCCCGAGCAATTCGATGACCTTCTCTGCAATGGCCTCCGGGGAATTAAAGGGTACCAGTGTACCGCGATCCTCGGCAAGCAGCTCCGCAGCGTACAAGTAGGGCGTCGAGATCACCGCCTTGCCGGTGCCCACTGCATAGGCCAGGGTGCCTGAGGTTATCTGCTCCTCGTTGGGGTAAGGCGTGATGTAGATGTCCGCGGCGCCCAGGAACTCGACCAGTTCCTGCTTGCTGACGAAGCGGTTGTGGAAGACCACCGCGCCCTCTACGCCACGCTCCTGGACCATCTGCTCGAGTGCCAGTCTGTAGGACTCGCCCTCGCGGCGCAGAAGGTGCGGATGGGTGGCGCCGACCACCAGATAAACCACGTTGGGATTCTTGGCCAGGATGGCCGGAAGTGCCTCGATCACGATGCCGATGCCCTTGCCGGGCGAGAGCAGGCCGAAGGTGAGCATGACCATCTTGCCTTCAACCCCGAACTGGTCCTTGTAGAAATTGGGGTCAACGAATGGCACGTCGGGAATGCCGTGCGGAATGAAGTCGATCTTCTCGGCCGGTATGCCGTAAGTCTCCAGCAGGAACTGCTCGCCGCGGCGGCTCATCACCACCAACCGGTCGGACAGGGCGGCGATCTCGGTCATGACCTTGCGCTGGGCCGCGTCCGGGCTGCGGAGTATGGTGTGCAGAGTGGTAACCATCGGAAGACGCAGGTCACGCAGCAAGGCCAGAATGTGACTGCCGGCAGGACCGCCAAAGAGGCCGAACTCGTGCTGCAGGCTAACCGCCTCGACACCGTTGAGGTTCAGGAAGTCGGCTGCGCGCCGGTAGGCGGCAACTTCCTTCTCGGCGATCTCGAAACGCACCCGCGGACCGTATTCGTAACCCCGCTCCATGTCGGTCACGGCGACTTGGAAAAACTCCTCCTGCGGGGCGAGCGCCTCCAACCCGTCGCAGAGGTCAGCTGTGAAGGTGGCAATACCGCACTTACGCGGTAAGCTACTACCAATAAACGCAACTCGCCTCGGCCGTTTATTCACGGGCTATTTTTCTCAAACATAGAGTACCCTCAAGTTCGGAAAGGTTGCTTTCGGGTTGCGGTCGCAACCATGATGGTTGCCATCGCGACCCAAAGTCTCGAAATCGAGACTGAAAGTTCCGTACTTTCCCACAGCATGTTCGTAACCCATTGTCAGCAATATGTTACGAAAAAATTGAGACGCCACTCATTATAGGGCTTTTACGTTAACCGTCAAGACAAAAAATACCCTTAAATCTTATTTAATTTGGAAGCGGGTTATTTATTCTTGGTTAGTTTGTTGAGCAGACCGCCGGCGGCGATGATGTCCAGGGCGAAGTCCGGCAGGGGGGTGAAGTCGTAGGTTTTGCCCTGAGTGATATTCTTCAATTTGCCGTTCTTAGCGTCGATCTGGAGCTCGTCACCGTCGGCGATTATTTCGGCAGCGCCGGGCAGCTCCACGACCATGAAACCGCAATTGATGGCGTTACGGTAAAATATCCGGGCAAATGAGCCGGCAATCACGGCGGCTACGCCGGCACCGCGAATCGACCAGACGGCATGCTCGCGCGATGAGCCACAGCCGAAATCCTCGCCGGCAACGATAAAATCGCCGGGTATGACCTTCTTGACAAAATCCGCGTCGAGATCCTCCAGGCAATGCCGGGCCAGTTGTGACTCATCATCAATATTCAGATAACGGGCAGGTATAATCTCGTCCGTATTTATATGATCGCGATTGTAAATGTGGGCTTTGGGCATGAGATTGTCCCTCAATAATTAAAAATTAAAAAGGCAAAATGAAAAATTACATTTAAAAATTTAAAAATACTCATTTCCTTTAAGTGTCATCATAATCATTCTGATAAGCGATCTTTATGTTCAATACTTACACATATGATGTCTTTCAATAAATCCAGATGTTTCTTGATCTCGTTCGCAAAAATTACAATTAAGAAAGAATAATTATTTTTTTCCTTTCAGCTTCATCAGGCTCGATGCCAAAATCCTGGACAGTTCATCAAGCTCCTTGAGATACCAAGCGGCATTTTCACTTTTCACTCGTTTGCTGTCGCGCAATAAAGCCAGCCAGACCTTGCTCTCATTAGCGGATTTGAGAGAATAATTAAGATAATTGGTAAATTCTCGTTTACTGCTTGATGACTGACCTTCAACGTAATTCGCTAAAATACTCGTCCCGCTTCTTAAGAGCTGATCGCTCAATCTGCGGGAGGTATTATCCGTGGGTAAGCTATCAAGAAACTCGATCAATTTCAAGGTAAACCGATAAAGCCATTTTTTGAACATAACTTTAAATTGTTTTCGTTCCATTTGCATTTTTAATTATAATATTTTCTCTTTTAAATAATACATTTTACAGGTAACGTCTGGGGTCGGCGAGGCGGCCATCGATGGCTGAGGCGGCAGCCGTGGCCGGGCTGGTTAAATAGACCTCGCTTTTGGGGTGGCCCATCCGACCGACAAAATTGCGGTTGGTAGTGCTGACACATCTCTCACCAGCGGCTAAAATGCCCATAAAACCGCCCAAACAAGCACCGCAGGTAGGGGCGGAGATTACGCAGCCGGCATCGTAGAAGATGTCAAAAAGCCCTTCATCCATCGCCTGTTTCCAGATCAAGGGTGTAGCGGGGACAATGATAGTGCGGATAGCGACCTTATTATTATTCAATATTTTAGCCGCGATACGGAGATCCTCGATCCGGCCGTTAGTGCAGCTACCGATGTAAACCTGGTCCATGGGCAGACCCGCCACCTCGCTGATGGGTCGGCCATTGCTGGGCAGGTGCGGCAGTGCGACAGTAGGGGCCATCGTAGAACAATCAAATTCCTCGGTCCGCTCGTATTCGGCGTCCGCGTCGGAAGTATAAACGGTATAGGGACGGTCTTCCTTAAGATGCTCCTTAAGGTAAGCGGTGGTGACGTTGTCCACGTGCATAATGCCGTTTTTCGCGCCCGCCTCAATGGCCATATTGGTGATGGTCATGCGGGCCGCCATCGACATGTCCCGCAGAGCAGGGCCGACAAACTCCATCGCCTGATAGCGGGCGCCGTCGGTACCGAGCCGGGTGATGATGTTGATCATAACATCCTTACTGTAAACACCGGGGGGGAGCTTGCCGTTCAAAACAATCTTAATGGATTTCGGCACCCGAAACCAAAGCTCGCCGGTAGCAATAGCGGCGGCCAGGTCGGTAGAACCTATGCCGGTGCTGAAAGCGCCAAAAGCACCGTAAGTACAGGTGTGACTGTCACCGCCGACAATAACCTCGCCGGGCCGAATGTGCCCCTGCTCGGGCAACAAGGCATGGCAGACGCCGGCTTGGCCGATAGGGTAATAATACTTGATGTTGTTTTGCCGGCACCAGGTATCCAGCCGATGGTGCAGGGAGGCGCTGTCGATGTCTTTGGGGGGCTGAAAGTGGTCCGGGGTGACGACGATCTTCTCGCGGTCAAATGGCGCAAAAATGCCGCGCTCGGCCAGCATGGTCAAGGCAGGTGGGGTGGTGATATCGTGGCACATGATAACATCCAGGGCGGCATTGATGAGCATACCGGGCTTGACGGTGTTACGGCCGCTGTGGGCGGCGAGTATTTTTTCGGTTATAGTCATATTCATAGCATATAAATCCTTCGAAATAATAGTAGTTATTTTCCATTGGAGCCGCGGGCAATCATGTGATTCAAGGCGTTAACATAGGCTTTGGCGGAAGCTTCAATGATGTCGGTACTGGCGCCCCGGCCGGCGAAAATACGGTCGCCTTCCTTAATCCGCACAACCGCTTCGCCCAACGCCTCGGTACCGGCGGTAATAGCCCGAATACTGTAATTCTCCAGCTTGGGGTGCAGGTTGGTAGCTTTGCTGATGGCATTGTAGGCAGCGTCCACCGGACCATCACCCCAGGCAGATTCCAGCAACTGCCGGCCCTGACAAATGATGCGGACGGTGGCGCTGGGAATAGTGCCGGTACCGCAACTGCATTGCAGATAGTCAAGGTGAAAAGTCTCGGCGGCGACGGGAATGGTATCATCCAACAGGGTGATAATGTCCTCGTCAAAAACTTCTTTTTTCTTGTCGGCTAACTCAATAAAACGCTGATAAACGCTGTCCAGTTGCCGGCTGTCCAGCTCGAAGCCAAGCTCCTGGCAGCGAATTTTAAAGCCGTGCCGGCCCGAATGACGGCCCAGGACAACCCGGCTGGCAGTTACCCCAACCGATTCCGGAGTGATAATCTCATAGGTAGTTCGATCTTTGAGCAGGCCATCAACGTGAACGCCGGATTCGTGGGCAAAGGCGTTGGCGCCGACGATGGCTTTGTTAACCTGAACATCCAATCCCATCAGGCGAGAGACAAGCTGGCTGGTACGGTAAATCTCAGTAGTCTTGATCCGGGTATCACAGGGGAAAATGTCCCTTCTGGTATTAATAGCCATGACGACCTCTTCGAGGGCGGCATTGCCGGCGCGCTCACCCAGGCCGTTAATGGTACATTCCACCTGGCGAGCACCGTTTAAAACGGCGGCAAGGGAATTGGCAGTGGCCAAACCCAGGTCGTTGTGACAATGAGTACTGATAACGACTTTATCGATACCAGGTACGTTTTGTTTCAGGTCGGCAATCAAAGCGCCGTAGAGCTGGGGAATGCCATAACCCACTGTATCCGGGATATTTACGGTTGTGGCGCCGGCTTCGATGACGGCCTGGATTATCTCCCGCAGGAATTTGATGTCGGAACGGGTGGCATCCTGGCCGCTAAATTCCACATCGTCGGAGAAACTCCGGGCGTGTTTGACTGCCTGAACAGCTTTCTGAAGTACCTGAGCAGGAGTCATCCGCAACATGTGCTCCATGTGCACGGGCGAGGTGCTGGTAAAGGTGTGAATCCGCCATTTGGGAGCGTCTTTCAAGGCCTGGAAAGCGGAATCAATGTCGCCGATAACTGTACGGGCAAGGGCGGCAATAACCGGGCCATTAACCTCGCGGGCAATCCGCTGAACCGCATCAAACTGCACGGGCGAACTGACCGGAAAGCCAGCTTCAATGACATCGACACCCAGGCGGGCAAGCTGATGAGCGATTTCCAGCTTTTCCGAGACATTCAAACTGGCGCCGGGACTCTGCTCGGCATCACGAAGGGTTGAATCAAATATCGTGACGTAATCATTATTCGATGACATATTAAAGGCCTCCAAAGAGACATTTACCGCGTAATATCAATTTTATCGTCCTTTTACTGCTGTAAACATAAGGACTTATGGCAAATATCAACGGGCATTATAACAAAAGCCAACCGTTATAACAGGAGATTTTTAGCGATAGAAATAGTGATGGTAGATTGCGTATTTTTAGCCCCGAAGGGCTAAAATACCAAGCAAAAGCAGGTAGAGGCAGATGCTGCCGGCGGGGGTGGAGATGCGGGCGCAAAATCGGCGGGGACTTATGGGAAAGCCTTTAAAACCCGCAAAATAACAGTTTATATCGCCCATAATCATAAAGATATTATTACTTATAGAAATATCCAAGGCAAGGAAAAACTTAAAAGTAATCTTTTTGAGCAGTTGAACCCACCATCGCCAAGGCTACGAAGGGCAGGCAGGTGAACAGGAGACCGCAGGGGAACAGGTTAACTCTTTCCAAATATTCTTACTATTTCACCTGATCTCCTGTTCAACTGTACCCCTGCCCTATTTTTTCGCATGGGGTGCGAAAAAATCGGGGAGACAAGATTTGAACTTGCGACCTCTGCGTCCCGAACGCAGCGCTCTAGCCAAGCTGAGCTACTCCCCGGCTGATTTACAAGGCTATATTATAATATTGGGCAAAATATTCGCCAAGAGAATAATAATGGCGAAAAACGTCTGAAAGATAAGTAAATTACAGAACAACAGGGGGGCTGGTAGAGAGCTTTTCGGCGTGAAAAGCAGCTTTATGCTTTTTGTTTTGCTCAATTTTATGGTTTCTCTCCTCAATTTCCATCTGCAGGTTGAAAGCCTTGACCAATTCGGCGTGTTTGTGGGCCAGGCAGGAAAGGAGAATCAAACTGCCGCCAATAGCAGCAGCTAATCCAACCACAACAATAAAGGTTTCCATCGAAGACATCAAAAAATCTCTAACGGAAAAAACTAAATTATTTTAAAACCGTCGCACGTAAAATATATCGGCAATCGGAAAAAGAAAAATTTAATAGACAGGAAAAGTATTTTGCGAGAGGTTATTTTCGAACGAGTAAAGCAGTGAAACCGCCGTCATGCCAAGGAAGGCGGGGCAAATCACCAGCCGATGAGCCAGAGAGGTTATCGGAATATCCGCTGGGCAGGCAAAGCTTCTCTTGCAAGAGGGTAAAAGAGGGGTTTTGACATAGGAAATTACGCACCAGCAGGTCGTTTTCCACGGGTTCGATACTGCAAGTGCTATAGAGAACCGGGGCATTTTCCCCGGCAGCAGAGGCGGCACGCTGGAGCAAAGCCAACTGCTTTTTCGCCAGAGCCGTCAGGTCGCCGGGACGCAGCAAGTGTCGTGCCTCCACTCTCCGTGCTAAAACCCCGGTGTTGCTGCAGGGAACGTCAACCAGCACACTATCAAAAAGGGCGGTCTCGCGGATGTAATTGTCAAGGTCGTCAACCAGAAGGGTATGAATAATGGTAATACCCAGCCGGCGGGCATTTTCATCGATAAGGGATAATCTTCCCGGGTCGATATCACAGGCGACAATGATGCCATTGTTATCCATCAATTCGGCAAGATGGGTGGTTTTTCCGCCGGGGGCGGCACAAAGGTCGAGAATACGCTGGCCCGGCTGGGGGGCAAGCTGGGCGGCGACCGACATGGCAGTGGCATCCTGGACGGTGAACCAACCCAGGTCATAGCCGGGCAGGTGCATAGGCGAGGCAGAGCCGGCAAGCTGAAGGGCATTGCCATAGCGTTCGACGGGAATATGGTTGTCAATCAACTTCTGCTGTAATTGTTCCACCGTACAACGCAAACGGTTGGCCCGCAGGATTAAAGGGGGGCGACAGTTGTCGGCTTGGCAGATTTTGAAGGTAGTATCCCGGCCAAATTGCTTGAGCCAGCGTCGAATTAACCAAATGGGGTGGGCAAAGGCCAGGCTAAAATACCTGGCGGGATTTTTGGCGGGGTCGGGCAGGAAGTTGGATTTGAATTGCAGGGCATTTTGACTGTCGAGCCGAAGGGCAGCCCGCGGCGGTGGGTCAGAGGTGATTTTATCAATATCCCGCTGAACGGAACGTAAAACAGCATTAACAAAAGCAGCGGTGCTGGTTGAGCCGGCGGCGCGGGCCTGGTTCACCGCTTCATGCACGACAGCGAAATCCGGGGTACGGCTAAGGTAAATCATCTGATACAGGCCGACGCGAAGTATCTGGCGGAGCGTTATGTCAATGCGGGGTAAAGGCCGGGAGCTGTGACGGGCAATGAGGTAATCCAGGGTGATAAGGAAGCGGGTAGTACCAAAGGCGAGTTCCCCAGCCAGGCGACGGTCCCGGTCGGAAAAGCTGGTACGGTGAAAAATGGTGTCGAGGCTGGCCTGGATATATTGGCGGTCCGATTCATAGGCTAAAAGGCAATTGACGGCGACGTTGCGGGGGGTGTCGTTGGGTAAGGTAATGAGGTTTCGTTTAGGCATAGAAAATTCGGATGCTATTTAACCGTCGAGAAACAGGTCGCCGGGATGTAAATGCCAGCCGTTAACGAAATCGGCAAAATCCATCAATTTGCCGTTGTCCGGCTTTACCTGGAGCAGTTTCAATCGGCCGATACCGCAGATTATCGACATGTCCTCGGCAAGACGACCGGGCTGAGTTGCAGATAACGGTATATCGGCGGCAGAGGGTGAAACGACCTCAGCGCGAGCAATGGCTAGACGGGTCGGTGAAGATTGGTCGGATTTAGCTAAAAAGCAATAAGCGCCGGGCCAGGGCCACATGGCAAGGATGTGACGGCAAAGCTGCACGGCGGGCAAGGACCAGTGAATGGCGCCGTCGGTTTTACTCAATTTGGGGGCGTATGTCGCAAGGCTGTCATCCTGACGAACAGGTTCAAGGACGCCGGCGGCGAGTTTTTCCAGGGTTTGGGCTAATAATTGTGGTCCCAGCTCAGCCAGCCGATCATGCAGCCGGCCGGCGGTCTCGCCCGGCAGGATATCGGTGGTAATCTGGCCCCAAATGGGACCGGCATCCCATTGCTCATTAAGTTGGATAACGGATAGGCCGGTGCGGCGGTCACCGTTGATGATAGCCCAGTTAATGGGAGCGGCGCCGCGGTAACAAGGCAGTAAGGAAGCATGTAAATTGATACACTTATAAGCACTATTATCCAGAAGGTCCGAGCCGATCTTCTGTCCAAACGCAATCACCAATAAAATGTCGGGCTGTAAATCGTTGATGTGCCGGATGAAAACGGGGTCATTAACGTTGTCGGTGGGGCGGCAGGTGAGATGCAATTGGTCGGCTAATTGGGCAATGGCGGTGGGGCGGGGCTGGCGACCCCGGCCGGCAGGACGGGCCGGCTGGGTTATTACTTCCAGCAAATCATACGAAGAAGCCGCCAGCCAAGCGAGACTGGGGCAGCCAAATTCGCCGCTACCAATGAATAATACCCGCACAAAAAATACCTCCAGTGTGTAAAACAATAAAATATTATCTAATAATAATGAAATTGGGGCAATAGGGGAAAAGATTATTTTGGTACTATCGTGCTTTTTCTTGGGCATCAATGGCCTTAATTATAGTTAGAAAGTGGGAAAGTAAGAAAAAATCATGATGGGCAAGATTCGACAAATAAATTTACGAAAATTAACAATTATCATAATTAAAAAAGCGAAAAGGAAATGTTGAAGATATAGGTCAGGCAATAGTAAATGCCCACCAGGATGAAAACAACGCCGGTGACGCGTCTTGCCCAACGTTCGAAGATGGTCAGCTTATTGTAAGCCAGGGCGAGGGAATGGGCGCCCAGAGCGATGAGAAAGGCAAAGACCAGGACCGGCAGGGCGGTGCCGATGCCGTAAAGAATGGGCAGGACCAGAGGAGAATTATTTTTGACGGCAAGCGGTACCAGGCACAGGAAAAACAGGCCTGCGGAAACGGGGCAAAAGGCCAGAGCGAAAATAAACCCCAATAAACCCGACGGCCATAATCCGCCTTGCTCAATTTTTTGCTGAAGCTGGGCACTAGGGCGGATTGTAAACGAACCTATTTGCAGCAGCTCCAATAGAAACATCCCGGCTAAAATCAGAAGCGGGCCCAAAAGCGAATTCATATACTTCTGGAGAAAATATGACAGGGCAGGAGTGGACAGGAGACCTGCCAGGAGAATTATCGCCAGAGCAAGGTAGGCGAGCATCCGGCCCATAGTATAAAAGAGGCCGGAAAGAATTATTTTTCGAGTACTGGTGAGCCGACGAGAAATAAAGGAGATGGCGGCGATATTAGTGGCTAAGGGGCAAGGACTGATCGAGGTCAGGATACCCAGCCATAACGCGGAAGCGGCGCTAAAAAGTAAGGTGTTCATCAACTATCCGCAAGGTAAGCGGCGATCTCGTTCTGTATGTAATTAACAAAGGTTTGCTCCTCCTTTACCAAGTCCCAAATTTTATCCAGATTTTTCCACCTGATTTGGCTGCCATTTAGCACCCGCTCAATTACCACCGAATTGGCAGCCAGTTGAAAGTCCTGGATAAAGTGCTGGTTTTCCGGGGCATCCCTGTTAATAACTTTCAATTCGAGCCGGCCGGATTGCACCTCCTTGGCGAAACCAGATTGGATCGCCTCCTGGGTATAGGCTTCGAATTTTCGGCAGGTGGGACAGCGAGCACTACCATGGAAGTAATAGACTATTATTTGGGGCGAATTCTCGGAAGCGGGATTTTGTAGGGCAGGTGCGGCATTTTGGGTGGGTGGGTTGGGGTTTTGCGAGGCAGCAGCGGGATTTTGCGGGGCAACATCATCGGCTGATTTTTCTCCGGCGGGCTGGATTCCTTTTGCGATCATAAATCCTACGCTGGCTGCGATAAACAGTAACAGCACAATGGTAATAATGGTTTTGGGCTTCATAAGGCTGGGTCCTTTCGAAATTTTAATTCAGGAGAGTTTTGGCTTTTTCCACGACTTTCTCGATATTATCATCGGTGGCAGGAGATTTGCCTTTTTCCAGGGCTAAATCAGTTAGCCGCAAATGGGCAAAATCGTTAAAGCCCGCCAATTCGAGACTTTTTTTAACGCAGTCAAGATTACAACCGTCCAGGGCCAGGATTTTTGCCGCAGCCTTTGTGGTCTCGATTATGCCGCTGACCCGTCCGGCGATACCGGCGGCGCAGAACATCCTGCCTGAGCCTTTTTGGGTCAGGCGGCGGGCGGCAAGATCGGTAATCTGCCCTACATCGGCGGCGCCGGAACAGGCAAAAATCAGGGTGTCCTTGTCTTTACAACCGCATACATTCGTATCGCTCATTTTATACTCCGTAAATTATTTGTATGTTCTTAATTTTTCAGTCGTTTTTATTAATCTTCAGCTTCAACGCCGCTTCAGCGATGCGTGCGCCAAGTTTTTTGGCTGACACAATACCAAGTTCATCTTTCATTATGTCATCATTGAATGCATTCCATAAGGTTGCACCCTGGTGGGCAGGGGGCTTGCCGCCGACGAGCAACATTTCGTGGCATAACATTGCTGTTTGAATCTGCTCAATCACCAGTTCCTGTCCCCCGTTCCTGTAAGAACCAACCGCAAGTGCCCCGCAAGGTCTGTCAGCTAAAAGTAGCTTTGATGTACGAAGTACCGCAAGACGCTCCAGAAATGCTTTACATAAAGCACTCATACTTCTGAAATAAACAGGAGAGCCAATGATAAGCCCGTCTGGAACCGGATTATGTATCATAGGAAGAACAAAGTTAAAGTCGTCTTCGATTATTTGAGCTTCATCGGGTTTTGCTCCACCGACCCATCCCGAAAATTCTAAGCCGCCTAAATCCACCATAATAGTGGTGATTCGCTGGTCCACTTTTTGGGCTTCATCCAGAGCCACCTTGACGGCGGTAGCGGTTGTCATACCTTTCCGCGGACTACAAGACACTCCTACGATTCTTATTTCATCTTTTTCCCCTGCGAATGAAACTGATGGTGCCATTGTAACAGCCGCTCCCGACAATATAGTTTTACTAATGAATTTTCTTCTGTTCATTTGTATGCTCCGCTGAGTTATGTTTAAAAAATAGTAAACCGTAATTCATCAAAAAACGCCCTGTTTATTTGAGCATGTTCTTTATCTCTTCTATGGAAGGTACTTTACCAACCGCTTTTACCACTCCGTCCACTGCCAGAGCCGGCGCCATCATTACCCCGAATTTTATAATCTCGTTAATATCCGTAACTTTTTCCACTTCATATTCCATGCCCAGATCTCTGGCTGCTGCTTCGGCGTTCTCCGCCAGTTTTTTGCACTTGGGACAGCCGGTGCCGAGAATCTGCAATATTTTCATTTATCACCTCTTTAGCTTAAATTATCGATTAAAACCATCTTTTTGTCGCCAGGGATATCCGCACCAGCATAAGCATTACCGGAACCTCGATTAGAACGCCGACAACGGTTGCCAAGGCGGCCCCGGAGGATAAACCAAACAAGATAACGGCGGTAGCTATCGCCACTTCAAAATGATTGGAGGCTCCGATCATGGCCGAGGGAGCCGCGTCCTCATATTTAAGTTTCATTATTTTCGCCAGGCCATACCCCAGCCAGAAGATAAAATATGTCTGAATAAATAACGGCACCGCTATCCAGAGAATGGTAAGCGGCTGGGATAGAATCACCTCACCCTTAAAGGAAAATAAAAGCACTAAAGTCAGCAGTAAGGCGACAATGGTTATGGGGGTAAGAAAGTGCAGAAACCGCCGGCGGAACCATTCTTCTCCTTTGACCGAGATAATCCATTTGCGGGAAAAGTAGCCGGCTACCAGGGGCAGCGCTACATATATCGAGATCGAAAGCAAGAGGGCCTGCCAGGGAACGGGTAGTTTACCCACCCCAAGGAGAAATCCACCCAAGGGACCATAGAAAAAAAGCATGGTCAAAGAATTGATAGCCACCATTACCAGGGTATGTCCGTCGTTTCCCCTGGCTAAATATCCCCAAACCAGAACCATGGCCGTACAGGGTGCGATACCCAGCAGGATACAGCCCGCTAAATAACTGCGCCAAAGCGGCACCTCGAGCATTTTTACGCCGGCGATTTCAATAACCTTGCCCGCTCCGTAGGTGGCGCCGACGCTTAAATCAAGGCCCAAAGGTATTTTCACGTGGTCCACCGCCTCGGAGCCAATCAGAGTGTTAAAGGCAAACCCCAGAAAAAAGATGGATATCGCGTACATGGTAAAGGGTTTAATGGCCCAGTTAACAAAGAGAGTCAGACCCACCGGCTTGATATTTTTGCCTGCTTTGAGGACTTCGGTAAAATCGATTTTTACCATGATCGGATACATCATAAAAAACAGACAAATGGCGATTGGTATCGAAATCACCGGGGCTTGATCGACCTTGATCACCCAACTATCAAGCCATTGGGCGAATTGCGGGGCGAACTTACCTAAAATCGCCCCGCCGACGATACATAATATCACCCACAAGGAGAGATATTTTTCAAACAAACTCAAACCCTGACGCTTATTGTCAAGCGAAAGATCAGAAATATGTCGCGGCTTATCAGCCATAGTTTTCAGGTTTCGGCTCGCCCTTATTTATCCAAAGAATACACCAAATATCCATCCCGAAATTGTGGACATAACAACCACCAGCAGAACAAAAACTAAGGTTTTGATGTTTCCCATAAATTTACGAATTACCAGGATGCTGGGCAGTGACAGCGCGGGTCCCGCCAGCAGCAGCGTCATCACTGGGCCGCTGTGCATCCCCAGCTTCATCAACGCCTGGGTAATGGGAATCTCGGTCAGCGTAGCGAAATACCAAAAAGCCCCGATGACACTGGCAATCAGATTGCTCCGCAGGCTGTTGTCGCCCACCCATTGGGCCACCTGCTTTTCCGGCAGCAAAACACTTACAAATCCAACAATGAATACGCCGCCATAAAGAAGTGGCACGAGCAGCTTGGCAAAATCCCACGTGTTGTGCAGCCACTGGCGAAGCTCATCCCGTTCATACCATCGCCAGGCCATCAGCAGCACAAGCAGCCCCATCAGCCCGGCTAAATACCACTTTATATGGAGAATGGCGATAATCAAGGTTTTTTGCTCCTGCATATCCGCTATTTCGGTCTTGCTTAATGTAATTTTGTCACCGAGCTTGTCTTCACCGAGGTTTTCCTCAAGTTGAAGACGAACCGCATCTTTGGTTTCATGAATGACAACGGCCTTGAACTCTCGTCCGTCACTTGTTTTCACCACAACGTTGCCGGGGTTAAACCAGTCGCTGAAAACTAAAAATAGAATCATACCGGCAAGAAACAAAGCTGTTTTTGCTATATGCCGTTTCGGCTTTTCCGGCTCCGGCATTTGTAAGGCGGCTTCTGCCTTTGCTCGCTCACCATTGCGAAATATCACTGCCAACAATAGCCCGATGACCACGGAAAAAACCACGGCCCCAATGAATCTGCCTGCTCCAATCTGAAAGCCAAGCACGCGGGCGGTCAGGAAAATCGCAAGGACGTTTATCGCCGGGCCGGAATATAAAAATGTTGTCGCAGGACCAAGACCAGCGCCGAGTTTATAAATCCCTCCAAACATCGGAAGCACGCTGCAAGAGCAAACCGCTAATACGCAACCGGCGACCGACGCTACGGCATAGGCCAGTGGTTTATTGGCATTCGGGCCAAGATAGCGCATCACAGAGGCCTGGGACAGGAATGTTATAATCGCGCCCGCGATGAATAACGCAGGCACAACGCAGGCCAATGTATGATTGCGGGCGTACCATTGCAGCAGCCGAAACGACTCCTGTATTGCTTCCTGAATCCTTGGATTACTTAACGGCAGAAAATACGCCACCAGAAAAATAGCAGCTAATGCTGCAAATATCTTCAACTCCCGCTTCATAATAATTCCCTAACCTATAATGATTTATTTCTCCAAAAGTTGCAATTGCTCCCTGGCGTTATATTTGATAACCGATTCGACACAACTGAAAAAATTCAAGATGCAGGGGGTCTTGAGCTTGTAGTAAACCTGCAGGCCGCGTTTTTCGTCCTGGATGAGGCCGGCACTTCTAAGAATAGATAGATGTTTCGATACGGTGGACATGTCGGCGCCGATCATCCTGGTAAGTTCACAGACGCATCTCTCATTTTCCACAAGCTGATCAACGATGAAAAGGCGGGTGGGATGGGCAAGGGCCTTGATGATGTTGGCACGGGCGGTATATTGGGCTTGAGTTTTGGCATTCATAGGCAGTTACCTCAATATCAATTATTATAGTTATAATTTCATATTTGGCAATATAACCAAATAAGAAATATTTGTCAAGGGCGATTTACAGGATGGTAAGTTGCGGGGGTATAATAATTTATGGAGATGACAAATAATTTGGGGTAAAGACTGCCAGATCGGCCAGGTCGATAACCCCATCTTTGTGAATGTCACATTTGCCGTTCCAAGAGGTTTCGCCTTCTTCCGTAAGCCAGGCGGCGGTCAGGATGGCAAAATCATCGAGACGGATTTCGTTGTCCAAGGTAAAATCACCGGGTGTAAATTGCCAGGCTAATCCCGGATAGGTTACCCCCTCATAGATGGTCCAGATGTCATCATCGCCATTGGCATTTTCACCAACAAAATCCCAGCTTTCAGCAGTGAAAGTGGTTTCGATGCGCATCTGGGAGTCGGATTTACCCATTCCACCCGCACTGGAAGGCTGAGAGGAGGAGGTAGTATCCCAGAAAGAATGATCGGCGGAGCCATTATCGTTCTTTCCAATCAGACCGCCATAGTCGGTACTGCCGGAAACCTCACCAGCGGAAAAGGAAAAGCTTACTTCGCTGTGGTCATTTTTCCCCACTAGGCCTCCAACCGAATCATTACCCTCAACGCCAGTAAGACTGTAACAGTTAAATACCTTGCTGAAGTAATTCAGGCCCAGTAATCCGCCGCTGTTAACACCGGCGGCGGTGACACTGCCGTCAGCATAGCACTGATTAATTGTCGCGGTACCATCAAGGCTGAAGTTACTTCCCACTAATCCACCGACATTATCAATGCCGCTAACCAAACCGGCTGAATGGCAACGCCGGACGGCAGCATAATAATTGTAACCGACAAGCCCGCCAACATTATTGTTTCCGGAAACCGCTGCGTTTGAGGATGATGCGGAAATAGTGGTTTTGCTGTATCCCACCAGACCTCCCACATAATCCTGTCCATTAACCCGGCCGCCCTTTACGTAACAGCCGATTAATGAACCACCCGCTAATCGACCAACCAGCGCCCCAACAGAGCTGCCGTTACCCGCATCCAGATTAGGGTCGATCAAACCCACATCCTTAATTAACGCGGATGAGCCGTAAACGTAACCAAAAATACCGACGTAATTCGTCCCCGAGGAATTGTGAGTAAAATGGGAGATGGTCTTGCCGTTTCCGTCAAAGACTCCGATAAACCGATTAATATTATTGCCGATAACATGAAAGCTCACGTCGGTCAGATCAATGTCATTAGCCAATTTAAAATGTTTGTCCCAGTTATTGGGATCGGCGCCGATGGTGTTTAACTGGAAGGCGGAGGCAACAAGAAAAGGATGGTCCGATGAACCGTCACCACCGGCGTATTGGGCGAAAACCGGTCGAGCATGAATAAAAACAATAAAAATAATCGCGGCAAATCCGGTAAAGAAGTAACTATTTGCGTAAAGACGTATGGGGCGGACCGCGACTACTACATTTATAAGGGGCATAAGCTATTCTCTGCTCCATGGAAAATAAAAAATATCAGGGCGAAATTGCGCCAATTCCGCAGGGTTTTTAACCTTTTCGCCCAATTTCGCGGTGAATATGACATTTTTTCGTGTAATAAACAACGGGAAGATTTTTTATGACATCAGCAGAGAAGTTATGGGACTTTGGCTAACGGCACAGATAGCCATGTTCTTAACGGGAATTACGAAGCAACCAAAGGATAATTGATAAAAGCGATTTTTTAAATTTTAAAAATAATTACGAAAGCGGGTTTTACGATAACGATTAATGTGAAAGAAAATAGTTATTCTCATAATAGAAGATTAATTTTTAATAAAAGCAACAAATTATCACGATTATAAAAGATAAACTGTTGGGTCGAGCAAGATTACTTAACAAATGCCATAATAAATGGTTATAACGCTCGATAAGTTCCCCGCGACTAAATAATTTTGTATTTAAACCGATATATAAACAATTGAGGGCGGTTGGCGTCAAAATTCATAACATACTGTTATTAATGACGTTAGGCCAATAACGGCTTTTATTGCATCTTGCATGATTACTAAGAAAGCTTGTAAAACTGCGGTTAAAAATGTAAATATAGGTAAGTTAAATAATGTCGAATGATAAAGCTGACATAACATAGTTGAGGAGAAAACATGGCTAATACAATAGAATCTTTTGTTGAGAAACTCCAGGTGGAAGGTGTTCAGGTAGGCCAACAGGAGGCCCAGAAGATACGCAGCCAGGCCCAACAGGAGGCGGAAGAAATTATCCAGAAGGCAAATGAACAGGCGGAAAAAATAATCGAGGATGCCCAGGCCAAGACGAAAAATATCTTTGAAAAATCGCAAACGGAACTGCAGTTAGCGGTGCGAGATACCATTTTGCGGCTGCGTCAGATACTGGCCAATAGCTTGCGGGCGGTGCTGGTAAAACCAGTGGAAGAGCAGTTGGCTAATCATGATTTTCTGGCTAATCTACTGCGGGAAATCATTTTGGAGTATGTTCGCGCCGACTGTAAACACCATCCGGATATCAAAATTAATGTTTCACCGCAAACCTATAACCGACTGGCGGAATGGGCCATCGGGGAATTGAGAAAATCGGCGGAAGAGGAAGGTGCATCCGTTGATTTGAAAGGAACGCTGGCACAGGCAGGGTTTGAATACCAGGTGACGGAGGGTAATGTCGAAGTGACGGTCGATTCGGTGGTTGATACACTTGCGAAACTAACCGGACCCCGACTGCGTGAGATATTAATAAGCGCTATAAGTAAGGACTAATCCGACGATTATGGCAATGCTTAATTATTATACGATTATCTCCTTACCCTTGCTGGGCGACTGGGGAACACTGCCGCCTATCAGTCCGGAACAACTGCTGGAACATGTGGCGGATAACCCAACAGCAGCCGATCTGTTACAGGTAATTTTCTTAAGTAACGATATTCTTCAACGAGAGGCTTTTCTGGCAGGGGAAAAAATTGAGGTTCAACCTGTTATACTCTCAGCCGATCAGATACGAAACGAAACACCTTTGCCGGAATATCTGAAAACCGATGAGCAGCATTCTCCCCGGCTGATACCAACTGATGAATTGTGGGAAAGGTATTTTAGCCATGCCGACAGGGCGGCCCGCCGGTGCGGCAGTATTTTCCTGGCGGAGTGGATCGGATGCGAAGTGGCCCTCCGCAACGCCCTGGTATCGGCGCGGGCAAAAGCATTAGGACTGGATCCCCGGGAGTACTACGTGGCGGAACAACTCGCCGACCAGCAACTGGACTTTACCAGTTTGATAGATGAATGGTCTATGGCATCCAACCCCCTGATGGGGCTGCAAGTACTGGATAAAGGCCGATGGGAGTGGATAAATCGGCATGACCGATGGTTTAGCTTCGATAACGATGAGCTGGCTGCTTATGCCGCAAAAGTAATGCTATTGTATCGATGGCAGCGGCTGACGCAGGAGCAGAAGAATCATTCCTCGTATAATGATAACAAATTAACCTCTGGAATTGGGGAAAGGTAAATACCGTGAATGGTCGAATAGTATCAGTTTTTGGGAATCTGGTTATCGCAGAATCCGACGGCCGAATCGTGCAAAATTCCGTGGGCTATTGCCTGCGATCCGACGGCAGAAAATTACTTAGCGAAGTGATTCGAGTACGCGGAAGATTTGCCGATCTTCAGGTTTTTGAAGAGACCCGCGGCCTTAAGGTAAGCGATGTGGTTGAGTTCAGAAGCGAAATGCTTTCCGTAGCGCTGGGGCCGGGGCTGTTAGGCCAGATTTATGACGGCTTGCAAAACCCCCTGCCGAAATTAGCGGAAAAAATGGGATTTTTCCTCGAACCAGGCAATTATATCAACGGCCTGGTTGCCGATATCCCTTGGGACTTTACTCCCGCTGTCGAACCTGGTGCAAAGATAACCGCGGGTGATACTCTGGGTAGTGTACCAGAAGGCATTTTTACGCATCGGATTATGGCTCCTTTCACCCTGAAGGGCGACTGGAAGGTAAAAAGTATAGCACCTGCGGGACAATATAATATCGAAAAGGAGATCGCGGTTCTGACAGACGATAACGGCCAGGAGATGAGCGTTACCATGCAGCAGCACTGGCCGGTAAAAATACCGCTGGACGTCTCTCGTCGGCGTTTAATGCCGGAAACCCCCCTGGTTACGCGGGTGCGAATTATTGATTCGATGTTTCCGGTGGTTCTGGGGGGAACTTATTGCATACCCGGACCATTTGGAGCGGGCAAGACGGTGATGCAGCAGATAATCTCCCGCCATGCCGAAATCGATATTGTAGTAATCGTGGCCTGCGGAGAACGAGCAGGAGAAGTGGTAGAGACCTTGCGTGATTTTCCCAAACTCAACGATCCGCGGACCGGCAAAAGTCTCATGGAAAGAACGATTATCATCTGCAATACCTCGGCTATGCCGGTGGCTGCTCGGGAAGCGTCGGTTTATACCGGAGCTACCCTGGCGGAATATTATCGGCAGATGGGACTGAATGTGCTGTTACTGGCTGATTCCACCTCCCGCTGGGCACAGGCTATGCGAGAAGTATCCGGCAGCCTGGAGGAAATCCCCGGAGAAGAGGCTTTCCCCGCATACCTGGAAAGCAGAATCGCCTCGTTTTATGAGCGGGCCGGGGCCATTGAGCTGAAAAATGGCGACATAGGGTCATTAACTATTGGTGGTACGGTAAGCCCGGCCGGGGGAAATTTTGAAGAGCCGGTAACTCAGGCAACGCTTAAAGTGGTCGGGGCTTTCGAAGGTCTCTCCCGGGCCCGCAGCGATGCCCGCCGATATCCATCCATCGATCCCCTGGAGTCCTGGAGCAAATATAAAGGAATCATCGATCCGGAGAAAGTAAGCAAAGTGCGACGTTTACTCCGCCGAGGAAGTGAGGTTCGGCAGATGATGACCGTGGTAGGGGAGGAAGGAACCTCCGTCGATGATTTTACCACCTCTTTGAAGGCGGACTTTTTCGATAACTGCTACCTGCAACAAAATGCCTTCGATGAGGTTGATGCCGCCACCCCGTCGGACAGGCAAATCTTCGTCTTTGATAAGATACTGGCGATTTTGCAGATGGAATTTGGTTTCTCCGGTAAAGACCAGGCTCGTCAGACGATGGTTGAGATATCCGATATGTTCCGTAATTGGAACTATGCCGCCAAGGATAGCGAGGAGTACAAAAAAATTCTCGGCCAGATCGAAAAATTTATTGAAACGAAAGGGCGCCGGCCATGAGAAAATATTATGATGAGATCACCCGGATAGCGGGTAATGTGGTTACGGTAACGGCTACGGGTGTGGGTTATGATGAGATGGCGACGATCGCTACTAAACGCGGCACATCATTGGCCCAGGTGATTCGTCTGGAAAATGACCAGGTCAGCTTACAGGTATTTTCCGGCACCCAGGGCATTTCCACGGGCGACCGGGTTCAGTTCCTTCATAATCCGATGCAGGTGGCGTTTGGTGAGGATCTGCTGGGCCGGATTTTTGACGGTGCGGGCCGACCCCGGGATAACAGGCCCATACTCGAAAGCCAAAAAATAAATATCGGCTCTCCTACCGTAAATCCTGTTAAGCGTCGAATGCCCGACAAAATGGTTCATACCGGCATACCCATGATCGACGTATTTAACTCGCTGGTGGAATCGCAGAAGCTGCCCATCTTCTCGGTGGCGGGCGAGCCTTATAACGAACTGCTGGCTCGCGTGGGTTTGCAGGCGGATGCCGACATCATCATTTTGGGCGGCATGGGACTAAGGCATGATGATTACCTGAAATTTCGGGATACCTTCGATGAAGGCGGCGTACTGGGCAGAACCATTATGTTCATAAACACAGCGGCTGACCCGGTAGTTGAATGCCTGCTGGTTCCGGATCTCTGTTTGGCGGTGGGGGAGCAGTTTGCCCTGAAAGATAAAAAGGTGCTGGTATTGCTTACCGATATGACCGCCTTTTCCGACGCCCTGAAGGAAATATCCATTATTATGGAACAAATTCCCTCCAATCGCGGCTATCCGGGCACTTTGTACACCCAGCTCGCCCGCCGGTATGAAAAAGCGGTGGATTTCGACGGCGCAGGTTCCATGACGGTTCTCGCCTGTGTTACTATGCCGGGCGATGATGTTACCCATCCAGTGCCCGACAATACCGGTTATATCACAGAAGGACAGTTTTACCTGCGTAACGGCCGAATTGAGCCTTTTGGCTCGTTGTCACGGTTAAAACAACAGGTAAATGGAGCGACGCGCGACGACCATCGAGCCATAATGACGGCTTGTATTCAGCTTTATGCCCTCTGCCGGGAAAGCCGGGAAAAACGGGATATGGGATTTGAAATGTCCGCCTGGGACAACAAGCTGCTCAAATACGGAAAATATTTTGAAGAAAAAATCATGGATCTTTCCGTAAATATTCCCCTGTTCGAGGCCCTCGACCTGTGCTGGGAAATACTGGCGGAATGCTTTGAACCGGTGGAAACCGGCATCCGCCGGAAGATTATCGAGAAACATTGGCCAAAAGAGATGGCGGAAGTACCGGAGCCAGTGAAGGTGTAATTGTAATCGTCAATTGCAAAAACCGGACTCCCCATGATTAACGGTTTTAAGCGGAATATAAGATTCCCGCGAATGATTTTGATTAAAAAAGAGAATAGCGGATTATGGCGGCTAAGTATAAATTAACACGACCGGAGCTGAAGCGATATCGTGACGCGCTGGCGCGGTTTGAACGCTATCTGCCGATGCTCAAGCTTAAGCAGCAGCAATTGCAGATAGCCATGCGGAAGATTACCCAGCAGCGCCGTGACGCCCAAAAAGCCACCCGCAGTGCCCAGGATGTATTTGAACCCTACAGCCATATTTTATCAGATATCGCCGGAGTGAATGTATCGGAGCTGGCTCAGCCGAAAGAAGTTAAAACCAAGAGAGAGAATATTGCCGGGCTGGATATCCCGGTATTTGAAGACGTGATTTTTCCCCCGGCCAACTATAGTCTTTTTGCAACGCCGGCCTGGATCGACCATGCCTTGCGGGACCTGCGTGAAATCAGTCGATGCCGGACGAAAGAGCAAATACTCGAACAACAGTTTCAACTGCTGGAAAAAGAGCTGACCAAAATCAGCCAGCGGGTAAATCTCTTTGAAAAAGTCAAGATTCCGGAAGCACGTGAAGTTATCCGGGTTATCCGTATTAAACTCGGTGATGAAATGACCGCGGCGGTGGGCAGGGCTAAGATTGCTAAAAGTAAGCTAAGTGTGAAGGAAGTGCCTGTTGAAATAGATTTGCCCGTAGCAGAACGTGAGGGTTTGTACTAATGATTGTTAAAATGCACAAAGTGTATATTGTCAGTCATGTGCATGATCGAGATATTCTTCTGGATACACTCGGCGGCCTGGGGGTGGTTCATATAACGCCGGTGGCACCAGAGGAGGCGGTTGCCGATGAAAAAACACTGGCCGCTATGGATAATGTTAAAACTGCCGTGCAGATACTTACCGGTATAACACCAGAGGGCGAAGTGCCGAATATTCCGGCCCGGCAGGCGGCTGCCGATATTCTGCGGATGCAGCGCGAATCAGTTGAAATGTCCAGCCGGCTGTCGAACCTGCATCAACAAATTGAGCAGCTTCGTATCTGGGGTGGTGTTAGGCGGGAACAATTTGATCAACTGCAAAAAGCGGGCATCGAGATAAAATTTTATTCCGTACCTGTCGATCAACTGGGACAAATTAAGGCGGAATGTATTCAAACATTGACGGAATTGCCCGGCAAGCGTCAGTTAGTTGCGGTTATTAATCGCGACGGGGATGCTGCTCTGCCGGATCAAGCCGAACCCATTGATCTGCCGAAGCGGGATGGCCCATCTATTCGCGACGAAGCCGCCCAGATAGAGCAAAAACTCAATGACAATAAGCGCCGCGTGGCGGAATTGGCGTATTTGCTGGATGCATTAAATGAAGAGCTAGCCAGGCTGCAAGCCCATAAAGAAATCACTAAAGCACAAAATGGAGCATTGAAAACCACAGACCTTTTTGCCCTGCAGGGATGGGTTCCGCGGGAGAAAGCAGCCGAGCTTGGGGCAAGCCTGGATAAAATTGGGGTGCGAGCTGCCGTCCAGGTCCTGCCGCCACCTGGCGACGAACAGCCTCCCACCTTGATTCAATATCCCAGCTGGGCTAAGCCGATTGAGGGCCTGTTCCATATTCTGGGTACGGTGGCAGGGTATAATGAATTTGATGTATCCGCGGCTTTTATGATCGCCCTGCCCATTTTCGCGGCAATGCTGATCGGGGACGGCGGATATGGCGCGATTATGTTTTTGGGGCCGTTATTGTTATACAATAAATGCGCTCCCAAGCTCGGAGCGTCTTTTACCCGATTGATTATCGTTATCGGGGCAGTGGCTCTGGTCTGGGGAGCAGCCAGCGGCAGCTTTTTTGGTTTTACGCTGTACACACCCCTTATTCCGGTAAACATGTCGGATCAGTCGAGATATCTGCTGATGAAAATTAGTTTTACCATGGGAGCTGTTCATCTGAGCCTTGCTCAGTTATGGCAGGCAGTGCGTATTTTCCCCCATCTGCGATTTGCCTGCAAGATCGGCTGGGCTAGCTTTATCTGGGGAATGCTGGGTATTGTTAAAATGTTTGTTTTAAATACGGAAGTCAACTGGGAAACCCCCTGGCCGTATTTCCTGATTGTGGGGGGGTCGCTGGCGATTATGTTCTCCCGACCCAGCCGGAATGTTTTCAAGATGATCGCTATGGGTATCGCCGATTTTCCATTATCAATGTTATCTGCCTTTTCCGATATCATTAGTTATGTTCGATTGATGGCGGTTGGATTAGCTAGTAGTGTTTTGGCCAGTAGCTTCAATGATTTGGCTCTGGGATCACATTCCTGGCTGATTGCCGTTCCCACGCTTTTGTTCGGTCACGGGTTAAATATCGGACTGGCTCTGATCGCACTATTTGCCCATGGTGTTCGATTAAATATGTTGGAGTTTTCCAATAACCTTGGAATGGAATGGACCGGATATTCTTATAAACCTTTTACTTACCGAATGATTCAGGAGAAATAGCATGACTGGAATAACAATTTTAACGAGCGGGTCCACAATAAGTTTGGCAGGAATCCTGGCGGCAACGGATATGATCGGGTCATTCTTCGGCCAGGCTGGTGTGGTTTTGGCCCTGGGATTAGGAGCCTTCGGCAGCGCCCTTGGTATCGGAGTAGCCGGCCAGGCAGCGGCGGGTGCCTGGGCCAAAGAAGGCAAGGCCGGCCGTAATCTCAGTTTTACTTACATCATTCTTACCGGTATGCCCATCAGCCAAACCCTTTATGCCATGATCGTGATGAACAAAATGCGTGATGTGCTTGCTCAGCCGGAGGTCGCCGCGGTAAATGCCGGGCTGCTTTTGGGGATTGGTTTGGCTACCGGAATGGGTGAGATGCTATCCGCCTGGATGCAGGGGCTTATTGGAGCCGCAGGCGTCAGATCGCTCAGCGAAAGTGAAGGTAAAGGTTTTGCCTTTCTGCTGATCGCCATGGGTATCGTGGAAACGGTGGGTATTTTTACCATGGTATTTATGCTGGGTATGATTCCCAAACTTGCCCAAGTTGCCGCAGCAGTCGGCGGATAATACAAAAATAATATATAGATTATAACGAGCGGATTTATTATATATCAATGAATAGCCGAAAACGGCCGGTTAAATACCGGTATTTTCGGCTTTTTATTATATTTTTTTAAACTTAATTGCCGGATTCTTCTTCTTGGGTCTTGCCACTGATTACTCTTTCTTCGAAGGCACGATAGATCAATTTTGCCATCGACCGGGGATATATTTTCTCGGTATTGCATATTATGTCATAGTGCACAATGTCAGAGATGTCCGTTCCGAGAAAGTCTTTGACAAAGTTGGATTGTTCCTTATCGGTTCTTTTCACGATTGCAGTTGCCTCATTTAGGCTTATCTTATGCAATTTGGCGATGCGATTGCAGCGGAGCTCGATGGGCGCGGTTACGTGAACACTTAACCCTTTTTCCCGCGGCAGAACCTGGCCTGCTCCACGGCCCACAATAATGGCTCGGCCGTGATTGGCGATGATAAGTAAAACCTCGCCCAGATGCTCGTAATAGCGTAATTGTTTGATATGGGTAGCTGATTTTTTAGTGAAGAAAGGAACCAAATGATCTCCGATCCAGCCGCGGGTTTTTTCGTCGATGCTCATCAGCAACTGAACGTGTACTTTCATATTTTCCGCCATGTAATCCAGAATTTCCTTATCGAACAATTGCCATTGCATCAGGTCGGAAAGCATCCGGGCAATTTCTTTGCCGCCGCTGCCCAGTTCCCTGCTGATAGTGATGTAGTCTATATCGCCGCCGCCGTCCAGATGGGCGTGTTTATCACGTTCGTTTCTGTTGTCTGATTCTTGCTGCCATTGCTGCATTTGATGTTCCACGATCTTGGTGATATCTTGTCCCTTCGATTTGGCTTCTACTTTATCCTGTTCACTTTCAACCCGCTGGTCGAATGCCCGCCAGATCAGTTTCGCGACCGATGTAGGGGATATTTTATCCGTATTAAATACAATATCGTAATTGTGGGCATCATTTAAATCTACGCCCACAAAATCCTTGACAAATTTCCTTTTGGCTTCGTCAGTTTTCCTTATGATAGAGGCAGCTTCTACAACGCTTAGATCATTCTCCTTGGCGTAGCGATAGCATCTTACTTCAAAAGGAGCGGTAATCCGCACGCTCAGCCCTTTGTCGCGCGGCAGGATGTGTCCCGCCGCTCGGCCCATAATAATCGCCCGGCCATGCTTGGCGATAACCAGGAGTACTTTGCCCAGATGTTTATAGTAACTCAATTGCTCGATATGCGTTTCTCCCTTGGAGGAAAATAAAGGTAACAACCAGTCGTTAATCCAGCCGATGGTCCGTTCATCGACGCTTTCCAGGGCTTTTACGTGGACGTCCATGTGCTCCGACATATAATCCAGTATTTCCTTGTCATATACATCCCATTTCATAATATCGGAAAGGATGCGGGCGATCTCTTCTCCGCCGCTGCCGAGGTCACGACTGATGGTTATGTAGTCAATTTCTGTCCCACCCGCCAGGTGGGCGTGTTGATCACTTTTATCCTGAATCGTACGGGACAATTCCCAATGGCTCATCTGTCGTTCGACAATATGATTCATATCCCGATCTTTGTATGACTTACCTGACATAGGCTTTCTCCATATGAATCATCTAATCAATTATAACCCTTTGCTAATGATAGATTTGTATTCCGTTTTCAAGAGTTCATCTATCAGCATTTTAGCATGAAATAAAAGAGCACAACAACATAAAAAAAACGCCAGTTAAATTTTAGTGTTTGACTTTCGAATTTTCGTTAGTTCCCGCTGGGGAAAATAGGCCGACAATAATATAAATCATTTATAGATAAGTGATTATAAAAGAAATAAGTTGTTAATTTAAGATCATGTTTCCTTGATTTACTTATTATTATTTTTCGTCTCGTTTTTATGTTTCATTACTTGGGATAGATTTTGATATGCCTCAGCATCGTCGGGCGCCAGACGCAGTACCTGCTGATATTGGTTGATAGCACCATCCAGATTGCCTTGCAATTGGAAGGCATATCCCAGATTCATGTGAACGTTTATATTATCGGGTTGCATTTTTATCACTGATTCGAAGATGGTAATTGCCTCGCTCAGCTTTCCCTGCATGGCCAGCGCTGCCCCAAGATTGCTGAGGGACTCGATATGGTCCGGTTTAAGCCGGAGAATGATACGATACTGTTTAATCGCTTCGTCCAAATTGCCCTGGGCTTGCAGGACATCGGCCAGATTACAGCGGGCGGGGATATAGTCGGGCCTGATCCCCAGCGCCTGATGGTATTGGTCAATTGCCTGGCTGGTTTTACCCATCGACTGGAGAAGGTTGCCCAAATTACATATTGCTTCAAGGTAATCCGGTTTTATTTTAATAGCCTGGGTATATTGGCTGATCGCTTCCTCTAATCGATTTTGGCCGCGCAGTATGCAGCCCAGATTATTATGGGCTTCATAAAGGTCTGGTTTGATTTGTAGTAGTAAGTCTAAATATTTGACCGCTTCGCTATTTTTATTCTGTAGCGACAAAACTACGGCTAGATTATTTAGCGCGTCGTCATAAAGTGGCCTAAGCTTAAGTGCTTGCCGGTAACTATCTATCGCCTCATCCAGCCGTTCGTGCCGCTGATAGGAAATCCCCAGGTTATAATGCATGACATAATTATCTTTATCAACTTTGATAGCCTGACTGCATAAAACGATGCCGTTTTTCCACATCTGCATCCGCAAACGAGTACCGATAACCATGGCTACTATTACAATGGTCGCGGAAAATCCCAGAACAATCTTGCGGTAGCGCCATTTTCGCATCAGCTCTTCGATGCCCCAGGAAAGCATTATGAAAATACCTATCGAAGGTAGATAGGTATAGCGGTCTGCTATCGCCTGCGGGCCGGACTGCGCCAGACCGATTACCGGCAGCATAACGCCCAAAAACCAAAGCCAGCCAACCACGAGATATGGTTTACCGCGGCGAAAGTAAATCACCAATCCAGTAATCACTACGAGGAGCAGCAAACAAATCATCACCTGCCCCGTAGGATATGGTTTTGATTTCAATATGTATAAGACCGACAAATTATGCGGATAACATATTTTGCCCAGATACCTGACGTAATAGACAAACGCATTGGTTATCCGCTGGGTCATGGGCAATAAATCCACATCCATCATAGCCCCGGTAAGTTTCTGAGCCAGTCCTCCAATAACCGCTGATACCGGTACGAACAAGATCATAGGCAGTTTTTCCCCGATCAGCCGATAAATGGATACCTTTGACCACGCGGTTTCGGAGGCTGCTTCCAAAGACGATGGCAAATCCCGTCTCGCCCTGCTGAATCGGCCCAGCGGCCAGTAATCCAAAAGCAGCAGGACAAACGGCAGCGTTACCAGCATCGCCTTGGCCAATAGTCCCAGAATAAAAAAAGAAATCATCACCAGATATATCCACACCCCTGGTTTGCGGACATAGCGAAGGTAGGCCAGCGTAGTCAGCATCCAGAACACCGTACTTAACAGGTCCTTGCGGTCCGACACCCAGGCTACGGATTCGACCCGCAGGGGGTGCAGGGCAAAAGCGGCTGCGACAAAGGCGCAGCGCCAAAAAGCTCCGGTCATCCGCCTTAAGACTGCGAACAGCAGTAAAACGTTAATCAAATGCAGCAGCACACTATGCAAATGATGGCTCAGGGGATTCAGTCCAAATAATTGGCAATCCAGCATATGACTTAGCCAGGTCAGAGGATGCCAGTGTCCCATATGAAACGTCGTAAAGGCCCAGACAACCGACGGGCGGGTTATCCCCCCGGTTACATGGAAATTATTGGTTACATAAGTTTCATCATCGAAATTAATAAAATCATTTTTTCGTATGGGCTCAAAAGCTACGATGGTTATCACCACCAAAGCAAGGCTGACGAATAATGTCTTATGTTTTGCGGGTTTTAAAATCATTGGTGAAATTAAGCTTATTATCCCCTTAAGCAACTCTTTTTGATTATTATATAATATTATTTTCCAATATGCCAGGCAAACTCAGCAACCGCATCAGCGGCGGGCCAAATCACATTCACTTTTGGCGATTATCTATTATAACGCTATGGTCAACGGCTGAATTTATATCAACCTCGGGGTAGGTTTTTGAAGAGGTGATTTTCTGTAAACGCTCCGCTTGTGTCGGCATATATTTCGAGAGTAAGGTGATACCAGCCCATGAGGTTAAACATGTCAACAATCCGACAATGAGTCCTACTTTGAACCATTCGAAGAACCGGATTTGCATACGGTAGCGTTTTTCCAGCATACCCAGGGCCACGATGTTAGCGGTGGAACCGATCATGGTGATGTTGCCGCCGAAGCAGGCTCCCTGCAGTAAAGCCCAGATTAGGGGGGTATGTCCCAGCTTATTGACCACCGGCATGAAAGCTGCGACAAAAACGATATTGTCAACAAAAGCGGAGCCGATCGCGGAGATAAGCAGTGTCAAAGGAATTAGAATAGAAGGGGACCGGCCGAAAACATTTTGAAAACCGTCCGCGATTCTTTCGGTGACCTGGGTATGCTGCAAAGTGCCCGCGACGGCAAAAAGCATCATAAAGAATAAAAGCGTCCACCATTCGACATCCGCTTCGATATAATGGCGAGCTCGCTCATGTCGCCAGATCATAAGAATACCCGCGAAAATCAGTGGAGCGACGATCAAAACCGTATTCGGCGCCAGACCCAGCCAGGTTTCCAGGTTATGATGCAGTGCGATAAATCCGATCATGGCGACGAGGATACCTAAGCCTCGCCGATAGGGCACTTGGACCAGGGGGCCCAGCCCCAGTCCCATTTCGCGGCGGGCATACAGCCGTTGAGAAAGCAGTTCGATATCACGGCGATACCAATATAAAAGCACGAATAATATGATAAAAAGGGTAACCGTCATGATGGGAAATGACCATTTCAGAAAGTCCAGGAAGTTTAGCGGAGGAACGGCGTTTTGTCCGATGAGGATTCCCACAGGATTGCCCAGCATGGTACCGCTGGAACCGATATTCGTCCCCATAACCGCGATAATAATAAAACCGGTTGGGCGTACTTTCAGGGTATCGCAAACCTGAAAGATAAGCGTCGCGATAAAAACAATCGAAGTAACTTCGTTAACGACACAGGCCATGAATGCTCCCAGGAATACCAAAATTACCACAAACGCCTGTCCGGTAATGTGAGGAATACTGATAACCATCTGGATGATCCAGGTGAAAAGACCTAGTTCTTTCAGCACCCCCACGGTGACCATCATACCCACGAGAAACAGGATTACGTCGATTTTACACTCCCGGATAAAAGTGGGCAGATCCAGCACATTACTACCCATCAAAACCCCGATACCCACGAAGGCAATGGCCAGGCGAAATTTCCATAACAGCAGCGTCGCCATGATAATCATGATAAATATCGAACAGGAGAGAATCTGGGAGCGATTTAGTTGTATGGTATAACCCAAAAGGCCCACCAGCCCGCCTGCCACCAGCATGATCATGATTCTGGGGATAATTCGTGAAGAAGCATTTTTGTTTCCGGCAGCCGCCATTTATCACTCCCGCAGGACCTTGCTGAGAAATTTTCCCAGAGAAACCATACCGACCAATTTTTTTCCCCGGACAACATAAGCGTTATCGACCCGCTGCCGGGTTATTTCCTTGGCGACCTGAATAGCGGGTGCGTCTTCCGAAACGGTGACGTATTCATTAGTCATAATATCCGCCAGCCAGGTTTTGCTTTCTTTGCGAAGAATCTCGGCGAAGGGTTCAAAATTTAAAATTGGTGTCAGATCATCCATCCATAAAATATAATCCGGAAGGCATACTTTTAACAATTCGTAGGTGGTAACGACTCCGATCAATTCTCCGTCTTTATCCACCACCGGCAAATCTATCAGGCCGTGTTGCACAAATAAATCAATCGCCTGTTCCAGGGTGTCGTTTTCCTGTAGTGCCACCTTGATCGGATCCATGATATCACTGGTTTTGACATAATCCGGCAGCACCATGCCGCCGCGGTCAAAGAATTTCCATATATCGTCCGGGGAAGTAAGCTCTGCTATCGTGTTTGCCGTGTTCGGGTCCAGGCATATTTTGGCGAGGGAGCTTATCGCCTGGAGATAAATTCCTGGGGCGGTCTTAGGAGCCAGGGTAAGAATTATCAGCTTGATCGGTTTGGTGTCGGATGGGGTATAGTTAATACCTTTTTTCGAGGTAGCGATGCCGACAACGATATTGTCAATGGTATCAAGGCGGGCATGGGGCATGGCCATAAAGGGTCCCACAATCGTTGGAATTTCATTTTCTCTTGCCATAACCGCCTGATAAACCTCTTCCACATTTCCGATACCGCGTTCGTAAGCCAACAGGCGTAATAAATCTTTAATTATAATATCACGATCAGTCTGGTCGGTTTGACAGATTACCAGTGAGGGGTCAAAGAACGAAGAAAAACGAATAGTTTTATTGTTTTTATCAGCCATAGCGTTAAGATAAACGGTATAAATATTTGCTTTATACGTAAAACAGTCATTATACAGAGATATATTTATCGAAGCAAGAATCTCTCTGGTACGATATTGGCTCATTAATATAATATAAAACTTTCATATTGTAGTTTGGCCGGCATCCGGATATAATAAAAATGATATTTCATGGTCAAGCTCTTCCTGTCCGGCGAGGTTATTATGACCGAGAAAGATAATCAAAAAAAAGCTATTTCCCAGTTAGTCGAAGACCGAATGCGTCAGTGGCAGCAGGCGGGCGCTGGTACCCCGCCGCATTTGACCGATGGAGCGGAGATCGATTATATCACCATTAGTCGCCAGGCGGGCAGTGGCGGCGAGCAGATAGCGCAAATCCTGGCGGATTTGATGAAGTGGCAGCTATACGACAAGGAAATCCTCGATTATATGGCGGAAAATATGAACGTCCACAAGAGCGTCTTGGAAAATGTGGACGAACGCATGATGGGGTGGATAGAAAATTGGCTGTCACCTATTTTTACCCGAGACGCATCTCGTCACCTGGAACAACTGCGTTATTATCGCCATTTGGTGGAAGTACTGCTGGTAATTGCCCGACGAACCCGGGCGGTTATTGTCGGCCGGGCTGCCGCCCATTTACTGCCCCGGGAAAAAGGTCTGCATATTCGGATAACCGCGCCTTTCGAGCTGCGCTGCCATAATTACGCCCGACAAAAGGGCATCGATATCAAGGAGGCAACCACCCTGGTCAAGAAAGCCGACCATGAGCAGAAGCGTTTCGTCAAGGCTTTGCTGGGCAAGGACACTTTTGACCCCATTCATTATGATATGGTTTTCAACACGGAAAAGCTTTCACCCATTTCAGTGGCCAAGCTGATTTGGCGGGCTTTTGACCAGTGGATAGAGAGTAAGCAGGAGCAGATTACCGTCAAAGCTGAGGGAAAGGATATCGCCCGAATTGTCGAGCATCAAATGCAGCAATGGCAGCAGGCGTCAATCACCAGAGGCGATAGCGAAAGACACGCCCGTCTGGCTGGTGGCGGCGAAATTGACTATATCACTATCAGTCGGGAACTGGGTAGCGGCGGTAATGAAGTCGCCCGTATGCTTGCCGACCTGATGCAATGGCAATTGTATGACAAGGAAATACTCGATTATATGTCGGAAAATATGAAGGTTCATAAAAGTGTGTTGGAAAGTGTGGATGAGAAGACCGTTGGCTGGATCGATAACCAATTGGTACCTTTGTTAGCCGGCAAGTCAGAGAACCGGGTAAAACAAGCTAGTTATTATAAGCATCTGATGGAGGTATTACTGGTTATTGCCGAGCATTCCCGGGCGGTTATTGTGGGTAGGGCGGCGGGGCTTGTTCTTCCCCGCGAGAAGGGCTTGAATGTTCGGGTCATCGCCCCGCTGGATTTGCGCTGTCAGCGTTATGCTAAAAGCCACAGCTTGGCCCTCGAACAAGCGGCTTCGATCGTCAGCAGCTCCGAAAAAGAAAAGTCCCGTTTCGTAAAGAACTTTACCGGGAAAGATATCAACGATCCGATGTATTACGATATTGTCTGCAACACGGAAAAAATCTTTCCCCGGTCCGCCGCTAAGCTGGTCTGGCGGGCTTTTGATCAGCGAATTATCAGCGATAAAGAAGATAATTAGTCATCAAAAATATAACTGCTTTTTTCAATTTAATACTTTCCTGCTGGTGATTCAGGGGGAGAAGCGTGTAAAATATTATTATGTGCGGAAGATTTGCCCTAACTATATCGCCCGCGGTTTTGGCGAAGATTTTTCAACTTTCCGATATTCCCCAGGTCCAGCCGCGTTATAACATCGCCCCAGGCCAACCGGTGCTATCGATAGTCTCGGTTGGGAAGAAGGCAAAAAGAGAAACACGAAAACAGTTATGGGGTCTTATTCCGCCCTGGACCAGCGACATTGAAAAAGTTAGCGGAATTATTAATGCCCGTTCCGAGACCGCTGCCGTCAAACCGGCGTTTCGGCAGGCTCTTATCCAACGGCGGTGCCTTATCCCAGCGGATGGTTTTTATGAATGGAAAAGAGCGGGGGCCCAAAAACAACCATTTTTCTTTCGCCTGGTGGAGACTATCCCCATGGCCTTAGCCGGTCTGTGGGAGATGTGGAAAGGACCAGCAGGCCGAATAGTAGAATCATGCGCTATCCTGACCACGGCCTGTAATAGCATGATGCAGCCCATCCATGATCGCATGCCGGTCATTATCGATCCCGCAGATTACGATTCATGGTTGGATAACGCCGTATTCTCAGCGGAGCTATTAAAAAAATTACTCCAGCCATATCCCGCGGAAAAAATGACCACTTATCCGGTCGGAAAGTCGGTAAACAGCAGTAAAAATGATTTGCCCGATTGTATCAAGCCCCTGGACAACAATAAAACTGACGATCATTTATTATTTTAGTTATATGTCGGTCCGGCGGTTTACTCTCAGCCGCAGTTTCAGGACGGTATTTCTTGACATTATGGTTGCCAGGTTACCGGCTCGACCTGGAATCCGCTAAAGGAGATATTGAAGGCTCCGGTTTGCGGCAGGTTAGCGGCGTTTTTAAGGGACACGTTGTAAACAGCTTTATCCAGATCAATTATAGCGCTGACAAGGGTATTATCCGCTTGTTCGACATTCTTGCAGATAAACACCTCTTTATTGCCCTGGCGGTAAAATTGTCCTGACGGAATAACAAATGTTTTATTGGCCCAGGTAACGGTAACGGTTGTATTTGCCAGATTAACCGTTGCATCAGATGTAATTTCTCCGATGACTTTGAGACTATCGCCGTTTTTGCTCACTTTTGGTTCTCGGCTCAGAGTTAAGATATCTTCTTCGCCGACAAGCAGTATCATAGGCAGCGGTTTATTGCCGTTGATATATTTATCATCGACGGTATTGGTCCCCAGAAAATCGCCGAACGCTATTTCCAGGGTTACCGGAGATTTCAATCCTGCCAGGGAAAGATTCCGGCCGGCAATCATAAAATTCCCTTTATCGAAATCAAAATCAATCAAGCATAAAGAAGTAGGATTACTAAAGATCACACTGTTGGGATTGACACCTTCTTGGGTGCAGCGATATTGAGCACTTTTATTTGACTTTGTAAAATATTCTGAGGTAATAGGGATCGGACCGCTGTCCATAATCGACGTATCTGCCTGCTTGATCCGGATGGTTGCGGATTCCGCGGAAGAAAACTGCGTCTCTCGGGCGTTAAATATCCCCTGAATGATAAAGCGGTCCTGTTGATCTTCCGGTTTGCGTGATTTATCCGCCTTGACGGTCATTTTCTTAACGATTATAGGTTGGGCTATAGCATGAAAGTAAACCGCCACAGTTTTATCTGATGTCATGGTTACCGTGTTGGATAAATCTTTTGAGTCATCGTCATTGGTGCCGGACCAGCCATACAGCTCATAGCCGTTTGCTGGGCTGGCTGAAAGAGCAACCGTGGTATCAGGATTATAATAATGGATGCCGGTATCGAGGTCGAGTTGTCCTTCAGGATCGGCGCTGAGTGAGCCGTTGCCTTCATGCACCAACAGGGTCAATCCCATCGGCTCGACAACTGGAGCGGGTTCAACTTCTTCGAATAAAACACTGACATTTTTGCCGGCAGTCATAGTAACTGTGTTTATCGTATCGACTGAGCTGTCGTTGCTTGTTCCACTCCAGGATTTGACTTTGTAGCCCACTGCGGGGCTGGCAGTGATGGTAACCAGGATATTGGGTTCATAATAATGGATACCGGTATTGGGATCAGTTTGACCCACCGGATCAACACTTAAAGAGCCGTTGCCGCCCGGTACTGCCCAGCTCAATCCGAAGAGTATAATGGGTTCTATTTTCTCAAATAGAACACTGACCGTTTTATTTTCGGTCATTCTAACCGTATTTGTCAGTCCTGCGGAGCTATCGTTATCGGTGCCGTTCCAGGATTTGACTTTCCATTCGGTTTCGGGGACAGCCGTCAAGGTCACGGTTGAATCAGCTTTTTGGAAGCCGCTTGCCGGGGTAAGCGAGCCATTACCGCCGCTGACTGAGGTATACAATTGATATTGTTGTGGTTGGCTGGCGTCGAGCAGCCATTTTTCCTCATAAATAACCAAGTCCTGCGTGTCCACGATACCATCCTGGCTAAAATCACCTACGGGAATAGTATGCCATTGAGCTTCGTTTACTCGGCCGTTGACATAAACAGCGGTTACGTTTTTGTCCTGATCCATCAGCACGGTAGTCTGGCTGCTGTTTGGATTCGTGATGCCCTGACCGACCCAGCGATCAAATTTATAAACCTCAGGCCAGCCGTAGTAGGATGCTGCTTTGATATATACAGAGGAACCTTTCGTGAAGGTCGTCTGACCAGCCGATGGATAAATAGTATTGATACCTTTGTCCGAGGGAATAACTGACATGGTCAAATTTACCGGATCATCGACGAGATAGAGGGTGACATTATCGAAGGTCAAGCTATTATCGTTCAATTGTAAGAATATCCTGACCTGCTTACCCGCTGGTCCTCCGCTGGCGGGTACGGTGTAGCTGATCCTGCCGGTTAAATCAATGGTTCCTGCGGCGGGATAACCAAGGTCGTCCTGGTCTGCTTCTGCCCAGACGCTATCACTTTCGGCATCTCGTAATTGAATGGTGTAATTAGAAGGCTGGGTATTGTCGAATTGTCCGATATCCACGCTTAAAATATAAGTCTTGCCCACCAAAAAACTTACGCCGGCATCCTGTTGAAATTCGCTGCGTCCCTGGGAAAACAGAACCTGATTATTTCCTGATTTGCTGTTCCATTTACGAATTCCGCCTTTTCCTGTTATCTGCCAGTCAGCCGGGATCGCCATCCAGTTGGGAGCGGACTCCTGTACACTTGGTAGTTCAAAATCGCCGTTACGAATCAGGCTGCCTTCTTTGTAAATACTAACAACCACATCGGGCAGGTAATTGGTATTATGGCCCCAGTTAAAGTGAGGATCGTCACTGGTTGCCGTATGGGTAATGTATGTAGTTTGAAAGCTTTTTAAAGAGGTATTATTAATAGCCGTTACTGTGAACGAGTATTCCCAGGGCGGCGAGCTTATTACCAGTGTTTTCGGATAAACACTAATCAGATCGGGATTATAACCACCCACGGTAATCGTCACCGGTTTATCGGGCTGGTTCATAACAAAATTTATCTTATATTCATCGGTTGCAGGTACAACTATGCTATTTGCATCCACATCGGTGGAGCCTTGAGTCTCTTCAATTGAACAGTAGGCGCCGTTTTGATAAAGCAGCGCCACCTGCTGCGGTGTCAAGGCATTATCAAAGATAATTACCTCGTCGATGAGACCATCTTGAGAATCAGAATCGCTCTCACCTGTACCCCACGGCGTATAATCACTTTTGGCGTAGATGCCGATAGCCGCTGCGGAGTTGGCGTCATTTCTGTCACCTATTGATTTATCCGCCGAGGTTTGTTGGGTTTCTATGCTCAACTCGCCGTTAAGATAAATCCTCGCCCATCCGCTCATGGCGTCATAGGTCGTCGTCACATGATACCAGGTATTCCAGGCTGGTTTGCCGTAATTATCCACCGCCAGGTGAAATTTATCGTTGGTTGTGCCGGGGCGGATGGACATGGTGCTGGTAACACTGCTTTGATGGCCGATCCGCCAGGCCAGCCGCTGGGCGCCGGTATTCCAGTTAGTTTGCATACTCCACTGATCACTGGCTCTGCTTTTGGTTACCAGGGCAGAGAACCAGCCCTGCGGATAGACGCTCATGACCGAGTTAAATTTTACCCAGCAGGATATGGTTATCGCATTGGCAAAATCAAAATAGGTTTCATCCGGCAGGATTACGCCTTGTTCAATGCGCATTCCCCCCACGCCGTTGCTGTCATAGCTGTCGAAGGATTGGAGGGATAATGCCTTTTTGGAATTTCCCTTGTGGTCCGTCTTGAAGACAGGACTGGCGGTAGTATTTCCATTGCTCCAATATACGCCGTGTTTGCCGTTTCCCGAATGGTCCTGGACGTCGCCGTCGAAAGGATAAAAGGCAACTATTTTTGCTTGGGCCGGATTAAGGGGAAGGAGAAATGTCCATAGAACAACGCCGAAAAAAAACCACTTTTTGCTCATGTTTAGCATACCCAACAAAGATAATAAAAAGGTTTAAGCTCGGTACTATTACTAAATTTATAATGAGTTTATATCTATAATATGAGTCTTCTTCTCTGATTCGGCTGGTATAAAAATATTCCAACACCCACCTTTCTTAACATAACTATATTGGAAAAATGGGATTATGTCAAGAGAAATATCACTGCGGAATCTGCCCTAACTGGCTTTAATAATAAGCGGTTATGATTATTGGTATTCAGCGGAAAACCTTATTCTGTTGATTTTCTACCAGTAATTGATCAATTCCTACCTGGTCCGAACATAAAGATTATATTCGCAGGATCTTGTGATTTAGCTGGTTAGGATTTGGCGTCGGAGCCGGAATAATTCTTTAAAGGCCCGCAAGACCACCCTGATATTGGCCCCGCTTTGTTTACCGGCGGTCCGGGGATAGTGATGGACTCCACGCTGGGTAATACGGTAACCCGCCCGTTGGGCACGGGCCAGGATTTCGGTATCGATTAGCGCTCCTTCACTATGCATCTCGATATGGTCGAATATCTCCCGCCGATACAGTTTGAAGGCGCAATCGATATCTTTGACTTTCAGTTTGAATAAACTCCTGACCAGCGCTCCCCACGCCCAGGCATTTATCCGCCGAATCATATTATCCTTACGGTTTAGGCGATAGCAGCTTACGATATCGTATTTTTCGGTCAGGTCCAGAATGGCCGGCAGCTCACCGATATCGAACTGGCAATCGCCGTCAGTGTAAAATACCCATTGTTTACTTGCCGCGTGGAAGCCGCTTTGCAGGGCGCCTCCGTACCCGCGATTGACGGTGTGATGGATTACTTTGACGTGCTGGTCTAGGCGGGCCAGGCGGTCGGCGATTTTACCCGTATCGTCTTTACTGCCGTCATTTACTATTATAACTTCATAGTCATCGCTGATTTTCGCCAGCACTTCCAGACTGCGCCGGGTCATTTGTTCTACATTGTCTTGTTCGTTATGACAGGGGAAAAAAACCGTTATGCCTATTTTATCCTCGCTCACCATAACCATCCTTCTTCTATATGTTCTGACAGTTCTTTGGCCAGGTGCGTATATTTATCTTTATCCTCGACAAACATTTTATTTTGGTTGACATCTTGAGTAGCGAAGGAAAATCTGCTCAATATATTGCTGAGGTAAATTATGTTCTTATAGTTTTCTAATCGGCCGAACCGTATATTTTCATTCAGCCGCTCCAAACATATTTTACGCTGCTGGAAGAAATAGCCGAATAAATCCGCGTATTTTTTCAGCTTCACTCCGGTTTTAAAAATCGTATTGTAAACCAAAGGCAGAAAAGTATCCATCGGGATGGACATCAGCATCTGCATCCCCTCTGTCAGGGTATTGGGGTCGTCGCTTTGGCAGTATATGTAGCCGAGGGAAAATTTGCGGGAAAATTCATCCGGATAATTTAGCCGGGATATCGGCTCTTGGAAGAGCCTTTGGTTAGCCGGGTCATCCTTGCGGATAAAGATGGTATCACGTTCGTCGATATAAACCCTTTGCCAGTTTGGCGATGCTTCCAGTTGGTTCTCCGTATTATATTTATTTCTCGCTGATAAGGAGATCAGGGCCGCGTTGACTCCTTCGTGTTTCAGCAGCTTATCATACAATTGGGCATTGCCTACCGACAGCTTGGTCAGTTGCTCGTAGAAATCCGGTTTTTTGGCGCCAAGTTGAACTAGTTTGTCATATACTTGCGGATCATTTTTATCCAGGCCCAACCGGGTGATAATCTTGTCCAACTCATAATGTCTTAGAGCAATGTATAAATTTGCCTCACCTGCCGCCAGCATATATAATTTCCGCAGCAATTCTCGATCGTTTTCCGCCCGCTGGAAAAGCTTTTCGCCGAACTGGCTGTCATCGGGGGAAATATCCAGGGATTGGGCCAGCTGCCGTAATTGTGTGCGGTTTTGTGGATTGGTTTGTGGAACCACCTCCATCATTTGACCGCGATGCGTAAAATGTTCGACGGTATAGGCCGCCTGCGCTCTGCCGTCGATATAGAGTTTGCAGGCGGTTTCCCCGCTTGTCTCGTCCAGCTTTTTTTGCCCGAACGCCACGAATCCTCCCTGGGTCCATTCATTAAAGACTATCCCTTTTATGTCGTTGGCATCGAAGAATTTAATGGCCCTGACCGGCTGAGCCGTTATTTGGGACATTCGCGCAAATACGCTTTGATTATCCCCGTCGTATGGTGGGGCATAGTATAGGTCCCACATACAGGCGATAAAAATCAAACCCATAACCAGCGCCGCGGTGATGACGGATAAACTGCAAATCTGGGTTATCCGCTGGGGCATGGGCGGCAGTTCTTTCGGTAAGGCGCGGTCTTTTTTATAGCTATGCAGCAGACGGCCCATATTCACAATTTCCTGAGCCATTTGCGCCAGGAACGGCGCCAATATCACTCCGCCCAGGAACACGAATCGGCGGGATTTGACCGACATGAGCACGGTAACAGCCATCACCCCCAGTTGGGCCAGATCGATTTTTGGCCAGGGGGATACGGCACTTTCCCTTCGCTGGTGTTTGCCTCGTGGTTGAATAACGCCGGGTTTAAAAAAATATAAAATCCACCATGTCAGGAAAACCGCGGCAAATACCGCCAGGAAAAAAATATAAGGCGTGGCATTGCCGAATCCCATCTTGTCCCAGATTGGTTTCCATTCGATTACATCACGCCAGACCTTGCCTTCCGCCCCCGTGGCGACGATTAGCGGATGGGTAAGATTCTCGCTGCCGAACGGGCTGAAAATCGCGGGAATCGCTGCCACCACTGCTCCTGTAAGCACTAAAATGGAAAAGCCCCGTTTATTGACCGCCGCGAAAACATCACGGCGGATAGCGTTTAATACCATCATTGCCAGGTGTCCGCCGATCATTATGGCGAAGATCAGAATCGCGTAGATAAATCCGCCATGTACGTTCGACCAGACCAGCATCACCGGTATCATCCAGGCCAGTGCCCAGAATCGACCTTTTTTCCAATAGCCCAGCAGCATTATCATTATGGCCGCGAAGAAGATGGAGCTGACATTAGGCCTTAAATCGATGAAGGACCGGCTCAGGAGCATTCCCCAGGCCGCCGCTGCTGCTGCCGGTATCGACGCGGCGCCAATCACCCGCGCCGCCCAGTAGGCAAACAGTCCCGTTAGAATCGCTTGTATGAATTTATAAACCACGATGGAGTTCTCACCCCAGCCGGTGTACATCTGGTAAAACAACACATGGGTTAGCCAGTTTTGGTTAACCCAGCCGAATTCTTTTGGATCATTCGGATTATAAGGTCGGGATTTGGCACTGAGGGGGTCTTGCTTGGTGATATGCACGCCGAATATATCCAGGAATTTCATTTGCCAGGTGCGATTCGGATGATTCTCTGCCCAGGGGCCTAGGCTGTATCGTCCGCAGGCCATGGCCACCCAGGTATCGCCTGCCCCGATGGGGCGGTCTGATGCGTGCATACTGGCAAATATCACCAGAAGTATGCTGCCGAAAATCATAATCTTTATAAGAGGTGTTTTTTCACTGTTAACCATATTTTGCAGTTTACCCGACTATCTGCTTGGTTTCTAGGGCAAAAACTCTTTTACATTCTTTAATTTATCCGGCAGGTAGTGTTTAACGACGAAATCCAGCCCATATTTGGCAAATGCCTGCTGTTCGACCCTGACCCCGGCTTTAAGCATTTGGTTGATTGCGTTTTGCCAGGGTAGGTAATGTTTGACAAACGGGTCATTTTTTAGGGCATCTTTTGCCCTTTTGATATCGACTTCTTTCAGGGGGTGGGTAGGTAATTTATAATCTTTTACATCCTGGGGGGTTACACCTAAAAATCGCGCCTGGGGTACGCAAAAATACTCGTTCAGGTGGGCGGCATTGCCCGAGCCGACCTTGAGGGTTCGATAAATATTGAAATAGCCGTAGGGATCGCCATCGACAAAGGCATAGACGGGAGCCTTTAGTTCATCGCTTAGCCGGCGGATAAAGCGTCGGCAGGCACGTGTCGGCACACCCCCCATGCTTACCAGGATGCAGTTTGCTGTCTCCCAATAACCGTATTTCAGTAGCCTTTGAAACATCCCTGCCGTTTCGATAGCTAAGATCAGCTTGGCTTTGCTGCGGAATTGCAGGTGTTCCACATCGATGGGGATGGAATACGAGCCGGATCCGAACTTGGTGCAGTCGATTTCCAGTTTTTTTCCTTTGGAGTCGCGGTCCACCACGATAAGCCTGCCCGCCACTTCACCGCCTTTTTCTTCCGGGATGAAGCGCAGGTGTTCCCGGATAGCCCCGAACATCGCTTCCAGGTCTTCCATGACCGCGTCTGACTCCGGCTGCTCTTTAAAGGCGGCGTCCGCCCAGTTTTTGCTGATATAGTATGCCTCTCTTTTAGTGGCTATATCGTCGCCGGCGATTAGCTCCTTGCTCAGGGCCATCATTTTCAGGGTTTGGGCGAACGTCTTTACGGTATTGACGGTCAATTTGCGTTCTTTACAGTTGCTTTTTAGTTCGAAACAGCCGCTTTTTTGGTTGTAAAACACATTCGACAGACTGCGGATTGGTATCTTCATCTGGGGTTTGCGGCGGTTCTGGATTGACTGATGAACATGGCGGGCGCTGCTCTCGATTTTTTCCAGTACATTGGTATGGTGTTTAGCCATTTTCTGCTTATCCTCCAATTTATGATTTCCTTGGACCTGTTGAGAATAAACCAATTGCCGCTGCTTTTCAAGGGCCGTCTTAAAAACCGGTATTATAACTATGAAGACAAGCGTATTTTTACCTTTTTATCTGCTTGCAAGGTATAATCCGAAAGGGTAAATTATTTATAGTCGCTGGTGCCATTTTTTGGATGGGTACAGCGGTTTTGCGCCCGTGGCTCAATTGGATAGAGCATCGGTCTACGGAACCGAAGGTTACAGGTTCGAGTCCTGTCGGGCGCGTTCGCGTCGGCTTTTGCTATCCCGGCTGGGAATTTTACGCTAAGGCAGAGAAAATCATTTACTTCCAGACTTCCTAAATTGGTCCAGCAGAGCGATTAGCCGCTGAAAATCTTTCGGTAGGGGCGCCTCGAACGTCATTTCTGCGTCGCTTACGGGGTGACGAATCAGCAGTCGTTGAGCGTGGAGCATGGGCCGATTTACTACCTCGTCATCCCAGCCCAGCTCGCCGGCTTCTTTATCCACGGGTTTTATCTCTTCCCCCGGTTTTAGATTAGCCAGTTGTCTGAGGGTCATGGTTTTTCCCCCATACATAATATCTCCGACGATCGGGTGTTTAATATAGCTCATATGTACTCGCAGTTGATGGGTTCTGCCGGTCTTGGGTTGCAGTTGAACCAGGCCGTAGCCGCGATACTGCTTTAGCAATTGATAGGTAGTCATCGCAGTTTTGCCTGATTCCGGGCGGATAGCGTATTTTTCCCGCGACAGTGGATGTCGGCCCAGGGGGGCGTCCACCACATCGGCGTCTAGTTCCATAGTTCCGTGGACGATAGCCAGATATTCTTTGCGTGTCTGCCGGTATTCGAATTGATGGGACAGTCGCCAGTGAGCGGTATCGGTTTTGGCTATCACCAGCACACCGGTGGTATTTCGGTCCAGCCGATGGACGATGCCGGGGCGGAACTGGCCGTTTACGGTGGATAGGCTGTTGCTGTAATAGACCAGCCCATTAACTAGGGTTCCACCTCTATTGCCTCGTGCCGGGTGAATAATCAAATTTGCCTGTTTATTAATCACCAGCATCTCATTATCTTCATAGATTACATCGAGTGGTATATTTTCGGGTGGAATTTCGTTAGTGGGTGTCGGAGGCAGCAGCACATCAACTCGATCGCCGGGATCGAGTCGATAACTGCATTTGACGGGTTTATCATTTACTTTGACCGCCTGTTCGCGGATTAAGTGCTGAATTAGGGTACGGGAAAAGTCCGGGAATCGATGTTTGAGGTATTTATCGATGCGGCGGTCCGTCAGCAGATGCCTGATTAACAAGCTGGCATGTTGGCCCCCGTCCTCTTCCGGGTAGCCGTTTTCTTCGTTAATTTGCCTGTCTATGACCTCCATGATGAACCAGATGTTAGGCGGGTGATGAAGTAGCTTTTATAAATTGACCTGTTGGTTGGCATCTTTGGTAGTTGGCTCTCTCGATTATGGTATCGTCTTTTCCTCTGGTTCTGGTGTCGGTTCGGGAGTGGTTTGTTCAGGTTTTGCTGCGGTTGGGGCTGGGGTTGGCGGGGTTTCGTTTAATTCCGCCGTTGGGGGGGCAGGGGGTGTTATCGATGCTGCAGCATATTGGATAGGCTTATCTATGCTGCTGATAAGTTCCAGCCGCCTTTGGGCTTCCATCGGGTATATAGTGCCCGCCAGGGTATTATCTGTCGTCATCTCCTGGTATATTTGTTTTGCCTTGTCCCACTCGCCTTTTTCTTCAGCGATTAATCCCAGTCCCAGTCGGGCATTGCCTGTCGCCGATTTATCTTGGGGATATTCCTGCAGGATTCGACGATAGAGCTGCTCTGCCTGTTGGCAGATTAACTGTCTTTGTTGTAGTGAAATCGGCTGATCGGAAAAAAGCAGTATTGACCTTATCATTTGGGCTTTTTGCAGTAATGCTGTCATTCCCACCGGTGTGCCTGCCGACGCTTCTGCGATATTTCCCAGGCCGGTTTCTATTGCCTCGGGATTATAGGACTTTGGGATTCCTCCGGTTTTGGCTGGATCTGCTTCGATGCGATTTTTATATGCCGCCAACAATTGAATTACTTCCCCGTTATTTAACTGTTCTTGCAGTTGGCTGGAGCGTTCTTGACGGGTTTTAATACGTGCTGACCACCACCAGCTAAGCACCACGGCCGCTACCGCCAATATGACCACGGCGGTAACAATATGGGTCATATATTTCCGCAGATATTCTGGTGTTTCGCCGAGTAATTCTGCCAATCTATTTGTTTTAAGTCGATGTCTTTCTGCTGCCTTCATAGTTTTCCTTTATCTATGGATTATGAAACGTATTGTATTTTAAAAGATTGCGTATAATGTATAATATTCGACGATTTTTTTGGTTAAGTCAAGCTCATCTTTTTGGGGTGGGAAGAAAGCGGGGGGGGTATGTCCCTCCCTTTAAAAAAGAAAGGGCGGATAAGACTCCCCTCCTTTGCAAGATCTCGATCCACCCTTTATTTATCTTTTTAAATTTTAACTGGTTTTTTACCTTTTGTTTTTAATCAGCCCGGTTTGCCTGAAATTCGGGTTTGTCTGGCTTTAGATTGGAGCAATATATGTACCAATATATAAAAATTATTTCTTATTCTGGTTTTAGCCGTACAACCTGTTTGGGGTAAGATTGTTATTACATTTTGGTTGTTTGGTATTCTATTAAGGTATTCTGGGTGAGCTGATACTATGATGCAAAATATCAACATCAATGTTTACCAAAAAAAACAACCAATTTGTTATATATTATCATATAGATAGTTATGATTAATTATAAGATGAAGAACCTGATTTTACTTATGCCAGTGTCAGATAGGCCTGGGCCTGTTTTAATCGAACACCCAGTTGATTCAGGTCTGCCCAGCGGTTTAGCCGCTGTTGTCGCCGGGCGGTTAGGATTTTTTTTACCCCCACTGGTCCGATGCCCGGCACTCGCAGTAATTGCCAGGGATCGGATTTGTTTACATTTACCGGGTAGAATTCCGGATGGTTTTGTGCCCACATTAGCTTGGGATCGCTCTCCAGCGGCAGATTGCCTTTGTCATCGAAAAAGATGTCTTCTCGGCTGAATTTATACTTACGAAAGAGGAAATCCACCTGGTAGAGTCGATGTTCCCGGATATAGCTATCCTGCTGTTTAGTAGTCGATTCTTGGGGGACATCTGGAAACAGTGTTTTTGACGTTGGTTTATCATGGTTATCGAAATTCTGGTAAGCGGAGAAATACACGCGTTGCATATCGTATTTTTGATACAGCCGGTCGGTCGCCAGGACTATCTCCCGGTCCGACTCGCCTGCCGCTCCCACGACGAACTGGGTGGTCTGATTGCAGCGGATATGGTTTTGCCGGCACAACCGCCTTATCGTATCCATTGCCGAGATAATATCCTGATGAAACCGTTTTTTGCTTGCCAGTCGGCTCAGGCGTTCCGCATTGGGCGCCTCGATATTAACCGACACCCGCGTTGCCGTTTGTATGGCCTTTTCGATAGCCGATTGACTGGCTCCGGGTATGATTTTCAGATGTATATATCCCCGAAATTTATGGCGTCGTCGCAGGATTTCTACGGTTTGGAGCATCTGCGCCATTGTCTCGTCCGGCGTACCCGCCACCCCGGATGAGAGAAACAGGCCGCTAACCAGATTAGCCTGCACCATTTGCATGAATATCCCGGCCAATTGTTCTGATGGCAGATGACAGCGGGCTAGGTTGCGATTTTTATTGAAGGGACAATAAGAGCAGTCATTTACACAGGCATTGCTTTGTAAAGTTTTTAGTAGAAAGACCTTCTTACCGGCTGGCATAGCCGCCGGATATATCCATCGTCCCTGGCTGCCTCTTACTCGGCCCGGCTCGTCGGGGAATTTACAAGCGCAGGACAGATCGAAACGGCTCGATTCCGCCAGGATATCCAGTTTCTGCTCGGTGTTCACAACAATATTATAATATGTAACTTTCAGTTCCGCATAAAAACTTTGTAAACGTTCACACTTGCCCTTTCGCACATCATTATCTAAAACATTAAATTTGAGATTTTAAATCCTGTTATCCTGTCAAAAAATTTTATCTTTTTCTTTTACGCTACCGCAGTGCCTACCTCGGCAGTTGTTTCCTCGCCGGCGAAGCGGACCGACACTTTCTTACTGACTCCCTGCTCCTGCATCGTGATGCCGTAAATGGTATCGCCGATGGCCATCGTTCGGCGGGAGTGGGTAATTATGATAAACTGCGAATCGGCCAGAAATTCCTGCACTATCAGCGTGAACCGTTCGATATTAGCCTCGTCCAGTGCCGCGTCCACCTCATCGAGCAGACAGAATGGGCTGGGTTTGCTGCGGAAGATCGCCAGCAGCAGCGCCGCCGCCGTCATGGTTTTTTCGCCACCGCTTAAGAGGGAGATGCTTTGCAGTTGTTTGCCGGGCGGACGGGCGATTATCTCGATGCCGCATTCCAGGATATTTTCCGGATCTTCCAGGACGATATCCGCCTTGCCCCCGCCGAACAGCTTGCGGAACAGCTCGGTAAAATGGGCTCGAATAGTCTCAAAATTCTTCATGAACAATTCTTTGCTCTCGTTATTAATCCGTTCGATTAACTGTTCCAACTGGCGCTTGGAATCATTAAGGTCCCCCGTTTGTTCCAGCAGATGATGCAGCCGGCCCTCCAGCTCCTGCTGTTCACCGATAGCGTCAAGGTTGACATTGCCCAATCGCTCAATTTTTTGTCGCAGCTCGCTGATTTCGTCGGCTACCGCCTGCCAGTCAATCTGCTGATATTGGTAGCTTTCGTACTTTTCGCTCAGATTGAGCCCTAATTCCTCCTGGGCCCGATCTACCAGGTTTTCGCCGCGCAGGCGATTCTCGCTTAATTGCATTTGCTCTTCATGCAGTTTTTGCTGGAGTTGCTGACGCTGCTGGTTCTGATGGTGGACAAACTCGACAAGATGCTCCTTCTCCTGACGCCTTTGTTCTATTTGAACGCCCAGTTGTCCGGAGTTTTCCTGTTGTTCCTGGCGGGTCAGGAACAGCTCGGCGATTTTTGTTTCGGCTGACAGGATGTTGCGTTGTGTCGTATTATAATTCTCCTGGGCCTCGTTCAGGTTCGACTGCAGGGCGTGCGCACTATGCTCATCCTGCTGTAACTGTAATTTCTGCCGGGTAATTTTCTCGACCAGGGCCACCCGCCGCTGCTGTGTCTGGCCGAGTGATACCTTCATGTTGGTGATTTGTTCCTGGAGGATGCTCTGCTCATCTGACAGCTTACGTATTACTTCCTCCAGTTGGTTGATCTGCTCTTGCCGCTGCTGATTTACGGACTGCAGGTCGTTTAGGCTCTGCTGGCTGGTGCTTTGCAGGTTCAACGCCTCCTGAATCTGACTTTCCAGCGATTCAATTTCCGATGTTATCAATGGCTGTTCTTGTTTGAGCCGTTTGATATTCTGGTCTGCCTGTTCCAGTTGGCTGCGGGTCTCGATTTCTTCGGTATTATTTTCGTAAATAGCGGTCCGCATCTCCTGGAGATTTTTTTCCAGATGTTCTGTTTGATGAGTGTACTGCTGGGCCTGCGCCGCCAGTTCCGTTATTCGTTCGTTGGTTTCGCTAATGCTCTGCGCCAGTTGTCGCAGCTCGCTCTTGCGGGATACCAGGCCCGCCTGTGCAGTTGGTGGTCCCCAGTGGACTGTCCCGTCCGCTTCGAGTACCTGTCCCGCCAATGTGACCCAGCGATATCCCGACGGGGCTAGCCGCGCCAGACGCAGTGCCGCTTCCATATTATCCACCAGGATGGTTTTGCCCAGCAACTGCCACGCCAACTGCTGGCTGTCGGGGGCGAAATCCACCAGATCGATTAATTTCCCCTTTACTTCGGGATACCCGCTGAAATCGAATCCGTCTTTAAACGCCGGCAGACGGTCCAGACATATCATCTGGACTCTGCCCTTCAGTTCCTGAAGATTTTCCTGGTCCTGAAGAATCGCTTCGCTGTCGGTTACCACCAGGTGCTGGGCTTTATCTGCCAGGGCGGCGTCGATAATGGCCGCGTATTTAATCTCCGCCCGAAGCAGGTCCGCCACCATGCCCTTGACGTAGTAAAATTTACTTTCATCCTGCTTCTTCGCTTGCAGTATCTGACGCACCCCCTGATCGACACCCTCTAGTTTTACTTCCAGGTCTGCCAGCAATTGCTGTCGGGACAACAGCCCGCTGCGGTATTCCTTCGCCGCCGCCAGGTCTTCGCTGCAACTGAGCTTTTCCTGGTTGACTTTAGCTAGCTGCTGCCGCTGCTCTTCTAGCTGACCCCGGCAGTCATTGAGCAGCTCCTTGATTATTTGTAGTTTTTCTTCCAGCCGGACTCGCGTCGTCAGCAGGCCTTCCAGTTCCGTATGGATTTGACCCCAGCGATCATTCAGTCGGTTTTTCTGGCCGGATAGGCCTTCACGCTTGGTGTCCAGAGTACTTATCTCGTTGTGCAGTTGCGCGGTTCGACGCACGATATCCAGCAGGCCGCTTTTTTCGTCCTCCACTTGGGCATGGCTGTCGTTCAGACGCAGGGCCAGCTCCTGGCGGGTATTTTGCATCTCGTCCAACTGGCTCTGCTGTTCGCTGAGCTGCTTTTGTGCCTCTTCGATTTCCTTTTGGTCCAGTGTCAGACTGTTTTTAAGCTGCCGGCACCGCTGACGCTGCTCCTGGAGCTGCTTGCGACTGCGGGTAAAGAATTCCTGTAATTCTCGGCTGCGGTTATTGCCCTGCTCGATCCGCTCTTCCTGCGCGGTTATCTGACTGGTGCATTGCAGGATCTGGTTTTCCGTCTGGCGCATCTGGCTGGTCAATTGATCGATTTCGTATTCCAGCTCGCTCAGTCTTGCCTGGGCCTTTTCCTCCGCCGTGATTATCCCCGCCAGTTCATCTTCGCGCCGGTCCAGTTGCTGCTGCAAACTGCTGGAATTTTCCTGGAGCTGATAATATTCCGCCAGAAACTGGTTTAGCCGCAGGTCCCGCAGTCTGCCCATATATTCCTGGTAATTCCGCGCCTTGCCTGCCTGGTATTTGATCGAGCGGAGTCGTTTTTCCAGTTCGCTGATAATATCCGCCAGCCGCAACAGGTTTTGGTCTGTACGTTCCAGCTTGCGCAGCGCTTCCCGCTTGCGGGCGTTATATTTGCTCACCCCTGCCGCTTCCTCGAATATCGACCTGCGGTCCTGCTTGGTTGACTGGAGCAGCACTTCTACCTTACCCTGTTCGATGATCGAGTAGGCGTCTGCTCCCACCCCGGTATCCATGAACATTTCGCGGATATCCTTCAGCCGGCAGGTCTGCTTGTTTAGCAGGTATTCGCTTTCGCCGCTGCGATATAGTTTGCGGGTAACCGCGATTTCGTTGAGGTCGCTGTTAATCAGTCCGCGGGTATTTTCGAAAACCAGCGTTACTTCCGCCATGCCCATGCTTTTGCGGGAGTTGGCGCCGTTGAAAATAACGTCCAGCATTTGGCCGCCACGCAGGCTCTTGGCGCTTTGTTCGCCCAGCACCCATTTTACCGCATCGACAATATTGCTTTTGCCGCAGCCGTTGGGACCCACCACCACCGTCACGCCGTCGCCGAACTCAAATTCCGTTTTATCGGCGAAGCTCTTGAAACCGCACAACATGACTTTTTTTAGCTTCATAAATCAGTCATCCTTAACTTGATTCTATCTTTCGTAGTTTTTTATCGCTTCTTATATTTACCCGGCTTAACATTGAACTATGAACATTTTCTCATTGAATCTTGAACGTTAAACTTTGAAAGTTTTTTGCCGCCGCTGGCGGCTATTACCTCGTTTATTTAACCGGTTTTGCTGAAAGTCGCCACCCGGCTCGAACCATATCTGCCAAAACGATATACGAAACATAAGGCTTGCCATACCGGCCGGTCGCGGCATACCTGTAATCTCCAACAAATTCATCAAAAACCGGCTTTAACTCTTCCGGCAGGCTGTTTCTCGCTTCCAACTCTTTTTCGCTTCGTTTCTGTTCCATATCCTTTGAATCAACCTGTTGTTAACAATATCTATTTCCTATTCCGTCAGATTGTAGAAATATTATTTATTCGGTATCTCCTGTTTCTTCTATTTTTGCATACCATCCGGTAGGCTCATTATTTTTTATCGCCTTACTGATTCTTTGAAGCGACTCATCCAACAAAGACTTAATTCTATCTAATTCTGTCGCGTTTGATATTTTTATCTTTCCCCATTTCTGTGCGGCATTCTCATAATTAAAAGGTTCTATATTTCCCAAGGGTTGTCCACCAGTATAAATCCATAACCTGAGAGCATTTTTCATCGGCGTTACGTAAATAAATGCTCTTTGCGGGCTATAAATGCTAAGCATTGTTTTACCGGCATTATAAAAGCTGGAATCGTTAATGCTTTTTACGCACTCCATCAATTTGTTAAAAAGTTTCTTCTGGATTTCATCAAGAAGTATATTTTCATCCTGTTTGATATCCTGATAATGGATATCAGGCTTCTTAATTGGCCGGTTCTCCAGTCCTTTTATCCTATCCTTAAGCTCTATAACCTCCAGAGGACAATCCGGCCAGTCATGTTCCCAGCAGACAATTATATCACATCCTTTAGTGTCATGCTTGTGTTGTTTGAAAGCGCTTGATTTGTATTCAAACTCAACTCTTGTTTGTTGCCAGCCCTTACCAGTAAATCGGCGTGCAATACAATCAGGAAATCCGGGCTTTATCTCCTCGATATACATATTAAGGTCTTCGACAACCTTGCCGAACAAGAAGACAACGCCGTTTTCGTTCATTGGCGCATAAACCATCCCTCGAAAGTTTATCAAATCGCCAACTATACTCTCATTCGCCATTTCTTCGCTCTGCCATAAAATCTTGCTTTATTTTTCGCCTAAAATCATCTTTCCAATTTCTCTTTTTGCCTGTTCAATCGTCTGTCTCACTTCTATCTGCAACTGTTTTGCCTTGTCCATCCTGTTTTTAACTTCATCCGCTATCCTTTACCAGCTTGATAAGTTCTTCAATACCATGCGCCGTTGTATGAAGATTACATGGTAGTTGACGTAGTTAGATACTGTCTTCAATCAGATTCATAGTTTTCTGCCTGAGAAACATTTTTCGTTCGATAAGGTCTTTCACCTCTTTTGTGATTTTGTTGACAAGCTTTTTATCTGTGCTTATAGGTAAAACTATTTCAGTAAGTCTATTTCCGAGTGTTGATAGAGTTGCTTGTACAAAAGTCTTAGAATCAATTTGTCTTCTAACGATTTTGGTATTGAGCAGATACAATAGATAGAATGGATTGAGCATTTTGTCATCAAGGACTCTAATTTTCTTTAGATGACTTTGGATAATAATTTTGATGTCGTACTTTGTTATAATAGCTGTTTTTCCTATCAAAAATGTTCCATCGTTGACAAAAAGAATGTCATTTTCTTGTATGTCTTGTTGTTTTTTATATTGGTTATATATCTCTTCTGCAACAGCTTTCACTGGATCGATTTTCATTTCCCAGTTGACAATATCAGTCGTTCTGACAAAGGGAATGTCTCCGGTACCGTAAAACTTGGAGCCAATTTCGTTTCCGCGTCTAATCTGGAGAATGCTTTTGTCAATCAATTCGGCTATGGTTACAAGCTGATACTCGCTAGATTTCTGTAACATCAGAAGGTCATTTTTGATTTCCGGGTTATAGTATTCTGGAATAAAAATATGGTCGCTTAAGGTAGCATATTCCTGAGAAAATCCCAAATGAGTAATATCTTCGAGTTTACCCTTTAGATATTTCTGAAACCTTTCGGCAACCAACGGTAAATCATCGTCAAGTATTTTGTTTCCTTGGGAGTCATAAATAAACGAGCCATCGGGATTCATTTTATATATTTCTTTGCCATTTTTGTTGTGGCCTGCTGTCACAGGAATCGCCATGAACAAATTATTTGTCCGACTTTTTCCTTTTTTCAAAAAGAGAACACTTGTCTTAGTATGTGTGCTTGGCTGAAAAGTTTCCTGAGGAAGACTAACCACCCCTATAATAGTTGCATTTTGCTTAATGAATTCCCAAATATATCTGTCAGAAGGATTCCCAAATAATCCTTCGGGGAGAACAATTCCCATTCTACCCTTATCATTGAGTAATTGCAGGCATCTTTCAATAAACAATATCTGAGGTGGTTGCTGTTCGAATATAGTTGGCGTGATTTGCCAATTATCAAAATAATCCCATTTATGCCCCAATTTGTATTGTCGCAATAGATCCCTCCCCACAACAGGAATCTTGGCCCCAAACGGTGGATTTGTAAGGATCAAATCAAAAGAGTTCAAGCTAATAAATTCTTGCGTCAAGGTCTCCCATTTTGAGGGTTCTTCCAAACTGTTTTCACAAAATATACGATAATTATCTTCTCCTATAATCGTTAAATAGACCCTTGCTAATTTTGAAAGGAAAAAATCTTTATCTATTCCAGCAATATTGTAGCCTGAGGCATTGTGTTTAATGAGATATTTCAAAATATATGCCAGAAAACCACCACTGCCACACGCAGGATCCAAAATTCTTTCGTTAGAGGTAGGTTTAAGAACATCAATCATCATTTGAACAACATTACGAGGAGTAAAAAATTGGCCTTCGCCACCTCGAAATGTTGTTCCGATTAATTCTTCAAATGCATCAGCGATAACATCCCTGTCTGTTGAGATTATAGAATATTCTTCAAACTTTGAAACTATGAGGGACAAGTCAGCAGCAGGAAGTTCTATTGATTCTTCATCGGAAAAAATATCTGGGTATTTGGTTTTGACATCTGTGAAAAGTTTTGTGATTCGGTTTCCGAATTCTTGAAGATTTTCATTTGGTCTGTTGGTAAAGTCTACAAGTTCCTTGTCATGCTTCGTTTTCTCGTCAAATATTTTGCAGAACAACAACCGCATAATATTTTGGGCTATTATTTCATCACGCGAAATACCGGTAACATTGCCTGCACAATAATCTCGTATATCCCTAAAAATGTATTTAAGGTTGTTGATCTGTTGTAGGTTCGCCTTATATATAAGTTTTTTCGGCTTGCTCAATTCGTGAGCAGTGAAAAGATCTGTTTCTTCATTTCTAATCTTATTTGCTACCCGCATCGGTTGTGTGCCTTTACTATATATTCCATGAAATCAAGAGTTTCATCCAAAGAGTGATCCGTCATTGAAACATTGCACCATCTATGTCCATATCTCACATTGCTTGCGTTGTGTTTTATTTCAGTCTCCAACAAAGGATTAACATGCATTACTTGAATGCTTGAATCATTGCCCTCCTCTTTTTTTGAAGATCGCCAAGCTGGTTGCCATGTTGCACCTCTATTAGAAGACCTAAACCTCTCAAGATTCTGAGATATATTCAATCTACAGACCGGACATTTAATAATGTCATTTTTATTGGACGGGAATACTGAACTTGGCAAAGTAATGCCTCGATCAATGTTTTGATTTTGTAAAATCTGTATTATATTTCTATAAAGTGTATCATAATTGGCACCATATAAATCAACAGCCAAGGCAATGCCCAGAACGGCATAGGCTTCGACTGAATCAAACCAATTACACGCCTCAATGGCAGGAATAGCACAAGAGTTTTGGGTCCATAGAGTGTCAGACCAATATTTTAGTCTGTTGATGTGAGGATACCAATGTTCGGGAAGAGCAACAAATCTACCTTTAATTTCATGCACTTTGTCAGATGGATACTTAACCTCTCTACCGCTATTATCCTTTATTACAAAAACTAAAACTTGAGCATCGTCTTCGCCTACAATTTCGATTCTTTCAATTTTTTCCGCAAAGCCTGGCTTATTTTCTGCAACTATTAAAGGGTGCCACCTTAAATTTCTATTTGAAAATGGCGCCTTTCCTTGTCGTCCTCTTGTGCATACCGCATCTCTCTGTAATTTACCTCCACCCAATCCTAATCCGCTATCTCTGGTTAAACTTATTTTTCCATATTCTTTTTTAAATTCTCTACTAAACTCTTCATTTGTTATGGATTTATAAATAACAATTGAGATAGAGTTGCAAAGCTCAATAACCTTGATATCTAAATCTGTTAAAAAACTTGCGCTAATTGTTCTTCCGGCTGCCATTCACTTTCCTCACATCAAATATTCTTAATTCGACATTTCCCATATTAAAATCTTGGCTATGCAACCATACCTTCCTATTCTACAATAATATCAAAATCTTTCTCGAATTGCCTTTTATTTTTCATTATTGCCTATCTACCGCCTTAAAAAGCATTTTTAAAGGCTTTCTTCCCGCCGCCATCTTATCATTGCCCGTTCTTACTTTCCTACTTTTCTCTGAGGCTTCCGTGCCTCCGTGTGAGAAATATTTTCTTCTCTACTTTCAACTCTCTACTGCTCAACTTTTCTGGCCCGCCGGCCCCGCCTTACTACCTTCCTGCTTTCCCACCTTCTCACTTTCTTACTTTCCCACTTTCCTACCTTCTCACTTTTTTACTTTCCCACCTTCTTATTCTTCTCTTTCACCTGCTCCCCTGCCTGCCTCGTCGAAGCTTTAGCAAAGACGGGCCTGCCTCGTCGACTCGTCCCGTCGTAGCTTCAGCGAAGACGGAAGCCTTGGCGAAGACGGGTTCAACTGTTCTACTGTTCTCGCACAGCGCCGCCTTCCCACTTTCTTACTTTCTTACCTTCACACCTTCTTAGAGGTTTAATCCGTCAGTTCTTCGGTCAGCCGGTAAATCTTGAACTTCGCCGGTATCGCGTGATCCACTTCGCAGAATTCATACAGGATTCCCACGATCTGGGAGAAGGATAATCCCGCCCCCGTCGTCTTGTCTTTGTCACTCATACCGGGCATATTCGGCTCTTTTTTTGCTGTAACCGGCTGATTCGGGCTGGCCGCACCTGACGCCATGTTTACAATCAGTTCTTTAACGGAAAGCGGGCTTTTACTGGATATATAGTTGTCTCGGCCGGGCAGGCGATGGGAGATCGTCACGAAATTATCCGCTTCGCCGGCATTGATAACGATTGATTTATCCGGTGATTCATAGAAGACATTTTTCCGGCAGTACAAATTCTTCCCGAAAAGGATAATTCGCGGTTGTTCATTAGCCCAGACACAGATGAATTTATCGCCTTTGGTATCGACCACCTCCAGATTAAATCCTGCGGTCATGGTATGTGTTTCGACGCTGCTTTCCTGGCTCCTTCGCAGTCCTTCATATGCCAGGATCCGAACTCGCAGGCTGGGATTATCCAGTAATTTAGTCAGGGCGTCTTTTGCCTTGATGTCGGATACCACCTTATGCAGGGTCTCGAGCGCTGCCAATCGGCTGGGGTGATTATCATCCATAGCTATTGTGATAAGGGGATCGATTGCCGCCATATCGCCCAGGTTTAGCGCCGTTCGTGCCGCGTAGAAACTGACTTTCCCTTTATTGCCGATATAGAGTGGTTCCAGGTATTTTAGGCTGTTTTTACCGATGCCTTCCCATCCCAGGGCGATTGCCTCGAAATCAGCGTTCGGCTGTTCCGCCAGATCATTTAGTTGTTTAAGTTTTAGTTCCTGGTAAGCGCCGCTGTCCTGCAGATATAACGACATCACTAGCGCGATGAAATGCTGATAGTTATCGTGATATTCCTCGGGTATGGTCAAGGTGATAACGCTGCGATTTCTCGCTAAGGCGACGTTGGTTTCGCCGGCTTTTTTGAAGCGGGAGTTGATTCGGCCTTGGATTCTTTGGGCCATAGCGGAGTCGGGAATCAAAAGTGCCAGATGCAGTTGACGATCGTACAGGGTTCTGCCGCCGCCCAGCACCACTCCCCGCCGGGGATCGACTTTGGTGTTATCAGGTGATATGGAAAAAGGATTGATGAAAATCGGCCCTGTCGCCACCGCGGTCGGACGACCGGCGACCGGCCGAGTTGTCGATTGGCCGGGTACTACCACCTGTAGTTCCGTCGGCAGCAGCCAGCCGCCCTGCAGCGAGGTGGTTTGGCTGCCCCAGGGGATGCTGATATCAACGTCAAAAGGCTTGTTTTTAGGAACACCCGGATTGACCCAGCCTTCCACCATAACCGCGGCGGTGGTGTCGCTTTCGATGATCTCCTCCGCCGTCATATTGGCGTATTCCGGACCCAATTGGCCGAATCTGCCCTTCCGTAAATACTGTATTAAATACTCCTTAGGAAAGGCAGGGCAATCACTGGAACCTGTACCGGATAGGCCAAAAACCAAAGAATAGGCGGAAACGTGCACGCCAGTATAGCCAATCAACTCGCAGACCGAACCTATCGTATCACCCAAAACCGCATTTTGGGCAGTAGAGGCGACAGGATGGGTAGGCTTAGGGTGGGAGCAGCTATAACATATTGTCAATAATATGATTATAAACGCTATGCGAGGCATGGATTTATCCAAAAATCGCAAAAACCAACGAATATAATATAGCTTTTCCATACTAATTATCGGACGGTTCAGGCAAGGAACTTAAATCGTAAATTTCTGGAATTAATAAACTTACGCCCCTTAAGATGTTTTTTTATCAATAAAGCTATTAAAACATAGCGAAATTCAGGCATATACGACAGCAACTAATTGAAAACACTAACACTTAACAATATTAAGGTCAAGATTAATTATCGGAACTAAAAGAAATATTTAGTCCAAGAATGAGGATAGAGGGGCGATTTTTACTGGTTTTTGATGGTAAAACAGGGCATTTTCTGTGAAAAAAACGGCAAAAGTGGGCGAAAAATGAGCAAATCCTGTGATAATTTGACGCAAAACGAAGGATTTTTACGCAAAAACGCAAAGAAAAAAAGAAAAAATATTAGGATAACCCTTCTTCGCTCCCGCCTACACTGAAGTTCCGGCGAGGCTGGAAGAAAGCTACGACGGGCCGAGTCGACGCGGCAGGCAGTTGAACAAGTGAGCAGGTGAAAGAAGAAGAAAAGAAAATGCCGGGGGCTAACATTTTTATGCTTTGCGGAATTCAGATACGGGGGACAAGCAGATCAGGAGAGGTTTTGGATTTGGTGATTGAGAAAGGGGCAAAGACATTTTCCTCCAACCTTTGTGCGAGGGGGCTAGGGTGACGATAGCGGCGTTTTGGGAAATCTTGCCATTTTACAATTCCTTTGCTCTGCGAAGTAGCGACTTCGCTACGAAGCACGAGTCATAAAAAAGTCCCGATTTATCGGGATTCCTTTTCCCCGCAGGTCTGCGGGGGACTTGTCTGGTATTTTTCTTTTACATCGATATCAATTGTTTTGGGCTGTTCTTTCAGCCATCGCATAGCGGTCTTTTCATATTTCTCTATCGCCACCTCTACCGCCGAAACATTGCGGCTAAGGCGCGGTGTGGATGCGACATCGCCTACATGCCGTGGTTAGGTGCCTCATGGTTCACGGGATTTAAAAAATCCTTTCTAAGTGTAGCCGTAGATTGCCATACCAAGGACCACCGTTGGCTCTATTTATGTCCGCAATATGGTCACTGAGTGGCATGAAAGATTCGGAGGGTGACAGAAAGTATTGATAATGCCGACCTCGCTCGCATACGTACTTTACAAGATTTATGCCTCCCGGGTTTAGTGTGTCGGCCCAATGTGACGCAGTATCAAGATCAGTCTTGCTGGCCTGCGTGCAATTGTATCTATTGGGATTAGAGTTGGGATGGTTGTGAAACATGAGGACAGACGAGTAGCCGTTCTTTAGAGTTGTGTCAAGGATCTGATTTATGGGCAAGAAAATAGATGCCGAAGAATTGTCGTTTCCTTTGTTCACCCACAGGAGGCCCACCTGTTTTTGTTTTTCAAATGCAACTACAATCCATTCATGTTTCTTGTACTTCAGCAATCCCGCCACAATAGAGGCAGCAGAGCACAGTGGTAAATCCACTTGGTAAAACACACCGCGTGGATTAAGGGACTTCTTGAAGTCAGGATTGACGCTTTGCTCGGTGTTGTCCGCATGGAAGTACACCTCAATATTTCTCTTTCGACGTTTTATGCCAAGAGACCTCACTTGGTGGTCTGTAAGAGGTTGTAAATGCAACACGATGAAAAGCAAGACACCGGCAACTACTACTGCAAGGAAGTATTCCACTATTCTATCCTATCTTTTTGATCAGCACCAACTACTGTTTATATGGTTCCAGAAAAACTCGCATTCGGGTTTTGCTTCCATATAAAACGCTGCTTCTTTTCCGGGAAATCCCTCTTTTTCGCCTAACTGCCCCATTCGACTACGCTCAGGGCAAGCTTAAAATAACGGCTTAAATGTTTTTTTGCTCGTTTGCAATGCCACAATAAGCTAACAATGCCATACTGTAACCTCACAACGCCACGATGTAAAGCCGCAATACCATGATGTAAGGTTTGCGGCATCCTTATAAAAAAACCTCCCTGCCGGGTTTGCGGGGCGGAGATGAACGGCTAAAAACGCCGACGAAACCATTTGCTTAATAGAGGGTTAGGAGTTAAAATGCCCGGCGGAAATTGTTTATCGAAAACTACTCGACATGCATAAAAAGCGCATTTGAATAAAAATTAGCCAATATCGACAAAAACAACACCGCTCGCCGAGCCAGCGCGCAGTAAAGCAAGTCTCGGCAGGAAGATTTGGCAGTGACAATATAAAAGCAACCCCACGACACGTCGTGGGGCTAAACAAAAATAAAAGCAATCCTGCGACACGTTGCGGGTGAAACATAAAAAAAGCAACTCCGCGAAATATCGTGGACAAATAAATGAAAAGCAACCCCTGGACACGCCGCTGCCTGCGGCGGAGAGAGTTGAAAGTTGAGAAAGTAGAATAAGAAAATAAGAAGATCAGAAAAATAAAAGCAACCCCACGACACGTCGTGGGGCTAAACAAAAATAAAGATAACCGCCGAAGAACCGGGGGTTCAAAGGAGAACCCGGCGCTGCGCGAGAGAGTTGTAAGTTGAGAGTAGAAAGAATAAGAATAAGAATAAGAAGATTGGACCGGTCGGAATGACAGAGTAGTATTAATGTTGGGGGTTCATCCAGGGGCAGGACTGTTTCTGGGGGCAGTTGACGCAGCCGGTCCTGCGGGAATATAAAGGCAAAATGATAAAAGAATTGATAGAAAAGGCAATAATCAGAATCAGCAGCAGTAAAGAGTAGCTTTTAACCAGGCAGAAGATACCCACCACGGGTGGGATAAACCAAAGCGGTACAATCGCATAGATGTGTCGGCGGAATTGACGGGTAAACTGAGCGGAGTCCTTGCGGGCGCGAAACTTAGAGGCAAACCGGCCATAGCCACAGGGACACATACGGGTGCCGTAAAAATTACAGTAAGGGCAGAGAAACAGTATTATCCATAAGGCGCCAACTAAGCCGTAGATGAGGTAAAGGAAGGACCAGAGCCAGCGGAAAGAGGTGTCGCTAAAACCGATGAGGAAAATGGCACAACCCAGAACGATCATGGCAATATAAGGCAGGTTGTTGATAAACTCCCGCAGAGGGGTAAGGGCGGCGGGATGGTTGTTATGGTTGTCCGGAGACGATAGATTGTTCATGGTTTTTCTCGCAGCAAGCGGGGGAAAGCAGATTTTACTTTTTCTGCCGATTAATTAGCCAAGGTTAGGTTAACTGGCGCCGGTGATAATAACGGTCAGGCCGCGACGAATCATCATAACGGCGATGGCGGCTAAAATGAGGCTGGCTACCTTGGAGACGGCTTGCGAGCCCGCTCGACCCAGCAGCCGCGTCCAAAAGTCGGCGGAACGTAACACGACGCCAGCCAGGAGAATGTTGACCACAAGGGCTAAAACGGTTGGGCCGGGACCGTGTAAGTCCACGAGCATTAAGCCGGTGGTCAGTACGGCAGGGCCGACAATAAGCGGCACGCCCAAAGGGACCACGCCAATGGTCTCGACGGTGCGAGCGAACTTGCGACCGCTGACCAGGTCGAGGGTGGCAATGATAAAAAGCAAGATGCCGCCGGCGACCATGAAATCATAGATGGTAACCCCCATCAAACGAAAAATAGTTTTACCCAAAAAGACAAACCCGATGGCCACGAAAAGAGCGGTCAAAAGGGACTGATGAATAATCTTCCGCTGCTCGGCGGGAGCGATCCCTTCGGTAAGGCCCATAAACAAGGGCAAAATGCCGATGGCGTCAACGGCGACAAACATGGGCACAAAAACCAGCATAAAATTTTGAAAAAACACGGCTATTTTCCTGACAAAACATTAAATACTATCGCTAGGCGAAATAAGCCTTCAAGACGTATTGCTGCATCATTCTCTGGGTGTTGAAAAACGAGCCGTTCAAGGCGATGCTGTGCAGCATGATATTGGTGAAGGTGTTGCGATCGTGATAAAACAAGGGAACAACGACTTTTTCCAGCTTGTCATAAATAGCAGCGGCGTCGTTCGCCCGGTCGCGGCCGTCCTCACGCCTGGCCTGCTCGTGGCCAATGGCCCATCCGGTAATGTTCTCAATACAGCCCTCAATCCACCAGCCGTCCAGAATACTTAAAGAAGGGACGCCATTGAGGGCGGATTTCATACCGCTGGTGCCGGAGGCTTCCATGGGTGGTTCCGGAGTGTTGAGCCAGACGTCCACGCCGGCGGTAATCATTTTGGCTAATTCCATGTCGTAATTCTGCAGATACGCGATCTTAATGTCCGGTTTGAGAGCCTCCCGGGCCTGGAAGATTTTTTTGATAAGCTCTTTTCCATGCTGGTCCTGGGGATGGGCTTTGCCGGCAAAGACCAGTTGTAAATTTCCTACCTTGGCGGGGAGCGCTTTCAAACGAGCGATGTCGTCGAAAAGCAGGTCCGCTCTTTTATAGCTGCTGGCCCGGCGGGCAAAACCCAGGGTGAGGATATCAAAGTCCATACCAATGTTGGTTTCCCGGTTGACATATTTGATAAGCCGGCGTTTGTTGGTCATGTGAGCAGACCAAATCTCCTCTTTAGGAATATTCAGGGCATAACGCAGGCTGAAGTTGTCTTCCCGCCAGCCGGGAATGTACTGGTCGAAAAGAATTTGAAAGGCGGATGAGGTCCAGGTGGCAATATGGACGCCGTTGGTTATCGAGTCGATGACGTACTGGGCGTAAAGAAGGCGGGCGACTTCGCCATGCTTTTTAGCCACCCCGTTGATGTAATGGCTGAGGTTAAGGGCTAAATAGGTCATGTTAAGGATGTTGTCGCAGCAGAAAACGTCTTTCAACTCAAAGGCTTGATGCTCGCCGATTACGCGAATAACCATGTCCATGGGGAATTGGTCGTGACCGGCGGGTACGGGGGTATGCGTGGTAAAAACACATTGCTTTCTCACGGCGTCAATTTCGTTGTTGGTAATGGTTTGAACATGGTTCCGCCGGAGGGATTCATTCAAAAGCTCCAGGGTTAACAGGCTGGCATGGCCCTCATTCATGTGAAATCGAATAATGTTTTCATGCCCCAGGGCGCGGAGAATTCTGACGCCGCCGACGCCGAGGATAACTTCCTGACAAAAACGGTAATGGGCGTCGCCGCCGTAGAGAAAATGGGTGAGAGTTCTATCCTGGGGAGAATTGTCCGGCAAATCCGTGTCCAGAAAATAGACCGGCACAGAGAACCCGCTCAGACCTGTAACCTCATATCTCCAGGCGCGGATAATAACGTTTCGGCCTTCGAGAGCGACGGCGGCCCGAGCGTCCATCTCCGTCATGAAATCATCGACCACCCACTTGACGGGTTCCTCCGTTTGCCAGCCGCCGGCATCCAGCCGCTGATAAAAGTGACCTTCGCGATGGAGCAAAGTAACCGCAACCAGGGGCACATTAAGGTCGGCAGCAGAGCGGATAGTATCACCCGCTAAAATGCCCAGACCGCCACTGTAAGTGGGGATGGCAGCGTCCAGGCCGATCTCCATGGAAAAATAAGCGAGCTTTCTCTCGTCATTCATAAGCGATGGGTCGTTTCCTGCTTCGCAGTAATATCATCAATATTCGGGACACTAAAAAAAGCAGATAGCGTCATCCCGCTCTTAAAAGAACAAGATTGAATAAATTATGCTCTTAATATATGTGCCATTAAGATTTTTGTCAACCGGCGGGAAAAAGTTATTTAATTGAAACGATCCACTTGAGGTGGAAATTTGAGGTCAAAATTATTTTAATGTTCGTCGGAGCTTATCGGCTCATGGGCGGGACGATGGTAAACTTTTTCATAAGCCCGGCAGTAAGGACAAAGGCGGGATTCCACCTTTTTAAGAAACCAGAAGGCTAATCCCCGCTGCTTTTTTCGGGCATAATTGCAGAGAGGGCAGTAAAGGCATTTTTCCGCCAGCCGCTTTTCTTTTTCCGTAGGAGTTCCCGCAGTCATATTCTGATATTACTTACAATTAATTTGAGCGAAATCATCATCGGCCTCTGAAGGATTTGCTGAAAACGGTCATGAAACAGCACAAAAGCTGATGCCGATATTAAGTATTTACCCATATAAAGTTTAAGTACTGACCCCGACGGGATTCGAACCCGTGTTGCAGGGATGAAAACCCTGTGTCCTAGACCTGGCTAGACGACGGGGCCGACAGCCAAGAGGTGGATTCTTCTAACATTAAAGGGCGAATTTGTCAAAGGAAAAACCCCGGGTGAAAGAATTAAAGGGTATATTTTGCCACGCCAGCCGTCGAAACGCAGCCACGAAACAATTTTATGGTGCACAGTAGCCGATGACAACCCGATCCCGACCCTGCTGCTTGGCCTGGTATAAGGCGATGTCGGCGAGATAAAGCAACTGGTCGTGAGTGCCGGCAGGAGTTAACTGGCTGACGCCAAAGCTGGCAGTTATGGTTTCCGGGAACTGCGGCGGAGGTATGAGCCGGATAATATTGCGGATTCTCTGGGCCACAATCTCCGCTTCGTCAGAGGTGCTCTCCGGGGTGATTATGAGAAATTCTTCGCCGCCCCAGCGGCCGACGACGTCCGGAGCGCGAAGATTGTGCTGGAGAATACTACCAATCTTGGCGAGCACTTTGTCGCCAACGTCATGGCCGTAATTGTCGTTAATCCGCTTGAAGTGATCAATGTCAACCATAATCACAGAAAGCGGCTGCTTATAGCGATTGCTCCGCTGGATTTCCGCTTTCAAAATATCATTGATGGCGGAACGATTATATAAACTGGTGAGCTGGTCTTTACGGGAGATTTGCAGGGCCTGACGATGGGCGTCTTCCAGAGCTACCAGGGCAGAAGTGTCACGGAAAACCTCCACCACGCCGATAATCCGGCCGGTTTCATCACGAATCGGAGAGATGTTGGCCTGGATGGGGATACGCTGACCGGTTTTACGGCGAAGATAGCCCTTCCAGGTTCCCGACATGCCGGTCTCGAGGACAATCTCAATGCCACTGTGACGGTTCACCGGCTGCTGCGTCTCGTCATCAAGGTAGGCAAGCGGCGTTTGACGGTAGGGGGTGTTTACCATCTCATCAGCGGAAAAACCGGTTATTCGCTCACAGCTCTTATTCCAATAGGTGATAAAACCCCGATTATCAACCATATAGACAGCGTCAAAGATGCTGTCGAGGAGGTTCTTGTAAAAGTCGCTGGTCAATATTTTTGCCTGCTTTACGGCCATCCTATCCTCGCTATATCGAGTCCGATAACAAGCTTTAAATCATATTATGCCCTTGGGTCAATATAAACATCGGCGTTTAAAAAACCATAAGTTAGTCCCGATTTGTCGGCGGGCGGAAATCAATGGGCGGTAAAAAGAAAAAAACAAGTCTGCCAAACAGAGGCAAGCAATCGAAATATCGCCGGAATTATCTCGACCAGCGGGAGGGATCGCTTTCCGGATGAGTGCGGTCGATATCATCGTTGATCAACAGGTTTTTATGAAAGAGAAAGGCCAACACCCGGCGGCGCAGCTTAATCAGGGGACGAGCAAAGCGGCGATGCCAGGCAATCAACGGACTGATTTGATAAACAGAAAAATACTCCGGCGAAACAGCCTGAAAATGCTTGCGATGCTTCATCAGATGATAAAGGTCTTCTTTTTGCAATAAATCCAGGGCCAAACGGGCAAAAACTCTCCAGGGCCAGCGAGAACTGTACAAACGGCAGGATATCTGAAAATCAATAATATAAGGGGCATTGTCCCGGCCAATTAAGATATTGCCTCGTTTGTTCATGTCCACGTAAGCTACATGACGGGCGTGAATCTGTTCCAGAAGTTGTTGCAGTTTATCAAAAAAATGGTCCGGCGCCCGGCGGAGTGTCCTGGGCTGGGCCGAGATTTCATCAAGCGAGCGACCTTCAATATATTCGTAGAGCAGGCCAAACTTGCCCAAGCTGCCCAAGAGCCGGGGAACGCCGCCAATACCCTGCAAAAGCCGTAACATTAACAATTCATGGCGGGTAATCATCCGGCCCAGCCAGCATAAGGGCAAGCCCACGAAGTCGGTCCGGCGCGACAATTTTAGAACGATTCGCAGCGGAACCGATACGGAAGATTTACCGCTAACGCTATTCAACACATAAAGGGCGGTAGCCGCAAAAAAATCGTGTTTGAAGATGCATTGCAGGCGGTAATTATGCCCTGCCCAGTCAATATCCCTGGGTAAAGGGCAATTACCCCAGGCTTTAAATTGATATCCTATGGTACCAGCCATGATAATATTATTTATTATGGTAAAATCATTAGCTATTTAATTAGTTATTATTAAATAAGTTACAGCAATTGTCAAATACAAGAAATTTACAACTATACAAATCATGTTGATAAAATTATACGATACTATTTTTTGGCTAATAGGCAAATGATTTCGTAAGTACTTTGCTGACAGGGAGATAAAATTAGGCGGCTGGCTTTTTGTGGCATTTTGTAAACATGAAAAGCATCAAAACGGCAAATTTGCAAAATAAAGATAAATTCTTGTCTAATGCAACTCTATTTCTGAAAGATAGTTGGCAAAAATTCAAAATAAAAAAACAATTTATGGTTGACAAAATATTTAAATGTGGACTATATTAGAATATGCCTAAATGTGCAGAGAGAGCATTCATTTAGGCGAGACGGCAGGCGATTGCGGAGAGAAAGAAGGAAAAGAGAGCAAACAGACCTTTTTGTTTATCGCCTGCGTTAATCCGGTACCGGTAGAGGTTGCGCTCTTGCGGGTTATTTGCGCATGGCTATTTGATGCAAAGTTGTGCTACTGCAAGGCGTAATTTCTACCGGTAATATTGAGAGAAAGGGAGAGCAAGACCGCTGGTTAAGGCCCGGGTGGGAGAGAGAGGATATACCTGTACCAGCGGCAGGGGGAATTGACGAAAGAAATTACCTACATTTCCCAAAGGGAAAACCTCCTCTATTCGCTTTTAAACAGCGGTCTATCCCAAGCAAGACGCAGAACAACCCTTCTCACGGCGAAGGTCTATGCCGATTTGAGTTATCTTGACAGGTTGTCGTTATTACCTATAATTAAGGAAGTTAAATCAGTTTACAATTAGATTATAATGTTTCTCAATCATCGATTATCCGCAGGATGAAAGGCGAATAATGCTGGAAAAATTGCCCAAAGTATATGAACCGAAGAAACTCGAAGAACAGGCTTATCAATTATGGTCCACGGGAAATGCCTTCCATGCTGAGCCTTCCAATCCGGCACCGGCTTATACCATCGTAATACCGCCGCCCAACGTGACGGCGCCACTGCATCTGGGTCACGCCCTGAATAACACCCTGCAGGATATCCTGATCCGCTTCCGCAGGATGCAGGGGTGTAATACCCTGTGGATGCCGGGGACCGACCATGCCGGTATCGCTACCCAGACCGTAGTGGAAAAGCGGATTCTGGCGGAAGAGGGCAAAAGAAGGACTGATTTCGCCCGCCAGGAATTCGTCAAGCGGGTGCAGGCGTGGAAGGATGAATACGAAGCGCGGATTATCCAACAGTTAAAATTGATGGGCTGCTCCTGCGATTGGCAGCGGACCCGCTTCACGATGGATGAGGTGTGTGCCAGGGCGGTGCGGACAGCTTTTTATAAGCTGTTTCAGGACGGTCTTATCTATCGGGGCAAACGACTGGTAAACTGGGACCCGGCGACCCAAACGGTGCTGGCGGATGATGAGGTTGAGCATCAAACCATCCAGGGGAACTTCTGGTATATGCGCTATCCGCTGGCAGCGGCGGTGGAGTGTGACGGTAAAAAGATTGAATATGTTACCGTGGCGACTACCCGGCCGGAAACCATGCTGGGCGATACGGCGGTGGCGATGAACCCGGCGGACCGACGGGCAGGGGGCCTGATAGGTAAAAAGGTAATCCTGCCCTTGGTAGGGCGGTTGATACCCATTATCGCGGATGAGCATGTGGTACTGCCCGATCCAGACAGCGGCGATGAAAAGGCCAGGTTTTCGACAGGTTTTCTTAAGGTGACGCCGGCCCACGATCCAGATGACTGGGCGATCGGGCAACGGCACAGTTTAGCGGTAGTCAATGTAATGGGGCCGGACGGGACCATCAGCGATAAATTCGGCTGGGAGGATGCCAAAGGTACGGAGGCGGAGCAGTTTTTGGGGATGGATCGCTTCGAGGCCCGCGAGGCGATTGTCGAGTGGTTTCGACAGGAAAATCTGCTGGAGGACGTTCGGCCGTACTCCCACGAGGTAGGTCACAGCTACCGCAGCCATGTGCCAATCGAGCCGTACCTGTCCGATCAATGGTATATCGCGGTAAAAAAACCGATCGAACATCTTACGGAAAAAGTGGGCCAGGGACTTATCGCCGGGACGGATGTGCCGGTCAATTCGCTGGCGGGGCTGGCCCTAAAGCCGCTGCTGGACGGCAGGCTGAGATTTATCCCCGAACGTTACGCAAGAACCTATCAAAGCTGGCTGGAAAACCTGCGGGACTGGCCGATCAGCAGGCAGTTATGGTGGGGACATCAAATACCGGTATGGCATATAGCCGTTGAAGAACTGACAGATGAGCGGACCCAGAAACTGGATTGCAAATTGAACGAATGGAGAGAGCAAGGACGGGTCGAAACTACCGGTCGCGGTGCTGCCGGCGATCAGGAAGATTTGCTTACCGGAGGAGAACCCTTACGCTTTGTCTGTGTGCGTGATCCGGACGGCAGTGACCGGGGAATCGTAGAGTATATCGAAAAAGCAGGTTATGCCCGCGATGCGGATGTGCTGGATACGTGGTTTAGTTCCGCTTTGTGGCCGTTCAGTACGCTGGGCTGGCCGGCGGAAACGGCGGAGATGAAGAAATATTATCCCGGCAGCGTGTTGTGCACCGCCCGCGAGATTATCACCCTGTGGGTCTCCCGGATGGTGATGATGGGCCAATACTGCGCAGGCGATATTCCCTTCAGCGACGTGTTTATCCATGCGATGATCCAGGACGGCGAGGGCCGAAAGATGTCCAAAAGCCTGGGCAACGGTATCGACCCCCTGGATATCATCGACAGTCACGGCGCCGACGCCATGCGATTGGTCCTGGCGAGCATGACGACGCAGACCCAGGATGTTCGTATGCCGGTCGAGCCAACGGCGCTGTTCGACGGCAGGACGGTCAACACCTCGCCCAAATTCGACCTGGGCAGAAATTTCTGCAATAAGCTGTGGAACGCCTCGCGGTTCGCCCTGGTCAATCTGGCGGAAGAGGCGAAAGGTGATTTTGAGCCGTCAAATATTACGTTTGAGGATCGCTGGATTCTCTCCCGCCTGGCGGCTACCATTGATACGGTAACCACCCAACTGGAGGAATACAAATTCAGTGAGCCGGTGGGGGTGTTGTATCGCTTTTTCTGGAATGAAGTTTGCGACTGGTACCTGGAGCTTATCAAGCCGCGGATGCGTCAGCAAGAGCAGCAGCTCACTGCCCAGCGAATATTAGCTTTTGTGCTGGACGCGGCGCTGCGGATGCTGCATCCCTTTACGCCTTTTATTACGGAAGGAATTTATCAGCAATTGCGGCAGGTATGCCCAAATCGTGACTTAAACGGCCTGGGACAATTAGGCCCGGCCCAGGAACTGATTACCGCGGCCTGGCCCTCAAGGATGGCCCAACTGGTCGATGAAGAGGTGGACCGGCAGATGAATCTGGTGCAGACAGCCATCCGGCTGATTCGGGATATTCGCAGCCGTTGCCAAATTGAGCCGCGCAAAACCGTGGCCGTGGTGATAAAATGTTCACCACAGACAGCGAAGCTATTAAAAGAACAGGGGCATTTAATCAGTCATCTGTCTAAAGTGGGCGAGTTTGCCGCGTGTGAAGAATGTGAAAAACCGGCTAACGCCGCAGCGGCCATTACGGAAGAGATGGAGGTTTACGTGGCCCAGGCAGTGGAGGCGGCGGCGGAAAGGGAACGGCTGACGAAACAAAAAGAGCAGCTTATCCAGGGCATAGCCGGCGCCCAGGGCAAGCTGAGTAACGAGCAGTTTGTGCAGCGGGCTAAACCCGAAGTAGTGCAGCGGGAGCGGCAAAGACTCGGACAACTGCAGGAACAGTTGGCCACCGTATTAAAGAATCTGGAAGATTTGCCAAATTAACGGGGAGAGAATCGTTATGGATATCGAGATGGAACTGTCCCGGGTGATAATCCAGGAAAATACCGAACAGCAGATAATCGTCCTGAAAGAGCGCTACGGGGACCGGACATTTCCCATAGTCATCGGGATTATGGAGGCACTGGCCATCGAGCGGCGGCTCAAGGGCATTATGCCGGTGCGGCCCCTGACACATGACTTGTTATTCAATGTCATTACCGAAATGGACGGCCAGATCGAGCGGATAGTAATCAACGATCTGCGTGACCAGACCTTTTACGCCCAGTTGATCATCAGCAAGAACGGTAAATTGCTGGAGATAGATTCCCGTCCCAGCGACGCCATCGCCCTGGGCATAGTCAATAAGACCCCGATTTATGTGGCGGAACACGTGCTCGACGCCGTCTGCTGAAAAATTTAATCGGATTTCATATAGACGATATTGCGGGGCACGGCGGCGGCGGTGATATTCTGGACCGCCTGATTGCCCACAATGTCAAAGCAGATCTCCACCTTACCTATCGTACCCGCGGGAAAATCAGGATTATCAGCAGAGGTAGCGGTGAAAATTGGTTTGCCCGCGGCGGGATGAACATTTTCCACCAGCACATACCAGTTGCCGGAGCCGTTGATATTTACCTTAAGCTCATTGGTAATCCCGTCGTAGCGATAAATTATATCCCGGCCGTTGGCATCCACCAGACTGCACTGCGTTCCGTCGCCGTTAACGGTAATGGTGGCGACATCCGGATCATTCCAGGCGGAACGAAGGGTAGTGGTCATTTGATAAAGGCAATTCCGCGCCGACATGCCGACCATGGCGATTTCGTGGTTGGCCTGGTAGCTGTTTAAAGCGGCGTCAAAGGCAGCCGCGGTGGCTGTCAGCAGCAGGGCAGCGATCGCCAAAGCGATCAATATTTCCACCAGCGACATGCCGGCGGAACGCGATTTATTGCGCCGGCGGCAGGGGTTCTTTTTATGAGCCGGATTTTTATTAATTGTGTTCATGGTTCCTTATCCTGGTTAACTTTCGCAGATTATTTTACCAAAATTTGCCCTGTCGGTTCATCAGAGCTAATGTTGCGCAAGAAAAAGTACGAAAGTACATCCTGTTTCTGGCGGTTTATAATTCCAAATACGAATTGCCGTCCCGGACGATTATAATCGGGGTGCGCATCCCGCTGGGCAGCATTTTGCCCTTATCGGGGGTGATGCTGATAACTCCCACGTCACCCGGATCGGTGGTTTCACTGCCGCCGTCGTCCAGGGTGGCGCCGATATTGGTTACGTAACCGCTGCTCCACTGGCTGGTATCGCACATGGAGATAATCGTACCGTAAATCTGGGCGTTGCCGCGGACGTCAACGATGCCGCCCACAATGGCGCCGGTCAACTCGTTGGTTTCACCCACGATGGGATTGGTATTACCCAGGTTGACGTTAAAGTGGGGGGCGAGGATGGTGGCTTCTTCCATGTAGCTGTTTTGGAAGGTGGCGCTGCCGGTAAAGTAAAGGCAATTCTGCTGCCATTTGAAGAGCTGCGGCACGTTGGTGATAATCGGGCCGTTAAAGGTGCAATTGTCAAAGCGGACGTTATTGTAATATGTCGAGCCGGTCTTGCTGCAATCGACATATAATTCCCCTTCGAAGGTGCAGTTCCGGAAGAGGGCATTGCGATTGGTGGGCAGCAGGGCGTTGGTAAAGGTCTGGTTCTCGTAAACGTGACGCGTCAGCTTAAGAGAGCTGTAGCTGCTCGGCAAGGAGTAATTGCCGGAGACATGGGGAAAATACTCCACCACCCTCTGGTCGTAGGGACAGGAGGGTATGCTGTACAGCCCGGGTGTATTATACATATCCGTGTTATAATCGGCGATACTCATGCCCGGCATATCATTATTGTAAGGCTGATCGTAATTGATACCTTCATGGTAGCCCTGTATCTCATCTTCCGGACTGTAGATGCGGTTGCCGTCCGCGTCAAACATGGGATTGCCGTCGGCGTCGAGCGTTTCCAACTGGTAACCATTGCTTAAGATTTCATCCAGGCCGAGAACCGTATTGATCGTGCCGAGGACGCTGGAGTCCGCCGTCATGTTGAAGGGAGAAATTTCCGGCCGATTCCAGGTGCTGAAGATGTCCCCGTGAATCGTCGAATTTCCCGTGATCCACATTCGGCCCCGGCTGGCAATGGCGTATTCCAGGACCTTGCTGTCTTTAGTGATGGGAAATGCCAACTGCACGGATTTGTTGATGTTATCAACAGTGCCGATACTGGTCACGATGATGTGATGCGGTTGCTCGTCGATACCGGGTTGAAACTGGAAAAGCAGGGCAAACCTTTCCTGGGTCTGCGGATTTAATAAGATACTGCCGCTGGCGGGGATGGTTAATTGCCCGTTGGCCGCGTCCCAGGCGATCCCCGCACCATTTAAAATGGGCGAACCGTCCAGCAGATTAGTTACATAGTCGGCGAAATACCCCATGGTCTGCTGGGCCTCGGTTTCACTGACGGTGTTTTGCGAGGAATAGGCGGCAGGTGGGGGGGTGTAGCTGCCGACCAGGAAACCAGCGTATTCCAGGCCCGATTCCGCCGCCGCCTGGGCGGAGGAAACATTACGATGGTTTTTCGCCATCTGGACATTGACGTTGCTCATCGCGGTAAAGGATATCGCCAACACCGCAAACAGGGTCAGAAAAAGTACCGCGAGAATGGAACTGAATCCACGACGATAGTTTTTGAGGGATTTCATGGCAGGAGCTTCCTTCCGGCAATTATGCCTTAATGGGTTCGTAACCAGCATAAGCGGGTTATTTCGCTGCCATCCTGAGATACCGTAGCGGTGATAATCGCCGCCTGGGGATTCGGTCCGATGTAGATTGCCAGATCATCCGGATTAACCGGCTGCACGGTTATTTGCTGCCGGTAGCTTTCCAGCCCGGCGACATTATTGCCGCCGGCATCGACGCCGTTGAAAGTAAGATTATCGTAAACAGTCAGCTCGGCGAAGTCAGCCTGGTCGGTCATGGCCCGCATTTCCTCAGCCAGAAATACCGCGGTGCTGAGCTGGTTGCCGAAGGAATTTACCTGGGTTCCGGAGGTAAAAAGCAGCAGCATGGCCACTATCCCGATGCCGACAATGATTATCGAAATGGTAACCTCCACCAGGGTAAAGCCGGCGGCTTGAGGGCCGGCACGCCTTTTTTTTATGTTCGTAGGCATAGTTATTATCCTTTAACCAGTGTGGAAAGCTTGAAGATCGGCAGGATGATACTCATGGCGATAAAACCGACGATGACACCCATGATAACGATCATTAACGGCTCGATCATGGCGGTTACGGTGCGAATGGCGTTTTTCAGCTCCTTCTGATAGTAAGTACTGACGTCGCGGAGCACCTCGGCGAGCTTGCCGCTTTCTTCGCCGCTGTTAATCATCTGCACCACGCTTTTGGGCAGCAGCTTGCTGCGGTGCAGGGGGGCGGAAATTTTCTTGCCCTGCTTGACGGAAATAAACACTTGCCGCCACATCCGCTTGTACACCACATTGCCGGAGATATTGGCGGTAATGCCGATGGTGTCCAGCATCGGTACACCCGCGTTGACCAGCTCACCCATGGTGTGCAGACTGCGGGAAATATAGAGATTACGGCAGAGCTTTTTGAAGATGGGCATCATCAGTTTGACCTGATCCCACCAGGCTCGTCCCCATTCCGTATTGATTAACCAGAAAAATCCCCAGATGCCCACCGCCAGCACGCCTACAATGCCGTACCAGTAAGTGCGCATGGTCTGACTGATAAACAGGATGGCCTTGGTGGGGGCCGGCAGAGCCGCCTCTTTGCCCTGGAAGATAACCACGAATTTCGGCAGAACATAGGTCAGCAAAAATACCGTGGTGCTGATCGCCATCACGGCGATGATGCTCGGATAAATCATCGCGCCCCGCACCTGGGCCCGGGTCTCAATCTGCTGCGCGAGATATTCCGCAATGCGCTCGAGCATCGCACCGAAGGAGCCGGATAGTTCTGAGGCCCGCACCATGTTCACGTAGAGGGAGGAAAATATTTTGGGATATTTGGCCAGGGCTTCGGAAAAACTTTTGCCCGATTCCACGTCGCGTTTGATTTGCTGGACGACACCGCGGAATTTTTCGTTTTCCACCTGGTCGGCGATGCCTTCGAGAGCCGCCCGGATACTGATGCCCGCCTTAATCATCACCGCCATCTGACTGGTAAAATTCAGGACATCTTTGGCGGTAGGCCCCAACTGAACGCTAAAGGAAAAAAGCGAGCTTAGTCCCTTAGCCTTGGAGCCGGCGGCTTCCGCCAGGGCCAGGACGTAACCGCCCTGGGCACGGAGAATCTGGGCGGCAGCGGCGGTTCCCTCCGCGGCGATGACTCCCGTGGCAACCTGACCGTTGCTTTGCCGAATTTCATATCTATAATGAGGCATATTTAATACCTGTTATTCTTCTTTTACTATTTTTATGACTGCGCGCTACAGATAACCGCCGACAGGATGCGAGATTAACCCTTTGGGCGGACTGGATTATTTTAGGCGCTTAATGCCCGGTCGAGCTTATCGGGGAACGCTGATTGCGCCAGGGCGTCTTCCCGCGATATATGGCCGTTAAAATATAATTGGGCTATACTGGTATCCAGCGTCTGCATACCCAGGGCACGGGAAGTTTCGATAATATTGGGTATTTCGAAAATACGGTTCTCCCGAATGCAGTTTCGCACCGCCGGGGTACAGAGCATCACCTCGACGGCGGGGATCATTCCCGGAGTATCGATGCGTTTAAACAGTGACTGACTGAGCACCGCCTGCAGGGTGTTGGCGAGCATGGAGCGGATCTGGTTTTGCTGGCTGCTGGGATAAATGTCAATGATACGCTCGACGGTCTGGGCGGCGTTGATGGTGTGCAGGGTGCTCATGACCAGATGGCCGGTTTCCGCGGCGGTGATCGCCGCCGAAGTGGTTTCCAGGTCGCGCATTTCACCCACCAGAATCACGTCCGGGTCCTGCCGCAGGGCATGGCGCAGACCGGAGGCGAAGGAGGGGCAGTCGCTGCCGATCTCCCGCTGCTCGATGGCGCATTTATTGCTCGAGAGCACATATTCCACGGGGTCTTCCAGGGTGATAATGTGCATGCGATATTTTTTGTTCATGGCATCAATGAGACTGGCCATGGAGGTGCTTTTTCCTGAGCCGGTGTCTCCGGTAACCAGCACCAGGCCGCGGGCCAGATTGACCAGGTGGTGTACCGTCTGCGGCAGGTTGAGTTTTTCCAGCGGCGGCACGTTTTCCTGGACGGTACGAAAGGCGATAGCGACTCCGCCCCGCTGAAAGTGGGCGTTGACGCGGAAACGACCTTTGCCGGGAATCTCCGCGGAATAATCGATATCTCGCTTTTTCATAAACTCTTCGAAGCGATGCTCCGAAAGCATCTCGCGGGCCATTTCCAGGGCGCCTTCCGGGGTTACCACGCCGAAATCGGTCTCCTGTAATATGGTATGCACCCGCAACAAGGGCGGTGAGCCTACCATAACATGGATATCGGATGCCCCGCATTCCAGAGCGGCGACCATAAGCTGTTGTAATTTTGACATTTCTGTCTCCTAATATTCCCTCTTCAATAGCATGGTTTTTATGTTTCCCGCGGAACAAATTTTAAATCGTACATTCCGTAACCCGCATTACCTCTTCAATGGTGGTTACGCCGGCATGTACTTTGCGAAATCCCTGATCCCGCAGAGAAGTCATGCCTCTTTCCTTGCAGATACGGCGTAATTCCGTTACCGTGGGTTTTTTGGTGATGATATCCCGATAGGTATCGTCGAGCGCCAGCAGTTCATAAATACCGACGCGACCCTGATAGCCGGTGTGACGGCAATCGTCGCAGCCGGCACCGCGGTAAAGTTTATCTATGGCAAAACCGTACATCGTCATATATCCCGCGTGTTCCGCTTCCGGTTCGTAGGGAGCCTTGCATTTAGGGCAGATTCGTCGCACCAGCCTTTGAGCCAGGACCGCGTTGGTGGAGGCGGCAATCAGATATGGCTCGATGCCGATATTGATTAATCGGGTAATGCTGCTGGGGGCGTCGTTGGTGTGCAGGGTGGAAAGTACCAGATGTCCCGTCAGGGAGGCCTGGATGGCGATGCGGGCGGTTTCCTCGTCGCGGATTTCGCCGACCATGATAACATCCGGGTCCTGCCGCAACAGCGACCGCAGGGCGGAGGCGAAGGTCATCCCGATATGTTCATGGACCTGGACCTGGGCGATGCCGTTTAACTGAAATTCCACGGGGTCTTCCACGGTGGAAATATTCAGGCTTTGGATATCCATACTTCTGATGGCGGCGTAAAGGGTGGTGCTTTTGCCGGAGCCGGTCGGACCGGTCACCAGGACAATCCCGTGCGGCTGCATGATTTGATGATGGATAACCGCCATGGTATCCGGTTCCATGCCCAGGGTTTCGAGGTTTAGCTTAGCGGCGCCGGCGTCCAGAATACGCATCACCACTTTTTCGCCGTGAGTGGTCGGCAGGGTGGATACCCGCATATCGATGTTTCGGCCGTGAATTAGTACTCGTACGCGGCCGTCCTGAGGCAGGCGTCTTTCCGCGATGTCCATATTAGCCATGATTTTGATACGCGAGACCACGGCGGCGTGCATATTGTGCGGCGGGGTCATTGCCTCGAAGAGAACGCCGTCCACCCGGTAGCGTAATTTCAGGGTTTTATCGCCCGGCTCGATATGGATATCAGAGGCGCCTTCCTTGACGGCATTGTAAATAATATAATTGACAAATTTAATGATCGGCGAGTCGCCGGCGGCGGCTTCCAGGTCGGCGATATCTTCTTCTTTGGTATTTATTACTTCGACATCGTCATCGCCGATATCCTGAATAATGTCATCGACATGATAATTGCTGGAGGTCTCGCCCATTTTATTCAAGATGTTCTTGATATCTTCCGGCGTGCTCACCTTGACAGCCAGCGGCATGGATACTTTGCGCTGGATCTCATCGAGGAGAAACACGTTGGTCGGATCGGTAGTCGCCAGGACCAGCTTGCCCTCTTCGACAGCCAGCGGCAATACGTTGTGCGCCTGGGCGAAGGCCTTGTCGAGCAATTTGAGGGCCTTCAGGTCCACCATTTCCCTTTCCAGGCGGATGAAGGGTAAACCGTATTGCTCCGCCAGGCAGGCCAGTAAATCCGCTTCCTTGACCACGCCCATTTCCAGCAGGATTTGCCCGATTTTCTTACGCGGCGTTTTATGATGAATGCTGCGGGCCTGTTCGATCTGGCCGGCTGTGATATATCCCTTTTCATAAAGATGTTCTTCCACAGCGGCGGAATTTTTGCCGGGATTTCTATCTTCCGGCTGCCAGAGATCGTACAGATCAGCGGCGTTGCCTTCAGAAGCGATCTCGGTAATCGCCGTTGGCTGTTCTGTGGACGCCGGCGTCGGCCAATTATCGCGGGTTTTGTCATTTAGCATTGTGCCTGTCCTTTGAGCGCCATCACCCTGGAATTCAGGAAAAGTTAGACCACTTTTAAATCTTTATTATTTATATCTTTAGTACGAATTCGAATTCGCCTGCCTTCAGGGTTACCGAATTATTGGTGATCGTGGTAATCTCGAAGGTATTTTCAGCGATTTTCTGACCCAGGCGATAAATATGTCCGTTAATCTGGCAGATCGATTTACCGTTGGATTGCGGTAGAACGGATTGCAGCTCGAAGCCTTCCAGTTTCTTTTTCAATTCATTTTCCAGTTGTTGTCGGGTTTTAATGCCCGCATCCGGTTGTGCTCCCGGCTCCTGGGTGATACGCGAGAACGGATTTTTTTGCAAATCATCCAGGGCAACCTGCTGATTGGAGGGATACTCATAGAATATTTGCACCATTTCTTCGGTTTGACCGAGAACGTCATGGAGCGGGTTTTTCTGGTTGCTGTTGACAAACTTTGCTAAAGCCAGATCGATCTGTTCTTCGATAGCCTTATCTTTGGCGGAGGCTTCCTGGGGTTTTTGATATATGCCGAACAGATATACTCCCAACATGCCCAGAATGCAACTGGCCAGAATAATCTTTAGGCCGCGATTGCTTTTGTGGTCGCTGCTGGCGTATTCCTGTTCCAGCTTATCCATCGCCTGTTCGTCGTTCGGCGGATAACTTTGCCAGGCTGTACCTGACGAGTTCTGGTCCGGATTGGTTTCTTCGGCAGAATTATTAATATCTGGATTCATTTCGCGCCTCACTTGTCTTATAGGCCATTATTTTAAAACTATTACTAAGGTATTATTTATCGCGCTGTCGTATGCGGATAAGTATTTTTATATCATAGGCACGGTAAGCCTGCTAATCCTTCAACTAAGATTGTTGCTGTCAAAATAGATGCTGATCTTGAATTTGGCGTTAACGTTTCCTTCGTTATTCTTCGCCTTTTCCAGCGCCATTTCCTTGATTTTGGTTATTCGCGGCAGTTTTTCCACATCGAGTATAAACTGGTAATACGAATCGAAATCGCCGTGAACCTCCATATTAATCGGCTGTTCCGAATAGTTGGCGAAGGGATTGGGTTTCAGCGTTTGAAAGAGTTTGGTTTCCAGTCGATGTTTGTCGGCGATTTTCGTTACCTGGGCTAGTACCTTATGGATTTCATGGTGGGTGGGTAATTTGCTTTCGAAGAACTTTACCGCTTCCGCCAGGTTTTCTATTTCTTTGCTGAGGTCTTTAATATCACGAGCCGCACGATGGAGATTTTCCAGTTTTTGGGCTTTTTCCTCCAGCTTGGCCTGTTTCTCCTTGATGGAAATATTAGCCGGCTTAAATACCCAGAAATATGCTCCGACCGGTATGGCCACAAGCAGCACGAAGAACAATAATTCTCTGGCGCCGAATTTCATAAAATTTTTCCTTTTTGTTCATATTATAATGATTAAGTATTAGGGCAAAAATAAATTACATCCCGGTAATATGTTTTTTCTGCGCTAATTTTACATCCTCTTCGCTGGCGCGGGCCCTCGGATTCAGATTTATCACCAGTTCGAAGCGGCGCATTATCTCGTTATCCAGTTTATGTTCTTCCGTGAAGGTTAGATTTACCTGCTGAAATAATTCACTGGTGTTGAGATTAGCGATAAATTGCGATACTTCTTTATCCGTCGGGGCCAGGCCGGTAATTTCGATAGTCGTGTCTATCTTGGGGGCAGGCTGCCCTTCCGCGGGCTCCGTTTCTGCTTTTGGGTCCCGGCTTTTACGCTTATTTTTGGGGTCTTTTTTGCTGCTGCTGGTTGGGTGGGCCGTTTCTTTGGTTTTTAGCTCATAGCTGGTCAGCGATACTCCGCTCGGCAGGTCGTTGGTTATGATTGCCATCAGCAGGGAGCGCGGTACGGATTCCATGAGCATGGCGCTGGTTTGCGCCTTGGTGAGCATCATCTTTTTTTTGCTTTCCAGCAGTTCCAGTTGCTGCAGCGACTGGCCCGCCTGGGCCATTTCCTGGTTGATGTTAAATTCGCGTTTTTTGATCGTTTGCTGTTTTTTTTCAATGATAAAAAATCCTGCCCCCACCCCGGCTGCTACTAGCAGCAGCAGGAGCAGGCAGATTACATTGGTTCGCTGCTGGAGTTTTTTTTCAATATAATCATCCGGTAAAAAATCTATTTTGGGCGCCATATTGTTCACCTTGTCGTTTGTGTTTATGGAAGTTTTTAATTATTCAGACATAATCCGTAGGCTACCGCCCATTGGGGATGGATTTGTCCTTCCACCAGGTCGCTGTGCGGTCCGAATCGGCTGGGGCCGGAGATACGGGCCAGGGGATCGGCCACTTGTGCCGGAAGTCCCAGTTCTTGTGCCAGACTCCGCGATAATTTCTTGTTTTTTGCTTGTCCTCCCAGGAAGATTGCCTTTTTCACCGGCTGGTTATAAAACATCAGGTCGTGGTAGCGTATGCAGCCGCGAATTTCTTCCAGCAGTTGCTGCAGCGCCCGGCTGACGATCGTTTCCATATCCACCTCGGCGGAGACGCTGGGTAATTTATTATCCATTACGGTTATGGCCTCGCCCTTGCCCTGGGAAAGCTTTATTGCCGCGTTTTGCCCGGCGAAATTTTCTGGCGAACCGGATTTTATTAGTGAAAGTTTTTCCAGGTTATGATGGATTTTTTCCGCTTCTCGGTAATCGATGGCCAGCAGTTTACATAAGTTTTGGCGGATATGTTTGCCGCCGATATTGATCGTACGGCAAAATACCACCCCCCTGTCGTGCGATATAACCACCTTGGAGCTGGACAGTCCCAGGTCCAGAAACACCGTGGCCGGGGCGGATTCATCATTTCGTCCGGCTGGTTGGGTCAGGCCGTTCATGAGGGCGCAGGGTTCCACATTGATGGATTCTATCTCCAGCTTCGCCTGCTTGATAATATTTAAGTGCCGCAGCACCGACCGGCGGGAGGATGCCATCAGAATTACCTCCAGCCGAACTTCGTTTTGTTCATATACCTCGCCGGCTACGATGTGGCGTAAATGGGCCTGCTGGATATCAAAGGGTACCTTATCCTGAGCCTCCCAGGGTAAAGCCTGGGTAAGCTGTTTGTCGTCCATTTTGGCCAGCCGTAAATGCTGGATTAACAGATCACGGGTCGGCAGACAACTGATAGCCTTTTTTCCCTTGTACGGTTTTAATGACAATTGCTCCTTTATACTGTCGATATACCATGTCTGTAAGTGGCCTGGGTCTTCCTGCAGCTCTTGAGGTACTTCCACCTCAGAGGCAGCTACTAAAACTATTCCGCCATCGACCTGCTCCAACTGGATCATTTTCAGACTAGCGCTGCCCAGGTCCAACCCTATAGGTGAAACCTTATTTTTTAAGATTTTCAACATTATGGTTTTGCCGCCTCACAGATATCCTGGAAGGCATTTTCTTTGCCCAGGAAACTTCCTGTGTTCCCTGAATTTCCTAAATTAACACAAGTTCCATATAAACTATAAAATACAACTAAAAGCTGGTCAAACTGTCGGGCTGTTTGGCCCCGACTATTTCTGCCTGATTTTTCGCTGTTTTCCGCCGATTAGGCGCAGTTTGGACAATCGTTGTTTTCGTTACAGAGAGTCTTTATTGCCTGATGGGAAGAATTGATACAGACCGGATAATCGTTATGAATATTGACGTTCTTTGCCGGGAAGACCTACGTGTTCATCTCCTGGTTATAAAAATCCTGTAATTCCTGTCTAAAATTCTTATCTCTTTGAATGAGGTTATTCTGTTCCCGCCAGCCAATTCTCGGCAAACAGGGCTACGTCGAGCAGATTAACCACTCCATCGCCGTCCGGCAGGGGTGCAATATCGGCAATTCCCGCGCTTGGCTCCAGCCACTGATGGGCAAACTCCGCCAGGTCAGTGAGGTCGGTGGTGATTTGCCAGCCGTCAGCCAGACTCGGCCAATCCTCCAGGGTTACCACTCCGTCACCGCCGTTCGGGGCGACATCCATGCTTTGGACCTCGGTCAGCCATTGCTCGCAAAGGACGACCAGGTCCTGCGTATCCACTCCGTCCGGACAGAGGAAGTCTCCCGGCGCGAGCGTCTGCCAGCTCAGCCGGGGATAATTCATCCCTTCGCAGATATCCCAGATATCTAGGGTGCCGTTGCCGCTTTCCCCCACAAAATCCCAGCCGAAGGCGATATAGGTGTTCGACGATTGCATATTGGCGGTCGATTCCCCGATGACATTGGGATCCGTGGTATTCCCAATGCCGTCCAGTGAGCTGTTGATTTCGCTATTCCAGAAACAGGCGGTATATATTTTAGAACCGGTTTCTCCTGATTCCCCGATTAGCCCTCCGACCAATGAACTTCCTGGAAGGTCGTTAACCACCGAGCTGGCGTAGCAATGGTTCATTTGGTTGTCGAAACGGTTCCAGCCGACAAGTCCGCCAATATAAGCATCTGAACCGGTAACACTGCCCTGGGAATAACAATGGGTAAGTTTTGCATATACATTGTTACCGACGAGACCGCCGACAATATAATCGGCCTGGACGTCACACTTCGCGTAGCTATTGATTATTTCCGACCTATAATTTTCACCGGCCAGGCCGCCGATAAAACCACCCGAAAAATCATCCATAACCGGTCTGGAAACATATCCGCTTGCGGAACACTCCGAGATGCTGGCATTCCAATAATTTCCTCCCGCCAGACCACCAACCACCGTCATCCCGATGACGTGGGCGTCCACCGCGTGGCAGTTGTTGATAGTTCCATATTCATTCATACCAACCAGTGAACCGACTCCCATGCCCATAATTGAAAATACATTTGGTTCGGATAATATCAGGTTTGATAGGGATGCTTCATATCCCTTAAGGCATCCGATAAAACCCGCGTACGATAACTCATATTCGAAGTCTGTCTCGATAGACATATTGCTGATGGTATGGTCTGCTCCGTCGAATGTTCCGCTGAATGAATAAGGCCGGTTGGCAATCATATAATACTTCAGGCCGCCCAGGTCCACGTCTCCGGTAAGTCGGAAGTGCTTGTCCATCAACCGGAAATTATGGCCAATCTGGTTAAGCTGAGCAGCGGTTGCGATTTGATAAGGTTCACCGACTGAGCCTATGCCCCCTGAAAAAGTCGGTAAGTCGGGTGGGGTTGTCAGTTCGTACCACAGGATTGGATACCCTCCGCCGTCCGGCATCGCCCAGTCTTCACTCGGTCCGTTAGCGGTTTCACCGGCGAAATCCCACCCCGCCGACAGGTAGGTATTGCAATCCTGCATGTCCGCCGTCTCCCGCCCATCGCCTGCGGCGCTGGTTGACTGATTGCTGCTCGTAGTGTCCCAGAAACAGCCGATGACATTATCTTCGACTGGCTCCTCATTTACATTGTAGCCGCTGAACCCACCGGTATGAGTCGTTCCCGTCACTTGTCCCGTACTGTAGCAATTCATTATTTCTATATTTGAACTATCACCCACGAATCCACCTACGTAATCATCTCCTGTAACCGCGCCTTGGGCGTAACAATCCTTAATCTTGGAAAAACCGCCGTCAATTGATCCCCAGTTGGTAAATCCGCCGATATTATTGCTGCCGGAAACTGATGCGGAGGTATCGCAGTCAGCGATAGAACTACCTGACATGACAGCACCGATCAGACCGCCGACATACTCATCTCCATCCACGCTGCCGCCGTCAACCCGGCAGCCAAAGATATTGGAGTTCTCCACCACACCGGCTAGCGGTCCGACGTAGCTCTGAGCATATCCATTGGTATAAACATTCGGCGAAATAATCTTCAGATTCTTGATGGTCCCACCATAAACATAGCCAAATAACCCAATATAGTTACTTGAGGTTGAAGAAAATGCATAAGTGGCGAAATCACTGATGCTATGGAAATTACCGTCGAAGACCCCCTGGAATGGTCCATTGCCCTCAAATAATTCAGAATCACCATCCCCGATCCGGTTATAGGATGATCCGCTGTAGCCGGCCAGCGAGATGTCTTCGATAAGCTTATACCATTTTCCCCAGCGCAAAGGATACAGCCCGATGCTGTTGAACTGCTCTGCGGTTCGGATCTGGTAGGGATTATTGGGATCTCCGGTTCCCCCGGCGAAGATGGGGGCGTATTTTACTATCAGTTTCGGCTCCCAATCCGGCGTACCGAAGTCTTTGCTCCAAAAACTGGCGTAGCGGAGCAGACTTTCGTCGGTGCTTTTGATCATAACGCTATAAACGCCGTCTTTAACATATTGGTCGTCAACGTCCTGGGTCACATTAAAAGTTACATCGCCGGAGACTGTCTTCTGATCTGTGGGTGTGGACTCTGCCTCCGGCTGATTGTTCCAGGTCACGGCTGATTCCTCCCAGTTGTCCGTGGTAGCTTGATAAACACCTAATACCGGATTGGGGCTGCTGACATAGCCGGGCTCCAGGTGTATCTGGGCGGATATGACCAACTGTCCCGGTGGAATCGCGGCTAGATCAAACTTCAGAAAAGTACGATATGTTCCATTTACATCCCTGCCGGCGAAAAGGCCGTTTGCGCTGCTATAATTGGTATCGGGATTTCCGCTGTGGGCATAGGTATCATCGCTGGGAGAGAGGGTAATCGTCGTTCCGCCGGTAACGATAACCGTATAATCTTCCACTTCTCCATATTCTGTCGCGCCGCAGGGGCTGACTGTCCCGGTGTACGTCAGGCGGACCCGCATCCGCGTCGTGCCGGCAATTGCGACTTCCGGCGGGGTGATACTTGACGAATAAGTGCCATATCCATCACCTAAGCCGTAGTAAACCAGTTCGTTAGCGTCGGAAAAATCCCCGTCCTGGTTCCAGTCCACCCATACTCCGCACTGGTCGCCCTCATACCCATTGGGTACGGACCCGCCCACGGCGCTGATTATATCTAGGTCGTATGATGTCCCGATCTCCATCTCGCTGGAATCGGTAGCGGTGTAATCCGCGTAGCCGCCGGGCGTATAAGTACCGCTGACCTTATTTATATCTGCCGTCTGGACTGAGTAGATATACTCATCACCCCCGCCCGAAGCGGCGCAATAGTCGCCGATTGCCGGCGTTTGACTAAGACACAATATCACAAAAAGGATTGCCAGATAAATGGCCCGGAAATAGTTACCTCTGAGCTTGATTTCCCGCCATTCGGTAATTACTTTTTTGGGCCGACCTGTATTCGTTCCCTGGGTGTGGTATTTTCTGCTAGCCATGGCTTTTCTTTTCCTCCCGATAAATAATTTTGTGGGTTAACTATGGGTTAACTAGACTGATTATACTAAAATTTATCCTTCTTGGCAATATTGCCTGAGGGGGGAAATTTAACCTGTAAAAATCAGGTTATTTTTTTAAAAAAATAGTAAAATATCTATATTATTCGCTAATATATTTAAATTTTTGTTAAAAATGATGTAATTAGCTTCCCCCAAATGCATTTTTCGGTATAAAAACGCTGATTTTTGCCACGATTTGGCGGGAATTTGCCTGTTTTTGCCATTAAATGCCAGTTTTTCGCACAAAAAAACAGCTTTTTTTAATCCCGTTGGCACTTACTCAATCAAAAGAAATCCTTTACTTACAGTAAATTACAAATTTCAGGATTTATAGTAAAATGCTTGCCAGCAGACTATTAAATGGTTATATATGGCGAAAAGCTTAATAATTTTTTATAACTATGGAGCATGGAGCTAAGACCAGGGTACTAAAAGCCTTGAAATGGAAATAAAAATAGTATAACCTTAACTACAAAAGTGATATGATATTATGTTCGATTATTAATCGTACGAGTTGTAGGAAAGCCAGGTGTCAGAGTGAATTGCGATAGGGACTACAACGGTGTTGGCCTTTAATCCCGCAGCAGTGAGCGAGGAAATTGATCGCCTTAGCCGGCAAGGCTATGGCGGCCCACGCGGCAGCCCATTATGGCTGCTCGGAAAAGGGTTAGGGCAGCCCCATAAGGGGTTTTTGATAGCCTTTTCCGGGTGGTGGTAAAGGGAAACGGTTATGTAATACTTGCGGAAATGCAAGAATTAAAGTGGGTTGCCGTTTTGGCCCCGCTTTTTTTGTTAAATATAAGGGTAAATTGGAATATGAATCCGGAATTACTGCGTATCGTTGACAGTATCGCTCGTGATAAAAATATCGAGCGGGAGAGCATCTTCCGCGACCTGGAAGCAGCGATGGAATCCGCCACCCGCAAACATTTTGAGGCGGATGAAGATACCGTAAAAGTCGTTATTAATCGCGAAACGGGCGAAATAAGCGCTTTTCTGGGCGATAAGCCGATCAATATCAAGAAACTCGGCCGCATACCCGCCCAGTCCGCCAAGCAGGTAATGATCCAGAAATTGCGGGAAGATGAACGGGGCAGTATCTTTACCGAATATCAGGACCGCGTCGGCGCGGTGGTTACCGGCACGGTAGTACGCTTCGAGGGGGGATCAACCATCGTCAATCTGGGCCGCTGCGAAGCGATTATGCCCCGCAGCGAGCAGATACCCGGTGAAACGCAGCACCAGGGCGACCGGGTGCGGGCTTTAATTTACGAGGTAAAAGAAGTTCCCGGACAAATCAGAATTATTCTTTCAAGAACTCATCCGGATTTTATCCGCCGACTCTTCGAGCAGGAAGTGCCGGAGGTCGCAGAACATATCATCGAAATCAAGGCGCTGGCGCGCGAGGCGGGATACCGGACCAAGGTGGCGGTTATCAGCTCGGATGCCAAGGTCGATGCGGTAGGGGCCTGCGTCGGGGTGCGGGGCAGTCGCATCAAAAATATTGTGGATGAGCTGGGCGGCGAAAAAATCGATATTATCCGCTGGAACGAATCCAGCCAGGTGCTTATCGGCAATGCCCTGCGGCCGGCGGAAATCCAGGAAATCGCCCTTTGTTTCGAACTGAATCGGGCGACCGTGGTGGTAAGCGACGACCAGCTTTCCCTGGCTATCGGCAAAAGAGGACAAAACGTGCGCCTGGCGGCCAGACTTACCAATTGGGATATCGATATTCTCACTCCGCGGGAGTATTTCAATAATATCGAGATCTTGATAAAAGCCCTGCGGGAGATTGACAAAGTCGATGATACTATGATAGATAAAGTGATGGCTATCGGCATTGTCTCCGCCCTGGATTTGGAGGAGCTGGGACCGCAGCCGCTGGTGCAGTTGCTGGAGTTGCAAGAGGATTTAGCCGACCTGATGGTAAAAAAAGCGATGGAAACCGCCAGGCTGATGAAAGCGACCAAGGGACAGGCCACGGCAGCACAGGCAGTCCTGGCCGGCGAATCCCAGGCCAGCCTGACCATCGAGGGGAAAAAACTATCGAAGAAAAAATCAAAATTAAAAAATCTGGTGGCCACTGATAAAATTAACGGCTACGGTGACGAAGCGATTCCCGTCCCGGCTAATGACCTGCCCCAGGATCAGCCGATGGAAAAATTAGAGGACAACACCCCAACAAACGATTCCGCCAAGGAAAATGATAAATGACCTTCCTGTTAAGGTCAGAGGTTTTACGTGGTTAAACGTATTCATCAATTAGCGACCGAACTGGGCGTCAAAGGCACGGCGATTGTAGCTAAATGCCAGGCGGAAGGTCTGGATATAAAGAATCACATGAGCACGGTATCGGTGGGCCTGGAAGCAACCATTAAAGAGTGGTTCTCTGAAGGAGAGCACAGTTCGACGGTGGAGACTACGGCGCCGGTCGATTTGCAGAAGGTAAAAGTTAAGACTCCCCGAACGAGAAAGAAGAAAATCCAAGCCGCTGAGGAAGTAACGGCAGGTGCGGCGGTGGAGGTAATACCGGCAGAGGAGATACCGGCAGAGAAATCAGGTAAACCAACCGAAGCCCCAGTTGTTCCGGCAGAGACGGCAGAGACAGCCGAGGTTAAAAAGGAGCCGACGAGGGTTCGGCGACCGAAGCGTAAAAGTCCGCAGGAAATAGCAGCGGATCTAACACCATCAGTTACGGCGACCTTGGAGCCGCAAATCATTCCCGTGCCGGTGGAAAGTAAAACTCCGGAACTGATTCCTCCAGCAGCCTCGGGGGAAATCAGTGCCCAGGAACCTGTCCCGCCGGTCGTGGAATTAGCTCAGCCTCCGCCAGCGCCACCGGAGTTTAAACCTCCGCCCCCTACACCTTATACCCCCGCCCCAGCGGTCCTGCAGGGGCCGAAGGTCATCCGGGTTGAGCGGCCGGATACTATTTCTCGGCCTATGTCTCGGAAGGCTTCCAGTGAGTCGGCGGCGGAGGGTGCTCGAGCCGGTAAAGTAGGTTTGGGTGAAAATAATGTGACAGACGGGGAAACTTCGGAACGGTCTTCCACCGCCGGCCGACGCGGCCGAAAACGGTCGGTAAAATATGAAGATGTTGATGAAGAGGTTGAAAGCAAACGTGTGCGGCTGCGGTCGCAAAAAAAACGTTCCCGAAAGGGATTTGAAACTGAAGCTGAGCCGGCTGCAAGCCCGCAATTGTGGCGGGATCGCGACTTGCAGGAAAGACAGCAGCGGTTGGCGCAGGCTTCGGGCACCCAGTTGCATCGCCGGGAAAGAAGACTCCAGCACGAGGATAAACCTCAAGCAGGCGCTGCCAGTGTGGTTAAACCCCACCGCATCGAAAAAATAGTGATAAAAGAACCGATTACGGTGAAGGAATTAAGCGCCACCATCGGTATTCGCGCTAATGAAATCATCGCCAAACTGATGGAAACCGGGGTGATGGCGGGAATTAATCAGACGATAGCCGCCGATGCGGCGGTTATGGTGGGAATGGAATTCGGCGTCGAGCTGGTGGTGGAAGGGGAAACTTCCCTGCTGGAGGAATTACAGCAGCAGTTTGACCGTGAAGAGCCGCCGGAAAAATTAAGTCCTCGACCGCCGGTAGTCACTTTTCTGGGCCATGTGGACCATGGCAAGACCTCGCTTTTGGACCGGATCCGCAAATCAGCGGTGGTGGATTCGGAAGCGGGCGGTATAACCCAGCATATCGGTTCTTATCTTTACGATGACGGTAAGCGTCGCGTTACTTTTCTGGATACGCCGGGTCATAAAGCGTTTACGGAAATGCGGGCCCGCGGGGCTAATATGACGGATATCGCGGTGCTGGTGGTGGCCGTGGATGACGGGGTAATGCCGCAAACCGAAGAAGCCATCAACCATGCCCGGGCCGCCGGTGTGCCGATTGTCGTAGCGGTCAACAAGATCGACTTGCCGAGCGCTGATCTGCACCGGGTGCTGGGCCAGTTGGCCGACAAGGGCCTGCTCCCCGCGGAATGGGGCGGCGATACGGAAGTGGTCAAGACCAGCGCCGTTACCGGCGAAGGGATCGAAAGTTTAGTAGAACACCTGGATTATATCGCGGAATTGCGGCAGTTAAAAGCACCCTATGACGGGCCGGGTACCGGCTGGATTATCGAATCAGAAATGACCGCCAGGCAGGGGGTGGTGGCTCGCCTCTTGACTAAAAGCGGCACCCTCAACCCGGGCGATATTGTGGTCAGCGGCAGCTCCTATGGCAGGATAAGAACTATGGTGGATGCGTCCGGCCAGACCCTCAAGGTCGCTACCCCGGCGATGCCGATAGAAGTCACCGGTCTGAATGAAGTACCCACCGCGGGACAGCGGTTTTATGTGGTTGACAGTATTACCGAAGCCGCCGAAATCGCCGTGGAACAAAAGACCAGAGAGCGCGACAAGGCCCTGGCCAGCCGACGACAGATTACCCTGGAAAATCTCTTCAGCGAAATAGCCGCGGGCGATCTGAAGGAATTAAATGTTATTGTCAGGGCGGATGTGCAAGGCTCGGTTGACGTTCTGAAAAAAACCATCATGGAAATGAACACCAATGAGGTAGCCGTGCGTATCCTGCATGCGGCGGTGGGCGGCATCAGCGAAAGTGACGTGGTGCTGGCTCATGCCTCCAGCGCGATAATCATCGGTTTCCATGTTGTCGCCGATGAGCATGCCCGTATCCTGGCGGAACGCGAAGGAGTTGAAATACGTCTTTATCGGGTAATTTACCAGATCGCGGATGACATAAGGAAGGCCCTGGAAGGGATGCTGGCCCCGCGGATCGAGGAAAAACCGCTCGGCCGAGCGGAGGTCCGCCAGGTCTTTCGCATCTCCCGGTCGGGAACGGTGGCCGGCTGTTATGTCTCCGGCGGGGTGATTAACCGCTCCGCCCGCGTCCGCCTGATTCGTGATAATATCGTAATTCGCGATGACAACGCCATCGAATCCCTCCGACGAGTGAAAGACGATGCTTCCGAGGTCCGCAGCGGGCTGGAATGCGGCATTAAACTGGCAAATTATGATGATATTAAAGTTGGTGATGTGATTGAGGCCTATGAGCTGGTGGAAATCAGCAGAACTCTGGAATCGGTAACCTAGTTCAGCGGGAAGATGCGGTTGACCAAACATGTCTCAAACCTTTCCTGAGCGAAGCTGAAGAACCCAAAATCACTCATCCGGATTTATACTCAAAAAAAAGGAGTATTTTCCCCGCGTGAGAAAATACCTTTAACCTGGCAATATATGATAGTGGGCATATTAACTTTGCACGTAAGCGTCTTCGATGCCATGACGCTCAAAGATAAAAGGAGAGTCATTAAAAGCCTGAAGGACCGGATAAGCAGCCGATATAACGTCTCCATAGCCGAGGTGGACCATAACGACAGTATTCGCAGTTGTCTCCTGGCGGTAGCTATGGTAGCTAATGAAGGCAGATTCGTTGATTCCACCTTGCAGGGATTGGTCGATTTTGTGAGAAAAATACGCAATTTAACCCTGGTAGATTATACCATAGAAACGGTTTAATCCGCGATGTCGAGAAGATTGGAAAAAGTCACGCATTTTTTGCAGCAGGAAGTCAGCGATGTGATCCGGAACAAGGTGAGCGATCCTCGCATTCAGGGCTTGATCACGGTCACGCGGGTGGAGGTAGCCGCGGACCTGCGCAGCGCTAAGGTGTTTCTGAGCATCCTGGGGACCGATGACACCCGACAAAAACTAACCCTGCGGGCTATCGAGCACGCCGGCGGTTATATTCAATCATGTTTGGCCGACCGCTTGTCGATGAGAACATGTCCCACCCTTAGTTTTTTTCTGGACGATTCCTTAAAAAAGGGGTTTCAGATTGTTCGTATTCTCGATCAATTGGCAGCGGAGGACCAGGAAAAACAGCGACTAGCAGCGGAAAATCAGGAAAAACAGCAGCACCCGATTATGGAATTACACAATGAAGAACAGTGCGGAATGTAACGCTTCACTGAAAAAATTAACTAATACCTTAAAGCGCAAATATCCCGCGCCTCCCAAGCATGAGCCGGCTGATCCCGCGACCACGCTTATACTGGGTTGCCTTTCCGAATTCACCACCGAGGCCAAGGCGCGTACCGCCTGGAATAAAATACGCGTTAGTTTCGTCGATTATAATGAGTTGCGGGTAAGCAGGCCCGACGAGGTGGTTGACATACTGGGTAAGGGATTTCCCAAGGCTATGGAAGTTGCCGGCAGGGTGGTTGTCCTGCTCAAACAAATTTATGACAAGTACGACACCGTGGATATGAGCTTTATGGGCGAAATGGGTAAACGCGACGCCAAGACCACTCTGGAGAAATTGGAAAATATCACCCCTTATGTCATAGCCCGGGTATTGTTGTTCAGCCTGTCCGCCCATGCCTTTCCCGTACATGCCCAGATGCTGGAGATGCTCCAGCGGGAAAATATAGTTGATCCGCAGACCGGTATCAATGAGGTGCAGAGTTTTCTGGAAAGGCAGATTAACGCCCGCAATCTTTACAAGACCTATTATCTCTTACGCCGGCACGCTGACGCTATGCGCTCGCGCAAGAGGACCGCATCCGCCGGTAAAGCACCGGAGGATACCGCCGCTAAAACATCGAAATAGCAGGTTATGGAGTTAAATCTTGGACAAAAAACTAAAAATCGGTCTGCCCAAGGGCAGCTTGCAGGATTCAACGTTTGATTTATTTAACCGGGCTGGCTTCCAGATTCATGTTTCCTCACGCAGTTATTTTCCCGCTGTTGACGATCCGGAACTGGAGGCGATATTGTTTCGCGCCCAGGAAATCAGCCGTTATGTGGAAGATGGCGTGCTGGACGCCGGGATTACCGGCCGGGACTGGATTTGTGAAAACAACTCCGATGTCTTGGAAATCTGCGAACTGGTCTATTCCAAGGCCAGCCGCAAACCGGCCCGCTGGGTCCTGGCGGTCCCCAACGAGAGCCTGGTAACCAAGGTCGAAGATCTGGCCGGCGGAATAATCGCCACCGAACTGGTCAATGTTACCCGTGATTATTTCGCCCGCCGTAATATCGAGGTGAAAATTGAATTTTCCTGGGGAGCTACCGAGGTCAAGGCCCGCCTGCTCAACGCGATTGTGGAGATAACTGAGACCGGCTCCAGCCTGGCAGCCAATAATCTGCGCATCCTGGATACTATCTTGATCAGCACCACTCGCCTGATAGCCAACAAGACCGCCTGGCAGGATAGTTTTAAGCGGGAGAAGATCGAAGCCCTCGCCCTGCTGCTCAAAGGCGCCATCGAAGGGCGGGAAAAGGTCGGCTTGAAAATGAATCTTCCCAAAAGCTGCCTGGACGGCGCCCTGAAGCTACTTCCCGCCGAGAAATCACCTACCATTAGTCAATTGGCTGATCCGGATTTTGTCGCCCTGGAAGTTATACTCGAGGAAAAAGCCGCCCGTGACCTGGTCCCGCGCCTGAAAAAATTAGGCGCCTCCGGCATTTTCTCCTATCCCCTGAACAAGGTAATTCCATAACGATTGTCTCAGCCAGCCGCTGTTCACATAATTGCCGTGAGGAGTTTGCAGTTTGGCAAATATTCGTATTCTTTGGGCATTTCTTCTGCTGGCTGCGTCGATGGGAAAAAGCGTCGCATGTGACGGTGAATTTTCTTAAGCAGCCTTGCCGTCCGCTGAACCGGCGCCCGTCGCCGCTGATTGCCGCGGAAAGACATAGCTTTGCTGGAGGGCAACCCAAATGAAAACCATCAGAAAAATCAAAAGGTATTCCAAAAAAGCCGGTCTTCCGCCGGGAACCCTGGTACACGTCGGCGAAAGAAAACTGGAAACGCCGCGTATAACCTTGATGGATTATGATGAAAACCGCTTTCAGGAAAAACAGGTAGATAATATTGAAGCCTGCTTTGAATTTAAGACAACACCGACGATGACCTGGATAAATATTGACGGTTTGCATGATATCTCCATTATGGAAAAAACCGGTAAGCACTTCGACATTCATCCCCTGATACTGGAAGATATTCTAAACACGGGCCAGCGCCCCAAATTTGTGGATATGGGAAAATATATTTTTCTCGTTTTGAAGATGCTCCGCTATGACGAGCAGAACCGGACAATTATATCGGAGCAGGTAAGCATCGTGCTGGCTTTGAACTATGTTATATCTTTTCAGGAAAATATCGGCGATGTATTTGATCCGATCCGGGACAGGATAAGAAACGCCAAGGGCAGAATCAGAAAGACGGGGCCGGACTACCTGATGTATGCCTTGCTGGATGCCATAGTGGACGGCTATTTCTGCATTCTGGAAAAACTGGGGGATAAAATAGAGTCTTTAGAAGAAGAATTAGTCGATAATCCCACGGAAAATACGATTAAACAAATACATCATCTAAAAAGAGAGTTGATCTATTTAAGAAGATCCGTTTGGCCTTTAAGAGAGCTTATCAGCGGTATGGAACGCAGTGAATCGACCTTAATTACCCAAACTACCGATGTTTATCTGCGCGACCTGTATGACCATACTATTCAGGTTATTGACACGATGGAGAGTTTCCGGGATATGGTCTCCGGAATGCTGGATATCTATCTCTCCAGCATCAGTAACCGGATGAACGCGGTCATGAAAGTGCTCACTATCATCGCTACGATATTTATTCCCCTGACATTTATTGCCGGAATTTACGGCATGAATTTCAAATATATGCCTGAGCTGCAGTGGAAATGGGGTTATTTATCCGTCTGGATAGTCATGGTAATTATCGGCGCCTGCATGTTGATATACTTTAGAAGAAAAAAATGGCTCTAGGAGTTTTGATGGTACGCTGTCAATGGCTGCAACAGGTCCTGGTATTTCGGAAAACCCTTCACGCTCACCGAACAAAGAGTTATAATTTTCTTCGTTGCTGTACCAGACAAATATCTTTTCTCAGAAAAGGGCCCGCCAGTTATGAAAAGTAAGATTATAATTAAGTTTTCTCTTTCTCTGGTATTTATGCTTGTCGGCATGATTTACTCGCCATATTCCCTGGCTACGGAAGCGGTAACTGCCCCAGCCGAAGAAGCCGTAAATCAACCAGCCGGGCAAGCCGACGATAACACCCCTGCCGCCGCCGCTGCCGATGAGCCGGCGGATAATCCCAACGAGGAAACCGACCCCATGGTGCTCAAAAAGCTTAACTTATGGCAGGACCTGAAATTCGGTCTGTTTATCCACTGGGGCGCCTATAGCGTCTGGGGTTCGGTCGAGTCCTGGCCTTTGGTTGACGCTAGTCCCTTCGGCCGGGATGTTTTGCCTGCCTGGCAGCAATCCGGAAAGGACCCCAATATATTCAACGCCATGTATTTTGCCCTCAACCGTCAGTTTAATCCCAAACATTTCAATCCTGGTAGCTGGGCGGCAGCCGCTCGCCGGGCGGGGATGAAATACATCGTTTTTACCACCAAACACTGCGACGGTTTCTGCATGTTCGACACCCGGCAAACCGTCTATCGGGTAACCGATGAATCATGCCCTTTCTCCGGCAATCCGCAGGCGAACGTGACCCGGGCGGTTTTCGACGCCTTCCGCGACGCCGGCTTTTATATCGGGGCTTACTACGCCAAGGCCGACTGGCATCATCCTGACTACTGGTGTCCCGATTGGCCGCACCCGCAGCGCCAGGCAAACTACGACACCGGAAAATATCCCAACAAATGGACGCGTTACCAGGATTTTGTCCACAAGCAGGTCGAAGAGTTAATGACCGGCTACGGCCCGATTGACATCCTCTGGCTCGATTGTAATTGGGTCAGTGCCCCCAAAGAGGATATCGACATCTCGAAGTTAGCGGTTATGGCTCGCCGCCATCAGCCGGGCTTGATCATCGTCGATCGCATGGTCGGCGGCCGGTATGAAAACTACCGCACCCCGGAACAGAAGATTCCGCCGGAGGCGCTGCTTCAGCCCTGGGAAACCTGCATGACCATGGGCGATCAGTGGTCGTACAAATCCAATGACAACTATAAATCCGCCCGCCAGTTAATTTTTATGCTGGTGAACATTGTCGCCCGGGGCGGCAATTTTCTGCTGGACATCGGTCCGGACGCTGATGGTCAGCTTCCCGACGCCGCCCTCCAGCGGCTCCAGGAAATCGGAGATTGGCTGAAAATCAACGGGCAGGCCCTTTACTATACCCGGCCTATCGCTCCTTATAATGAGGCAAACATCTATTTTACCCAAAGGGACAACAAGGTTTACGCTATATATCTGGACGAGGAAGGCTGGTCGGCTCCGCCGGAACGCATCAATATCGCCTCCATCCATCACTGCCGAAAAGCACGTTTACTTGGCAGCAGCCAGGCCCTTAAATGGTCTTCCAACGACGCCACGGGCCTTACTTTGGAATTACCCCAGGCGATGGTGCAATCTCCACCCTGCAAGTACGGCTGGGCCTTTGAAATCACCGTGGAATAAATAGCCCGCCTCGCATTCGCTGTCCAAACTCAGGTCCCAGCGGTCGAAGGTATATATGATTTGCGTCGCCGAAGTAGCCGCGGCGGAGGCCGCCCGACCAGTTGTAAATAAGCTGATAATCGTTGGGATCAACGCACCTGTTCAATATTATATTGGAAACGAGACCCAGCGGCGTAGCTGAGCTAAAAAATACAATGTCATAGGGGAATTGAATGAATTTAGAAAACAAAGTAGCAATCATAACCGGTTCCGGACGAGGTATAGGTAAAGCTCTGGCACTGGAATTCGCGCGAAATGGTTCTTCTGTTGTTTGTTGTGCACGTACAGAGAAGGATATCCAGGAAACGGCGGCTATGATAAAAAAAGAAAATGGGCAATGTTTAGCTGTGGCAGCAGATGTTTCAGATAAGCTTCAGGTACATAAAATGGTGGAACGAACTATAAAGCATTTTGGTCGTATTGATGTATTGATTAATAACGCGGCAAGAATCCCGGTGATCGATGGGCTTTGGGAGGTTGATCCGGATTTATGGTGGGAAGAATTGGCGGTGAATTTACGAGGGCCAATGCTTTGCAGTCATGTAGTTCTGCCATATATGATAGCTCGAAATGAAGGAATTATTGTTAATATGTCAGGCGGTACAAAGATACCGGGAAGAACCAGTTATTGCTGTTCAAAAGTTGCTTTAAAATGCCTGACAGAACTGCTTGCCCAGGAGCTTGAATCCATAAAATCATCAGTTATAGCTTTTAGTATGATGCCGGGGTTGGTAAAAACAAAACGGACATTGTACGAAGCGCAATCACCACAAGGTATAAAATGGAATCCTAATACAAAAGCAATGTTTGATGCAGGCAAAGATCAGCCGCCGGAAAATTGTGCCAGGGCTATAATCAAACTCATACGCAGCGACGGCCATGAATTAAATGGTAAAATATTTTCAACAAAAGATATTCTATCGTAAATGATAGTTATCGGGGAAAACAAAATTAAATAGCCATTAACCTAACAGTAGAAGCTATTCCCAGAGGACAAAATAGAATTCTTCTCATTATGACTAGGGCAAGAACTTCATCTGCTGCAGCCATTGTTGACAGAGCTTGGGCCATTGGGTCGCGGGGCCGGCGGTGTGCCGCATACCAAAGCCGTGGCCGCCGTGAAGGAAAATATGCATTTCCGCGGGTACCTGGGCCTGATGCAGGGCCTGGTAGAAACGGATGCTGTTTTCGACGGGAACTGCCTTATCGTCGTCAGCGTGGACGAGGAATGTCGGGGGGGTTTGCGGGGTAACTTGTTTTTCGTTTGACATCAACTCGACCAGGGCGCTGGCGGGTTCTGGGCCTAGCAGATTTTTGCGGGAGCCCCGGTGGGTAATGCCTTCGTGCATGGAGATGACGGGGTAAATCAGGGCCATAAAATCGGGACGGCAGGAGAGTGCATCAATTCCATCGGTAATACCCGGAACGGCGACGGGTTTTGCAAAATGCGTGCCGGCGGATGAGGCCAGATGCCCGCCGGCGGAAAATCCCATAATGCCGATTTTGTCAGGATTGATTTTCCATTCCGCCGCGCGGTAACGAACTAAACGAATAGCCCGCTGCGCGTCCATGAGTGGTACAGGGTGGGGATATCCCTGCTTGGGCAGGCGGTATTGCAACACAAAGGCACAGACACCGATGGTGTTAAACCATTGAGCAATCTGTTTTCCTTCATGATCCATGGCGCGATGGCCGTAGCCGCCGCCGGGGCAAATCACTATAGCGCATCCGGTCGCCTGTGACGGCTCGGGAAAATGGGGGATCAGCAGGGGGATATCCTCCGGGCCGGTGCCGTGTGAACCGGGGACAACGCCGTTCCACAGCGGAATCGCATTTGGATCTGATGGTAATTCGGCGGACCAGACGTAGCAGGAAAGGAATAACACGGTTAAAATTAGGGCAGGTTTTTTCATAGTGTAACTCCTTGTTAACTTTCGCAGATTATTTTACCATAATTTGCACTCAAACAGGGCCTTATAACATAATTATAATAATTGAAAGGAAAAGGGGACATGGAAGGAAAAGGGGACATTGTACTTTATTTTCCTTTAGCTTTCCTGTCTCCTTGTAACTAGGTTTCGGAATTTGTCTCCATCACCATAAACCAAATCATCCTAACCATAATACTGTTAGCCCCCTGCACTGCATGGGGTTATCCTTATTTATTTATCTTATTCTTTCTTCTTTCAACTTTCAATTCTCTCGCGCAGTTGGGTTTCTTACAGCCCTGAAAGGGCGCAATATAACAGCCCAGGGTGAAACCCTGGGTTAAGATGGCTCCCAAAAATCTCTTAAGCCCTGAAGGGGCGAAATAATATTTTCTAGGGCAACGCCCTGGAAATCTATCTATTAATAATGGGAAAAGGAGACATTGTACTTTATTTTCCTTTAGTTGGTCGTCCACGTCGCAATAGAAGTATCCACATTTATTTTGTTTTGTATAACAAGTTGCCTCGATCGATCCCGGCCTGGTTTAGCGGGGTGTTTTATTAGGCGGACTGTGTTTTTTAGCCAGCGGCCGGAAGTATTCGATAGCCCGCGGCAAGCCATCTTCCAGTTTAATCGTCGGCTGCCAGCCGAGTTTGCTTTGCGCCAGGCTGATGTTTGGTTTGCGTCGAGTGGGGTCGTCCTGGGGCAATGGCTTGTAGATAATTTTCGAGGTAGAGCCGGTCAATTTGATAATCAATTCTGCTATCTGTTTGATGGTTCGCTCATCGGGATTGCCCAGGTTGACCGGCCCGGTAATCTCATCCTGTTCCATCAGCGATATTAAGCCGTTGATCATATCATCGACGAAGCAGAAGGATCGGCTTTGACTGCCGTCGCCGAAAATCGTTATGTCCTCGCCCCGCAGGGCCTGGAGGATAAAATTACTGACCACTCGTCCATCGTCCGGCCGCATCCGGGGGCCATAGGTATTAAAAATCCGGGCGATGCGGATATCGACCTGGTTTTCCCGATGATAATCGAACATCAGGGTTTCAGCGACCCGCTTACCCTCGTCATAGCAGCTTCGCGGCCCGATGGTATTGACATTGCCCCAGTAGTCTTCCGTTTGCGGATGGACCCGCGGGTCTCCGTATATCTCCGACGTCGATGCCTGCAGCACCCGGGCCTTTATCTCTTTCGCCAGATTGAGGGCGTTGATTACCCCCATAACTGAGGTCAGCACCGTTTTGACGGGGCTGCGCTGATAATGGATGGGCGAGGCGGGGCACGCCAGGTTATAGATGTAATCCACTTCAACGCGGTAGGGGTCGGTAATATCGTGGCGGAATATCTCCAGATAATCGTTGTGCAGCAGATGCCGGATGTTATCCCTGCTGCCGGTGTGGAAATTATCCATGATGATTACCGAATGGCCGTTGTTGAGCAGCCTTTCCGCCAGGTGACTACCGATAAAACCCGCGCCGCCGGTGATGAGAATTTTCATGTTTGACTGACTCCCAATATTAGTATAAGTGCTGTTATTATAAGAACTTATGTCTGGTTATTACAACGATTCGAGCAGTTCGGCGTCGATCTCCACCGCCGCCGCCTGGCCGAGGATATCGATCTGCAGCAGGATGCGGGTGAGTTTATTCTTGCGGACGACGATGCCTTCCTGGCCGATCAGTGGTCCGGCGGTGACCCGGCAGCGGTCGCCCGCCTTCAGATAAGGATGCGGATCGACCGGCAGGCCGCTGCTGATCGCCCGGTAGATGCCGCACAACTGCTGCACCAGTTTCGCCTGGTCAACCACATCGATCACATGAGCTATCCTGTTGGTGGTCAAGGCGATATAGCGTTTTTCATCGTCCCCACAGAAAAACAGGTATCCGCCGAATAAGGGCAGAAAAGACTGATATAACCGTCCTTTCCGCCGGGTCTTCTTCGCAATCAAGGGCAAAAAATAGGCGATGTCCCAATGATGCAGAGACCAGGCCAGGGCCTTCTCGTTGCGGGCCTTGGTGTGGGCGACATACCATAGGCCGGGAATGCTCTCCAGGGCCAGCCCTTCGGGAAAGAGGATCGGGGGATTTTCTTCCAGTTTCAGCATGATTTTTTATAGCTTTTCAGCATGATTTTTTATAACTGATTTATTCCTGATTTTTGGGGAATTTTCTTTAAATTATTGTACCTATCGGTAATAAAAGTGACTACTTTTCACCATTTATGCACAAAACGGCGCATTTTTCGCCAGAAAAAACCAATTTTTACACACCTTCTGCCACTTTTTTCACTACTTATACCGCGAAAAGTAACCTGAATCCAGCAAAAAGGGCACCGGCAAATCTTATGGATAAAGGAAAAATATTTTATTTTTTCTTGCACTACCGCGGCGGATAGTGTATTAGATAAGTAATACACTAATACTAAAGAAAGCGTGATACGATGCTGTTGGAAATTGATTACCATAGCGGGGTGCCTATTTACCGACAGGTAATCCGCCAAATTCGTCAGCAGATAATGACAGACGGATTAAAGGAGGGCGACCAGTTGGAAACGGTTCGGGAACTGGCGGCCAGGCTGAAAGTCAATCCGATGACCATAAGTAAAGCCTATTCCTTTCTGGAAGCGGAAGGGCTGGTGGAGCGGAGGCGAGGGGTGGGTCTTTTCGCGGCTAAAGTGAAAAAAGGACACCTGGACCAGATAAAGGCTAAATTGTTGGATAATATCGTCAATAAAGCGGCGATTACCGCTATTCAACTGGGGGTATCCCAGGACGAGGCGGTGGAATTCTTCAAGAAACATTACAACGAGTATAATGCCAAAAACCGGAGGCAAAAATGAAGAACGGAAATCCCATAGTGCAAATGCGCAGCGTATCCAAGCGGTTCGGGGAAATACAGGCGTTGGACAACATCGATCTGGATATCCAGCGGGGCGAGATCATCGGTCTTTTAGGAGCGAATGGGTCGGGCAAGAGCACCTTGCTAAGGCACATTATCGGCCTGTATCTGGCCGATGAGGGCCGGTGCCTGACCTTTGATACCGACGCGGCAGAGCTTACGCCGAAAGAACTGGGAAGGATTGGTTATGTTCACCAGGAAGGGGAGCTCTTGGAATGGATGAAAGTGGAGCAATTAATCCGCTATGTCAGCGCATATTACAAAACGTGGAATCACCAGTTGGAGGAGAAATATATTGCTGATTTTGATATTTCGCTTACCGACCGCGTGGGTTTGCTGTCGCCGGGCCAGCGGCAAAAGGTGGCAATACTGCTGGCCATAGGATTCGAGCCGGAACTATTGATATTAGATGAGCCGGCATCAGCATTGGACCCCATTGCCAGAGGGCAGTTTCTGGATCTGTTGCTGGGGATAATCCAGGACGAAAACCACACAATAATTATCTCATCACATATTCTCAGCGATGTGGAAAAGGTTGTGGACCATACGCTGATTATGCGGAAAGGAGCTATTTTACGTGATTGCAGTTTTGACAGCCTAAGAGAAGAATTTATCAGATTTACCCTTAGCTCATTAAACGGTCCGCTGCCCGCGGAGCTGCCCTTTGCCAATACCGTAAGTTGTGAAAAAAGCGGCGGCAGGGCTATTATAACGGTACAAAATGATACGCAGGAAATGTTAGAGGCGAAAGCCAGGGAACTGAATTGTGAAATCGAATTTCGGCCGTTGTCATTGGAAGAAATATACAAAATAGTTGTAAGTCGAGAATAGGAAAATAACAATGGGTATCTTGACAGCTAATTTAAAGCATCTTTATCAACGGCGTGGTGTATGGTTTTGGTATGTAATATTATTATGCCAGACACCAATGATTTTAATGCCAAATTCTGACAGGTACTTGGGGTATTTAATATTCAGCTTTTTTGCGGGGCTTATGGCAGGAGGTCTGCAAAAAGATGTTCTGGTTAAGCCGTTTTCGTTTTGTTTACCGAATCATCGTCGAATACCGAGAACTTTTATTTTCTGGATTGGCGGCGTTGTTAACTTTATTTTGGGGTGTGTGTTTTTGAGATATCCAGGACTCAGTTATCCTTATATTCTGCTGATTATTTTGGCAGGAGGTTTTGTCGGATTGACAGCCTACTTTTATGGAGTATATAGTAGTTTTCTAGCGTTGCCAACACCGGCGGCAGGAATTATTCCTTTGTTAGCTGCTGGCATTGTTATTTTTAAATGGGATGTGGCTGTGCAAAATGTAGTTGTTAGTCAGCCGACAGTAATGATCATAGTTGGGGGGCTGATGTGTGTTTGCTGCTGGAAACTGCTTGGTCGTGATTTTCTGGCAAGAAAGTATTGCGGCAAACTTATTATGGGAATGTTCGATAGCTGGGATCTCACAAAGATTGAGAAATATCGACAGGCTCGGGCGGAACGAAATATGACTGATAGAAAGGTGAAGTTTTTCGAGAAGGCCCAGAGGTTTTTCTTAGGCAAAATGGAACGGTATGATTTTATGAGTAGAGGCCGATATATCTGGGGCAATATCTATATGACATTTGGTAAATATTTTGGCTTCTGGAATATGTGGCATATTTTGGGTTTTTTTGCACTGATAGTTTTTATGATTTTGTTTTTTGGTTTTATGGGGCCGCGTGAAAATGATAAAAGGATGATTGGCATTTTATTTATTATGCCGGCATTCGGTATGTTCTCCCTGGACCTGATGTCATATCAAACCATGGTGTTTCCAGCAGGACGCAGAGATAAATATTACAGTACGCTGATATTGTCGGCAGTTATAACTATGTTAGCAGGACTGTTGGTTTTGGCGGTAACCGGCATATCAATATTTTTGGAAACAATACTTCCTGAATTCAGTTTCCGAGGGGGGCCAATGCTTAGATATTACGGGATGGATATAGGCGACTTTTATATTTATTGGTTGTTTATGCCAGTAACACTTAGCCTGACTTTAGCTTTTCCGCGAACTAAGCTATTGTTAAAAATTGCTTTAGTTATGGTTTTTATGCAAGCATGGATAGTTTATGAAATAGTATCGAAGCAAAACCTGATTGACATGATCGGCCCGATAGGTGTTTTAGGGATAATAGCATTTTGTTGGATTGATTTCCTGGTAGTTCTGCATTATGTTTGTATGAGGCGATCCTTAGTAAGCCAAGGCAGATAATCAGAAATAACGCATTACGGTATTATTTACGCCTATTACAGCCAATTTTCGGCGAAGAGGGCGAAATCGAAAATGTCCAGCCGGCAGTCGGGCTGGATGGGTGGGCTGGTGATATCGGCAGGGGGATAAACCATTTATTTCTCGCCGGGGGTTGGCGGCGGCGGAATAATGCGAAAACACTTGACCGCCAGCGGGGCAAAATCGACGTTGAAAGAACCGCCCTGAGCCGTGACCCATTCCTGCGAACTGAAGACGTCCCGCTGCAATACCCCCGTCGCCGGTAAGCCACTGACCGTAACGCCGACTGCTTCATTGGCGGAATTGACCATCAGTAAATACCGTCCGCCCGTAGTATCAGCCAGATTCAAAAAGTTTATCGAATTGGCGATATAATAATCCGGTCTGTTTGAGCTGACCGCTGACGGCCCGTAATTTATCGCAACATGGATATCGTTATGTTTTCGGCCGAAGAGCAGGACCTGACCGAGATTGAGGGGACCATTTAACTGGCGCGCTACCGAGGCGTAAGCCTGGTAGTAAATATCAAAGGTTCGCTTAAAACGGGGGCGACGGCTTCCGGAAAAGATGACCACGCCTTTGGCGCCGGCGACCAGGGCGCAGAACACGTCATGGCGACACCAGGAATTAATCAGGGCGTCATCATTGGGATCAGGCGGGTCCTGGAACATCTCCGGCACGGCTATGGGTATGGCGTCGGGATTGGCCAAGGCTATAGCCTTCTTCTCCTGCTCGATGGTCCAGCGGCACCAGATTCTCTCGTCCTGATGATTAGTATAATTGACATACATGCCCTTGCCGCAAATATTCTGACATATAAGAGTCTGGGCCAGGGCGTCCGCGGTACGATGATTCGGTTCGTACATCCATATCGGCCGGGAACGGGGATCGGCGGCCCGAATCGCCTGCGAGGCGACTTCCAAATAGTGCATTTCCCTGGTCCGCTTGAAATTCAATTCTTCGGGCATGAGGTACCAAAGGAAAATCGTGTCTCGATCTTTCACGGCGTTCACCTGGGCGTTGATTTCAGCGATAATGTCGTGGTCGTGGGGCATATTCTCCCAATTCTCACCCCAATCATTGGGGGCCATCCTTATCCGATAAAGAAATTTTAAACCGAGAAATTGGGCGATATCAAGCCTGGCATCGCCGTTACTGGGTCCCATCGCGGTAAAGCCGTCTTTCTTCAAATTGACCAGATCGGGGTTCGATACTGAATAGAGGGTGACCAGAAACTGCCGACCGTCGGGATAGATACCGTTGGGATCGTAATCGGCGGCGTTATCCGGGGCCGGCTGGAAAAAGGTATTCGGCTTGGTGCCGTCATACTCATTCGCCCGGTCATGGTTAACCTGCAACCCCGATGTGACGTTATTTATCACCCCTACCCCCACAACCACAAAGATTAGAACAATTATTTTAAAAAATCCTGACATCAAACCCTTCTTTACTCCTTCTCATTCTCGAAAAGGGCGATCATTTAACTAAAAACATCTCCTCTGCCAGATGTCGGCCGGCGCCGGTCTTAAATACTTTGTCGATCAGTCGGTGCAACTTTTCCTGGTCCAGCCCGGGATATTCCTCCGGAATATTTACCAGCCAGTCAGCGTCCCAGATAATTTTAAATTCCATGGTATCAATATCCCTGGCGGAATGATGATGGGCGATAATCCTGCAAATATGGTCGGATAGTGCCGGATCGATATCATATCGTGCCAGGATTTTCGCGGCGATGGGCACGCCTTCAATCTCCTGATATTTTCCGGCGGTTGAATGATATTTCCGCTGTGCCTGGTGGATACCAATATCGTGTAAAATAGCCGCTCCCTGGACTACCGGCAGAGCGCCTCCTTCGACAGCATGAATACGCTCGGCATAATCCAGGACAAGCAAAGCATGGTCGATTCGCTTCTGGTCGGCGCCAAAAACGAGCTTCATTTCCTCGATAAGCCGGTCGCGCAAAAACGATTGCTCCATTGTTAGAAGATATTACCAGGTTATTATAACTTTACAATAGGCAAGAAACAAGCCATGGCTTTCCGGCAGCAAAATACAGCGGATGGCGGCGGGGTTGAGCCATCGCAGGCTCGATGAGTCCGGCGGATATCTGGAGGAGAATCTTATTGATTTCTTTGATATTGGTCAATAATATGGATTAGGCTTGAGGTTCAAAGGCACATAATTCAAGACCGGAGATTAAGATGAAAAACAAGAATAAAATATGGGCGGTGCTGGTATCTGTGGTTCTAGGTTTTAGCGGCGGTTTGGGGATTTATACTGCCAGCGTCGAAGGGGCGGGGGCAACCGCGTCCTGGCAGTTGATTTCCAATATGGCAACGGCGCGAGACCAGTTTGCCGGAGGTGCGGCAGGTGACAAGATATATGTATTTGGGGGCAACGGCAATCCGGATCAAATCAATCTTAAAAGCGGTGAAGTCTATGACATCAACGCGGCAACATGGTCGGCGATAGCCGATAATAACCATAACGACCAGGAAGGGGTAGAAGAATTATGCGGGGTGGGATTAAACGACAAATTCTATGTATTCGGGGCCTGGGGCGGTTTTGGAACGGGCGGATATTACGGGGTTATCAACTTCAATGAGATGTATGATCCCATGAGCGACAGTTGGACCACGCTGGCGGAAAAACCGACGACAACCGCATCGGGCACTCCGGCGGTATATGACGGGAAGATTTATTTGTTCGGCGGTTATTACTCGGACGAAAGTATGAATGACCCCATTCTCTATGACACGGTAGAGGCTTATGATCCGGATACCAATACCTGGCAGTATGTCACCGATATGCCCCGACTACTGATGAGTCCGGCAGTGGCGGTTTACGGCGATTCGGCTTATATAATCGGCGGTTATGATGCAAACGCCAATGCGATGAATACCGAAGTAATGTTCTATAATTTTGTCTCTGATACATGGACGCGAAATTATTGCGTTGCCCCGTCCGCGGCGGCACGGGCTTATACCTATGCGTCTATTATTCCTGTGGTTGAAGGTAAGGCATATTTAGTCGGGGGAGCGGAAGGAACTGCGATCAACAGTTGGGCCAGCAATAAGTTTACAACATTCGATATCACCGCGAAGGCGTGGGAGAATCAGGCGGTATTGCCTAACGCAAGAGATAGTCACGTGGTCGTGTTTCATGACCAAACGCTTTATGTCATAGGTGGGTACGCCAACGAAAATAATCTGAATCGGGGGCAAAGCACGGTTTACGCCTATGAGATCCCGGTGGTGGCGAAGTATCAATTAACGGCGACGGTGGTGGGGGGGCACGGGACGGTTTTGCCGGATGGGGGCAGTTATGACGCGGGGACGGTGGTTAACCTGAACGCGACGGCTGATGACGGTTATTGGGTGAAAAGCTGGCAGGGGACCGATGATGATACGCTGACAGAGTCGGGCAATACGGTAACGATGGATGGCGACAAAAGTGTGACGGTAGAGTTCGAAACGATACCCGTTGATATGCCGGCGATATCGTCACTGACGGTCAAGGCAGGTAAAACCCGCGACAGCCAGTCGGACTCACTTATGCTGAAAGGCAATATCCATCCGGAATATTTTTCATTGATTACCGATCCCGCCAACGACCTGACTGATATCTCTCTTGGGGTATTCTCCGACGATGGGTCCCAGGAATATGGGCTGATTGTTCAGCTTGACCCGGCGGATATCGTCACGGACTCCAAAGTCAGCAAGATCAGCTATGTGACGCCGAAGGGCCAAGCGGGACCAATGCTAATCTTTAAAGTTAGTCTGGTAAACGGCGCCTTTACCTTAACGAGCAAGAATCTGGACCTGACGGGTTTCCAAAGCCCGGTGATGGTGGAATTGAGCATCGGCAGCTATCACGGCTCAGCTATGGTTTATGACGGAGAAGACGGGTCGCTGGACCTGATAAACGGCGCCAAAACGATGCCGATGCAGTTCATGCAGGGATACGCTGATACTCTTCGTGTCGATAAATGCAGCTTTACGGTGGGCAGCAAGCCTCAGAGTGATAAATTGACCATCCAGGGTTCGCTGGCGGTGGGAGATACCGGCCTTGATCTGGATAATGAAGATGTGACGATACAGTGGGGCACTTACAGCGTGGCGCTGCCGGCGGCGGATATTTATCAGAACGGAACCAAGCAGGTTTTCAAATATAAAAAACCTAAAGGCAGCGACAGCTCGGTAGCCGGGGCCTTGTTTGACCTGGAGAAAGGCACCTTCATGATTACTATCACCAAGGCGGATATCGGCGTACAGGCCAACCCGGTCGATTTCGGCCTGCAATTCGGTTCATTCAATGAGACAGCGGCTATCGACTTAGTCCAAAAGAATGCGAGCACAAGTGTTTATCCTTGAAGAAGGTAAGGTGGCGAGAAACCGGAGTCGATGATGGAACGTCTGAAACAGGCGGCTACTGGAGCCAGTTTTCGGCAAAGAGGGCAAAATCCCACATGTCCACCCGGCAATCCGGCTGGCCGGCTGAACCGGTAATATCGCCCGGAGAAAACACCGTCCCCTCGTCGCCGCAGTTTCGCGGTACCGGAATAATTCGAAAACATTTTACCGCCAGCGGGGCAAAATCGACGGTGAAAGAGCCGCCCTGGGTCGGGACCCATTCCTGCGAGCTGAAAACCTCCCGTCGCCATACCCCCGTCGTCGGTAAACCGCTCACCGTAACGCCAACCGCTTCATTAGCGGAATTGACCATCAGTAAATACCGGCCGCCCGTCGTATCGGCCAGGTTCAAAAAGTTTACCGAGTCCGCGGTATAAGCGAGACTGGCTACACTGACCGTTGAAGGACCATAATTTACCGCGACACTGATATCGTTGTGTATCTCCCCGAACAGCAGTACCTTCCCCAGATTGAGCGGACCGTTTAATTCTTTCGCTATCGAGGTGTAACCCTGGTAGTATATATCGAAGGTGCGTTCGAAGCTGCCGCGACGCCAACCGGAAAAGATGACCACGCCTTTGGCCCCTGCGACCAGGGCGCAGTACACATCATGGCGACACCAGGAGTTAATCAGGACGTCGTCGTTAGGATCAGACGGGTCCTGGAACATCTCCGGCATGGCTATGGGGATGGCGTCGGGATTGGCAAGGGCAATCGCCTGGGTTTCCTGCTCGATGGACCAGCGGCACCAGATTCTCTCATTCTGCTTGCCGTAATAATTAACATACATTCCCTTGCCGCAGACATCCTGATAAATAATCGTCTGGGACAAGGCGTATGCTTTCCGTTGATTCGGTTCGTACATCCATATCGGCCGGGAGCAGGGGTCCGCGGCCCGAATCGCCTGCGAGGCAACACTCAAATAGTGCATTTCATTGGGGTTAAGGTAATACAATTCCTCGGGCATAAGGTGCCAGAGGCAAATTGTATCACGATCTTTCACGGCATTCACCTGAGCGGTGATTTCAGCGATAATGTTGGGGTCGGGGGGCATGTTCTCCCAATCCTCTCCCCAATCATTGGGGTCCATCCTTATCCGACAAAGATATTTTAAACCGAGAAACTGGGCGATATCCAATCTGGCATCGGCGTTACAAGGCCCCATCGCGGTAAAGCCGTCCTGCTTCAGATGGACCAGATCGGGATTATTTACCGAACAGAGAGTAACGAGAAACTTCCGTCCGTCGGGATAGATTTCATTGGGGTCGAAACCGGCGGCATTATCGGGCGCCGGCTGGAAAAAGTCAGGAACATCGCCGCCGTTCGGCTCGGAGTTATTAAGCCAATCGTCCACTATGGTCAGCAGATCGAACAAGTCAATCATACAATCCGGTAAGCTGTTCGGCCCGGAACAATCACCGATTACCTCGGTTCCCGGATCACCGCACTGGGGCGGAAAAGCGTAATCATAAGCAACGTCGCTGATGCGAACCTGGTCAATCACCCCATTCAAGGCGGAACAGGTGTAAACGGTGCGATTTGCTATATAAACCGACCGGGTGCTGTTAACGATGGATTGTCCGGGAAAAACGGCAATGGCAACGTTAACTCCGTTTACATACAACCTGGAAACATCCGTTTG